>Ga0335069_10000089_pt1 | contig 155463 bp, 148 predicted proteins | sample Lox_Sample_11_FD_206714 | JGI IMG/M metagenome (GOLD analysis project Ga0335069, IMG submission 206714) | Soil microbial communities from Loxahatchee National Wildlife Refuge, Florida, United States - Lox_Sample_1.1 | ecosystem: Environmental > Terrestrial > Soil > Wetlands | place: USA... | reverse complement strand
TAACGGGCAAAGAAGGATTTATTATGCCGCTGGTTTGTCAGCCTTGCAATCCCGAGCCATTGATTCAACTTCCTGAAGAACTGAAAATATGGGGCATTGACTCCGGCGTGAGCCACCAGGTATCGGGCATTGAATATGAAGCCGCGAGGGCTGCGGCTTTCATGGGATATAAAATTATTTGCGATCATGAAAATATACCTGTTACGTTAGATACCACTGCGGAAATTCACAGATATATTGACGCTGCTTGGAATGGCTATTTAGCAAATGTTCCTGTTTCTTTATTCCAGGAAAAATATGAAGCGTTGCTTCCGAAAAATATGGATAATCAATCTTATCTCGCCAAACATCAAATTCATGTGGATCCGTTTACGCCATTACGTGAAAAGGTAGTATATCATGTATGGGCAAATACAAAATATGCAGTGGAAGAAAATCATCGTGTGCAAACTTTTTCTGAATTATCAAGAAGTGCTGCATTAACTGCATCCAAACGTGCTTATATGTTGATGGGCGAATTGATGTACCAATCGCATTATGCATATACGGAATGCGGGCTTGGTGCGAAAGCAACAGATTATTTGGTGAATTTATGTCGTAAAGAAGGAATAGCGAATGGAATTTACGGAGCAAAAATTACAGGAGGTGGTGCAGGCGGTACGGTTGCGATACTCGCAGATAAAAATGCAGGTGAAGTGATTCAAAAAATTTTTAAAACTTATTCCGAATCAGGTTTTGGTGATCCCTATATTTTTGAAGGAAGTTCAGATGGTGCGGATAGTTATGGAATAAAAGTTATTTAACAGAAAAACGATTTTATTTAATCAGTGAAATGAATTTTATGTGTGAAAATAAAATTACAGCATTTCGTTTTTTGAAAAGATATGTATTTGTCTTCTTACTGATTGTATGTTCAAATAATATTTTCTCACAAACATTGGATACGGAGTTTAAAGAACCATTAAAAGAAGTGCTTTCTGAAATTCAGTCGCAGTATAAAATAAGTATTGATTATAATGATGAACTGGTAAAAGATAAATGGGTAACTTATGCCCGGTGGCGGTTTAAGCCTGATGTGGAACAGACACTGACGAATGTTTTATCCATGAATGACATTGTTTTTGAAAAACAATCTCCCGGGAAATATAAACTAAGCTCTTTTGAATATTATGTAAAGAAACCCGAAGAAGGTGTAGAGCAGTTGAAAATGCTTGCTGCTTCATATAATAACAAAGCCGAATGGGAAAACAGGAAGGATGAGTTACGTGCCTGTATTATGTCTAAGCTGGCAATTAAAAAATTTCCTGATCATATCACTTCAGCCCCGATTCTTACAAAAAAGCGAATATATCAAGATTATTCAGTACAAAATTTTGCACTGGAGACATTGCCGGGTGTATATATCTGCGGCTCTATTTACAAACCCAAAAAAATAAAAGGAAAAATACCGGTTGTGTTCAACCCCGACGGACATTTTGATGGTGCACGTTACCGGCCCGATTGCCAGTATCGTGCTGCTACGCTTGCACGGATGGGAATGATTTCTGTAACGTATGATCTTTTTGGTTTTAAATGCGAATCATTATTGCAGGTACCGGAATGGGCGCATTACAGAAGTCATATACAGCCTTTGCAAGTGATCAGTGCCATGCGCATATTTGATTTTATTTTGTCAATGAAAGAAGCAGATAAGACCAGGGTTGCAATAACAGGTGCGTCAGGTGGCGGAAGCCAGACAATGCTGATGACTGCATTGGATGACCGTATTAAGCTAAGTGTCCCGGTTGTCATGATGTCTTCTTATTTTGCTGGAGGTTGCCCTTGCGAAAGCGGAATGGGCATCCACCTTTGCGGAGGGGGTACGAATAATGTTGAGATTGCTGCAATGGCAGCGCCGCGTCCGCAATTAGTTATTTCAGATGGCGAAGACTGGACCAAATATTTTCCTGTTGATGATTTTCCTTATTTGCAGCGGGTTTATAATTTTTATGGCGCATCGAATAATACGGAGAATGTTTTTTTAGCAACAGAAGGGCATGATTATGGCCCATCAAAAAGACAGGCAATGTACACATTTGTAGCAAAACATTTTAAACTTAACCCTTCGTGGTTGAAAAATACAGATGGTTCCTATTCTGAAAAAGGGGTGGTAATAGAAAAAGAGGATGCCATGAAAACATTTGGTGCCGATGGTTCAGGCCTGCCTGCAAATGCATTGAAGGGATGGGACAAGATTGAGGCATTGATAAAGCATTATATGGAAGACGGCAAATAAATCAGGTGCTTTGGCATAATTGAAACTGTTATACAGTATTTTCTTTGAATAAAAAATTTAGTTTCAAAAAATAAACAAAATAAACGTTATGAAAAGAATAATTTTTTATGGCCTGGCTTTCTGCAGCCTGCTAACATTAACGGTTGTATTTGCACAGAAAAGCAACGGCTGGGTTTCTCTTTTTGATGGCAAGACCCTGAATGGCTGGAAGGTTGGAAAGAATGCAGAAACTTTTCATGTTGACAGCGGTATGATCATCGTGCATGGCAACACATCGCATTTATATTATGACGGAAATTTTCACAATCACGATTTTAAAAATTTTGAATTTAAAGCAGATGTCAAAACAATGCCTCATGCCAATTCTGGAATTTATTTTCATACCCAGTACCAGGAATCCGGATTTCCAGGTCATGGTTATGAAGCACAGGTAAATAATTCTCATTCAGATGATGTGCGTACCGGCAGCCTTTATGATATAGTGGATGTAAAAGATATCTGGGTAAAAGATTATGAGTGGTTTACTGAATATATCAAAGTGCAGGGAAAGAGGGTAATCATTAAAATCAATAATACAGTGGTTGTTGATTACACAGAACCTGAGCATCCATTGCGTGATACCGCTTCTCACCCTTTCCGGTATATTTCGCATGGCACTTTTGCATTGCAAGGCCATGATCCCGGCAGCGTTGTGTATTTTAAAAATATCATGGTGAAGCCATTGCCCTGATAAACGGATCATCTCGAAGAGTAAATGTTTTAAGTAATCATTTTGATCAGGCAATGAAAAATCGTTTTACTGTTTTGCTTTTGTTCATGTTGGCGATGATTTGTTTTTGCAGCAAATCTTATTCGCAAACTATTTACGTTGATAATATCAACATCGTATCTTGTTCTGATAATAAGATTGTCAGATCAGCTTCATGGATGCTTTCTGATGAGATTGCTAAACGAACGGGCATAAAAGCAGGGATGGCAAAAACAATCCTGAACAACGGAAACGTGTTGTTGTTGCGCATGGCAAATGAACCGGTACCGTCAAATTTTTTAATTACTGAAACACCCGCATTAATCAAAAGGCCTGAAGCTTTCAGAGTAGTAGTAGTGCAGCAAAACGGCCGCGATATTATTATTGTTGAGGGCAGTGATGAGAGAGGTGTTCTATATGGTGCAGGGTATTTGCTCAGGAATTTTGTTTATGCTGATAAAAAAATCGGGTTGCGAAAACTACTTGCCGTTTCTTCTGCTCCGGATAAACCGATGCGTGGCCATCAGTTGGGATACAGGAATACTGCAAATTCTTATGACGCATGGACAGTCGCTCAATTCGAACAATATATCCGCGAACTGGTAATCTTTGGTACAAACAGTATTGAAAGCATACCCATTTTTGATGAAAGGGAAAGTCCCCACTTTAAAATGGCGCCTGATGAGATGAATGCAAAGATTAGTGGAATTTGTGACAAGTACGGACTGGATTACTGGATATGGATACCTGCCCAGTTCAATTTAACGGATACGGTTAAACGAAATTTGTACCTGGCGCATGTAGAGATGATTTGCAGGATGTCTGTCCGCTTAAATGGCATTTTTTTCCCGGGTGGCGACCCGGGCGATAATCCGCCGGAAACGGTGTTGCCTTTAATGGAAGATATGTCGGTAATTATTAAAAAATTTCATCCGCATGCAAAACTCTGGCTGTCGTTGCAGGGTTTTACTCCGGCACAAAGCCAAACGGTTTATCGTTATATAAAAGATAAAACCCCTGAATGGTTAGGAGGGTTGGTGACAGGTCCGTCAAGTCCGCCGGTTGAAGAAACAAGGGCTGCATTGCCGGCAATTTATCAGCTTCGTTATTATCCTGATCTTACGCATAATGTACGCAGTGATTTTCCAGTGCCTTATTGGGACCCTTTTTTCAATTTCACATTAGGAAGAGAATCTGTGAACCCGAGGCCGATGCATTATTCCGCATTGTATCATTTTTTGCGCCCGTACATGGATGGTTTTATTTCTTATTCCGATGGTGTGCATGATGATGTAAATAAAATTACCTGGACAGAACTTGCATGGGATCCGAATATTTCAGAGCGTGACATATTAAAGCATTATACAAATTTTTTCTTCGGATCAAATCTTAAGGATGAAGCGGCCGATGGTATACTTGCGCTTGAATCCAACTGGCAGGGCCCTGCTGCTACAAACGGAAGTGTTGAAACAACATTAACTCATTGGAGGCAGATGGAGAAGAAATTTCCCGCGCTTGCAAATAACTGGAGATGGCAAATGTGTTTGTTAAGGGCAAACTATGATGATTATTCCCGAAAACGCGGTATTTACGAAAGTGAATTGGAAGAACAAGCAAACGATGTGTTACGGCAGGCAACAAGTATCGGCGCCGTTAAAGCGATGGATTCAGCAGAAGAGATATTGAAACAGGCAACAGAAAAAAAAGTGGATACATTATCAAGAAACAATGTGATTGCCTTATGTGAAAAATTATATCACAGCATCGGGTTACAGACCAGTGTAAAGAAATATAAAGCATCAGGCGAGGAGAGAGGCGCCGTGCTTGATTTTATTGACTACCCGCTTAATAACCGTTGGTGGCTGGAAGACAAGTTTGCTGCTATAAGAAAATTGCCGGAAACAGAACAGGAAAAAGAACTGATAGAAATCGCCAACTGGGAACATCCCGCAGCAGGAAGTTATTATGATGATATTGGTAATATTTCCAAGTCACCTCATGTGTTAAGGGGTGAATCATGGGTTACAGATCCACTCATGCGCAAAGAAGACAACCCGAATTTCGACTGGTGGGATAATGGCTTTAGCCGCAAACGCCAGTCGTGGATGAGCAGTATGCGCTGGCCACTTGCTGTTGAATATAATGGCCTAGATTCGACTGCCGGATATGTAGTCCGTGTAACCGGTTATAATGAATGTTTATTAAAAATAAACGGTCAGCGGGTATCTCATACGCTTTACGGAAAAGAGATAGGGGAGATTAAGGAATTTCCTGTTCCCCATGAGTTGATCCGTGACCGGAAAATTTCCGTAACCTTTGATGATATTGATGAAAGCAATATCAACTGGAGGAAACAGTCACGTATAACCGAAATCTGGCTGATCAAAAAAGCTCTTTGATAATATAAATTAGTGAATGGTGAATTTTGGCATTCATCAACACAGCGAAAGAGAATTTTGCCCAAAGCTTATGGTTTACTAAACAATCAGCTTGGTTTCGTCATTCGATGAAGGGGCATCGCCTACTGCGGTTTTGATGAACTGGATATCATGTTTCAGGCGTTGAAGGAAAAGAGCAATATCGAAACTGTGCACAATAATGTTTGCGCCTTCTTTCACCCATCGTACTTGTCGTTCAGGTTCCAGGGAAAAATGAACGCCGATATGTAAACCTTTTTTTCTGGTGGTGCGGATGATGGTTTTAACGGCAGCTTCAAAATCGGGATGGTCATATTTTTCAGGAAGGCCCAGGCTCACGGAAAGGTCGTGAGGCCCGATGAATACGCCGTCAAGACCGGGCACAGATAATATTTCATCCAGCCTTTCCATAGCAGGGACGCTTTCAATATTGGCAATGCACATATTGGCTGAATTGAAGTTTTGAATATATGAACGGAGATCATCTGGCATCTTTTTTTTGCCGGAATAATAATCAGCAAGCAGTTCACCTTTCAGCGGCCTGTATTTAACAGCACATACAAGGTCTGCAACCTGGTTTACTGATTCCACATAAGGCACAATTATCCCGCCGGCTCCACTGTCAATAACCTGGCAGGCACGATAAGGGTCAGGGGAAGGGATGCGGACAACCGGAATAATCTCGTTGGCTTTAAACAACTGGCATAGAAGGGCAAGTTCATTCCGGCTAAGCGGAATATGTTCCGTGTCGATGAAAACAAAATCAAGTCCTGCGCTTTTGATTGCCCCGGGCCACATCGGGCCGGTTGAAGTGATGCAGGTTCCGTAAACGTTTTTGCCTTGTTCTAGTTTTTGAAGTAAAATATTTTTTGTAGTCGACATAATAATCATTTTAAAAATGAAAAATAATGCAAAACGAAGAATTAGAAATGAGAAAGTTTAGTAGTATTTTAAAATAGATTGAGGCTTTGAATAGCTCTGGCCTTCAGGCCGGAGAAAAGTCGGAAGAATCAAAGGCAATGATAATGAAGAGAGGAATAATACCGGGTATAAAAATAAGAAATTAAAAATGTAGAATAAGAAATAAGAAAGGAAAGACTGAGTTAAAAAATTATAGGACACAAAACAATGGATAACTGCAAAATAATAATTCATAGCTTGAAGCTCAATGCTAAAGGCTAATATATAAAAATCAAAAAATGAAACCTATTGTTCAGATTTCTCTAGATTTAACCAATATTGATGAAGCATTGGAGACTGCTGCCATGGCCATGCGTGCAGGTGTCGACTGGCTGGAGGCCGGCACGCCATTAATACTTGCAGAAGGATTGCACGGCGTGAAAAAATTACGTGAAGTATTTCCCGGAATACCTATTGTTGCAGATTTGAAAACAATGGATGGCGGCTATCTCGAAGCGGAGATGATGGCGAAAGCTGGTGCGACACATGTAGTCGTGATGGCACGTGCGCATGAAGAAACGATCAAATGTGTTGTAAAGGCAGGCGCTGATCATGGAGTAAAAGTAATGGGAGATAATCTCGGTTGCCCTGATATGGTGGAAGCTGCAAAATGGTTGGAAGATTTAGGTTGCGATTATGTGATTCATCATATCGGTTATGATGAGCGCAGAGGGATTGCAGCAAAAGGATTTCGAATGCCCAGCCCGCTCGATCAGTTGAAAGAAGTGGTGAATGCTGTAAAAATTCCCGTACAGGCTGTCGGCGGATTATCATTGGAGCAGGCCATTCAATGTCCTGCTTATGGTGCGCCATTGGTAGTGCTGGGCGCACCGTTAACGATTGATGCTGATGCATTCAAAACAGCAGATGGAAACCTCGAAGCATCGCTCCGGTTGATTTGTGAAAAGATACATGCATACGGAGATGTTAACGTTCATTAATTTATTTTTTAAAATTTTAAACAATGTCAAAAGTTTTTTCTCCGGCTGTTGTGAACTATGCAGCCGAAAAAGGATCAGTTGAAATACGCGAATTGGAACAACCTGAAATCGGTGATGAAGATGTATTACTCGAGGTAGCAAATGTGGGTGTTTGCGGAAGTGATCTTCATCAATGGACTGCTGATCATAGTTGGGCAGTAAATTATCCTGTGGTGCTTGGACATGAATTTGGGGGAAATATTGTAGCGCTTGGTAAACGGGTTGCCGGTTGGAAAGAAGGTGATCGTGTGGTGAGTGAAACGGCTGCTGTCATTAATGCAAACAGTCCGTTGGCGAGAGCGGGCTTATACAATTTGGATCCTGATAGAAAAGGTTTTGGTTATGGAGTAAATGGCGCCATGACAAAATTTGTTCGTGTGCCTGCAAGATGTTTGCATCGTGTGCCGGATAATCTTCCATTCGAACATGCATGTTTAACCGAACCGTGTTGCGTGGCATATAATGCAGTTGCCATGAACTCAAATATTAAACCTGGCGACCGGGTAATTGTTCTAGGCCCCGGGACTATTGGAATTCTTTGTGCGGCAGTAGCAAAATTATGTGGCGCTGAAGTGGGCATAGTTGGCCTTGAAGCAGACAGGCATCGTTTGAATATCGCTGCGCAATATGGTTGCGAACCTATTATTGGTGATGCAACTGACTGGGCAAAAAAGCGTGATGGGCTCGGCGCCGATGTGATCATTGATGCAGCAGGCGCAAGCATCACTTTAAAAATTGCATTGCAATTGGTAAGGCCTAATGGGCATATTTCCAAAGTAGGCTGGGGGCCGCAGCCATTGGGCTTTTCATTAGATCCGTTAGTGCAAAAAAACGTAACGCTGCAGGGAAGTTTTAGCCACAACTGGCCGATATGGGAGAGAGTGATTGCATTGCTTTCAAACGGAATGCTTGATGTAAAACCGATTATTGGCGGTGTGTGGCCGATAACTGAATGGCATGAAGCCTTTGAAAAAATGCATAAAGGTGAAGTTGTGAAAAGTGTATTAAAACCCGTATAATATGAGATTAGAAAATAAAGTCATTATTGTAACAGGAAGTACAACAGGTATTGGTAAAGCGATTGCTAAACGTTGTGTGCAGGAAGGGGCCAAAGTAGTAATACATGGATTGGAAGAAGACTGGGGCAAAGAAGTAATTGCCGAATTAGGCAATGAAAATGCTGTACTTCTGATTCAAAATCTTGATGAAGAAAATACTCCTGATCATTTGGTAAAGCTTGCTTTGCAAACATTCGGGAAGTTAGATGCAGTGGTAAATAATGCTGCCATTGTTGCTTCGTCCAATCTGCATACTACAGATAAAAAATTTTTACAACGATTACTTAATGTAAATACCATTGCACCTTTTTTGTTAATTAAAGCAGCATTACCGTATTTAACAGAACAACATGGCGCAGTATTGAACATCGGTTCAGTAAATGCATACAGCGGCGAACCCAATCTTTTTGCCTATAGCGTAACCAAGGGCGCGTTGATGGCAATGACACGTAATTTAGGAGATACGCTTCACCGTGAAAACGGAGTTCGTGTAAATCAAATCAATCCGGGCTGGGTATTGACAGAAACGGAAATGATCAGAAAAAAAGAGCACGGACTTCCTGAAGATTGGTATAAAGATTTGCCTGCAGTGTATGCACCTGCAGGAAGAATTTTATGGCCGAAAGAAATTGCAGCTGCTGCCGTGTACTGGCTTTCGGATGAAAGCGGGCCTGTAAGCGGACAGATAGTTGACCTTGAGCAATATCCTTTCATTGGCCGCAACCCGCCTAAAGATACCAGTACAATCCCTGTAAAAAAATAATCAATGCCTAAATTAGCTGCTTTCCCCAAGGCCTTTATGCAGGCCCTTTGTAAAGATGGTTCTATGCGTGTTTCCGAATGGATATCGCTTGCATCCAAATTGAATATTGACGGATTAGAATGGTATGCCGGTTTTATAGAAATGAATGATAAATCAAACTGGCCTTTATTCAGAAAACAGGTAGAAGATGTGGGAATGAAAATACCCATGATGTGTTGTTCGCCTGATTTCACTCATCCCGAAAAATCTTTTCGTGATAAAGAAATAGAAAAACAGAAGTATTGGATAGATATGACCGATAGTTTGGGTGGTTCCTATTGCCGTGTTTTATCCGGACAGAAAAGGCCGGAACTTTCTATTGATGAAGGTGTAAAACTGGCAGCAGATTGTATTTATGAATGTTTGCCTTATGCTGCTGAAAGAAATATTACACTCATTTTGGAAAATCATTATAAAGATGATTTCTGGGCCTATCCTGAGTTTGCACAAAAAATGGACGTGTTTTGCAAATTAGTCGACAGCATTCATCATCCTTTTTTCGGTGTGAATTATGATCCCAGCAATACTTATCTCGCCGGGGAAGACCCCATTGAATTATTAAAACGTGTATCCAACCGTGTGGTGACCATGCACGCAAGTGACCGCTATTTGAAAGAAGGAACCATTGAAGATTTACGCAAAGAAGAAGGTGGCGCTGCAGGTTATGCCAAAAGATTAAGTCATGGTGAAATAGGAAAAGGTTTGAATGATTATGATGCCATCTTTACCGAATTAAAAAGAGTGGGTTTTGATAACTGGATCAGTATTGAAGATGGTGTTGATGGCATGGAGCAATTGGAAAGAAGCGTACATTTTCTCAGAAAAAAAATGGCACAATACTGGCCGAAATAAAATAGCATGAAAGCTGAAGTATTATATTCCTCACAATGTTATCTTGGCGAAGGGCCTATGTGGCATTCCGGAAGGAAAAGTTGTTTTTGGGTTGACATTGAAGGAAAGAAATTTTTTGAATACAATTTTAGTAATAATAATAAAGAAATCTGTATAAGGTCGCTTAATCACAGAGTTACATTTATTGTGCAGGATAGCAATGACAACCTGGTACTCGGGCTGGAAGGAGGCATTGGCCGTTATGATTTGAATACGGAAAAATTTACCTGGCTTGTTGACCTTGAAAAAGAAAAACACAAACACAGGTGCAATGATGGTAAAGCAGATACAAAAGGAAGGTTGTGGGTTGGAACGTTGCACATGGATTTTGATGAAGGCGCAGGCTCATTATATTGCTTATCGGAAAATTTTCAATTCACAAAAAAGCTTGGTAGCCTTACCATATCAAACGGAATGGCATGGTCGCCTGATAACAAACGTTTTTATTTTATTGACAGCCCTACCAATAAAGTGCAATCATTTTTCTTCGATGAAACAAGCGGCAATATTTATTTTGAAAAAGATGCCATCATCATCCCCAAACACATGGGCGCTCCCGATGGAATGGCCATTGATGAAGAAGGCATGTTATGGATTGCACAATGGGGCGGCTTCGGGGTGTATCGCTGGAACCCGCATGATGGTAAATTGCTGGAAATACTTGAAGTGCCCGTTCCCAATGTTTCTTCCTGTGCTTTTGTAGGAGAGAATTTAGACCATTTGCTGATCACTACAGCAAGACAAGACCTTGATGAAGAATATTTGAAAAAATATCCTGGCAGTGGTGATGTTTTTCTGCAAAAACTTTCCGTGATAGGAATGCCTTCTAATAAATTGTTCTTTTAGTATTGCACCAAGTGCTGAAGTATTTTACAGGATTTTAATAGATTCGTGGAACTAATCTTAAAATTCCATAACAATAAGGGTAATTAATTAGCCCGATTACTTCCCAGTTAATAAATGCAATACTCATGAATAAAAGCATACTGTTAATTGCTGCCACTTTTTTTATATTTCAATATTGCCCCGGCCAAAATGATCCTGGTATTGATTTGAAAAGTTTTTATAAGCCTTCAGAGAACCCTGTCATTAAGGCTGATTCTTCTTATTTATTTATTGATCCCGTTTCAAAAAAAGAAATAAAATGGCAAAGGGCCGATGTGTTTAATCCGGCAGCCGTTGTAAAAGATGGCAAAGTGTTTTTATTATATCGGTGCGAAGATAATCCTGCGGCTGCCATAGGGGGAAGAACTTCACGGTTAGGCTTAGCCGAAAGTGAAGACGGTATTCATTTTAAAAAATTTTCAAAACCGGTATTGTATCCTGATAACGATAAGTTCTCTGAATATGAATACCCGGGAGGATGTGAAGACCCGCGTCTTGTACAAACAAAAGATGGTGATTACATACTTGCATATACTGCATGGAATAATAAACTAGCCAGATTATGTATTGCTTTTTCAAAAGACCTTTTTCATTGGAAGAAAAAAGGCCCGGCTTTTGCCAAAGCTTATGGTGGCAAGTTTTTGAATATGTGGAGTAAGTCAGCTTCGATGGTTACCAGGATGGTAAACGGAAAGCAAGTACTGGCCAAAATAAATGGTAAGTACTGGATGTACTGGGGAGAGAAATTTGTTAATCTTGCCTCGAGCACAAACTTGTATGATTGGTATCCGGCAGTAGACAGTAAAATGGATTTAAAATTTCTGGCACAGCCCAGGTCAAAGAAATTCGATAGTGATCTTACAGAATGTGGGCCACCTGCAGTAGTTATGGAAAACGGAATCGTTCTTTTTTATAACGGAAAAAATGCAACTGATGCGAATGCTGACCCGGACCTTCCCGAAGGAATGTATTCTGTTGGGGAAATGGTGTTTGATAAAAACGATCCGGGAAGATTAATTGATCGTTCCGATAACAGTTTTTTGAAACCAACATTGCCGCATGAAATAACTGGTCAATATAAAGCAGGAACTGCTTTTTCCGAGGCATTAATATTGTTTAATAAGAAATGGTTCCTTTATTATGGAACGGCTGATTCTTTTGTAGGACTTGCAATTGCTAATGCAAAATAAAATGTGTTATATAATTTATTGGTTAGCCATGCCTCATGCCTTTGGCTACTTTAAAAAGATGCAAAACATAAGGAAACAGAGCTTCTATACTTTCTTCGGCTCCCCGGCTTGAGCCCGGCAGAGTAATAATTAAAGTGTTTTTGATAAAACCGGCAATTCCACGTGATAACATTGCATAGGGCGTTCGCTGCTGCCCGTAGTTTCTGGCAGCTTCCATAATGCCGGGAATTTCCCGGTCTAACAGAGGTTGAATGGCATCCGGAGTTACATCACGAAGTGATAACCCGGTGCCACCAGCAAAAAGTACGAGGTTAAAGTTTTGCTCACTGAGTTGCTTTGCCCTCGATTGTATTTCGGTAAATTCATCCCGTATTATTTCATAATGCTCCACCTTCAGATGGAAGTTCCCTAATTTTAAAATGATCAGCTTACCTGTTTTATCTTCATCCTTTTTTTGGAATATGCTATCAGAGCAAACAATTACAGCACATTTTAAGTCTTCTGCCCCGCCATTTTTAAAATCAGTTTTCCCTCCTTTTTTATCTGCCAGTTTTATTGAAGAAATCTCAATTCCCTTGTCCACAGGCTTCAACATATCATACATAGTCAAAGCAGTAATGGCAGCGCCATGCATGGCTTCTACCTCAACACCTGTTTTATAGATCGTATGTACTTCAACAATGACGATAATACTCAACCCTTCGACCTGATAGGTGATGGAGGAGAATTCTACCGGTAAGGGGTGACAGTCTGGAATTACATCGCTTGTTTTTTTTATAGCCAACAAACCTGCAGCCCTTGAAAATTCGAATACATCGCCTTTAGGTACTTTTTTATTTTGTATCGCATCGATGGTATCCTGTTTTGAAACAGTTAATGTTGCTGTTGCTATTGCCTGTCTTAATGAATATGATTTATGTGTGATATTGATCATTTTACTTATTGGTTTTCCATTGATACGTTTTGTCTTCAAAAATTTCTTTTCCCCATACGGGCAGTTCATTTTTTATTTTTTCAACAATTTCAGTGCAGGCTTCTATTGCCTGTTTCCGGTGAGGAGAGGAAGTGAAAACAAACAAGCTGATTTCTCCCGCTTCAACTTTACCAAGGCTTTGATAAACATGCATGCAGGTAAGGTGGTGCTTTGCGAATATTGATTCTCTTATTTCATGCATTTTTTCGAGTGCCATTTCTTCATATGCAGAATATTCTATGGCGGCAACTCTTTTGTTGCCGATCAGGTCAGCCCTTACTTGTCCGAGAAAGATTGAGTGACCCCCAATTTCTGTTTTTGTACTGTGTTTCTGAATGCTGTCAGCAATAAATGTTGCCATGACCGGGCCTTGCACAAAAATGTTTTTTATTTTTTTTTCATTCATGTTTTTGGTTTGCATGGTATTTATTCCATAATAAAATACCGCCTTTTAAACTGTAAACAGTTTTTTCATTTTTGAAAATGGAAGATAATTTTTTTGCAGCTTCATAGCTTCTTGTGCCCGATTTGCAAAAGCAAACTACCGTTTTATTTTTAATGCTTGCAGTATTTTCCTCAAGCTCTTTAAGTGGAATTTTAATATGGATGAAATCATTTGCATCAGGCCATTCGCCAGGTTCCCGCACATCAATAATGTCTACATCTTTATTATTGATAAGAGGCAGGAAGGCATCCATATCAATTTCGGATTCCTTTATTCCTGGTGAACAGAGCCATTCATAATTTGTTTGTTTGAATGCATTGATATCTTTTGGTATCAGGGAAGATGAAATCTCTGTCGGGTTCAGTTGTAATTCATATTGTTGATTGGTGAGTGCATTAAATGTCAATAGTTTGTTGATAAGAGGTTCGCCAATACCGGTTATTAACTTAATCGTTTCATTGGCCATCATTAAACCTATAATACCGGGCATAATCCCCAATACTCCTGCTTCTTCACAATTTAATACTTCACCTGTTTTAGGTGGCTCAGGAAAGATGTCACGGTAATTAACAGGCTGTTCGGATTTTTTACTTCTTGAATTAAAAATTGAAACCTGGCCTTCAAACTGTGAAATGGCACCATATATTAATGGCTTGTTCATCAGCACACAGGCATCATTGATCATATAACGCGTCGCGAAATTGTCGGTTCCGTCTACAACATAATCGAACTGGTTAATCAAATCAATGGCATTGTCTGTCGACAGCCTTAAATTGTATGAAATAATTTTTATATCAGGGTTCAATCTTTGTAAATGTTTTGAAGCCTGCTCTGCTTTTGATTTTCCAATATCATTTACAGAATATAATATTTGTCTGTGCAGGTTATTCAGCATAACCACATCATCATCGATGATGCCGATAGTGCCAATGCCTGCTGCACAGAGGTATTGAAGAATAGGGCAGCCCAATCCGCCTGCTCCTACCATCAATAGTTTGGCAGCAGATAATTTTTGTTGTGAAGCTTCGCCAAATTCCTTAATGCTGATCTGGCGCTTGTATCTTTCGGATGCAGAATTATTTTTCATCGTTTATCCGCCTGAAAACGGCGGCAATAATGCAATCTCGTTTTTATTGCTCAGTTTTATGTTTCCTGAAACTATTTTTCTATCGACGGCAACCACAAACTTGGTATTTAAAAGAGCCGGGTAGGATTGCTGTAATATTTTCTGTAAATCAGCCAGATTATCTACATCATTGACGTTGATAATACTTTTCCCAATAATATCCTTTAGTTGCCCAAATAAAATAATTTCAACATTCATTCTTTTAAATCATTTTACACGATCGGCAATAATTTTTACAAGACCTTTTATATATCTTCGTCCGGTCGAAAAATCTTTAGAGGACAGCAGTACTATTCGGTCTGGCAAAGTTTCTGCATGCATTCCATCTTCTTCCATAACAACAATAATACCTTTCCCTACTTCTGTGTTAAAAATTTCATTCCATGAAAAAACGACTTTGTATCCGTCTGTTGCTACACAAGTAAAATAATATTCGCCTAAAAGTTTGGGGTTTTTTTCAGAAATGCCTGCTTTGTCAAGAATATCTTTCAGCAAGGCACCTTTAACATTTTTTAGTGCCCTTTTTCTTTCATGAAGGTGATTATAAATTACAAAACTGTCGATAGCTGTTGAAGGAAAATTACTCAGGTCTTTTATGGTGAATGTTAGTCTATTGTTCACATTGCCTTCTATCACGAGCTGTTCACTTACTGAAAATTTTTCCTGCGCAAACGCCAGCATAGGAAGAAAAAAACAAATTATTACTGTTGATATTTTTATTTTTTCATTATGCATGAGTAAATAACAATTTATATGAAGCCATCAGGAGTACTATTGCCAAAAGATTTTTTAGAATGGTTTGCCTGAATTTGATAGCCCCCAGATATGCACCGCATACCCCTCCGGTAAAAGCAATGATAACATAGGCAATCATATCCGGACTGAATTTTATTCCTTTTGTCAGTTGGCCGAAAAGGCCTGACAACGAGTTTACAAAAATAAATAAAGCACTGATGGCGGCAGTTTGTTTTTGGTTAGTCCATTTTAATACTAAGAGGATAGGAGAGAGGATAATGCCGCCGCCGATCCCAATCAGGCCAGAAAGAAAACCAATAACTACTCCGATGATTACTGATAGTATAGTACTGGGTTTCTTTAATTCCGAGTCGGGGGTATTGGGGAAGAAAATAAAACGGAATACAGCGAATAATAATAATACCCCTAGTATTTTTTTATACGCGAAACCGTTAATGGTAATCAAACCACCAATAAATGCCATCGGTACAGATGCCAGTGCAATTGGTAAAAATGTTTTCCATTTGAAATGCTGTCCGCGGTAAAATTGGATAAAGGAGGTGAGTGATACGAAAAGATTGAGCAATAAAGCAGTAGGTTTCATTACTTCGGGGGTGATGCTGAAAATGGCCATGAGCGCGAGATACCCGCTTGCACCACCATGCCCGACGGATGAATATAAAGATGCTACCAGGAAAAGCAGCATATAAAATAATAAAATACTATGCATGTGAAAATTTAATGATCATTAGTAACTTTTTTGATCAATAATTCATAATCGGTAAAGGTATCAATATCAAAATTACCAAACGGAAAATCAACTGTGGCAACGTTTTCTTTATACTTTATCATTATTTTTTTTGCGCCTGAATCTCCTGTTAGGGTTAACAGTTCAGGAAATAATGATTTGTAAAAGAAGACAGGTGTGCCCACAATGTTTTCATAGCTGCTGGCTATAATGTGCTTTCTAGTTTGTTGATGTAATGTATATAAATCATTTATTAAAGATGAACTTATATAAGGTTGATCACAGACTGTAATTATTACTCCATCGCAGGAAGGGTTACTATGCTGTAAAAATTGTACTCCTTTTACAATTGAAGAGGCTATTCCACGCTGCCAGTGGTGATTAATAACCATATTGATCTTATCGCTTGTTGAAATAACTTCTGATATTAATTCATGATTAGCGCCAAGCACTATTACAATTGAACCTGCGTTTGAATTTTCTGCAACTGAAACAATATGTTGAATCAATTTCCTGCCCTGATAATCGAGCAATTGCTTGGGTTTACCCAGACGTGATGATGCTCCTGCTGCGAGTATGACGATGCCGAAATTCAAATAATAAAAGATGTGTTCCGGGATTCCTGTTTTAAACTATCGTCTACAACGATTTCTTCAATATATGTATCTGACCTGGGATGTATAACGTCTTCTTTTTCCCTAAGCATATTTCCGTTTCTGTAGCATAAAACTGCTTTAATTTCCGATAAAATAGATAATGCAATTTCTTCAGGCGTCTCAGCGCCAATGTCCAGTCCGGCAGGCCCGTAGATTTTTTTTAAGTGTTCAAGAGACAACAGAATCCCTTCTTCTTTCAATTCATCAATCATTCTTATCGATTTTTTCCTTGGGCCAAGTAGGCCGATATAGGAAGTATCGGTATTTATCAATGTTTTTAGAGCCAGGTACTCATAATTATAGTTGTGCGACATCAGTACAAAGGCAGTTTGTTTATCAATGCTGATTTTATCAGCAAGTTCTTCCGGCCTTAAAAGAAGCACATTGCAATTGCCGGCAAACCTTTCTTTTTTTGCATAAAACCCCCGTCCAGCAATTACAGTTGTTTGCCAACCTATGATCTCTGCCATAATAATAAGTGGCACAACATCCTTACCTGCACCCACCACTACCAGTGAAACCGGAGGCTTAATATACTCGATAAAAGCGGTTAGGTTTTGTTGGGTGGAAATATAATTCCTGAAGTAAGATTTCTTATTAACCAAAGCAAGTTGCATATCTTCGGTTAATTGGTTTTTTATTAAGAATGAATCCGGTAATGCCGAGGTGGGTTCATTATTCTGCAGAAGCAAACATGTGCCTGGTTGTTCTTCTTTTTTGTTTTGCAGGGAGAATAATGTTGTTATGACTGTTTCTGTTCTTTCCTGGGAAATTTTTCTTAATAATTGAATTGGATTGTCGGGCTGAAGCAAGTTAATTGGTTCAATTAAAACCTGTATAACTCCATTGCAGCCCAGGCCGATGCCAAGTTTGGCATCATCTTCGTCAGAAGTGTCATAAGTAACAAGCATTGTTTTTTGCTTTTGCATTACGTACAAAGCTTTTCGTAAAGCATCACCTTCCAGGCAACCGCCGCTGATGGCGCCGGTAAGTTGCCCATCTTCTGTAACCAACATGCGTGCACCCGGCCTTCGATATGATGAGCCTTCAACATGCACCACCGTTGCAAGAGCGGCGTTTTTCCCTTGCAGCCGGGCTTTATCAAATGCTTCGAGTATATCTTTAATTTCCTTCATAATTTGATCAGATATATCTTTGGATATACATCACTGTTATACTGCTTCTCAGGCAATGCCTGGCCTACAGATTATTCATTGACCTGGCTTTTATATTGTCGTATCCCATATTAAACTTTATTCAAATCAAAAGGCAATCTTCTGATCCGTTTCCCCGTTGCTGCATAAATTGCATTGGCGAGCGCCGGTGCAAAAGGGGGTACACCAGGTTCACCCACTCCTTTTATTGTTTCTCCGCCTTCAGCCAGTATATGTACTTCTACTTCCGGCATTTCATTAATACGCACAATGGGATTGTTGTGGAAATTGGTTTGCTCCGTTTGCCCTTTATTGAATGTGATGCCGTTTTTTATTGCCGCGGTTAATGCCATGGTTGCTCCCCCTTCAATTTGCAAAGCAGTCATATCTGGATTGACGACAGTACCTAAATCAATCACGGAATAAATTTTTTCAATTTTAATGGAACCTGATGGATTTGCCGATACTTCCACAACATATCCTGCGAGCCCTGCAAAAAATTCATATTGCGCTACGCCGCGGCCCCAGCCGTTTGGCAAAGGTTTATCCCAGTGAGAAACTTCTTTTAGTTTTTGGAGTAGTTTTTTTGTGTCAGAATCTTTTGTCAGTAAAGTTTCGAGGCGATAGGCCATCGGGTCTTTTTTTGCTTTTACAGCCATCTCATCTATAAAGCACTCGTGTGCAAATGCCACTGTTGAACTTGTTACAGAGCGCCAGGCTGCAAGTGGAACAGGTATTTCTGCAAACACATATTCGTTCTTCATGTTAGGCAATTCGTATCTCTGGTTGCTGATCCCTTCTGTCATGGAAGAGCTTTCTCCGGTTTCATTTCTTTTTTCATCCATCGTAGCTCCAATTGATGGCCCAATCACTTTATGCTGAAAAGCAAGAGGCTTGCCCTCTGTAGACAATCCTGCTTTCATAGCAGAAAATGTAAGTGGCCTGAATGGGCCAAGCTGTGTATCATCCTCCCTTGTCCAGATTAGTTTTACCGGTTTGCCAACTGCTTTTGAAATATGTGCGGCCTCTGTGGCAAAATCAGGATATAATCTTCTTCCAAAACCACCTCCATTAAAAAGAATATGGACTTTAATATTATCACGTGATAAACCCAGTGTGTGTGAAAGCTCGCCTTTTACCAGATCCGGGCCTTGTGCAGAAACCCACACTTCTACTGCGTCAGCTGCAGTCCATTGCACCACACAGTTCATTGGTTCCATTGGTGAATGAGAAACAATCGGGGTTTCATAAAACGATTCCACTTTCACAGGTGCATCTGTAAAGGCTTTTTCAAAATCGCCTTCATTATGCACAACTATACCTTCCTGATGTATCATTTTACGCAGGCTTTCTTCATAATCTTTTGAATTGAATTTTTCCAAATCACCATTGTCCCATTTCATATTCAACGCAAGCCTTCCCTGATGAGCTGCCCAGTAATGATCAGCTACTACTGCAACCGCATCATACCTGTTTTTTCCAAGCATCCGCTGTATCCTGACGGTTTTCAAGACACCTTTCACTTTTAAAGTGTCCGTATCATCAAAACTAATCAGTTTACTTCCAAATACCGGATTATGTTCCACAGAGGCATAAACCATTCCCGGAACTTCCACGTCAATGCCATAAACTGCTCTGCCGGAAACTTTCAGCGGCACATCGGGGCGGGGATAATTTCTGCCGAGTATTTTAAAATTTTTCGGGTCTTTGAGTTTGGGATTTTGCGGCACCTGAAGTTTTGATGCTTCTTCAACGAGAGCTCCATAACGCAAAGTTTTTCCTGATGCTTTATGAATAATCTTTGCACTATCGGCGTAACATTCTTCAACAGGCACTTTCCACTGAGTTGCAGCGGCGGCAAGTAACATTTCTTTTGCAGCAGCACCAACTTTTCTCAGTGCAGAATAATTTCCCCGTACGGAAAAACTTCCTCCCGAAACCTGCCTTCCGAATTCTTTTTCACCCCCGGTTTGCAAAATGGTTACTCCATCTAATGGCACTTCCAGCTCTTCCGCAATTAATGAAGGTACTGATTGAAATGTTCCTTGCCCCATATCCGGTTTGGGATTCATTAAGGTAATCTTGCCAGACTTTTCAATAATAATATATGGAGTAAGGTTATAACTGTCGGCAATGTTTGCTGCGGCTGCCAGTTGCTTTTTATCGGGGCCGGATGAAAAACCAAGCACAAATGCTGCCCCACTGAGCCCAGAAAGCTTTAAAAAATTTCTCCTGTTAAGTGCCGATTTCTTTTCATGGGTTAATATTTGCGATAATAATAATTCTGACATAAAATATTTTTTAATTTTTTTAATCTGTAACTGTAATACGAATTTAATCTGGATTATCCCATGAGCTCGGCAGCCCGGTGAATGGCTTTGCGAATGCGTGTATAAGTTCCGCACCTGCAAAGGTTGCCCATCATTGCAGCATCAATATCGGCATCTGTAGGTTTCGGATTTGTTTTCAATAATGAAACTGCCGACATGATCTGTCCTGACTGGCAATAGCCACATTGCGGTACCTGCAATTCAATCCATGCTTTTTGCACGGCATGGTCAATATTTTCTGAAATGCCTTCAATAGTGGTAATGTTTTTTGCACCGGCAGCAGCAGAAACCGGTAAAGTGCATGACCGCATTGCCACACCGTCAAAATGTACTGTGCAGGCACCGCATAGCGACATGCCGCAGCCGAATTTTGTGCCTTTCAGCCCAATTACATCGCGCAATACCCAAAGCAATGGCATTTGCGGATCCACATCAACCGTGTAAGATTTGTTGTTTACCGTTAAACTGATAGAAGCCATGGATTTAAATTTAGAGAAGTGATAAATATCAAAAAAGGATAAGGGCTAATTTTCGTACCCTAAATTTAAGGCATTATACAATGAGGCTACATCAAAATTTTCAACAGCAGGCAGGCGGTAAAGCCTTTTGTTGACATTGAAAATAATTTTTGGGTTAATAATTCTGCAACAGGCCCAGACCAGATCAATTTTTGGCTATATAATATAAATTGAAAGTTAGTTTAAAACCGGAACCCTATTCCGGTATAAAGGGTCAGTGAAGTAATTTTTACAGGGCTTCCTGCTGAATAAAGAGAATTATTTTTCATTTGTATCTCCCCCATATTTCCTGCAATAGGGATAACAGCATTCAGGCTGTTGGCTATATATATCCGCCTGCTCATATCGATATTCATGATAAAATCGAGTCCTAAATTCCATGCTACATTTTTTTTGAATGACTCAATACCGAAATGTTCTTTGGTAGCCAGGTCTAAATTTGCATTCAGGGGAATTATTGCACCTGCGGAAATGCCACTTAAAAAATGCAGCTTGCTGTTGCTGGATTCGCTGAATAAAGAATGATAGTCTATCAGGCCATAGGCCCTTAATGCAGTTATATCCGATTGAGCAAATAAATAATTTTCATTCGCAGATACATCTGGAGGATTGCTGAGCGCCATTTTCATGGAATAATATGCAGCGCTGAATTGAAACTGCAAGCCTTTGTGGGTATTGGTGCCAATGATCAGCTGAACGGGCACCTGGTTTTTAAAAAAAGCGGAATAATGCAATGAAGAATCAAAAGGTTTGTTTTCATAGCCGGGTTTAATTTGTGCGGTATAAGGATATGCATTTAGTGTAGCTTGCCACCCGGCATGAATTTCGCCAAACCAGGACCATTTATCCTGCTGTGAAAAACATATTCCGGAATACATGAAATATGCACCTAATATAAAAAACGTTTTTTTCATTTCACTGGTATTACATAATAAAATTAAAATTTGATCTTGCTGCAGATGATGACTGCAATCATTGCGACAGGTGATTATTGTTTTTTCGGTGGAGCGGATTAATCAGGCGTGTAAATTTTTTATCTATCTGTTTCTTATCTTTCCGGAAAATACCTCTTTATGAGTCGCTTTTTTATTGATGAAAATATTGCAAAAGCAAAAACCCTGGATACTTCTTTTTATACCGACAGGGTTTTGTTTGAGGACATGAAGGAAAAATTATTCGCTTCTTCCTGGCAGTTTATCGGTAACACAGACCTGGTAAATGATAACAGTAACGTATATCCGTTTTATTTACTCGAAAAATACCTGGACGAACCATTAGTGCTGGTGCGTGATAACGACAACACAATAAGGCTGCTTTCCAATGTTTGTACTCACCGGGGAAATATTGTTGCAGAAAAGCCTTGTAAGTCGAATAATTTGCGTTGTACCTATCATGGGCGGCTTTTTCATCTTGATGGTAAATTCCTGTCTATGCCCGAATTCAAAGAAGTAGAAAATTTCCCGGCAGTCGATGATAACTTATGCCAGGTGCACACTTTCCAATGGGGAAAATGGCTCTTTGCCTCTCTCAGTCACAAACTGTCTGCTGATATTTTTTTTAAAGAGATGATGGGAAGGGTAGGATGGCTACCATTGGACAAATATACATTTCGTCCTGAATTGTCGAGGGAGTTTAATGTAAAAGCACATTGGGCTTTGTATTGCGAAAATTACCTTGAAGGCTTTCATATCCCTTTCGTTCATGCAGGTTTAAATGCAGTAATTGACTTTGGCAATTATACAACTGAACTTTTTCCTTATTCAAACCTGCAGTTGGGCATTGCGAAGGATAATGAAGATTGTTTTGACTTGCCCGCCTCTTCGCCTGATTTTGGGAAAAAAGTAGCAGCTTATTATTTCTTTGTATTTCCCAACATGATGTTCAATTTTTATCCATGGGGTTTGTCAGTTAATGTGGTTAATCCGGTAAGTATACGGGAAACAAAAGTCTTCTTCTACACTTATATTTTGGATGAATCAAAATATAATTCAGGCGCGGGATCGAATCTTGACACAGTGGAATTTGAAGATGAAGAAGTGGTCGAAAATGTGCAAAGAGGCATACGTTCGAGGTATTATAAATATGGCCGTTATTCAGTCAACAGGGAACAAGGCACCCATCATTTCCATCGCATGATAATGTCTATGATGAAATAATGTTTTTCGTAAAAGCACTAAGTTGTTTTGCTATTACTAAGCGGAAATTTACCGTGCAATGATTAATCAATTGTTAACAATTTTGTTAATAGGCCAATAATCTGTACATAATTAGAGTTTATTTCCGTTTTTGTAAAAAAAATTAACAAGGCATTAAACCTTGAAATCTAAATCCATTCCAAAAGAGAAATTAAAAACTAATTATGAAAACAAACAATCTATTCCGTATTGCTTTATTGGCGGTAGCTGTAACATTCTTTGCTATCGCGTGTAAAAAAGACAATTCAGCTTCTTCAGGAAGTACTTCTTCAACTGATGTACAAACAGCAGCTGACGATCAGTCAATGTTATCAACTCAGAACGATGCGCTTTCTGATGATGCCACTGCATCATTGAATGCAAATGCATCTATTTCCGGTGCTTCATTTGATGCGGAGATCAAAGCTGGTTCTGTGTCACTGGGTGGCAGCATTGCTTTAGGCTCAATGTGTGGAGCAACAGTTACCTATGATACTGCAAACGGAAACAAAATTATTACCATCGTGTATAATGGTGATGATTGTGTAGGGCGTTTCACCAGGACTGGTAAAGTGGTAATTACAATGGCCCAAGGTTCTCATTGGAAAGACCAGGGTGCAGTAGTTAACATCAGCGTCGATACGCTTACCATAACACGTAAAAGAGATGGAAAATCGTTTGTTATAAATGGTTCGAAAACCATTACCAATACAAGTGGTGGTTTGCTGGCAGATCTGGCAACTACGGACTCTATTGTTCATGATTTCACTGCCAACTGGACTGTAACTTTCCCTAATGGCCAATCTCGTACATGGACTTCTACCAAACACCGTGTATTTACATACAGTAATGGAGTAGTTGTTACTACAACCGGCAGTGAAACGGGTGTAAACCGTTTTGGAGTAACATTCAGCTTAACCATTACTCAACCTAAGGTAATTGCACAATCATGCGACTTTAGCCTTACTGCAGGTCAGGATTCGATTACCAGAAGCGATAACATCACTTCAGTAATTACTTATGGCCTGGATGCTAATGGTAATGTTCAAACTTCATGTCCTTTACCAAGTGGTTATTATTATGCCAAACTCGTTTGGACAAATGGTAACAATGGAAAACAGTATACCTATATTTTTCCTTACTAATAATGAATGGTTCAATTAACTCAGCCCCCGCGTTCAAAGCGGGGGTTATTTTTTTAAATCATTCTGGCAATAATTTCTTTGAATAATTTGTAAGCTACCATTGCGGTGGTATTGTGAACATCCCTGACCGGGTTATATTCTACTATATCAGCACCTACAATATTCGCGGGAATATTCTGAATAATTTCTATCAATTGCCTTGTCGTGAGGCCTCCTGGTTCGTGATGTGAAATGCCCGGTGCGAAAGCAGGATCAAGCACATCCAAATCGAGTGATAAATAGAGCGGACTTTCCAAGCTGCTAATAAAATCTACATTAAAGTTTTTCATCTCAATAACCTGTACATTAAATTTTCCGGCTTGTTCTTTTTGATGTTTGGTTAAGGTACGGATGCCTGCCTGGGTTAAAGATTTTATTTTTCCGGTCTCCATTATTCTGGCAAAAGGAGACGCATGGGAGTAAGGATTATTATCAAAATTTTCATAAAGATCTGCATGGGCATCGAGGTGAAGAATATTCAGTTTATGGTAATTTTGAGCAAATGCATCAATTATCGGGAAGCTTATAGAATGATCTCCGCCCAGACATAATAATTTGCTGCCATCTTTCAGGAGTTCCGCAATTTTTGATCTGATCGTTAAGAATGCTTTGCCTGAATGAATGTCTTCAAAAAAAATATCACCGTAATCAATATAGGCATTACCTTCTTTAATGTCATAACCGCCTTCTGAAAAAGTGTTGGCAGATCCTTCCTTTTCCATCAATCGTATCCTTGGCGGAGCAAGTGCCGGGCCTCGCAAAAAAGATGAATTCATGTCGAAGGGTATCCCCAAAACTTTAATAGACATAATTCGCAAAATTCTTGGCTAAAATAAATATATAAAACGGGAAAATGTTGATGCCAAAGAGCGGTATTGGTTTTTATGTACAATTTTTATTAATTCAGAATTTTAAACTGATTGAGGTCATTTCATATATTAATTAATTTTTATACTTTGGCAATTAACATCGGTTTGTTATTTCAACTCATCTGTGCTATTACTAACTACACCATGCCTGCGGGCAGTAGCCGAGTTACTGACATTTTTATCTGATTTCACAACTTTACTTCTATTACAAATTGAAGCCTCGTTAACTTTCATGGGTCTATTTTTATTGCAGCAGTTTCTTGAAAGGCTGCTTTCTTGAAGTGTTTATTACAGTCGTAATTTTCCTCTAACCTATTTAGTAAATAAAAACTGTTGATATGGGCATAGGGTAGAGGAGTCTTATTTACTGCCTATCCAGCTTAGAATTTTTTTGGCAACTGGCTGTGGGAAGTGAGATATAGTAGCCCTCTAATGGCAATAAACTTCAGCTAAAATATTTACTAATTTGCATTTTACCGATATCACTTTTTTGAAATAGTGATATCTAATTTTTTTATAGCTTATTTTTTTAATTATTTAACTGGTTTTAATTATTTTATCATAATTTATATTCAATTTTATTGTAGTGTTATTGAAAATTTATTTTTTTAATCCGTATAATTTTTGCTGAAACCAGAAGTATATTGTTGTAATTTTATTTTAATGATACTAATATCTGATTTACAATATTTTCCTTCAGTTATATTTTATAAAATTTCGTATAATTTTTCAAATATATTTTTTGATCAATATGAATTGTATCAAAAGATGAGTTTTCGTAACCGGTGTATTATTGCCGGTGCTAATGGAATTATCCGTTTAAGCGTTCCCTTGCTACAAGGAAGAAATCAAAAGAATATAATGAAGGATGTAAAAATTGCAGCAGGCAAATGGCAGTTGCAGCATTTTAAAAGTATCGAATCCTGCTATAATAAATCTCCCTGGTTTATATTTTATAAAGACGAGCTTCAGCAGCTTTATTCAAAATCGTATATTTTTTTACTGGACTGGAACCTTGCTTGTTTTGAATGGAGTGTTAAAAAACTTAATCTTCCTGCTGAGGTTTCGCTCACCGATAACTTTCGAAAAAGTTATGATGATGGGATAACTGACCTAAGAAATACTATCCTGCCAAGAACTTATAAGGAATTTCCTGCAATCAGATATAGTCAGGTTTTTGAACAGAAACTCGGCTTTGCGCCCAATTTATCTATTCTTGATCTTTTATTTTGCGAAGGCAAAAGAGCTGCGGAATTTTTAAGTCTTGAAAGCAATTAACCAACTTTTCTTTTAAAAGGTATATGGTTAAGAATCGCACAGGGCGGCTCCAAAATATTTTCGGGTTTCAGAATATGAGGAAATTTACTTATAAACAAATATTTATGGAAACTATTTTAAATTTTTATTTAAGAATTGACTGCAACACCATCTGAAATTAATTATTGTCTTTTTTCACAGGTTTTTTATTGGTGCTATCCTTTTTTTGCATATTCTTTTGTGACTGGTCCAGCAGTTTTTGTTCGTTTACCTTGCCATTATCATCTAGTAACATATTGTCTTTAGGAAATTCTCCATCCTTTAATTTCTGATTAAAAACCTTATCTACATGCATCCATTTTCCATTTTCCCATTTAAAGCCCTGAAAATCTCCGTCCGGTACATAGGTATCTTTGATATCTGGTTCATTGGTTTCTGAGATCAAGTCATCATAAACAATCATGTCCATGTCCGCATCATAGTTAAAAGTAGTAGCAGCTTCTTTTTTGTACTCGATATTGAAGCGGTCATAGGTGTGCTTCCCCGTAGAATCATCTTTAAAATAAATGTAAGGCCCGCCGAAAAGCGGGTTGCCATTGTTATCGAATGTCAGTACTTCCATCCATTTTTTTGTACTGCTGATACTGAAATCATCAAACCCCAACAGGGTATAAAACTTTTTGCCATTATAACTTTTCATCACAATTCGATAGTAAATGGCGCCAATCCAGTTATTTGCCGTTCTTACGGAATCACCGGGTTTGCTGGTGTAATTCGATTCATCGTGCAGGGGAATTAATTTTAATGAGCCATCTTCTGTACGCATTTGTATAGCCCCATGCTGAAAATAAGTATAAGCGTCTTTTTCCAGTTGCCAGGTGAAAATGCGAAAAGTACTATCAGGCGCATATAGCCTGGAGATACTTTGCAAAGAATCGAATGAATAGTAAAATGAATTTTTTAATTTTAAAGTACGTACCAGCATCTTTATAAAATGGCTGTCTGCCCGGAAGCGATCTTCTGCTTCGCGACCGAATACTATGTTATGTGAAAATGTTTTGAGCGAGTCTTCTCTTTTTTTGAATTCTTTTTTTTGTACGGAAGAAAGCTGGGCTTTAGCAGAATGATAAAATATAAAATTTAATGCAAGCAACAGGCAAAAAAAGATTTTTTGAGTAGCAGGTGTCATATAGGTGGAGAATGTTTGCACAAATTTACTATTTGTAAGAATGCAGTCATTCAACGAAAGTATATGGAAAAAATTTTATTGTTTCTGCAAAGCTTTTGCAAAATCGATAAGACTATTGAATGCAAGGTCAATGGCAAAATGTGGTAATTCCTGTGCGGGACTGGTGGTTTTAAGAAAAACAGTGTGCATGCCTGTATTTTTGCCGAAAAGCATATCCGATATATTATTACCTACCATTATAGAGCGGGAGAAATCGATTTGCGGGTAGTCTTTTTTTGCAAGCAGGGCCATTCCGGTCTGAGGTTTCCGATGCGGGTCATCATTATTCAGGGAAGTATTAAAATAAATTTTATCAATCCTGCCGCCATTATTCTGTATGTCTCCGAGCATTTTCCGGTGAATATTGTACAAATCATTTTCTGTCATTAACCCTTTGCCAATACCTCTTTGGTTGGTGACTATAATAATCAGCGGAAAAATTTCTGCAAAAATTTTGAGCGCTTCCCTGGCGCCTTCATAAAACACAAACTCAGTATAATTGTAAATATAGTCCTGCTCTTTTTCATGATTAATGACTCCGTCCCTGTCTAAAAAAAGTGTCCAGCTTTTGTCTATTTTTTTCAGATCCAGCATATTTGTTCAAAAAATTTTTTTGTTTGCTGCGCCTCAGCTTGGTTCCTATAGTTCAAATTTCATTTCCCGCTGTGCTTTTTCATAGTCTTCAGGAATCCCGATATCAATAAAATATTCATCCTGTATAACGCCAAACATCCTGCGCTCGGCATAAAATTTTTCAAGATATTCTTTTTCGAATGAAAATTTCTCGGGCAGATTTTCCTCAAGGAATTCTGCGGACCGAAGCGCATATACGCCACCGTTAATCAATCCTTTTTGATAGTATTTTTTTTCCCTGAATTTTTTAATCGACTGATTTTCGCTTAGTTCAACAACCCCGTACCTCTCGAACTTTTGCATCGGTTTTAAAGAAAGGGTGCAGTGGGCATCGCAACTGTCGTGAAATTCGGCCAGCTTATTCAGTTTAATTTTAAAAAAAGTGTCACCGTTCAGTACCAAAATTGTTTTACTGTTCGCCTTCATACACGCAAGCCTGATGGCGCCGCCGGTACCCAATGGTTCAGATTCAACTGAGGAAATAAAACTGACCGGCGGTAATTCCTGCGAAAGGAACTCTTCAATAATATCATGCTTGTATCCCAAGGAAAATATAAAGCGCTCAATTCCCTGTTGCTGAAAATACCTGATCACATAATGAAGGAATGGTTTGCCTGCAACAGGGGCCATACATTTGGGCAGATCGGGAAGGGCGGAACGAAGCCTGGTGCCGAGGCCTCCCGCTAATATAACGGCTTCCTTAATGGCCATTTTATGAAAAATATTTTTCTTCCACCAATTCGCAGATGATATGTCCGATGAGCATATGCGATTCCTGGATCCTCGGCGTATTATTTGAAGGAACGTTTATCAAATAATCGCTCAGTTCTTTCATTTTACCTCCTGTTTCTCCGGTAAAACCTACAGTCAGGACTTTTTTTTGCCTGGCCACCTCAAAGGCCTGTATAATGTTTTTTGAATTACCTGAAGTAGAAAGACCAATCAGTACATCTCCTTCTTGTGCAATGCCCTTAATCAGCCTGGCATATACCACATCATAACTATAATCATTAGCCACTGCAGTAAGGTAAGAAGTGTTGCAATGCAATGCTTCAGCCGGTAAGGCATCACGGTCTATATAAAACCTTCCGGAGAATTCGGCAGCGAGATGCTGTGCGTCAGCAGCGCTTCCTCCATTTCCACAAAAATAAATTCGATTCCCTTTTTTTAAAGCCGATAAAATATGCCCCGTAATATCATGAATAGCAGATAATAATTTTTCATCTGCAAGAATTTTATTTTTTACAGCCACAGATTCAGTGATGATATTTTTAATTTTTTCCTTCATAATCCGATTTGAAGTTTTAAAAATTAGAAGCGTAATGAACGAATTTTATATCGTCCATGTCATTAAGCCATGGTCAACGAACTGATATGGCTTGCAGTGTCCGCCAAAATTATTTAATGTGTCGATGACTTTGTATTTCGTATTGCCAGGGCAATAAAATATCATGAACCCTCCACCACCTGCTCCGGAAATTTTTCCGCCGGTGGCGCCTGATTTTTTTGCAGCCTCATAAATATCATCCATCATATTGTTCGATATCCCTTCTGCCATCTGTCTTTTTTGCTGAAAGCCGAAATCAAGTACTTCGCCAATTTCATGCAGCCTTCCTTTTAGTAAAGCTTCTTTCATCAACTGGGCCTGGTGTTTCAGTTGGTGCATGGCTTCAATTGATTTTTCTTTTTTTTCAACTACATTGCGGCTTTGTTTTTCTATAATTTTTGCCGATTCCCTGCTGGTCGCCGTATAATAAAGAACAAGATTGTTTTCAAGTTCAAATAAATATTGTTGTTTTACCCTGAGTGGGTTTACAATCACTTTATTATCGCTGTAAAATTCCATAAAATTCACTCCGCCAAAGGTGGCTGCATACTGATCTTGTTTCCCTCCCGCCATTTTCAGATCTCCTCTTTCAATTTCGTAAGCAAGCTGCGCAATATCGTATTCTCCGAGGGGAAGCCTCAACATCTCTGCAAATGCTCCGATAATTGCCACTGCTAATGTTGAAGAAGTTCCAAGTCCTGATCCCGCCGGCGCATCCACAAAGGTGGATAACCGGAAACCGGTTAATGGTAATGCATACTCTTTTTGTATTCTGTTATATACCCCTTTCAACAAATCCAGTTTGCCATCAATAGGAAGTTGTTCATTCCACTCAAAACGTTGCTCTTCTTTCCTGTCAATGGCTTCCATGATAATCATATTTTCCTGCAAAGGTTCAATGTTTGCATAAGCAAATAGGGATACCGTTGCATTGAGTACAGCACCTCCGTATAAATCGCTATACGGACTAACATCCGTGCCTCCGCCGGCGAGGCCTATTCTGAGAGGGGCTTTACTTCTGTATATCATTTGTCAAAGCACTGATATTTTTTACAAATTCCTGCCAGGAATATTTTTTCTTTTCTGTGCGAAGATGAGGAATAAAATAATTTTCACCTAATTGATAGAAACGGATAATTGCGTCAGCTAATGATCGGGGATCCGGTTCACAAACCAGGCCGGATTTTTCATGTGGTACCAGGCCGGGTAATCCTCCGACATTCGAAACAATCATGGGTTTTTCAAAATAATAGGCGAGTGGTGTAACTCCGCTTTGTGTTGCGTTTCTGTAAGGCTGCACAACTGCATCTGCAGCGCAGAGGTAATATTTTACTTCACTGTCTGCAATAAAATTTGTTTCCAGTATCAATGATTCCCTGATGTTTAGTTTTTGAATTAGCTCCTGATAGATACTTTCATCTTCGTAAAATTCTCCGGCAATGAGTAATTTTATTTTTTGAGATCGTATGCTTTCATCAGCCATGGCTTCGAGTAAAATGTCAAGCCCTTTATATTTCCTGATAAAGCCAAAGAACAATATTATTTTATCATCTTTTTTTAAAGCAAGGTGCGTTCTTGCCTCCTGTTTGGAAATGATCGTTCCAAAATTATCATATAATGGGTGAAGTACTTGCCTGGCAGGTTTTGTCCTTTCCAATTGGCGAAGGTCATTCATCACTTTTTCACTCATGGTAATAAATGCGTCGCAACTCTTTAAAAAAAACCTGGTGAGGGCTTTATCCCCAATTCTTTTTTCATGCGGAAGTATATTATCAGTTATTGCAATGATTTTACTATAGTGGTTCCTTTTAATTATCCGGAGTATTGTTCCTAATGCCGGCCCCATAAACGGTAACCAATATCTTACCACCACAATATCTGGCTTTATTTTTTTCAGCTCCGCTCCAACCCTTAGCCAGTTAAGAGGGTTGATGGAATTGATTTTTGAAAAGATATCCAGATCCTCCGGTGCAGGTTCTGATGAATATTGTGTTGTACCGGGAAAAAAAAATGAAGGATATTGTAAAGAAAAAGAAAAAATAGTGCAATCATAACCTTCGTCCAGGAAGCCTTTGGCCAATCGCTGATCAAATGTTGCAAGCCCTCCGCGAAGTGGGTGAGCAGGGCCGATGATAATTATTTTTTTCTTCATTATCCTTAAAGGAGTTGGATTAAAAGGTTTTGAATTGACAGGATAAATTTCAATTATCAAAAAGGGGCGAGATTATTTTGTGAACAGCTGACTAATCAAGCCCGATCCTTTTTTCAATTAAATAATTGTTCCGGCCCGGAGCATTCCGGGAAATCAATTCTGATACAAAACCAGTGAGGAACAACTGGCTTCCAATAATCATTGCTGTTAATGCTATATAGAATGGAGGGCGGTTACTCAACCATACTTCAGGGTATACCAATCTTGTTATGACAAGATAAACACTGATAGTAAACCCAAGCAGGAAAAAAGCAGCACCCCAGGTGCCGAATAAGTGCATTGGTCTTTTACTGTACTTACCCACAAACATAATGGAAAGCAAATCCAAACCACCTGTAATTAACCTGCCAGCGCCAAATTTGGATTTACCGTATTTGCGTGCATTATGTACTACTACTTTCTCCCCGATTTTTTTAAAGCCCGCCCATTTTGCAATCAGAGGGATGTAGCGGTGCATTTCCCCATACACTTCAATACCTTTGACAACTTTTAATTTATATGCTTTTAGCCCGCAATTAAAATCATGTAATTTTATTTTCGAAACCTTTGATGTGAACCAGTTAAAAAATTTTGAAGGCAAAGTTTTCGAAAGAGGATCGTGACGTACTTTTTTCCAGCCGCTTACTATATCGTAATTATCTTCAACAATCATTCTTCGCAGTTCAGGTATTTCGTCAGGGCTATCCTGCAAATCTGCATCCATGGTAATCACCACGTCGCCATGTGCAACTTTAAAACCTTCATTCAAAGCAGCAGATTTTCCATAATTGCGCTGAAATTTTATTCCTTTTATATTACTGTTGGAAGACCTCAAAGATTCAATCACATTCCAGGAATTATCAGTGCTGCCATCATCAATAAAAATAATTTCACATGATAACCTACCGGCATCAGCAACACGCATTATCCATGCATACAATTCAGGAAGTGATTCGTCTTCATTTAAAACGGGGACTATGATCGATACATCCATTCTTCAAATTCTTATTTAAACTGGTTTTCAAGCTGCGCATCAGGGTTTTTTTTCGCAAAGGCAGCACCGAGAAGCGCAGCAAGTGCACCAACAATAATTGTTCCTATTAATGCACCGCCAATGGCAAAAGGCAGAAAAAATTTCTTAGTCATTTCGATCGCCTGATCAATAGTCGCTTCTGGCAGATTTCCCTGTTCTTCCATTTGTTTTCTTGCCTGTTCAATGGCGAGATCTTTCGTGTCAGGGAAAATTAAATAAATAGAAATGAGTGTGTAGATAACAAGCAGGCAGGCTACAACAGCACTTGTTTTGAATCCGTGTGCCCAGGCATTTCCAAATGTGGTATTGCCGTTTAGTTGTGAAGCGTAATGAATACATGCCCAGATAATAGCTGCTACTAAAACCAGCGTCGGTATCCACCTGAACCATGTTGCCAATTTAATATGTGCAAATCCGGCAATAATATCTAACAATGCAAGAATTAATGTTATAACAAGTCCTTTAATAACAGGAGAAGTGGCTTTTTGTTCCATATGCAATTTTTTGGTTAATAATTAGAAATTTAAAGATAACTTTTCTCCATTAATTATACCCAATACTTTCCCTTTAAGCATTTTGCCAATGAACGGAGTGTTTTTTGATTTCGAATGAAATTGTTCTTCTGTAATCAGATTTTCAGATGAAGGGTCGAATAAAGTAATGCAGCAGGTTTCACCTTCCTCTATCAGGGTTTGTGGAAGATTGAAAATTTTCCTTGCGTTCGTTAATAAAGCACATAAATGTTCCTGGTTTATATCCGGCAAAATGGTATTCAGAACCTGGTAACAGGTTTCTAACCCGGTCATGCCGAATTTTGCATATTCAAATTCAAGTATCTTGCTATCATATTCCTGTGGAAGATGATGAGTGGCGATGCAATCAACCGTTCCATCGCTGACCGCAGCTTTCAACACAGCAACCTCTTTTTTTGTTCTTAACGGAGGATAAACTTTCAGGTGGGTATCGTAATTGATCATGTCCTCATCGCTAAAAAATAAATGATAAGGCGTAACTGAACAGGTTACCTGCAAACCCGCGTCTTTTGCCCTTTTGATATATTCTAATGATTTTGGGGAAGTAATTCCGGTAAAGTGGATTTTTGAATCAGTATACCTCGCTAATTTTATATCTCGTGCAATAATCAGTTCTTCCGCCATCATGGGTTTGCCTGGCAAGCCCAGTTGTGTGGAAATAATTCCTTCATTGATCAGTCCGTTTGTACCAATGGTCTTATCATCGGGTATTTGTATAATGGTTCCATTAAAAGCTTTAACATATTGAAGGGCTTTTAATAAAATTCCTGACGATTGAATCGGGCTTGTTCCATCACTAAAGGCAATGGCGCCGCTGTTCTGCATATCATACATTTCCGCGAGTTCTTTTCCTTCAATACTTTTTGTGACGGCGCCGATCGGAAAAATATTTACAGGTAATGATTTTGATTTTTGCCTGACGTATTCAACCTGTGCCTTTGTATCTATTACTGGTTTAGTGTTGGGGATTACAAACACATCGGTAAATCCCCCGGCGGCTGCAGCGTGGGCGCCTGTTTCGAGGGTTTCTTTGTATTCAAACCCCGGATCGCAGAAATTCGAAAAGATATCCATCCAGCCTGCAGAAACGTAAAGACCAGGTGCCTGTATAATTTTATCTGCCTGTTCATCAATTTTATCCTGGATTTTTCTGATAACACCGTTTTCGATTAAAATATCTTTTACAGTGCCGTGATGCGAAGAAAGAGAATTGACGATCTGTGCCTGTTGAATGAGAATATTCATCGAAGAAAGAATTGCGCGAAGATAAGATATGTTACCTGATTTAAGGAACAGAAATTATTAGTACATTTGCTGCCCTTTACCGTTCGGGACGTAGCGCAGCCCGGTAGCGCATTTGCATGGGGTGCAAGGGGTCGCTGGTTCGAATCCAGTCGTCCCGACATAAGCTGTAAATCATTGATTTACAGCTTTTTTATTTATAAAATAGTAATAATATTAATAAATTTGCATGTTTTTACTGAGTGAATAACTGAGTAGCCTACTGAGCTTATTCTTCGTTATTTATGCGAATATCCTCAAGCTTTTTTTCAGGTATTTTCCATTTTTCTCTCTGTCAAAAATCGAGCTTACTGGTGAGTAATTCGGTGAGTGGTTAAAAATTGCTCTTTAATTAATTGTATAATAATCAATTAGATGGAAAGGTTCGAATCGCACGCGATTCGAATTGTGTAAAAATTTGATAATTAACGAATTGAATATTTTTAAAAATTGAATTTGATTCATAAAAAGGCAGCAAATCGTAACGCATAAATTGAATGATTTTGATCGACTTTGAAACTGTTTTTTGTCGGTTTTGAAATCAAAAATTGCAATAACCCGGCGAAATTTGTGCAGTCTTTTTGGATGCGGTTAGTTCAAATTATTAATCTCAAAAAACAAAAAATGATGAACAACAGCTATCCTTTCAATGTGAGTTTTTACATCCGCAAAAACAAAAACAGCAAAAAGAATTACAGCGTTTACTGTTGTATTAAAATTCTTGAAACAAGCCCGCGAGAATTATGTGTGATAAATGATATAAATCGATCAGAATGGAATTTAAGACAGGGGAGGCCAAAACAAAATAGCGACAAGATGATAAAGCTTTCGGTATACATAGATAAAATGAAAGCCGAATTATTTGAAATCTATCTTGATATTAAACTTCATAATGGAGAAGTTTCAGCTGAAAAGATTAAAAATATTTTCACAGATAAATCATCACACGACATCACAATTTTGGAACTGGTAGATGTCGCAATAATGAAATCTCAAAAAGAATTTGCGAAAGGGACGCTTAAAAACTATGGTGCTACCAGGGCTTATGTCGATTCGTTTTGCAAAAAAAATATAAATCTGGCGACGTTAAATTAAAATTTGTTACATACTCTTTTATCGAAGAACTAAAACTTACATACTGAATAATCCTATAAAACCGAATGACCCATGCACAAACAATGGTTGCATGAAGCATATTGAAAGGATTAAGAAAATTATAGCATGGGCATATGAAATGCGTTTTATTGACCGAAACGTATTCGCTTCTTTTAAGGTTAGAAAAACAGAATTTGAAAGCCCGATTTTGCACTGGCAACAACTGGAGAAACTTCAACACAAAATCTTTCAGGTGCCTATGTTGAATCTTGTGAAAGATCTTTTTGTATTCTGTTGCTTTACTGGATTAGCGCCTATTGATTTACAAAACCTCAAGCATTCACAGATATACAAAGATGCAGATGGATTGACTTGGTTAACTTATAAACGCACTAAAAGCAAAATACAAGCTAATGTTCCATTACTTAATCCTGCAATTGTACTTTTAGAAAAGTACCGCTTGCAAAAAGGGGAAATATTGCGAAATACGGTATTCCCTTTTGTGACTAATAAAGATTTAAATACAAATCTTAAAATCATAAGTGAGATTTGTGAATTGGGAATTCCGCTAAATTTTTATATAGCCAGGCATACTATTGCTACTACTGTCACACTGCTAAATGGCGTTCCTGTCACTTCAATTAAAGGAATGATGGGACATAGAAAAATAGAAAGCACCATGCATTACGCCAAGATAAACAAAGATGTTATTGCCAGAGATATGAATTCATTAAATGAGAAATTAAAAATGTTGCATAAAACTGAGTAAGATTTATAGGTTTTAATTTTGAATGGCTCAATATGATTGAGCAATTTGTATCAGATAACAGAAACATGCTCAAATTAATTTTCTGGAATTAAACTCACAGTTTTACCTTTACGGCGTTTTGAATTTCGAGCATTTATACAGGCAACTGACTGCATTCATATTCCTCGCAGTATTTCTGACTCAATCATTCAGCAGGATTTTTTTAATTGCAGACTATTATACCAATCAAAAAGAATATGCAGGCATTTGCGAGAATAAGGCAAAACCCGAAATGCATTGTTTTGGCAAATGTGTGCTGTTCAAAAAAATAAGCCAGGAAAATAAAAAAGACCAGGAAAACCCTGAAAGAAAAGCGGACAACAAAAGCGAGATCGCACTTTCTTCAAAATCTTTTTTTGCAACAGAAGCTTCTACACCCGTGTGTTCCATTTCGGGGAAAATAATTATCCAGCTCACGCAAGGGAATATAACAGATGTATCCCTTTCCATATTTCACCCTCCGTGTTTGTAATCTCTCTCCCCGCGTAAAAACATTTCTTCAAAACAAAATCGTCAATCATGCGCCGGCATTTTACAAATGATGCTGAACGTGCAACTGCATTAAAGCAAAGCAGGTGGCTCGTAACAGGGATCCTTGTTTTACTGGCAATCGCCATTGCGGCTATTGCGTACAGAATAATATTCAATTAGTATCCCATCATTAAAACCAGTTGCTGAAAAGCATTAAGGATTTGTTTAAACAATAATGGTATGCCTGCAAAAAAACAAACACGGATTGTGCATAAGATCAATGCATTTTTCCTGTTAGCCATCATAACTGGGCTGCTGATATTTTTGGGCGTTATGATTTTTTCCAGAAAACAAAACCCCCTTCCTGTTCTTGGTGAACCAGGGCATATAGTGGGCAGCTTCAGCTTTACAGATCAGGATGGGAGGAAAATTACGGATAGGGATGTACGTGAGAAGGTGCGTGTGGCAGAATATTTTTTCACCTCCTGCAAAAGTATTTGCCCGGTTATGAACACTAACCTGAAACAGGTGCAGGCGGCATTCAAAAACAGGAACGATGTGATCATTTTGTCGCATACGGTAGACCCGCTAACCGATAGCCTGCCGCGCCTGAAACAATATGCGGAGCAAATGGATGCCATTGCCGGTAAATGGGAATTTCTCACTGGTTCAAAATTATCGCTGTACAAAATGGCGGAGCAAAGCTATCTGTTAAGTGCGGATTCCATCACAGATGTCACTGAAGCAACTGCATTTATCCATACCCAATATGTTTCGCTGGTCGATAAGCAAAATAGGATCCGCGGGTTTTACGATGCTACCGATAAAAAACAAATTGAAAAACTGATTGCAGATATTAAGAGCATGCTATAATCAAACAAAATATATGAAAGCAAAATATATAACACTAACTGCACTGTCATTTTTGTTTTTGCTGTGCAGCGGGTTTAAACGGAAAAACAAAAACGCCACTACACACCTTGCTATCCATTTCAAAAATTTTGTAGGCAACCAGCCTTTGAAACTGAACGATAGCCTGAATGCATACAGCAATGCGAACGGAGATGATTTTTATCTCACCACATTCAAATTTTATGTGAGCAATTTCGTGCTCACAAAAACAAACGGTGAAACGGTAACAGTTCCAGAATCTTATTTTTTAATCAATGCAGCAGATGCTTCATCAATGGATATTGAGCTCCCCGAAGTTCCTGCAGGAAAATACAAGGCTATCAGCTTTATAATCGGGGTAGACAGCCTGAGGAATTTTGCAGGGGCACAAACAGGTTGCCTTGACCCGGCAAAAGGAATGTTCTGGACCTGGAAGAGCGGGTATATTTTTGTGAAGCTAGAAGGCGCTTCCAGCAAATCTACTTCTAAAAAGAACAGGCTCACGTTTCATATCGGCGGGGCGATTTCCCCAGACAATACAATTCGTCATTTTGAGCAAGAGCTTCCCAAAAAACTGAAAGTCAAAGAAGGAGGCCATCCGCAAATTGATATCGCAGTAGATGCAGCCGCACTCTTCAAAGGAAAAACAACGGTTGATTTTTCCAAATTGAATTTTACGATGGGCGGCCCTAATTCCGTGATCGTTGCAGATAATTACGAGCAAGGATTATTTACCGTTACCGATGTAAAAAAATAGCATGAAGCTTCTTGTTGTATTTACGTTATGCATCGCCGTTATATGTAGCGTTGCCATGCGGATACCTGCAAGGAATAAAGAATATTCTGCGGATAGCACGCAGTTTATAGTGCCTGCAAATTTTCCGCAGCCTGTTTACCGGTTCACTAATAATAACCTATCAGATGCGGGATTTTTATTGGGGAAAAAATTGTTTTACGATCCATTGCTTTCAAAAGACAAAACGATCGCGTGCAGCAATTGCCATCAACCCTTTGCTGCATTTGCAAATCTTGACCATCCGGTAAGCCATGGCGTGGACGAATGCCTTGGAACGCGAAATGCACCGGCACTTTTTAATCTCGCCTGGCAGAAGGAATTTATGTGGGACGGTGGTGTGAAGCATATTGAAGTTTCGCCCCTGAATGCGATTACGAGCACCTGTGAAATGGCAAGTTCGCTCGACACAATTACAGAGCGGTTGAAAGCAACAAAACCTTACCCTGAATTATTTCATAATGCGTTTGGTGATGGGGATATCAACTCGCAAAAAATGTTGCGTGCACTTGCACAGTTTACGTCGATGCTTGTATCTGCTGCTTCAAAATACGATAAGCACATCAGGCATGAAGCAGGTGGCGAATTTACCAATGAAGAAGAACAGGGTTATCAATTATACAGGTTTCATTGCAGCGCTTGCCATGCCGAACCTTTGTTTACAGACCTCACGTATCGCAACAACGGGCTTGATGAAATTTCAGAAGACCCCGGCAGGGATACTATCACCAACAATCCGGATGACAAAGGAAAATTCAAAGTGCCGTCATTGCGGAATATTGAATTGACGTCACCTTATATGCACGATGGCAGGTTCACAACGCTGGAAGAAGTATTAGCACATTATAATTCAGGCGTAAAGAATAATGCAAACCTTGATTCATTACTAAAACAAAACGGAAGGCGTGGCATCGCTTTAACGCAGGATGAACAAAAGCAACTGATCGTTTTTTTGAAAACATTGACAGATCATGAATTTGTAAACGACAAACGGTTTCAACAGGAACAATAATTTTTTACTAAAAAAATAACACAATGAAAAAACTAATCAACATGGTGTTTGCAATCGCAGCGATTGCTTTCACCGGCAAAGTTCAGGCACAGGAAAATTTCAAGTGGGCGGAAATGAACAATTTCCATGCAACAGCTATGAGCAGTTTTCATTCTGCAGAGGCAAATAAGCTGCAACCTGCAAGGGACAGCGCAGCATCTATTTTATTGAAAGCACAGGCATGGCAGTCATCGCCGCTGCCGGCAGGTTATGATGCTGCTGTAGTAAAGCCATTGCTCCAGCGTTTGGTGGAAGAATGCAAATCCATCAAAGATGCCGTTGATGCAAAAAAATCTGATGGCAATTTACGCCCGCTGGTAATGAAAGCGCACAACACTTTTCATGAATTCATTCGTAAAACAAAATGATTTTTATGAAAAATAAACAATTCAGCAGAAGGTCATTTCTCAAAACATCAGGTAAAGCAGGAATAGTAGCGGGGCTATCGGCTGGCACAATATCTGCGCTGGCAACAACTAACGCAAATGCATACCCGAAAATTAATTTCTTTGCTACGCCATACAAACAACAGCCTTTGCCTTATGCCTACAATGCGCTGGAGCCATATATTGATGCGGCAACCATGGAACTGCATTACAGCAAACATGCGACGGGATATGCCAAAAACCTTGCCGATGCCGTAGTGGCTGAAAATGTAGATACGGAGAAAACAAGCCTTGAAGAGCTGCTCGCAAATATTTCCCGTTATTCTTCAAAAATGCGCAATAATGCCGGTGGCCATTATAACCATGAACTGTTCTGGAAATTAATGTCGCCATCAACAACTAAAACTGCACCGGGTGAAAAATTGATTGCCGCATTGCAGAAAGATTTCGGTTCATTCGAAAATTTTAAAGCCCAATTTTCAGATGCCGCAAAAAGCCGCTTCGGCAGCGGTTGGGCATGGCTGTTATATACAAGCGATAAAAAATTTTCAATAGCATCAACACCTAACCAGGACAACCCGCTGATGAATATCAGTGAAGCGAAAGGCTTTCCGGTGCTCGGCATAGATGTGTGGGAACACGCCTATTACCTGAAGTATCACAACCTGCGGGCCGATTATATCAATGCATGGTGGAGTGTATTGAACTGGCAGTTTGTTTCTGAACGATGGGAGAAGATTGCATGATTTGAAATGATTAAAAAAGCGAATAGAAAAATTCAAAATAGTAAAATGAAAAAAGTAATATTGATTGGTTTGTTGTTTGTGATATCGGCCAATATGAGTTTGTTTGCACAATCAAAAAAAGGAGTAATTAGTGGCACGATACAAAACAGCAAACACGAATTGCTCTCGGGGATTAGTGTGCAAATTCAAGGAACTAAATCAGGAGCCATCACCAACGACGACGGTTTTTATGAGATTAAAAACATAGAGCAAGGAAATTATACGATGTTAATTTCCGCCGTGGGTTATAAAATTTCAAAAGAGAATATAACCATAAAGCCAGGTGAAGTAACGAACCTTGACCTTCAGTTGAATGAAGCGACTTGGCAACTTGAGCCTGTAACGGTCAAGGGTACCCGGAAAAATAAATATGTTGCCAAAACTTCCTCTTCCGGGTTGCGCATGCCGCTCGACCTTGTGGAAACTCCGCAATCAATCCAGGTAATACCTCAACAGGTAATCCTTGATGAACAGGCGCAAAACCTGAATGACCTTACTAAAAATATGGTGGGTGTCATCAACAACAACAATTACTCCTCTTTCACCATGCGCGGCTTTTCGAGCCTGGCAGCAACAAGCACGAATAACTTTATCACTACCGATGGCTTTCTCGGAAATATGTACTACTGGCAGCAATCTCCTTTTCTCTACAATATTGATAGGGTAGAAAATATTGGCGGCCCTGATGCCGCGCTGTACAGCGTTGGCACTCCAGGCGGTATAATTAATATGGTTACAAAAAAACCGCTTGACCACCCTTATTATTCTTTCAATATCACCACAGGTTCATGGGGCCTGATAGATGCATCAGTTGATTTAGCCGGCCCTCTGACCAAAAACAAAAAACTTCAATACCGTTTGAATATCGGATTCAACAATCAAAACAGCGTGGCAGCTTATCAATATTCAAACAACATTGTAATCGCGCCATCAATAGCCTATCAATTTTCGGATAAAACAAGTATCAGCCTAGATTATGTAAGAAATGATTACAACACGAGGGAATTTGAATATTGGGGCGGAGCGCTGCTGATGAAACCTGATAGCACTTATGACTGGAAAAATATAAAGAGGACTTCTGCTTTTTACTCAACAAGCGATTATGCGGTGACACATAACAACAGTTTGAGCATGACCTTCAACCACGAGTTCTCAAAAACTTTTAAGCTCACTCTTCAATCGAGGTACACACATTCATCTCTTAATTCTGCCGGCTTCTCAGGCACTTTTTATGCCGGCGAGAATTACTTCACCTCCTATCCTGATTCCGTTCCATTCCAGTATGTTCAATACTTTGACAAGTCTTATAATTTTATTACAAGCCTTTTCACCACAGAAACTTTTGGCAATGATAAATTCAAGCAAACATTTGTAACAGGAATTGATTTTCAGGATTACGGAGGCAAAGATTATTATGGGATATGGGAGACGCCAGACAGCGGAAGTTTTTTCAATCCGGGTTCGAATCATTTCTATTATTCGCCTTTGGTTTATCCTGATAGTAATGCTGAATACCTGCAGAATAATAAAAACCACACGATTCAATTTGGCCCTTACGCACAGGACCTTATCAGCATCGGCAAACACATTAAAATGCTGGCGGCGCTGCGTTATGAGACATACAGTTGGAAAATCAGTCCGCTCGGCATGCAAATTTATGCTACGAATTATGATACATCAACAGCGCATGTGTTCATCGCCAGGGGAGGCTTTGTGTACAGCTTCAATAAAAATCAAACGGCATACGCCAGTTTCAATGAGTCTTATCAGCCTCAGTATAATAATGCCCGAGGCTATGGAGGCCCTTTCAAACCAACAATCGCACAACAGGAAGAAATTGGCTTCAAGCAAATTTTTTTCAATGGCAAAATGATGGCAACCGTTGCAGCTTACAATATCTACTATAAAAATATATTGGAGCCTTCTGCTACTAATCCCAACTTGCTGGTGCTTGTTCCCGGGCTTTTCAGCAGAGGTGCGGAACTAACGGTGCAGGGTAACCTAAATCAGTGGTCGGTGTTTGGTTCATATGCTTATAACCACATAACGTTTGCTGCAAACAGTCCGTTGGGAACAAAGGGCCAGCGTTACGATAATTCCCCCACCAGCATCGCCAACTTTCATGTTAAATATCGTTTCGAAAATAGTTCGCCAATCAAAGGGCTAAGCATAATGTCAGGAGGCCAGTTTGTTGGCAAACTGCTTGGCTCCGCACAAGATGCGCCTAAATTTCTGCAGCCCGGTTATTTTTTATTGGATGCAGGCATCAACTATCAGATAAAGCGGTTTGATTTTTCACTGAACGGCTATAACATCACCAACAAAGTATATGTGCCGGGTTATTATGCATCCGACTTTATGGTGATGCCCGGCAATCCGTTTAACTGGAAATTCAGCATTAGATATACCATTAAATAAATCCTGTCAGAAACGGGCATTCGCTGCCCGTTTCATTTTAAAAAATGGTGCATGAAAAAAATATTCCTCAACAGAAAATTATTTGCCATCCATAGCTGGCTGGGATTGTTTGTGGGCATTTTTTATTTGCTCATTTCCATCAGCGGCGCCATATCTGTTTTCCGGTTTGAATTGAACTCACTTATCTATGGGCACAAGGCGAATATTATGAATGAGCCTTCACGCAAAAGAGTATCTTACGATTCCATTTTTTCTATTGCGAAGAAAGACGTTCCAAACATGCCCTATTATGTTTGCGGCTTTGAAGAATCTTATAAAAACTCTCCTGCATTTTACAGCGCTGTAACGCATGACGCCCCAAAACTTTTTTTGGGCAGCATGCAATACAAAGTGAATTATTTAAGCCCCTACACCGGCGAGCTGATGCTTCCCACCAACAGCAAAGGGAAAAATAATGCAATCGACTGGATCATGTGGTTTCATTATTCATTTGCATTTGGCGAAGGCGGGGAATTGTTTGTTGTATTGCTCGATTTAGCTTTGCTGGTCAGTATCATCACCGGTTTTATTTTTTACAGGAAATATTTTTTCAAAGCATTAACCTTCAGGGTAAAAATAAAGTTTACCAACTGGCGGATTGCTTCTTCAGGGTTGCACAGGGTTATTGGCACATGGGCTTTGCTATTTAATCTTCTTATTTTTTTATCAGGGCTTTATATCCAGCGGAAATTTTTTGTTGAAAAATGGTGGGATAAATACACGACCGCAGAGCATCATCATGATAAAATCAGTTATCCATTATCATCGGTTTCATTAGATAGTTTGAAAACGATTGCTATCGCAAAAGCGCCGTATATGCACTTCCTGAGTTTCGGAATTGATTGTGCTAATGGTGGCGCCATTTCAGCAGTTGGCACCAAACAGGAATCTATATTCCAGGCGTACGATAATATAGTGGCCGTAAATTTTGACAGTGCAGGAAGATATACGGGCACTGATTATACACCATGGAAGAATTACAACGCATCAGCTAAGTTTAACGACATCAATTTCTCTGCATTCCACACCGGGTGGGCATTTGGCACAGCAGGAAAAATAATCTGGTGCATTATGGGTTTTACGCCGGCGTTTCTTTCTATTACAGGTTTTATGCTTTGGTGGAAGAAGAAGGCTAGAAAAAAATATAATAAATGAGGTTTTTCAACTTCCGGCAGGAACGAGCCATGTGCTCTTGCATTAACTCAATCCTGCCTTTTTCAAAAATTAAATTCAAATGATATCAAATCAAAATAATTATCCGGCACAAATAATATCAAAACTCCAAAAGTGTGTTTTCAATAATTCATTCTTTATACAATACAATAACATGAATTCAAAAAAAATAATACTTGCTATAAATATCTTCATGTTAATACCGATTATCTCATCAGCGCAATTACATTCCATAAAAGGAAAAGTCTTAACACGCGAAGGAAAACCGGCAGCGTATGTTAATCTCTCAATAGATGAAATTCATAAACATGCTATGACAGATAGCCTTGGCATATATGAATTTAAAAACATAGCCCCGGGCACCTACCACATAACAATAACACATACTGGTTTGGAAACAAAAAAAATTGATGTTATTGTCAGTGATGGCAATGAAACAAGAGTTGATCTTATTTATCTGCGTGAGAATTCAGCGCAACTGAATGAAGTAATTGTATATGGTAAATGGATCAAGAAATATAAAGACTCTGCTTCTTCCATTGCGATGCGTTCGGATATTAAATTGATAGAAACGCCGCAGGCAGTTCAGGTAATTACTAAAGATGTAATGAAAGACCAGCAAACACTCACTTTAAACGAGGTGTTGAAAAACGCAACCGGTGTTTCTAACTCAACGCCATATTCAGATTACAGCATTCGCGGCTTTACCAGCTACAATACGATGATGTATAATGGTGTGGATGGCTCTCTGTTTCCTTACAATATAGAGGCTCCCTTATTTAATGTGCAGGAGATGGAGATTTTGCGTGGGCCTGCGGCGATTCTTTATGGTACTGCCAACCCGGGCGGACTGGTAAATTTGATCACCAAAAAACCTTTGAATTATGAAAGGTTTGAAGCAAATATTATTTACGGCAGTTGGAATGAAAAGAGTTTGCAAATTGACCAGACAAATTCACTTTCCCGCAATAAGAAGCTGGCTTACAGAATTCTTGTAAACGCATCTGATAATGGCAGTTTCAGGAAACGTAAAAAAACGCAGCAGTTGTTTATTACACCATCGCTTTCGTATAAGTTCAGCGACAATACCACCTTGAATTTTGAATACAATTACTTCAATGTTAATACTAAAGGCTCGGGATGGGACGATGGCACATTAGTTCGTCAAAAGCCAGACGGCAGTTGGGATTGGAAAAATATGCCGGTTGATTTTTCTGTACAAAGCCCAAGCGACAAAACATTAGATTACGGACATACATTCGATTTATCTTTCAAACATCAATTCAACAAAAATATAGGGATTAATTTTCTGAACAGGTACCTGTATAATTATGAAAAAGATAGAACACATTATTATGATAATGCTGATCCGGCTTATACTAATGATACCATTAACCGTTGGTTTCAAACCTATGATTTCGCCACTATTCAATACCAGTCAGATCTTTTTGCCACATTTAAATTTTCAACAGGAAAGATTAAAAATAAACTAACTATCGGGGCAGACTATACACGCCAGGGTGTTCCGAGATACGTTAACAAAGGCGTGCCAGCAAGCCCGATTAATATCAATACTCCGGATTACTCAGCAGATAATTCATCGCCAGATCAAAACTTCCAGCAAATCACCAATAACTTTAGTAATATCTATTCGTCAATAGCATTTTATATTCAGGAGCAGGCAGAGATAAGCAAATACCTAAAAGTTTCAGCAGGTTTAAGATATGATAGTTACTCGCAAAAATCTCATTCTGATTTTGTCGATTACTCTTACGATTCAACAATATACCCGAGTGCTGATACTATAAAGTCACATGCATGGGTTCCAAGATTTGGGGTAGTATTCAATCCAAAAGAAAACATTGCGCTCTATGCCAATTATACAGAATCATTCGAACCACAAAGTGTGAATGCTATTGCACAGGGTGGGCCATTTCCACCATTGACAGGTAAATCATTTGAAATTGGTTTTAAGGCAGACATGTTTAAAAATAATTTATCTGCAACGGTGGATTATTTCAATACCGCTTACAGAAATATGTTGGTGCCGGATTTAAGCGACAGCACCGGCCAGCGTTACCAGGCAATAAATGGATTTTATAGCAAAGGCATTGAAGCAACTGCGCATGGAAACATTACACCGGGGCTTAGTGTAATATTGAATTATTCATACGATAAGGTTGCATATTCTGATAGTTCAGCGGCCTGGTCAAAAAATGACAGGCAAATAAATGTTCCTAAAAATATTTATGGTTTGTTTTTGAACTATTCCCTTCTTAAGCGGAAAATAAACAGGCTCAATTTGAACGTGGGCTTTCATCATGAAAGCAACAGAGTGGCCTCATACAGTAATCAGTTGTATGTGGCTCCGGGCTATTCGGTTTTAGATGCGGGTATCAGTTACGGTATCAAAAACTATACTGTCTATTTTAAATTGAATAACATTACTAATACAAGATACGCAACTGGTGGCCATAGCTCCGGGCTCGCATATGCAGGCCAACCCAGAAGTTTTAGAATTACTTTGAATTACATCTTATAAAGAAAAGAATCAAATGATTATTGAAAAAATAAAATCTAAAAAATGAAATACCTGGCATCAGTTTGTTTTATACTTCTTTGTTTGGGAAAGATATCGGGACAAACCATCCATTTAAATAACCAAAGAAAAATTGTTTTTGTTTGCCCGCCATGTGGCTGCGATGGTGATACGGTTTTTTATGATAAGCCCGGATTTTGCGCCTCTTGTGGCGCTGCTCTGTATCCGATTTATTCTGACATGGTCAATGAAAATAAAGCCAAATCGCCTCAACAAAAAACAGTAGCCATATTGGTTTTTCCAGGAGTGGAACTCATCGATTTCACCGGCCCATGGGAAGTTTTCGGAGCAACGGATATGAAAGTTTTTTCTGTTGCTAAAACTGATACAGCATTTACTTGTTCGCCGGGGCTAAATATTAAACCTGACTTTAGCTTTTCAAACTGTCCCCAGCCTGATATCTTACTGATTCCCGGTGGCGGCGTAGATCCTGGCGACAGTGTTACGGTGAATTGGATAAAATTAATCAGCCAAAAAACGGAACATACGGTTTCTGTTTGCACGGGAGCCTACTATCTGGGTGCAAGTGGGTTGCTCAATAATTTAAAGGCCACAACTTTTTATCCCGCAATTGCTGACTTTAGTAAGAAATATCCTTTAGTAAACATTATTGATAGTATGCGATTTGTTGATAATGGCCACATCATTACATCTGCAGGTTTAACTTCTGGTATTGATGCAGCTTTTCATATTGTTTCAATATATAAAGGAGAAGCAGAAACCCAGCGGCTTGCCAATCTGCTCGAATACAACTGGAGTATTAAAAGTAAATATGTAAGAGGAAAACTGGCTGATAAATATTTAACCGGAGTACTCAACTTATTTACCCCATTTGAACATACCTTAAAAAGATATGAAGGAAATGAAAGGGAATGGCTGATTGAGATAGACCTGAAAACAGCATTAACGCAAAGCGAAATAGAGAAACTCATCAATCTCCAGGCTACACAAATGGAGAAATGGAATACAACAAATAAAAAAAATCAGTGGACTGTAACAGATAAAGGGGCGAAATGTTTTTTTTCAATAAGTATTAACAAGCGGTCCGGGAATGAATATTCTGTTTTAATAAAAGCAAAAAAATAAAAGAGTTGTTATAATCACAATTCATACATGAAACTTCAAAAAATTATAATACTACTAGTAAAAACTGATACCTCTTTCATACCGAGGCTTATGCTTTACTCAGTAAAAAATTTAAAAAAATAAATTGCTAACCATGATCAACAGAAAAATCATCACCGGAATTATTGCTTTGCTATCCATGCAAATCTCTTTCTCTCAAACAAACAACGACTCGCTGGTAAAGAAACATAAAGAAATGATGGATATCATTATGACACAACCGAAATATCCCATCAAAACAATTGGTATTTTATTATATAACGGCTACCAGACACTCGATGCCATGGGGCCTTATGAAACACTATCGCAACTCGGCGGAAGTGTAAAAATTTTTTTTATTGCAAAACAAAAAGGATTGATTAAAAATCAGCGAAACATGCTGGTAAAAGTTGATACATCCATCAGTGAGGTAAATAAACTCGACATTCTGGTAATACCTGGCGGAGCTGTTGAAACATTTATGATGACACAGGATACAGCAGTGCTTAACTGGATACGGAAAATCAATGAGACCACTACATACACCACCAGCGTTTGCACAGGCGCATGGATATTGGGTGCTACCGGGCTATTGAAAGGAAAAAATGTAACTACCAATTGGTACAGGGCAGATGAAATGATGAAAAACTATGGAGCAAATTTCAAACAGGAAAGATGGGTGCATGATGGAAAATTCTGGACATCGGCGGGAGTCACCGCAGGCATTGATATGAGCCTTGCGATCATCAATGAACTGATGGGAGAAAAATTCACGCAAGCTGCCATGTTGAACCTGGAGTATAACCCACATCCGCCAATAGCAGGAGGCTCGCCGGAAAACACCCAGCCCATTGTAGCCGAGATGATGAAAGAAATGTACGATATGGGCATGCAGCCTTTATTCAAAAAATATTTACATTAACATGGTTTATTTTTTCAGAACCCGGGTTGGCAATTTATACTAATCGCAATGAAAAATTTAAAAGACCTGCTATTGTTAGGAGATCCTTTTCTGTACAAAATATGTGAACCGATAAAAGAACAGGAACTTCCATTAGTAAAAGATTGGGTAGCTGATCTGCACAATGTAATGCAGGAGATCAGGGCTAAATATCATTTTGGGCGCGCCATTGCGGCGCCGCAATTAGGCATTATGAAAAGATTGGTGTACATGAACATTGATAGGCCCGTTGTTTTCATCAACCCTGAATTGAAAAATTTAAGTGATGAGCTGTTTGAATTGTGGGACGATTGCATGAGTTTTCCAAATCTTCTTGTAAAAGTTAAACGTCACAAATCTTTAACTATAAAATTTAAAAATGAACATTGGGATGATCAGGAATGGCAAATGAAAGATGACCTTTCTGAGTTATTACAGCATGAATGTGATCATCTGGATGGTATATTATGTACGATGCGAGCAATAGATGATAAATCATTTAAATGGCGGCTTTAATACTTTTGATTCCCGGTAAATGAAAAAGATGGATATACAGGAAACAGAACATTTGATGTGGGCATGCAATTACTTGCAGAAGAAAAATTTTAATTTATTTTTCAGAAGTGAATAAAATAATCTCCATACTACTTATACTTACTTTCTTCTTGCAAAGTACAAGCCAGCTATGGATCCTGGCCTCTTTTAAACTCAACCAGGAATATATTGCTGTTCATCTTTGTGTAAACCGGTTTGATGCCAAGCTGGTTTGCAGAGGGGCTTGTTATCTTGAAAAACAGTTGAATAAAGACAGGCAGCAGCAGGAAAAACTGCCCGACCTCAAGACAAAAGAAATGATGCTCTTTTGCCAAACTTCATCTTTTACTGTTGCACATTTTTATGATCAGCCGAGCAACATCAAGCATAACAGCATCAATACCTCATTAATAACATCGGGTTACATACACTTCGTTTTTCGCCCACCTGCATCATTGTTTAACGATGTATTTTTTAATTGTTAAACAATCTTTTTCTGATGGGTATCAAAACAGAAAACATTCCTGTTTACCCTGTCAGCGCTTTTGATGCAGGTAATAGAGCCTTTTGGTTTATGCCCGTTGAACGGATTTTGGAAAAATATCCGTTTATGGAGGCGCCTCATAAACAGCTTTTTTATACGTTGCTGTTTATTGAGAAGGCTTCTGGCTTTGCAAAGATCGACAACTTTTCTGTGCGGTTGGATGAAGCCAAAGTTATTTGCATAAAACCTGACAATGTATTCAGCCTTGATATAAACAGAACTGCCAAAGGGCATGTTATCTTTTTTACAGATAATTTTTTTTCTCTCAGGTACAACAACAATGTGTTGCATCAATTTTCCTTTCTAAAAAAAGAAGCGGAGAGTTATGTTCGTTTTTCTTCCCAGCAATCTGCTAAATGGAAAATACTGTTGCAACTGATGATGGAAGAGAAATCTTCATCATTAAAAGGATCTGAAAAAGTAATGCGCTCTTTTTTGAACATCCTTTTGTTTGATCTTGAAAGAAAATTCGTTCCCAACCATCAGTTGGAAAAAATAAGCAACAAAGAAGAAAAAGTTTTACAATTTGAAAAACTGATTGAAGAACATTTTATTCAGCAGAAAACCCCGTCGTGGTATGCACAGCAGTTACACATTACACCCAATTATCTGAACCGCTTATGCCAGGGCCTCAGGAATGTTACCAGCGGGGAACTGATCAGGAAACGTGTAATAATCGAGGCACAACGGATGTTGCATTATACTTCATTATCTGTTGCAGAAATTGCCTACAGGCTTGGTTTTGAGACACCATCTTACTTTATCACATTTTTTAAGAACAATACGAATAGCACACCCGAACATTTCCGGAAAAATAATTTTTAAAACCATAATATAATTTATCATGGAAACAAATGAAGTGATAGAAAAGCATCAAAGAAAATTCAACCGCGTACGGTTGATGGTGAAAATAATCCTTGTGCTCCTTGTAATTGCCATACTGCTTATACAATGGCACAATATCATTCACTTTTTAAAATGGGCTGTTCCGGTTTAAAATAGTAAACATGAAGAAAAACCAGTCCGCCGGGCAACAACGGGGATGCTTCAAATAAAAATGAAATACTTGAAGCGGCCGCGACCCTGTTGCTCATCATTCTGATACTACAGATCATTTTTTCAAAATGGAATAGCCTGTACAGATTCTTTAACCTTTAAAGTTTCACCAATGAAATTTATCGATCAAATAGCGCAATATCTCTATCTCAAAAAAACAAGAGCATCCGATGCAGATCCTGATATAATCCGTTATATGCATGGAATTAACCGCGTTTCTTTATTTCTGTTCATCATGTCGTTGCTGATCATATTTACAAGGGCGCTCATTCGTTGCCTGTAACGAAAATTTAAATGCAAGGGATAAATATCAAAATGAGTTGTATGTTTTATAATAATCAGCGGCTTTTTTATTGATACGTGCTGTATTGTTTTTCTAAATCAACCGCGTTGTCATTTTCTTAAAGTGCATTTACAAAGATGGAATTTTGAAAAATTTTTTATGGATTTTCCTCTTTTTCATCTTGACTGGCTAAATGACCGTTTTTTGATTGCAATTATTGCCATACTGCATGTATTGATCAACCACGGCCTTGCTGTTGGTTTTATTCCCTATGTAGTGAGGCTTGAACAGCAAGGTGTTCTGAAAAGCCCGCCTGACCAGATTACAGATAAAAGCTGGGATGCTATGGTATACAACATGATGAAGGTTGCATTCATTATCACCACATCTCTTGGCGCTATGACCGGCGTAGGCATTTGGCTTTCTGCAGCAGTGGTAAGCCCGTCATCTATTGCAAGCTTGATCCGTGTATTTTATTGGGCATGGTTTACAGAGTGGCTTGTGTTTGTAACAGAAGTGATTTTGATCGTCATTTATTTCCTGACCTGGAAAAATTCAAACAAATCGCTTAAGGCAAAGCTCCGTCATATCAGGTTCGGTTGGTACCTGTCTATTTTTTCATGGATAACAATGTCTATCATTGTCTCGATACTAGGCTTTATGATGGACCCGGGTAACTGGAACGCGCACCATAGTTTTTTCAACGGTTTTAGCAACCCGATTTACCTGCCACAACTTGCATTCAGGACGCCGACGGCAATGGTGGTTGGCGGTATGTTTGGTTATCTGCTTGCAGTAATTTTTACAAAGCGTGGAACTGATTTACGTGCAAGGGCTGTTAAACAATCTTCCATCTGGATAGTATGCTGGGCGCCCTTATCGTTAAGCGGAGCGATTTTTTATTACCGGGCCATGCCACAGGCAATGAAGGATAATATGAGCACTGCGATCGGCACGCTGGAATTTGCTCAATATTATGATACGTTAAAGTATGTAATTATTGGTGCAACGGCTCTCGTATTGGCCATTGCCATCATCGGCTTGCTGGCCCCCCGAAAAATTCGGTTAGGCATGGTCGTTATTCCGTGCTTTCTTGCTTTTGGGTTCCTCGGGATTTTTGAACGTGTGCGTGAGTTTATCAGAAAGCCATTCGTTATCGGCGGGTACATGTATAGCAACCTGCTACGGGTGGAGGACTATCCTTTGTATAAAAAAGATGGCATACTGAAATATGCTACTTATACTTCAACCCCTGAAGTTACGGAAGGCAATAAGATCGAAGCGGGCAGAAATGTGTTCATGCTTGCATGCAGCAGATGCCATACCACGCATGGTATCAATTCAATTGTAGGCGTTTTTGAAAACATGTATGGCAAGGGAAGCCCGTTTTCAGAACAGGGCATTGCTTCGTTCACACAGAATATGCATAACGGCAGGACTTTCATGCCGGAGTTCCCGGGAAATAAAAAAGAGCTTTATGCTTTGGCTGCTTACATCAAGCATTTACAGCAGACCGGAGAGGTAATCGAAGGGGCTCAAAACGAAGGAGTGGTAGTTAACCCCAATCAAAGTGTAGATGCTGTTGTGAAACTGATGGAAAAGCAGGAAAAACAAAAAGCTGATTCCTTATCCAAAAAACAAACAGCATCCAATCACTAAAATAATTTATTCAATCTTTTTTCTAATGATATCATTTCTCCAGGTAACAACTCCTGTTCCAAGGGCCATCCCGTTAGAGCTGCCATTACCCGAATGGCTGCTCGTTACTTTACTTATAGTTTCATTCTTGTTGCATATCATATTTGTTAACCTCATGATTGGTGGCACCGTTTTGACATTATGGTGCCAGATCCGGGGTTTAAAAGATCCGGACTATCATAACCTCGCCCATGAAATATCCAGAACAATCACAGTAAATAAAAGCCTTGCTGTCGTGTTGGGCGTGGCCCCATTGCTGAGCATCTCGGCTTTATATGCTACCTATTTTTATTCGGCAGCTTCGTTAACCGGAGGAATGTGGATCGCCATCATACCAATGGTAACGGTTGCTTTCCTGCTTACTTATCTGAACAAATACACCTGGAATGTATTGGATAAAAACAAGCCGCTAAGTATTGCAATCATAGCTACAGCTACCGCATTGTTTCTATTTATTCCTTTCATATTTCTTGTAAATATCAACCTGATGCTTTTCCCCGAAAAATGGGGGACCGTAAGCGGTTTTTTCAGTGCACTGTTGTTGCCTAATGTGTTTCCAAGATACCTGCATTTTATCTGTGCTTCTATGGCTGTGACAGGCCTCTTTATATTCTGGTATATGGGCAGGAAAAGCTACCCTTTCGAAGATTATTTTGAAAAGCTGACCAGGTATGATGTAAAGAAAAAAGCATACTCGCTTACTCTTGCTGCTTCTGTTGCCCAATTTATTATGGGGCCGTTGGTAATGCTCACCTTGCCTACAAAAGGCTTTAGCTGGCAATTAATAGTTACTATACTGTCCGGAGCGGCCATCGCTTTACCTGCTATGTGGCTGATGTGGAAAGCCATCAACGGTAAACCTGAGAATATTGACAGGCATTTTGGAAAAATTGTTGTTGCCCTAAGCATCACCGTTATCTTTATGGGAAGCGGAAGACATCTTTACAGGGCTACTTCCCTGGAACCCCATCAGAAAATGATGGCAGCGCAAACGGCCGAATTTGAAAGGCTTTCGAAAGAAGCCAGGGAAAATCCTGTTGCAGAAAAAGAAGATCTCAAAATTGATAGTACACTTGGGCCTGTTGCGAAAGGAGCTGCTATTTTCCAGGTAAATTGTTCTATATGCCATAAGGAAAAAGAAAAATTAGTAGGCCCGCCAATGACGGAAATGGTAAGCATTTACGCCAATAATAAAGATGGATTAAAACAATGGATAAAAGCTCCCGGGAAAAAACGCCCTGATTATCCGCAAATGCCTGCCCTTTCACAGCTCACCGATGATGACCGCGAGCAATTAGCTAATTATATCCTCTCAATTAAAAAATAATTTTTATGAACACCTCATATTTTATCGTTGCCATGATTGTGTTTACGGCTGTTATAGCAGTTCAGCTTATTAAAATGTCTGTTACCGTTACAAAGCTCACAAAAAATGATTCACTGCTGAAAGAGGAAATTAAGGAAGACACAAGCTGGGAATTTATTAAAGGGTTGTATTGATCCCTATCGTTGTTGTCGTATGCAAATTATTTGTGCATACAATTGCCGGTGGTTCAAACTGGCTTTTGGCATGCAATTCAATTAAGACGGCTGTATATTATATATTTTTTCGAAGTTGTAATATCATTATAAGAAAATAAATCGAAAATAGATGTAAACAATACTAATGGTATAAATTGCACTTCGTTTGAAATATACCATTTCCATACTACTATTTTTTGTGCTGGTGATGCAGTTATTCATCGGGGAATTTATTATCCTGAATTATTATCTCCAGAAATCAGCATATATTGAAAACTGCGAGAATAGAAATAAGCCTGAGCTGCACTGTTATGGAAAATGCCTGCTTGCAAAAAAAATTAACCAGGCTGTGGGAAATGAACAGAAGCAGGAAAAAAAATCATCTTCCGATGAATCCCCCCTTTCTTCCAAATCTTTTTTTGCATCTGTTGTTTTGCCATGCGCTGAAAAAATAATTGCGCTACCATTACCCTTTCACATACAAAACAAACCTGTAGAACCACTGTTCGATATTTTCCACCCCCCGAAATGTTTATTGCTTTCCTGATTCTTTCACACAGCAAATAATGGTGCTGCATTCATCCATTGAATTTAATCAATGGCAATCGCATGTCGAGTGCTGCAAATACGATATGCTTTAATCTTATTTCAATGCTGAATTATGAGACAATATTTCAAAACTGATGCAGAAAGGCAAACTGCATTTAAACGGGTACGCATAAGCGTTACCATTATCACTATTTTATCAGTCATACTTTTTTTACTGATGGCTTACAAAACTTTCTTTAAATAATATTTCGATGAAACAAAAACTAAAAATAAAAAACCTGATCAGTGCGCTATTTCTTTGTTTCGTGACATCTTACTCTTTCGCGCAAAATATTTCAGGAACAGTAAAAACAATAAGTGGCGAAGGCATTGCTTATGCAACAATATCAGTTCTCAATTCAGATGCGGGAACTGTTGCAGATAGAGAGGGCAATTTTTCATTAGCATTACCCAAGGCAAAATACCAGCTAAAAATCAGCGCTGTTTCATACGCCGACAAGATTATGTTTATTGATGAAAATTCATTCGGCCATAAAATCAATATTGAATTGGCAAGTGCTGCTAACCAATTGGGTGAAGTAGTAATATCCTCTGAAAAGAGAGAAGAAAAATTACAACGAACACCCATTGCGGTTTCCGTTTTAAATACACAACAGTTAAAAGATTATCGCATTTGGGATGTGAGGGATTTAGAGGCGGTTGTTCCCGATTTGTTTGTGATTGAACACGCCGGAAGCACGGGAGCCAATTTTGTAAACATTCGAGGCGTGATGGGCTTTACGCCGGAGCAATCTGTTGCCACTTATATAGATGGTGTTTACCAGTTTGACTATTGGTCTGCACCAAGCCCTTACTATGATATTGAACGCATTGAGATATTGCGTGGCCCGCAAGGCACATTGTATGGAAGAAATTCTTTGGCAGGTGTAATAAACGTAATCACCAAAAAGCCAACCAATACAACTACCGGGCAGGTGGAAGTAAATTTGGGCAACTATGGGCAGCAACGTTACAGCGCGGCAATCAGTACACCTATCGTTAAAAACAAACTCTTTCTGGGTGCAGACTTTATGTACACGCAACGTGGCGCAGTTTTTACCAATCAGGGTAAGCCTTATGATAAACAATATGGGCAGGCATTTAATGTTAGTTTAAAATACCTTGCCAATAGCAGATTATCTTTTGACTTTAATGTGAAAGGAAAATTCTCCAAAGATTATGGCGCTTACCCATGGCAAACAATCAGCAATATAGACAGCTTGCTTAAAAGCCCCAATCCCTACAATATTTCCTATTCAAACCCCAATATTGAGCAGTTAAAAAACATCAATTCATCTTTGGCCGTACATTATGCCGCAAAAAATTTCAACCTCATTTCCATTTCTGCTTATAATAATTTTCACCAGGGCTATCCAGGAAACCTGGACGGGGATTATACTGCGGCCGATATTTTTTCTTATGACGTGACCTATCAGCATGGCCAAAATAATTTTTCTGAAGAGCTGCGCATCAGTTCAAAAGAAAACGGCAGCAAGTTCAAATGGCTGGCTGGTATGTATGCGTTTTCACAAAAGTATAATAAGGTAACCACCTTTAATTACGATGCCGATGCGGTATCGCTTGGCTATGTTCCATACACTTATAGTACCGTTACTTACAGCCCTGTTCACAATACCGGCATTTCATTTTTCGGGCAGTTTGGTTACAATTTTTCATCTAAATGGAATATTACAGCCGGTGGCAGGATCGACAATGAAAAAAGAACGCTTAGCCAATATGTAGATTCCGTGAAAAATAACACATCAACGCTTATTAGCCCGAATGTTGATTACAGCCACAACTATACAAAATTTACACCTAAGATTACTTTAAGTTATCAGGCAACGGAAACGCAAATGCTTTATGCATCGTATGCAAAAGGTTATCGTGTTGGTGGTTTCAATGCGGGGCAAACGCCGGATAAAGTGTATTATAGTCCTGAAAATTCGGACAATTTTGAACTGGGGTATAAAAGCACTTTTTTGAATAATAAAGTGAGGTTTAATGCGGCATTATTTTATTTGTATGAAAAAAACAACCAGGTGCTTGATGCCATTAATGGCTATTATACCAACTTAGGCAATTTCAGAAACATGGGCATCGAAACGGAGCTTACAGCGCTGTTGGCAAAAGGTCTTCTGGCACAATGGAATTTTAGCTATACAGACTCAAAGTTTACAACGCTGGAATTGCCTGACCTTTCAACCGGCGTAACAAAAGATTACAGCGGTAACAAAATAATTTTTAATCCTCCTGTAACATCCATGCTGGCATTGCAATACAATTATCAATTGCAAAATAATAAATCAGGCATCTCTTTGTTTGCCAGAGGTGAATGGCGGTATGTTGGGAAATATTATTTTGATTATTACAATGTAAATAGCCAGGATGGTTATAGTTTGTTTAATGCAAGAGCCGGTATAACCGCAAAAAAATTTGAAATTGCTTTTTGGGCAAGAAACCTTGCAGACAAAAGATATGTTACGTATGGAAACCAGTCGCCAACCTTTCCGTTGTACATGATCAGTATGCCGAGAATGTGGGGGGCTACTTTAACTTACAAGTTTTAAATTCACCAACAGGGCTGCGGCTTGCAGCCCTTAAATTTCTTCTTATGGATAAGAGTTTGCTGATGGCAATAATTTGTTTTGCCTTGATTGCTTCCTGCAAAAACAACAATGAAGAAAAAAAGGCAACGGTAATGGATACCCGAAATGTGGAAACGATGAGCGAGATATACCCAGCTCCAAAAGTTGCCATCAAAACAGTTGGCATTTTGTTGTATGATGGGTACTCTTCGCTGGATGCAATGGGCCCGTATTCTGTATTCATCCGCCTTATGGGCACTCACGTTTTTTTCATAGGCAAACACAAAGGAATTATTGAAGATGGTGGCGGATTAAAAGTGCAGGTAGATACTTCTATTGATGAAGTAAAGCATCTCGACATTTTGCTGATACCCGGAGGATTGGCACAAACCTATGAGCAAACAAAAGATGAAGAACTATTAAGCTGGGTACGCAGTATTGACAGCACCTCCAAATATACCACCAGTGTTTGTACCGGTTCCTGGATTTTAGGCGCAGCAGGCTTATTAAAAGACAAAGAAGCAACATCGCATTGGTATGGCAAAAAAATATTGGCCAATGATTTTGGAGCAAAGGTTCAAAACGAAAGATATACACACAGCGGAAAATATTGGACAAGTGCCGGTGTTTCTGCAGGCATAGACATGAGCCTCGCATTGCTCAATGAAATTGCAGGAGAAAAATACACCAAAGCAGTAATGCTTGATTTGGAATATGATCCACAACCGCCATTCAAAGGTGGCAGTGAAAACAACTCTGATAAAAATATGGTGGAAGGGATGAGGGCTTTATATGATGAAGGCATGAAAACTGCATTACATCCGGAATTAAGTTTTAAAAATTTAAAGTTCGACAACACAAAAGATTTTGCATGCGGCATGCCCTTAACTGCAGGCGTTGGAGATACGGCACATTACAAAGGCAAACTTTACGGTTTCTGTTCAACCGGATGCAAGAATGAATTTGAAAAACATCCTGAACAATATCTGACAAGCAAATGATTTTTTATCCGTCTACTATTTTAATAACCCCTGTGATCGTAGAAAGTATGAGATAGTGTACATTTTAAAATCATTTCTATGCGCATACATTTATTTGCCGCTGCAGTTCTTATGCTATTATCTGCACAAGCTAACGGCCAAACAAAGCACCTTGAAAACTACAAACCAATTTATTTCATTTGTCCGCCATGCAACCTACAGTGCGACACCATGCATTTTCATGAACCTGGTTTCTGTACCTATTGTGGAATGAAACTTTATCCGGCATATTCGGAATACGAAAATAAAAATGGCGAACATCATGATAACATTGATAAAAAAGTGGCTGTTCTTTTATTTCCCGGAGTGGAGTTCATAGATTTTTCCGGGCCATGGGAAGTTCCCGCCGCATCAGGCATGACAGTTTTTTCGGTCGTAAAATCGGATACTGTTGTGCAAACAAGTATGGGATTGAAATTGAAACCGGACAGCTTTATGTTTAAGCTTAAGTTACGATAATGTTAGCGCACGGCGGATAAACGATGAAATGATTTTATTGAGCATTAGATGATTTTTATTTTAGTGCCGATAAAATACAGGTCATGAATAACCAAAAGAAAAACATACATTTTAGAATAGCATATCTTCAAGGGTGGTGCAACATAAAAATGGAGATGAAAAAATAATATTAAAAATAAAGTTTTTACGCATTGCGAAACTATTTTTCCTCAATTCAATAATCAAAAAGCCAGGGCATTGCTATTTTTGACCACTCTTTCTACCTGGAAATCCGAAACCCGGGTAATACCCTTTGTGTTTGCCCTATAGGGTATAATGTAAAAAATTGAAATTAATCAACTGCAATGAAGAAGAAAGCGACGCTGATAACAGGCTCAATCCTATTGGTTATTATTGCAATTACATCTTGTTCAAAATTGTTGCCTTCGATGATCGATCCAAGTCAGGGTGTTTGTGGCCCAATAGATCTTTCTAATGCGCAGGCTGTGTTGTTTGCTAAAGGCAACGATCAGTTTTTCGCAGTGAGGACTGCAGCAACCGGCCTCGGCCCATATTTTGTTTCTGTGGGCTGCGGCAATTGCCATTCGAGCGATAACCGGGGCCATCCTTTTACAATTCTAACACGCTTCGGGCAATCAGACACAACAGGAAATAAATTTTTAAATGAAGGCGGCCCACAATTGCAGAATGCAAATTTACCAGGCTTCATGCCCCAGCAAATTCCTGACGGGGCAACAAGTTCAAAGTTGATCGCACCAATCACGGCAGGCGTTGGTTTTCTCGAAGCTGTGCCTGATTCTGAAATATTAGCAATGGCTGCAGCAAATGTGAATGATCCCGATGGTGTGCGTGGCCATCCGAATTATAACAGCATACCATCTTATATTACACCATTCGCAAATGCCATCCCACGCGGCGATGGAAAATATATTTGCAGATTTGGAAGAAAGGGATCGACATATAATTTGATTCAGCAAACTGCCACCGCATATAATCATGATATGGGCATTACTTCTACTTTCATGCCGTACAATCCATATAATTATTTAGATCAGACATTGCCTTCAGTTTCATCTACACCTGAAGTAAGCAGCGATGATTTTAATTCAGTGGTGTTTTATATAACCTGTTTGCAAACGCCGAATCAAAGAAATGCAAATGATCCTACAGTGCAACATGGCAATCAGGTGTTCACACAAATTGGTTGCGCCACCTGTCACAAACAAACGCTTACCACAGGCTATTCACCAATAGACGCATTGTCTTATCAAACTTTCAGTCCCTTCACTGATCTGCTTGTGCATGATATGGGGCCCGGACTTGATGATGGATACACTGAAGGAAATGCGAAAACTTCTGAGTGGCGCACTGCTCCTTTATGGGGATTGGGTTTAGCGCCTCAGGTGCAGGGTGGATATACTTATTTGCTTCACGATGGAAGAGCGCACAGTATTGAGCAGGCGATCCAAATGCACGGTGGTGAAGCGGCTGCAAGCGCAAATCGTTTTACCAATCTTTCTGCAAGCGATAAAAATGCATTGCTCACTTTTTTGAAATCGTTGTGATCATGGAAAGAAAAAATTTTTTGAAAACCTGTGGCTTTGCTTGTTTGGGGGGAACCGCTTTTCTTTCCATGTTAGAGAGTTGCGGCAGCGCTAAAATTATTTCCGGAACAATTGTGGAAAGCAATTTGGTAGTTCCTGTTTCTTCTTTTTTATTGAAAGAAAATAAATTCAGGAAATATGTGGTTGTTCAGCACGAAAAATTGCAATATCCCATTTGCGTTTACAGGTTGAGCGAAAATAATTATTCAGCATTATTAATGCGCTGCACGCATCAGGGAACAGAGCTGCAGGTTTTCGGAGATAAACTTCAATGTCCTGCTCATGGCAGTGAATTTAATGACAAAGGGATTGTGCAGAATGGACCGGCAAGCGTAAATCTCAGGACGTTTCCCGTAACTATTCAACAAGCCCAAATTAATATTTCATTAAAATGAAAATAGCTTTATTTTTTTCCTTACTGGCCTTTTGTTTTTTTTCATTTCAAAGATCGACCGCGCAGATCGATAGCAGCCTGTTGAAGTTTTCTGCAAAAGATACTTCGAAACCCGGGCTTACCATGGATGCTATTTACGAAAGGCCTTTTCTCAAACTTGGCAAGCTGCCTGTTTCAATAGGCGGTTATGTAGAATCGAACTGGCAATATATTTCTACTTCAGGCATCACAACGGGCAATCAATTTCAGTTTCGCAGGTTCAGCCTTTTTGTTGCTTCCACAATTACAAAAAGAATAAAATTTCTTTCTGAAATAGAATACGAAAATGATCCTGCAGGCGATCCTGATCAGGCTGCATCAGGCCCGCAATTTGAAATTGAATATGCAGCGCTCGATTTTGAATTTCATCCATTGTTAAATCTTCGTGGGGGCATGATCGTTAATCCCATCGGTGCTTTCAATCAAAACCATGACGGGCCGAAATGGGAATTTACTGACAGGCCGATTGCTATGACGCAAATGTTGCCAGATACATGGAGCAACACGGGCTTTGGCATTTACGGAAAACAATATATCAACAACTGGATGTTTGGTTACGAATTTTATGTGACCGGAGGTTTTAATGATTCGATCATTGATAATACACAAGGCAAAACTTTTTTGCCTGCTGCAAAAAGCAATACATCAAGGTTCACTTCAAGCGCAAGTGGCGAGCCGATGTACACAGGAAAAATTTCAGTGCGGAATGATAAAGTCGGCGAGCTTGGGCTTTCTTTTATGAGCGATGTATACAATACATGGCGCATTGAAGGCACACCTGTTGACAATAAGAGAAACGTGAATGTGTTCGATATTGATTTCAATACAAAAATACCAAAGCTCGGCACGAGCATTATCGGCGAATGGGCATGGGTGTTTGTGCAGATACCGCCAAACTACGTGCAAAATTATTCAGGCAAGCAATACGGCGGCTTTATTGATATTGTGCAACCGATCATCAAAGGAAAAATTTTGGGATGGGACAACGCTTCATTTAACATTGCTGTTCGAGGTGAATATGTAGACTGGAATGTTGGCAACTTCACCGCAACTGGAACAAGAATGTACAATGATCTTTGGAGCATCATGCCTGCTATCAGTTTCAGGCCAACACCGCAAACAGTATTGCGTTTTAATTACCGTCACCAGCACCAGCGCGACATAACGGGCAGTACGATTGGCGCAACTATTGGCACCACGGCCGGCTTCAATCTCGGCCTATCAACTTATTTTTGAAGCAACTCCTAAAATAGCATGATCATTTTCATGCAAACATTTCTTCCCATATTATAAATCCCCAAATGGCCGTTTGGCGATTGGGTATAATATTCAAAATATTGTAACCTGCTCAAATGATTTTGATAGGCAGTGTTGAAAATATTGTTTACCGATAACTGAAAACTCATGTGCTGCTTTTTTGAATAATTGATATCAGCGTGAACAGAAATATTCATCAAGGCGTAAGCTGCTGTTGGCATTTCAGTATTATATAAGCCGAGGTAGCGGTTTTGTGCCAGGTTATAATCTGTTTCAGCTTTGACAGAAAGCAATGGAAGGGTTTTGTTTTTTACCGGAATATTATAGTTGATGCTGCTCAGCCATCTTGGCGGTGGAATAAATGGCAGGTATTCTCCATTCACTCCTACTCCTTTATATTTCGTATTGAGATTATATCCGTACACCAGCGAAAATGAATTGTTGAACTCAAATGCTTTCCAATTTTCCGGATGAAAATTTACAGAGGCATTCATCCCGTACAATCTTGCATTGGTTTGCTGGTACTGGAATGTTTTATTGCCCGGGATAATGACGACCGGGTTGCCGCTTGCATCCACTTTCTGGTCTTCATAAATATAATGCTGGATATAGTTGTTGAAAATACTGAATGCAAAAGAAACATTGGTAAATGTGCCGAGCACACCCATATCTTCCTGTAAACTAAATTCAGGTTTGAAATCCAGGTTGCCGATATAGTAAATATGTGCGCCGGGATCCAATCCGTTTGAAGCAATCTCTGTGATATTAGGCGAGCGGTAGCCTCTTGCAATATTCGCTTTGATGCTCAGTTGATCAGTTATCTGGTAAGTACTGCCGATGCTTCCTGTTACCCCAACGAATGTTAGTGCGAAATGGTGAAATTGTTCAATGCTTCCAACCGTATTGTTTGATGAAACCTGCCTGTAAAAACCAGTTGATGAATCCGCTTTTACATACATTTCATCTCCCCGCTCTTTTCTGTGATCATAGCGGATACCTGCAGCAATTGTCCACTTATCATGTTTCCATTTTCCATAAACATAAGTTCCAAAATCAAATAAATGATAATCCGGGATAGGGAAATCAGTAGCATTTTTATTCGAGTTAGTCTGATACATTCCATTTGTGCCGGCAGATAATTCTATGTTTAAAAAAGTTGGTGCATTATAGCGCAAACCATAATCAATGGTATTAAGAACGATATATTCACCTGCTTGTTTAGTATCCGCAGGATGATTAAATTCTCTCCGGATGTTTTGTTCACAACCAAGGATAACTTTTATATCGCTTTGCCCGAAATGGTAAAAATTATCAGCATACACACGATAGTCTTGAATGCGCTGCGATAATGGGCTAAGCCGGTACGAATTCAATAAATTATTTGGCACAATGGGACGGTTCTTGATGGTGTCAACTTGCAACAGCTTGATATTTTCTCCGGGTGATTCATAAACCTGGTAAGTGAATTTTCGGGAGAGTGAATCCCTGCTTCCGTCAGGAATTCCCTGGTGGTTATCATAAAAAGTCAGGTTCAAGTGAGAGTATCCATTAGCGTTTTTGTATCCAACAAATGCAGAAGCGTTCGCCATTTTGAAACCAGTGTTATAAACTCTTCCGTCAATTGGGTTAGTGTAATTTTTCGCAATCCGTTCCGAGCCGCGCAAAGCATAAGACCAATGAGCGAAGCCTTGTGAAATCGTCAGGCTGTTGCCAACCAAACCATTGTTAGTTTGATACTCTGACAAAAATTTGCCGTGAATTTTTCCATCTGTTTCTTTTGGTATTGCATTTAACATACTTACAACCCCTGCAATGGCATCGGAACCATACATCAGGCTGGCAGGGCCTTCAATCACCTCAGCTTTATCGATGATGTAGTCATCCATCGGCACACCATGTTCATCGCCCCATTGTTGTGTTTCCACGCGAAGGATGCCATCATATAAAGTCAGCACCCTGTTATATCCAAGGCCATTGATGAATGGCTTGGAAACATTGGGCCCTGTTTTTACGGTCTGCAATCCGGGCGTATTTTTAGCAATAGCATCTATGGTATTGTCCTCAATGGTCTGCTCTATTGCTTTTTGCGAAACACTGACAATGGCAACAGGGTTTTCTTTTATCAATGTTGCTTTGGTGACCCCTGTAACTACTATTTCATTTAATATTCCCTGTTTGCGCATTAACGCAATGAGATAATTGTTCTTCCCCGGCACGATCGTTATGGTATCTGTTTTATACCCAAGATAAGAAACTGCCATTTTTATGGAAGCGGAGTTTTCGGGTACATTTAATCTGAATTTTCCATTGGCATCGGTTGTTGCGCCTGATGAAGCGTTCAGAATAATAATACTGCAAAAACCAATGGGGGCACGTGTTTCAGCATCTACTACCGTTCCGCTAATAGCATTGTTTTGTGCCGAGAGATTGCCAACTGCAAGCAATTGCGCCAGGAACAAAACGAAGATAAGGCGTAAATATTTATTCATTCTAATTGTAAAATTATATTGGCAAAAATATAAAGTTAGAATAATCTAACAAATATTATTTTTACTGAAAATCAATTTGTATTAGCTTTAAAAGATGAATTCCCTGACAGAAGAAAATTACCTCAAAGCATTGTTCAATATTGCCAGCGAAGCAGGCGAAGTGAATGTGAATGAGCTTTCCAAAAGGCTTGGGATTAAAATGCCCACGGTGACGAGCATGATGAAAAAGCTCGCAGAAAAAAAGCTCGTGCAGTATGAAAGTTATAAGCCACTGCGACTTACCGAAAAGGGTAAAAAAGAAGCCGGCCTTATTATCCGAAAGCACCGGCTGACAGAAATGTTCCTCGCCGAAAAAATGAATTTTGGATGGGAAGACGTGCATGATGTCGCAGAACAGATCGAACATATCCAATCTCCTGCTTTTTTTGACAAGATGGATGAATTGCTCGGTTATCCTAAAATCGATCCTCACGGTTCCCCGATACCTGACAAAAACGGGAAAGTGACCTGGAAAGAATATAATAAACTAAGCGATTGCAAAATGGGAGAAACAGTAAAGCTTGCCGCTGTGATAAACACTTCATCAGATTTTTTAAAATATCTCAATAGTCGCGAATTGCGGTTGGGGCTGAAAATAAAAATCAAATCCATTGAGGCATTTGATAAATCAATGATTGTAGCTTATGGAAAACATGCGGCTGAAGTATTGAGCAATATCGTATGCGAACGGTTGATGGTTGAAAAAGCATAATAAATGTTTTTCCCAGCGAACATTTTCATTCAACCATAGTTCTATTCTTTATTGCTGAAATTATTATTTACAGTTAATCTATTTCTCTCCCTACTCGCCATTACAATCTCTTTAAGAAAATCAATTCACGATCGCTGCTTTCCAAATGGATTTCATCATTCGCAAACCAGGTGACAACATATCTTATAGATGATTTTCTTTTTCCTATTTCTATAAACATATTTTCATTTTCAGCAATTATGCTATACATCGTTAAAAAATAATTATTCAGTTTAATATTGCTGACTAACAAATCAAGCGAATCTTTTTTTAGAACAGAAGGCGTATCTGAAAAAACATAAATCATCTCGTCGAGTTCTGATTTCCATTCCCCTAAGATATTTTGTTCGATTGCAGATTTACTTAAAGATTTTATAGCATTCATGATGGCTGTTATATAATTTTTTGTCATGCTTTGAGTTTCGTTCAGCTAAGCAGTGACGCATTTTGAATTTTTTATTGTTATTTACCGAATCGAAATCAATAAACCACCACTCATGCCAATTGATTGTTCGTGCCCTTTACCAAAGGAATAATCATAGGCTGGTTCAAGGTACCATCCAAACTTCTTTTTCTCAAAAGGCCAAAACATAAAATCTAATGCTATTTCTCCACCAAGAGAATTTGTTATCATATTTTTATTATTCGTTGAGTGCTCCAATACCAATCCAGCACCAAACATAAATTCTACTTTTTGTGAAAAATCCCAGGGCTTTTTGAATAAAATGTCTATATCCCATTCCCTGCTTTCGAAATTCGGTGTAATACCTAATTCAAGTTCCAGCCAATTTTCTATAGGAGTAACCTCAACTGCAAGGGTAGGGCTAACATTCAAACCTCGTTCTTTAAAATTAAAACTTGCTTCTCCGCCAAGTTCTGCAATTGCAAAAGATTCTTTTTTCCCGGTACTATCAACCAAGACATGTTGACCATTTGTATTAATTGTTACGAAAAATGATGATACTATAAGCAAAAGAAGTTTCATTTTAAGTTATGATTTGTCCTTTTTAGCATACAAACCACGTTTCTTTGGAGCTTCGATTAGAATTAAGTGAGCAATATCTTCAATAGTCATAGGTTTTTTCATTAGCCCTGCTTCCACCGCAGGAGTAACTGATAAACTTTTATGAATCCTGCAAAAATTAGAATAAGTAAAGTATAACTGTACACTAAGATTATAGCTCCTCAGCAATTCAGGCACTGTAGAAACATATTCAGGCTTTCCTGCTTCACGTGCATCCTGATTAAAAAAATAATAAGCTTTCTTGTCTATGTTAACCATAAGATAGTTTATCAAAAAAATGAGCGTTATTTTCATTATGTCCTTTGGTATATCATCATGGCTTTTCTACAAAATAATTGAGACTGTGTAAAGAGGCTGTCAATATGGTAGCAGGATCTTTTATGCCCGAACATTTATCATAGAATCCCAACTTCAAAACTGCGGCTACCGTATTTTTTGGGTTATTACACAGTCTCAATTCCTGAATGATTCAGAATGTAGAACTGTCAGCAAACACGCCTGGATTACAATAACTATATCCTTACACGTATTCCCACATACATTTGTCGCCCGCGCAACGGCCCCCAGATGTGCGAGGTGTTGAAATTGCCATCCTGATCAAAATAATGTGGTTCGTCATGAGCAGAACCTGCTTGTGTATAGTTAAACAGATTTTCGGCGCCCGCGTAAATTTCCCAATGCGATTTCAAATGATAGACTGCCTTTGCGTTAACGACAAAATAACTCGGAGCCGTTGTAAGTTTGGGATCACTTGCTACGCCATCAACGAATTGATTGTAGTGGCCATCGTAGCCGTAAGGCACCAGGTTACGCGAAGCAACCCACTGTACGTCACTCGAAAATGTAAAGTGTTTCGGCGTAATGGAAATACGCCCGATCACTTCTGTTTCTTGAGCTGCCACCAGTTCGTCCGCTTTGAATGAACTGGGAATGTCCTGGTGGGCGATGCCAACTCCAAGTTCGAGCCATTTATTAACAATCCTATTTACCTGAAAGTCCATATCAAGAAAGAACATTTTTGTAGAATCACTAAGCAGGATCGGTCGCTGAATGTTGGGGTCTGGGTTAGAGCCAACATACTCCAAACCGGTAAGCCAGGTAGCATACATCGAACCGGTAAACGTCCAGAGCCCTGGCGTCCAGGAAAGCGATCCTCCGGAACCCCAGCCCTTCTCCAACTCTGTGACGCCAATGTCGAAGCCATCGTTCAAAAGCCCATGATCCAGTTCGAAGAAGGTGAGTGGCGAACGCCAGCCCAACCCCCCGGACAGCCGAAGCGTAAGGTCTTCGGTGAATCCCCACTTGAAGTTCACACGCGGCGCAACGATGAATTTATTAATAGTGGAGTTGGGTTTGTCAATCCAGTTATCATGTATTTTATCAGCTCGTACAGCAATGTCGAGTTCGCGGTCATGTCCCAGATCCCATGCGTCCTGAACGTAAGCGCCGCCGTAATAGCTGTTGTAAGAATCCGAGGTAATTCCAAGTAACGTGTAGTAGTAGTACGATTGCGATCTGAGCGTCTCGGTATTATAGTCGCCACCCAGTGTAATGGTGTGGGCTCCGACATGAGTCAGCCAACGCAAGTCCGTCGCAACGGTATTATCCTTATTCGAGTAATCGGCACCGCCCTCGTATGTTGAACCTTGCGTCTGTGTGACAAATCCCCCATGAAACTGCAATGAACTATTTTTTGATGTGAACAGAGTGAGCGTACCTGTGATTTGATCGCGTTTCGTTTGAATCCACTCGAGAATATCTATGGGATTCCCAATAAATTTATTATTGACGTTTCCCCCGACAAACATTTGAGTGGACAGTGAATCCGGGGTTCCTAAAGTTGCACCATGGAAGTTGGAAGTCGTTGACGCACCGAAAACTTCGTTATAGCTGTGAAGATATTGCAGGTTCCATGCCAGCTTATCGTTTTTTCCAAGCCACCCGTTGATTCTCGCCAAAGCGCTTTCATCTTGCATATATGGAGACTGGGACATGCCCGTGCCGTTGGCATCCCAAGCCCCATTCAGAAAGTGATGAGCGGCAATTACAACACCAACTTTGCTGCTGCTGTCGAAGGTAGTTGCCACAATCGATAAGCGGTTATATTGTTTGTTGCCCGCTGCCCCATCCACCATGATGGAATTCTTCGTCGGATCCTGAAAGCGAACGTCCATAGTACCTCCCATAGCGCCCGGGGCAAGCAGTGAAGCCCCCGGTCCGCGGGCTATATCGACGGATGTTAAGCCTGCAGTGGTCAAAGCATCCACACCATAAAAGTTGGTAACATTGGTGTACAAAGGCAATCCATCAACCAACAGCGTCGTCTGAGTAGCGCCAAGGCCGTTAATTTGAATCTGTTTGAACCCGCAGGAACTGCAGCCTGTAAGTACGCATACCCCTGGCTCGAAAGCGACGGCCTGGGTAAAAGTATTGGCGTTTTTCATGAACATTTCTTCTGGCGTAACGACTGTTGTAGGATGTACGGCTTGTGAGAGCTGGCCCATGGCTTCGATTTCACGACGCCTGGCTGAAACAACAACCTCTTTCAACATTGTGGTGTCTGCCACTAATTCAAAATTTCCTCCTCTGGCGCCAACTGAAGACAAATCCATTTCTTTTTCAAACTTCATGTATCCAAAAGCGCTTACAGACAAGGTAAATTTGCCTTCAGGTAGATATTTCAAGAAATAATGGCCTTTAGAATCCGTTACAGCAGAATCCACTGTTGTTCCTGTTGCTGTTGTTTTTATCACCACATTGGCAAATGGTATCGACTCTTTTGTGGCTTTATCTTCTACATGGCCCGCCAGGTGTTTATTAGATATGTTTTGAGAAAAACCTGCTATTGAAAAAACCAAGAAAATTACTAAGGCCGATAATATTTTTTTCATTTTGAATATTTTAAAATATTGGTAGAAATGCAAGTTGACTGCCTTTCCCTGTACACTTTGTCATAAAATAAAATTTGATTTGAATTAATAAAAGCAACAAATCAACAAATCAACCTGTGCCTCTACAGACTTTCGCTACTGGGAAAAAAACAGAGTTTCATATTTTCATAATGGCAGGATAGGTGGCCCTCTTTGCTCATGAAAAGTTTTGACAGCAGAAATGAGAAAAAAACGATAGTGATTCAATAAAGGTGAAAAAAATAGTTGTGGTGTTTTTACTTCATCAATACTTGTCGACGCAATCAAAGGCATTAATACATCATCAATGCAATTACATTTTGCCTGGCCCTTATCAACAGCCTGACAGTTATAACTTGAGATGACGTGTTTTTTATTTTTATGGAACCAGTTATGCAGGTATAGCCCGACACTTAGCTTTTGCGCGAAAGCGGCCAGTAGAAAAACAGCCAGTATTTTTTTATTAACCTTATGCATAGCTTAAAAAAATAATCGGATCATTGCTTAATGATTAATGGCGCACTTTTTAGAAAATTTCCAGTTATAGGCATGTGCTGTAACAATGGCGGCGGCAGCCACAGATTTTAATGCGATTTCTAAACTTCTTTTAGTGACAATCGTATTTGAGACAATTAATAACAATATCCCTATGATAAAAAGGATGAGCAACCAATTTTTATGGTATTGCCTGTACCCGTTTATTAAAGCCCAGCTTCCAGCCATAAATGAAATTCCGATGGTGATCATTTCTATAGCAGGGTTCTCTAAAATTTCAATTCCAAAAAATGGCAAAGCACTGAAAAAAATGGGGAGTAAAATGCAGTGCACCACACAGATCAGCGATGCACTGATCCCGATCTTATCCCATATAGAACGATATTGAGGTTTCGTTTCGGCCATTTCTAATTGTTCGTTATAATACATAAATATGTTTTGGTCACAAATTGCATGTTGGACAAATTCCCCTGATAATAATTTCCATATCCTGTTTCGTAAACCCTTTTGGTATTTTTAATTTTGGAACTTCAATTGTATCTATTAGTATAGCTTTCCCGCAACCTGTGCAGACAAAACTTGAATGCTCCGACATCCGCGAATGATTGACTACATCCTGCAGATAAATGTATTTGCTGCTCCCGTCCGCTGAGACCCGGTAAATTATTTTCTTTTCCGTGAGCGTCTTCAGCGCCCTGAAGATGGTTGTGCGGTTGAACCCGTATTCCGCTTTCTGCAGAAAATATTGCTGATCGAGCGACCTATGAGCGTGCATGAAAGCATCTAGTATCAGTACCCTCGGCCTCGTGATATTGATCTGGTATTTCTTTAATATACTTATTGAATCCTGTGCCATGAATAAGCAGTTTAAAAGGAAAAATTCATGTAATGACCAATCGCCATCATTTATACAATGGCATGTGAAAGCAACAAAAAAATAGTTATAATAAAACAGGAGGGGCCCTTCCCGGGCTTGCAGATTGGAATATAGAAATGCAGGCTGGCAGTTTACCGCCTATAGCTTCATCAATATTTGACAAAGGAATTAAAGCGATTACAGTTTCTGTAACATCAGCATCTTTTGCAAGTTTGAAATCACATATCGCGCAATGATCGTTTTGGCTTGTTGCCGTCGGCTGTATATCGCCTGAATGGTGTGAAAGGACCTTTTTTGAAAAAACCGCAGATTGCAAAAGCGCGGTATGCGTATGAAATAATTTAACCGCATTGATAAACAGCATCAATGCCATCAGCAAAATCGCCGCGCCCTTTTTAACAACGCTGTGTTTTTGAAATTTCACAAGAACGAATATAGGTCTTTTTTTATAAATGCAACAACGTTGCTTTTTTGATTACATAAAAAACCCTAACCGCAAATTTACAAAAGAAAACAGCGGGTGCGTGGATAGCCTGAGTTCGAACTCGATAATTGAAGATTAAAAAAAGTATTATTGCGGTACTCTAAATATTGTAATCATCATTAACCTATTAACCATAAGTCAAACTCGTTCTTTTGCAATTAAATAAATTAATGCTTGACAAATCTTTGTCGGGAAATTGCGCAACTATATGAAGCGTTCCTATCATGCAACATCACAACGCATGTTCACTTCCTTAAACTTTTTCAAATCCCTAAATCAAAAAGAAAAAGTTTGATTGATGTAACGTGCACGTATAACCTAAAATAAGTTCAATTTATTTTAGGCTTTCTTTGTTGCGGATGATACAATGAAAGTTGCCCAAAAGAAGAGTGAATAATCAAAATGCATCAAATCGTTTCAAAATATTTTTTATAGATCATGAATAATTTTTTAATTTTATGACAGCTCTTTTCTACAGCAAATTTCTCTCGGTGAGCGAATCGGTGTATTGCGAAAAGTTTGATTTTGTAGTTGATTAATTTTGATAAAAATATAAAGGACGTTCGAATCCAGTCGTTCCGACAGAAAGCCTTGATTAGTCAGGGCTTTTTTTATTTCCGGCATATATTTCAGGAAAATTATTCGACATATATTTTTTGAGCTTAAACAATCTGCAATCTTCATGAAAATATCAGTTCTTAATTCTTGCAATTACCGGCTTTTTAATTTATTTGTGTCCTAAATCAGGAATTTTGAGTAAAAAAGGGTTTTTAGTTTTCATTTTATTTTTTATTGACTGCAGCTTTGTTTTTGCCCAGAAAAAATTTGTTTTTGAAGAACCGAAAATGGGTTCCCCGTTTACTGTTTCCATATATTCGGATGATTCTTTGTCTGCAGCTACTGCAGCGCTAGCCGCTTTCAGGAAAGCTGACAGCCTAAATGCGATTTTAAGCGATTATATTGACAGCAGTGAGATTAACAGGTTGAGCGCTACGGGTGGGCATGGCCGTTATATTAACGTATCGGGGGCATTGTTTGATATTCTTCAGCGATCTATGGAAGCTGCCCGGTTGAGTGATGGCGCTTATGATATTACGATTGGCCCGGTAGTACGATTATGGCGAAAAGCACGCAAAACAAAGGTTTTTCCGGAAAAAGATTCGATTAATAAGGCATTGTTGAGAACAGGGTACCGTTACGTTCATCTCAATAGTTTGCATCAATCAGTATGGCTGGAAAAAGAAGGGATGCAGTTGGATGTGGGCGGCCTGGGGAAAGGCTTTGTGGCTGCGGCTGCATTACAGGTAATACGGCAATATGGTTTTACATCTGCAATGGTGAATGCCGGGGGTAAAATTGTAACAGGGCAATCACCGCCGGGAAAAGATGGCTGGCTGATTGGGATCAACTCGCCAGGCGAAAAGGACGAGCTTCTTCCCGTTTTTTTGTTATTACGTGAAATGTCTGTGGCCACTTCAGGAGATATTTATCAGTTTGTGGAGTTTGACGGAAAAAGATATTCGCATATTGTTGATCCAAAAACGGGCATCGGACTCACCAGAAGGGTTAATGTTACAGCAGTTGCCAGAGACGGTACTACTGCAGACTGGCTCGCTACTGCCTGTAGTGTGCTGTCTGCAAAAGCATCTTTTAAGCTCATCAAAAAAATTCCCGGTGCAGCATTGCTCATCGCTGAAAACAGAAATGGGAAGGTTATAAAAAAAACTTCTCCCGGGTTTAAAAATTATCTGCAAAAACATCCTTAAATTCAGACAATTTATGAAAATGAAATACCTAACTGTTTTTTTGTTTTTACATGTATATATTGGCGTTAGTGCCCAGCAAAATGCCAAACCTTTTCAGTCATACGATCAAACCATTCCGAATTCAGCTGTCGTTTTCAGGATGGTAGCAATTGCCGGCGGTTCATTTACAATGGGCAGCCCTGAGAATGAAAAAGGCAGGCATGCTGACGAGGGGCCGGCTACAAAAATATCAGTCGATAGCTTTTGGATGGAAGAACATGAAGTAACCTATGACGAATATATTTTATTCCAGGACGAAACAAAAGATCCTGCTCCTGCTGTTGATGGGGTTACACGCCCAAGCCCGCCATATATTGATTTTACATTGGGAATGGGAAAAGCAGGTGGCTTCCCTGCAAACAGTATGAGCCAGTATGCAGCACTGATGTATTGCAAATGGTTGTACAAAAAAACAGGCATATTCTATCGTCTTCCTACCGAAGCAGAGTGGGAATATGCCTGCAGGGCCGGCTCAAACAGCGCATTTTTTTTTGGAAACGATGAATCGCAATTAAAAAAATATGCCTGGTATAAAGGCAACAGCGAAAATAAATATCATGCTATTAAACAATTACAGCCCAACGCCTGGGGATTATATGATATGCTGGGAAATGTTGCCGAATGGACACTTGATCAATATATGACGGACTATTTTTTACAGATAAAAGATAAAACATATAACCCGTTATTCCTGCCGCTAACCAAGTATCAGGTAACATTAAAAGGAGGGAATTTCCGTGACGATGCTTTCGGCCTGCGATCTGCGGCCCGTATTCCTTCGGAAAAAAAATGGAATGCAAGAGACCCGCAAATACCCAAAAGCAAATGGTGGAACACAGATGCGCCTTTTATCGGTTTCAGGATTGTAAGGCCGGTAAAACAGCCTGGCGCAGACGAAGCGCAGCATTTCTTTGAGCAATTTTCAAACCTTAAATAGGCCGGTTGTTATAAATATCTGAAAGTACCTGCCGCATACTATTGTAGAAATATAATTCGTGGTATTAGTTTCGGAATTCGGTTTATATTTAACATCTCATTTTTCAATCCCAAACAATCTAAATTTTGCTTGTTATGAACCTGACAGGAAACAATTCTTCTAAAAGCAGGAGAGATTTCGTTAAAACATCTTCTTTAATCGCAGGCAGTATGCTTGCAGCGCCGTTAATTTCAAGGGCTAATTTTTTTTCAGGATCAAGTGATGTGATTAAAATTGCCCTGATCGGATGCGGCGGAAGAGGTACAGGCGCTGCAGTGCAGGCGCTGAGTACAAAACAAAACGTGCAGTTAGTGGCAATGGCTGATGCATTCAGGGACAGGTTGGATGACAGTTATAAAAATATCATTGAAGCGCTTGAGGCTGATAAAAACAGAGTGCAGGTGAAAGAAGAAAACAAATTCACCGGTTTTGATGCGTACAAAAAAGCGATTGCACTTGCTGACGTGGTGATATTGACCACACCCCCGGGTTTCAGGCCTATACATTTTGAAGAAGCCGTGAACCAGGGAAAACAAATATTTATGGAGAAACCTGTAGCCACAGATCCTGCAGGTATCCAGCGTGTGCTTGCTGCTGCTCAAAAAGCAAAAGCAAAAAAGCTGAATGTTGTGGTTGGCCTGCAGCGTCGTTACCAGGCTTCATACAGGGAACTGCTGAAACGTGTTCATGATGGAATGATTGGTGATATTGTTTCGGCACAGGCCTGGTGGAATAATGAAGGTGTTTGGGTGCACCCGCGTCAACCGCAATGGACGGAGATGGAATACCAGATGCGCAACTGGTATTATTTTGTCTGGCTCTGTGGTGATCATATAACAGAACAACATATCCATAACCTTGATGTCATCAACTGGGCAATGGATGATTATCCTGTAAAAGCACAGGGAATGGGTGGAAGAGAAGTGCGCAAAGGAAAAGACCATGGCCAAATTTTTGATCATCATTATGTAGAGTTTCATTATGCAAACGGGGCAATATTAAACAGCCAGTGCCGCCATCAGCCAAACACGGCAAGTAAAGTAGATGAGTTATTGGTCGGCACCAAAGGAAAAGTTTTTTGTGATGCCGGAAGGATTACTGATACAAAGGGCAATACAATTTACCAGTTTGATAAATCAAAAGAGAATCAGCCTTATCAAAACGAGCATGATGAATTGTTTGCGGCGATTGCAAAAAATGAATATAAATTCTGGGACGCGGAACGTGCTGCAAAAAGTTCGATGACATCTATTCTCGGCAGGTTGGCTACTTACACCGGTCAGGAAATAGAATGGGAAAAAGCAATTAACTCAGGGTTAAATATTATGCCTTCGCAATATGATTTCTCGGCAACACCACCGGTTGTACCTGATGCAAATGGAAATTATCCTGTAGCAATTCCCGGCGTTACAAAATTTTTCTAAGATAAAAAAGGATCGTGTTTGTTGTTGCTGTGAATAAATTTAGAATAAAACTATTTATGAAATAAAGTGGCTTTTAAAGCCACTTTATTGTTAATGGGTTGTATTATCAATAAGCTGGCCTTATGCATGGCTCTTTACTTCGGAATGATGATTTAAGTGATTATTCTCATTCATGTTTTGCAGGGGAAATTTTACCGATAATATAAAACCTTTGCCCGGCGATGTACATACATTCACTTCTCCGTCCAGAACCGTGAGCCGCCCCTTTATATTTCTCATACCAATGCCATTTATTTTTTTTCCGGTCTTCATGCCCTTCCCGTCGTCAGAGATGACCATTTCGAAAACATCTTTTGTTGTCAAAAGTCTTAGTGACACAGATTTTGCTTCCGCATATTTAATGATATTGGTACACTGTTCCTGCGATATTCTGTAAACTGCCAGTTTTTGCTCATCAGTCAGCCAATTTTCTTCTAAGTTTTTTGAATCAATATTCACTGAAATGGAGGCGTTTTTTAGCATGTTATCGGTGAGATTGGTAAGCAAATCTATAAGCGGGATTATATCAAAATCCGGGGCAACCAGTTCATGGGCCATTTTCCTGTTTTGCTCAATAGCAAGTTGTATATGGTTCATCGAAGTTTCAAGATACTCCTGACATTTCTCCGGGTTTCGTTTTGCAATAGATAAAAAAAGATTTGTGCCTGCCAGTATCTGGTTTACATTATCATGCAGGTCGGCCCCGATAGCACTTCTTTCTTTTTCCTGTGCACGCAGCATTGCCCGGGCGATTTTTTTCTGTTCTGCTGTTTTGCTTTCCAATCGTTCCTGCTCCAGTTTTCGTAATTCAGAAATATCAATGTTCATTACTACAGCGCCGCCGGTTTGTTTTTCATGAAGTGGAGTAACGATCATTCTGTACCACTTCCTGATATCATGATGATTACTGGTATATTCATAAACAAATTCAGTGGCCTTATTTGAAATAACATTTTTTACCCCCCGAGCGATGACTCTGCAATCTTTTTCTTCAATCCTAAACAGGTTCCTGGCTATTTTCAGATAATCCTCACCCATAAAATTATTATCCTGCCAATCTGCGTTCTCTGATACTAATTTTTTCCAGCCTTCATTAACTTCAATGATGATGTGGTTGGAGTTCAGTAATACAATATTAGCAGGAAGTGTATTCAGTATGGTAGACATTCTTTCGGCCAGCATTTGTTTTTCAATAAAATTTTTTTCCAGTTGTTCTTCAGCCCTGCGCCTGCCGGTAATATCCAGCATTGCCCCCACCATTCGATAAGGTGCTCTGTTATCATTATATAATATATATCCGCAATCCAAAACATATGCAACAGTTCCATTTGCTTTAAGAAACCTGTATTCATCAGTCCAGAAATCTCTTTTCTTTTCTATGCTGTCACGAATACCGGATATAACCCTTGTCCTATCTTCCGGATATACTCCATTTTGCCAAGAATTGACATCAGGCAATGTGTTTTTCATATCATATCCAAAATGTGAATAATAATTTTTATTCCACCAGAATTTATTGGTAGCAATATCCCAGTCCCAGATGATATCATTGGTGGCGCTTGTAACCAGTTCAAATCTTTCATTTGATTTCCTTAATTCCTCTTCAGCTTTCTTTTTTTCTGTGATGTCTCTTATAAAAACAGAGAGCCCGTTTTCAGAAGGGTAAATATGATTTTCCTGCCACAGGTCTAATGGCGGGTAATAATCGATATTGCTTACATAACATTGCTGCTGCATGGCTTTTTGAAATGCCTGGTAAGTGGGTGAACCGACAGCGTCCGGGAATACTTCCCATACATTTTTTCCAATGAGGTCATCAGGATTCATATGTATTATATCTCCTGCATGTTTGTTCAGATAGGTATAGCGCCAGTTTTTATCAATGGCAATAAATGCGTCTGTTACACGCTGTATGAATGTCCGGTATTTCTCTTCATTTAACAGGATGTTATTTTCGGCTTCTTTTCTTTCTGTAATATCGTGGAAATTGGTAACGATCGCCTCCACTCCTTTAAGATGGAAATGATTGGTTATACTTCCTTCCAGCCAGATGTATTTTTGATCGCCGAATGTAAACCTGCCTTCAAATGCAAAAGGTTTATCGGGGTTTCTCAGGACTTTTTCTCTTAGTGCTTTCATTTTTTCAAGATCATCGGGATGAGTTATGCGGTTCAGATCGGAAAATGATTCATTTCGCAGTATTTTTTCTGCAGAGGGGCTTTTGAAAATAAGATTGAACTTCCTGTCTGTTAAAGTAATTCCTTCTTCACTGTTTTCGATTAATGAACGGAAACGGAGTTCATTTTTATAAACTTCCTGGGCTCTTTCTTCCACTTTCTTTTCCAGTTCTTGATTCCAGTTTTTTAATTCGTCTTCCAGTTTTTTTCTCTGGCTGATATCCCTGATGATAAAAATAAAACAGGTAAGGTTCCCTGTTTCATCTTTGATGCCATTTCCCGTAACCGTTCCGTAAAAAGATAAACCTGATTTGTTATAATAGTTCATCTCCGTTTCCCATCTTCCGTTTTCAGATATCAGTATTTCAATATCTCTGATTTCTTCGGGTGATAATTTGATAAACTCCAGTTCTGTGATTGTTTTGCCAATGGCTTCTTCTTTTTTGTACCCGAATAATTTCTCTGCACCGGAATTCCAGCTGATGATACGATTATCCAACCCTCTTGTAATTATTGCTTCAGAAGAGTTTTCGACCATTATTGCCAAATGATCTGCCTTTTCTTTGAGCATTTTTTCTTTAGTGATGTCAAAGCTTGTTGCAATGTAACCGACTATATTGCCCTTTTCGTTTTTTACAGCAGTAGTGGTAGCATGGACATAAATTTCTTTCCCGCTTTTTGTAATTCTTTTCAAATCGCCTTTCCAGTAATTTTTTTCAGAAACGGTATTCATGGCGGCATTACTTTCTTCTTCACTGATCACGGTTTTCAACAATTCATTCGGGCTCTTGCCTACAGCTTCACATCTGGCATATCCATACAGATTTTCGGCACCTAAATTCCAGTTGGCAATTTTCTGATCTGTATTTAAAGTATAAATGGCATCGTGCGATTGATTTATTTGCATGGAAAGAAGCTCCTGCTGCTCCTGTGCTTTCTTTCTTTCTGTTACATCACGTGTAATCTTTGCGAAACCATACAAATTACCATCTTCATCTTTGAGTGCTGTAAATACTACATTAGCCCAAAATAATGTTCCGTCTTTCCGGACGCGCCATCCTTCACTTTCATAATTGCCATATTGCCTAGCTATTTCCAGGTTTAACGCGGGCTCACCTTTTTGAATATCATCTTTCGGATAAAATATTTCAAATGATTTACCGATAATCTCATCCTCGGTGTAACCCTTAACCTGTTCCGCACCGCTGCTACAATTGGTAATTATTCCGTTAATGTTCATTATAATTATGGCATAATCTTTTACATTCGCCATTAGCAATTGATAAATCTCCCGGCTCTTTTTCAAATCTTTTTTTGTTTCGTGCAGACAGGTGATATCATTATTCGTTTCGAGCACTGCGACCGGTTCGCCACGTTTATCTCTTTGTAACTTCCAATGGCTGGAGATAGTAAGCAGCTTGCCGTATTTGTTGAAGTGTGTGGACTCGCCATGCCACTCATCGTTTCTGAGTAAATCATTTTTAATTTCCTGTAATGGCTGTGAAAATTTTGCACTGAAAAGTTTGTAGGCGAACTGTCCTATTGCTTCATTTTTTTCCCATCCGTACAATTTTTCCATCCCCTTGTTCCAGAATAGAATTTCGTCTTTCATGTTGGTGACAAGAACATTGGATTCTTCAATCACGCTTGCATACGTGTGCAATTCTTTTGCCGACTGCATATTCCGCTCAATCTGGCGAATGATGAACCATGCAGATATGATCAAAATCATTATAATAAATAAATAAAAGATTGCCATGGGAAGCAGGCTGTTATTCAGGAATAATGCGGCGCCTGCCTCCTGCTGGACTAAAATCACCCAGTTATATTTCGGTATTTTCTCATAAACAGAAAGTTGCTTTTGTTTTTTAACCGGGGTATAAAGCAACTCTGCATTTTTTTTGCCGCTAAATGCTTTCTGCACGGCTGGAACTGACGAATAATCCAGAATTTCATCCGAATTTTTATTGCCCGGATATGCAACAAGATGCCCATTTTGATCTGCAACGTATACGGAACCGGACTGGCCGATTTTAATGTTATCCGTCCAGTTGAATAATTGGGCTATATCAATTTGCATTATCAATATGCCTGTGGGCTTACCTTCAACGGTTTTTATCGGAATTGCAAAATCAGCTACTCGGCTTAAGGTATTATCTGGGCGTTTGTATACTCCGGAAAGATAAGGCTGCCAATTTTTAGAGACACCCCGGTACCAGTCGGATTTTGGTTCACTCTTATTTGGCGTTCCTTTTTCAGTAGCAGACTTCATTATAATTCCAGAGTCATTGCTCACAGATATTTGTAAAATGCATGAGAAGTTGTCAGGGATTTCTTTTAGTGTATGAATTGCTTCCTCCCAATTTTTTTGAGCAACGAATTGCTGCAGTGATTTTTTTGCAGCCATGGATTTACCCAAATCTTCCAGATGATTAAGTTTTGCATCGATGATGCTGGCTGAAAGTGATGCGAGGGCCTTTCTTTCTGTATATTCCCTGCGGACAAGCATGCGCCTGGTCTGAACAAAACCAAATCCAGCTACAATTAGCAGTGCTATAAGAATAATGGTTATTAGCAAAATTTTGCGGCCGGGGTTCATCATCGGATAATTTATAGCTGCATACTATGTTTTTAAAAAGGTTATCCAGTATGCACCATTATTTATCTAAAAAAATTATTGGATAAAGCAATCTAACATTATTTCAAAAGATAAAATGTAGATTTTACTCTACAGGCAGTTAAGTGATTCTTTTTTATTCATGATAAATAACGGTAAAAACTGTTTTAGCTTTTGTTGCTGTATCATTTTGTCAGAGGCGTTTTTTCTGCTCGAGAATTCAGGAAGGCGCAACGGTGCAATTGTTACTGAGTTATTAAAAGGACGGCTGTCATACTGCAAATAATTTTTATCCTGCAGCTACGCTGGTATTCAATATGCAGTAACTCGCACCTCCCATTTTCCCGGGTTTGGTTTTCGTATAGGATTTGAATTTTCACGGGAGCAGGATTATAAGGGTTTGGGTAATCAATGGATTTGGATTATGATGGTTTCAGATATTTGGGTTGGCTTTTCATCGCCGTGGGTATAAAAGTTTTTCATCTACTTAAATGTTTTTTTGATTTAAAATTAATTGAGTGGCTATATCTCCGATTTTATTTAGGTTTTCTGTTTTTTCAAAAAAGCATGAAGCCCCCAACGAAATACAAAGGTTACGGTAATAGTTGTTAGGCTGACCATAAAGCATGATGGTTTCCGCATTGTAACGGCTATCTCTTATTGTTCTCAGCAATTCGATTCCATTTCTTCCCGGAAGAAGAATTTCAATCAGCAGAAGGTGAATGTTTCTTTTTCTGAGAATAAAAACAGCCTCGCTGTAATTTAAGGCCTGGAAAACCATTTCAAACAACCTGGTATTGTAGAGGATTTTTGTCAGCTCCCGGATATTTTTTACATCATTGTCAACTACAAGAGCGGAGGCTTCCTTGTTTCGCATTCAATTAAATTTATTGTAAAGGAATAACTCGTGTGGGTATTAAAAAATAGAAGGAGGTGTAAATTGTAAGTGGATGAATTCAGTATATTCCGGTGGCGTATAGTCTACAAACTATAAAGTATCCGATACTGGTGCTGAGGCAAAATGAAAGCCTATATCAGTTTGTTTTCAAAAGCATACCGGGTAAGTTCCGCATTGCCGGCCATATTCATTTTTTCTAGAATCCTGTTGCGGTATTTGCTTACAGTTGAAATACTCAGGGAAAGCAGTCCGGCAATTTCAGTTAAAGAGTTTCCGGTGGCCAGCAAAATAAAAACTCTTGATTCGCTGTCTGATAATAAACGATGACGGTGTATGTTCATTCGTATCTGTTGCTTTTCCGGTTTTGTAATAAATTCCTCTGGAAAATATTTTTCTCCGGATAGAATTTTTTGAATGGCGTCTGCCAGATCACTTTGTGCTATTGCTTTTACCAAATATCCCGAAGCCCCTGCTTTTAATGCTGCGGCATAATAGCGCTTGTGAGTATGCATACTTAAAACGAGAACAGGAATGTGGGGATTGATTTTTTTAATATCTATCAAAGCTTCAATTCCTGTTTTTCCCGGCATTGAAATATCTGTAATAATAATATCCCATTTTATTTCTTTCGCTTTGATAATAAGTTTTTCACCATTCTCAACTTCTTCGATGTGAACATGAGGATTGATTTCTGATAAAATTAATTTTAATCCATGCCTTACAATTTCGTGGTCATCGGCTATTAATATTTTAAGCATAGGGTTTCTCGGGTACAAAAATGGTTAAACGGATTATTGCAACCTGGTAGTTGCATTGATTTTTATGGTCATAAAAGTAGATAAATATAATTAGGCGTGGGATAGCTAAACGATTAGAAATATTGTGGCGATAATACTACAACGTATGTTATAGCTTTAATAAAAAAATTCTTGCATTAAATCAGTTTGTTTTGAAGTGCATATTTGGTAAGGTCGGCGTTACTTTTCAAATTCATTTTTTCCAGAATTCTTGAACGATAAGTACTGATAGTAGTCGGGCTCAATGAAAGTGTATCGGCAATGTCAATAATAGCTCTTCCTGAAGCAAGCATTTTCATGACATCAAATTCGCGGTCGGTCAGCAATTCATGAGGGGCTTTGTCGGAATCGGCTCCCAAATCATTTGCTAATTTTTCGGCAATGGTTGGAGTGATGTATTTCCGTCCCAAAAGTACTTTCTGCACGGCTTTGACGAGTTCTGTAGGTGCAGCGTCTTTGTTAATATAGCCTGACGCGCCGGCTTTGAGTACACGGGTAGCATATTGGTCTTCGGGATAGATGCTAAGAACAAGAATGGGCATTTTCGGGGAATGCTGTTTTATTTCACGCAATGCTTCAAGACCACTGCGGCCGGGCATGGAGAGATCGGTAATAACGACATCCCATTCACTGGTTATGGATTTTTTAAATAAGGAATCAGCATCACCGACTTCTTCAATAAATGCAGAAGGGTATTGTTCGAGCAGAATTTCCTTCAACCCTTTACGGAGTATGGCATGATCGTCAGCTATCAGGATTTTCATAAAGATGTGTTTTCTTATGACCATTACAAGGTTTACAAGCAATAACTGATAATTGAATAAGATAAGGAAAAAGAGTTGCCAGGCACTGGTCTGCTGTGATACGATTATAGCCAAACTTTCTGATTATTCCCGGAGAATACAATAAAATATTATAGTAAGGATGTATAACCAAAGATGTAAATCCATCAATAAATGAAGGCAAACTGATATGGTGCAAAATACCAGTCATAAACATTAGTTTAAGGCTTTCGGATAATGCTTTGTTGATCTTTCAAAAAACAAAAATTATTTATAATAAGATAAGGAAGTGTGAAGGAGAAGGTAATTTCAGGGTTGGGACTATAAACTTAAAGCTGTCTTCCTGTCAAGTCAACAACAGAAATATCATGCAATTTATAGAATAAACGAAACAAAAAAATCCCTTTTGTAGTCGTTCATCTACAAATCCTTCATTTTTTCTTAAATAGATTGGGAGAACCTTTGAATCAAGCAGTACATGCATGCCGTTTTATTTTAAATTTTTCTTATTTTGTTTTTGTTGTCTTATTGGTGAGGTGGGTATCTGATTAGGTATTTAAGCATTTTCTTAATTATAATCATGCCGGCTTCAATATAGCTACAGATTGGAAGAACCGTTTCAACAATTCACCGAAATCAAAATCGAATATTACACCCATAATGCTTTAATGCATATTTTCGGTGACATGAAGTACACCTGGCCCGATTTTCACGAGGGTTGCATTTCATGAATAGCAGTTATTATAATTAAAAGCTGTAATTGAAACTCTACATTAATTCATTTTTCTACCACAAAAAAAGCATGCTTTTCCTGTTGCAGATGCGTTCCTGATTTTTTTATTTTACTATTCATTATCCGATTCTTCTGAAAAGCATTTACAGTTTCTATGAACACTAACCCGGCTACTTCAATGCCTTTGCTCAAAGGCGGATTTATTTTTTCAGCAGTATTGCATACGCATTCTGTTTGCTTATCGCCTTTTTTTACACAATCCATAATACCAATTCTTCAAAGGAAATTAAAATGAGTGAGTACAATATTTATATTGTTGAAGACGACCCATGGTACGGCGAGATATTACGATATCACCTCGAGCTAAACCCGGATTATAAAATTACCAGGTTTGAAACAGCCAAAGACTGTTTGGCTAATATGCACTTTCGGCCCGATCTTATTACCATTGATTTTGGACTGCCTGACATGCAGGGAGATAAACTGTTTGAAAAGATCAGGGAAATAAATCCTACAGTACCTGTGATTGTGATTAGCTCGCAGCAAGATGTTGCAGTGGCCGTTAAGCTGCTGAAAATGGGTGCCAGCGATTATATGGTTAAAGATGAAACGGCCAAAGAACTGTTATGGAACAGTGTTATCCGTGTAAGAGAAACACAGTCATTGAAAAAAGAAGTGGAAACACTTAAAGAAAAACTCGGTCAGAAATATGCTTTTGAAAAAATAATCATTGCGCAAAGTGATGCGATGAAACACATTTTTTTATTAATGGAAAAAGCTGTTAAAACAAAAATCAATGTTTCAATTACCGGCGAAACAGGTACTGGAAAAGAAATGATTGCTAAAGCCATTCATTATAACAGTGACAGAAAGAAAAAAAACTTCGTTGCGGTAAACATGGCTGCAATACCAAAAGATCTTGCTGAAAGCGAACTTTTTGGCCATGAAAAAGGGGCTTTTACAGGCGCAGCAGGTCGTAAATCAGGGAAATTTGAAGAGGCTAATGAAGGCACTTTGTTTTTAGATGAAATAGGAGAATTAGACCTGAACCTGCAGAGCAAGCTGCTCAGGGTGCTGCAGGAGCGTGAATTAACGAGAGTAGGGGGAAATGAGGTCGTGAAATTAGACATCAGGCTAATTGTTGCCACACATAAAAACCTTGCAGAAGAAGTTAAAAATGGGAACTTCAGGGAAGATCTTTATTTCCGAATAATTGGTCTGCCTATTCAACTTCCTCCATTACGTGAAAGAAGCAGTGATATTTTAATTCTTGCCAAACATTTTGCAGATGAAGCTGCTAAAGAAAATAAGCTGGGGCGGGTAACACTTTCGCAGGAAGCGAAAAATAAACTGATGCATTATCATTTTCCCGGAAATATACGGGAGCTGAAAGCTATAATTGAATTGGCAACTGTTATTTGTACTGATAATGAGATTAAAGCTGATGATATAAGCTTTATTTCTTCTGCGGAAGAAGAAAATTTTTTAACTGAGACAAAAACACTGAGGTCTTATAATTGCGATATTATCCGGCATTACCTTAAAAAAAATAATCGTGATGTTGTGGCTACAGCAAAAGTACTGGACATAGGGGCCAGCACTATTTATAAAATGATACAGCATAAAGAAATAGTGATATAAATATGAAGACTGCATTATTCGAATATTCCGGAGGGAAATGGGCTCAACATCCTTTAAGTAAACATCCAGACAAAAATAAAATACAGCTTGTTTTGTGTTTTTCTGGCAAAAAGAGATTTGCGAAAGAGGATATTTACCGGTTACTTAAGGAAGATTTTCCGAATTCAGCAATAGCTATGTGCAGTACTGCAGGTGAAATTTACAATAATACGGTACAAGATAATTCCGTGATTGCGGTGGGTATCGAATTCGAAAAAACAGAAATTAAAGCAGCCTCAGTAAATATTCTGGATTTTCAGAACAGCTATGAAGCAGCCAAAGAACTTGCAAAGCAACTTTTGCATGAAGGCCTTTCGTATATGATGGTCATTTCAGACGGAAGTATGGTAAACGGAAGTGAACTTGTAAAAGGCCTTGGCGAGGTTGCCGGAGAAAAAATATTGGTAACCGGTGGGCTTGCAGGGGATGGGCCTGATTTCAGTTCTACCCTGATCGGATTAAATGAACAACCAGCTGAAGGAAATATTATTGCCATTGGTTTTTATGGAAATCATTTAGCGGTAACACATGGTTCTTGCGGCGGATGGGATACATTTGGACTTGAAAAAAGAATTACAAAGTCTGTTGGGAATATTTTGTTTGAAATAGATAATAAAAATGCACTTGATCTTTATAAAAAATATCTTGGACCGGATGCTGATCAATTACCGAAATCAGCATTACTGTTTCCGCTATCGGTAACCGCACCGGGCAGCAATTCCCAGGTTGTCAGAACTATTCTTTCAATTGACGAAGAAAATAAAAGCATGATTTTCGCAGGCGATGTGCCTGAAGGTTCATCAGTTCGTTTTATGCGATCAAATTTTGATGCACTCACTGCTGCGGCATCAATAGCCGCAAAACACAGCATTTTTAATGATCAGGAAAAACCCGGTTTTGCTTTACTGGTCAGTTGTGTGGGCAGAAAATTGATTTTAGGGCCGCGAATTGATGAAGAAGTGGACGCTGTTGCAGAAACTTTTGGAAATAACACCCTTCTTGCCGGTTTTTATTCTTACGGAGAAATAGCGCCTTTCAATGAAGGCGGACATTGCATGCTTCACAACCAGACGATGACCATTACTTCTTTTTATGAATTACCATAAGCTGTTAGCTAAACAAATCAGTAAATACCTGCCTGAAAACTATCTGGCAGATAAATCAATGGAAAAATTTTTATCTGTAGTTAGCGAATCATACAACGCATTTGATAAAGACCATGAACTGGCTGAAAGAGCTTTTGCAATAGCAGAAGAAGAATACCTTGAAATTAATGAAAAACTCAAGCGTGAAATTAATGTACGGCGCCAGTCGGTAGAAAAATTGAAAGAAGCTATCGGAAAAATAACGATCGATGAAAAAACAAATATAACCGACGATCTTTTGATCATTGCACGTTATTTGAACTCGCAAGTCAGTAAAAGAAGGAATGCAGAACTTGTATTTTCTTCATTGATTACGAATTTGCCAAGCGGTATTTTGCTGGAAGATGAAAACCGGAGCATTGCTTTTGTTAACCAATGTTTTTGTGACATTTTTAATATTTCAGTAAAGCCGGGTGATTTGCAGGGTATTGACTGCAGTACCGTTGTAGATTGCAAATTTTTATTTAATAATCCTGATTCTTTTCAAAAAAGAATTAATGAAATACTGGATAAAAAGGAATTAGTGCTGGGAGAAGTGGTAGAAATGGCCAATGGAAAAACTTTTGAGAGAAATTATATTCCGATTTTTCTGGATCAGAAATATAAAGGCAATCTCTGGGTCTATAATGATATTACCGAAAAGAAAAAAATAGAGGAAGAGTACAAGCGCATGTCACTGGTGGCAAGCGCTAATAATAACGGAGTATTATTTACATCGCCTGACGGCAGGATTATTTGGGCGAATGAAGGATTCTCGAAGATTACAGGGTTCTCTTCGGCGGAAATTATCGGTAAGACTCCTATAGAGCTTTGCAGAGGGCCCCTGACAGATAAAAATACTCTTGATAAATTGTTGAATGCGTTTTATAGCGGTAATTCTTTTGATGTTGAAATTGTGTATTACCGGAAAGATGGTACATGGTTTTGGGGAAGATCAAATACGCAGCCTGTGAAAGATAATCATGGAAAAGTAATTCAGTTTTTCGGAATTATAGACGATGTAACGGAGGAAATAGAATCGAAGGACAGGTTCAGGATGGCGCTCGATAAAATAGGCGATAATATCTGGGAGCATAATTTCATTACCGGGGAAACAAAATTTTCGGACTCCGAAAATCACTTGCTCGGTTATACCAATGATGAATTTAATAATAATGTTGATTTGTGGTGGAGAAATATATATCCTGATGACAAAGGCCTGCTCAAAGACAATGATGAAAGGTACAGGTCAGGAAAGCAGGATTATCATACATTGGAATACAGGGTGGTCAGTAAATCGGGAGATATAAAATGGGTTCTTGACAAAGGTGTAGTAATTGAAAAAACTCCTGATAACAAGCCTGCAAAAATTATAGGTACCCATACCGATATCACATCTATTAAACATGCGGAGATAGCATTAAGAGAAAATGAGAAAAGGTTTCGTTCTCTTGAAGAAAATATGCCTGGTATTTTATATAAATACGAGTTTAACGAAACCGGAGAAGAAGGATTTACTTATCTCAGTCCTGATCCTGAAAATAAAATCGGTATTACGGCAGAACAACTGCAAAATTTTTATGAAATACTGCACCCCGATGATCGGGAGAGAGAAAAAAGGATCAGTCGTGCTGCCAGGGAAAAAAATACATCATATCATTTTGATGGCCGTTTCCTAGTGCCTGGCAAACCGGTAATCTGGCTTAGTTTGAGTTCTTCATATTCACGTACTGATCCGAACGGAACAACAGTTTATGCCGGCATCATTCTTAATATTACCAAGGAAAAAGAAACAGAACTCATGATACAGTTACGTGAAAAAAAGTATCGTAACATCATTGCGAACATGAATCTGGGCCTGCTTGAAATTGATAATGATGAAATCATCCGGTTTGCGAATACCAGTTTTTGTGAAATGAGCGGCTATAAGCTAAACGAATTAAATGGTATGAAGGCATCACAACTGTTTTTAAAAGATGAACAGAATGAAATGCTTGAAATAAAAAGCCAGCAGCGAAAGAAGGAGAGGCCAAACGCATTTGAAATGCTGGTTAAAAATAAAAGAGGAGAATCAAAATGGTGGTTAATCAGTAATGCACCAAGGTATGATGAAAAGGGCGAACTCATCGGATCGATCGGGATACATCTTGACATTACCGATCAAAAAAAACTTGAACATGAACTGGTGATAGCAAGGGAACAGGCTGAATCTTCAGCAAAAGCCAAACAAATTTTTCTGGCTAATATGAGCCACGAGATAAGAACGCCGATGAATGCCATAATCGGAATGACCAACCAGCTTAAGAAAACGTCTTTAGATAAGGATCAGCAGTTTTATCTTAATATCATTCATTCAGCTGCTGAGAATTTGCTGATCATTATTAATGATATCCTTGATCTTTCCAAACTTGAAGCTGGCAAACTTAACCTGGAAGAAATAGGGTTCAGGCCAAAATCATTAATCGGCCAGGCTATGCAGGTAATGATGCACAAAGCAGAGGAGAAAGGTTTGGCATTTACAAATTCCTTCTGCGATACAAAGTTGTTTCCCGTATTAATCGGGGATCCTTACCGCTTAAATCAGGTGTTGCTGAATTTATTTTCAAATGCTATAAAATTTACTGAAAGAGGTGGTGTAGATACAAAATGTGAAGTGTTAGAAGAAAATGCATCTTACCAAACGGTTCAATTTGTAGTTAAAGACAGTGGTATAGGAATGGAAGAATCTTTTTTGAAAAACCTTTTCCAGAAATTCAGGCAGGAAGATGAGTCGGTAACAAGACGATTTGGTGGAACAGGCCTGGGTATGAGCATCTGCAAAGAATTAATTGAATTTATGGGGGGTAATATCAAAGTGGAAAGTAAAAAAGGAGAAGGTACTACTGTCACATTTGTTGTACGGTTTCAAAAAGGCTCCGAAGAGAATCTTAAAAATAAAGAGACAGGTGTAGCAGATGCGAATATGCTTTCGGGCAAAAGAATATTAGTTACTGACGATAATGAAATGAACAGGCTTGTTGCTACGACCATTTTAAAACAATACCATGCTATTCCGGATGAAGCGCAAAACGGCATCGAGGCTATCGAAAAAATAAAAAGCGGGACTTATGATATAGTATTGATGGATGTTCAGATGCCGGTGATGGATGGAGTGGAAGCAACTAAAATTATACGTGAACAAATCAGCAAAAAGCTTCCGGTTATCGCTTTAACGGCGCTTGCTTTAAAGGGAGATGAAAGCAAGTTTCGTGCGGCCGGAATGACGGACTATTTATCAAAACCTTTTGAGGAAACAGATTTGATTCGGGTTATTTCCGGATGTCTGGGAAATACTTCTTTTATGCTAAATAATTATTCAGGTACCGAAATAGAAACAACAATGGAGCCATTGTACGATTTGAGTAAATTGTATGAGATGTCGAGAGGGAATCAGGAATTTGTCAATAAAATGATCAATATGTTTATAGATCAGGGGCCTGCGTCCGTAAAAGAAATTACAGAAGCTTATAGGCAGAAAGATATTATTAAAATGAGTAAAATAGCCCACCGGTTCAAAACATCGGTACTCAACATGGGCATTTCTTCCGTGAAAACTGAAATTATTGAACTTGAACAGGCCGCAGAAAATAATTTGCCTGCAGAAAAATTGGAGTTGCTCATTACTAATCTTGAGATGGCTATTTCAAAAGTAGTAGACGACCTGACAAATAAATCAATTACATAGTTGTAAGATATAAAAGATAAAAGTTTTCTTTATCAAAGCTGCCACAGGGCGGCTTTTTTATTTTCATTTTAACGAAGGGCGTACAAATTTCAAAGCCGTTTTCCATATGGAACAAATTCCCGAAAATGGAAATATTTCTCGTCAATAGAGTTCGGACAATTTATAGAATACGTCAACTTATTATTATCCAATTGTTTGAAAACTGGCATCACATTAGGGAAGTGGGTATTGTTGTTATTAAAGATGAAAATTATGAAAAGAATCTTTACCCTGGTTATGTTGGCCTTATTAGTCATTTTAGATCAAAAAGCGGTGGCCCAGGCAACCTACACTATATCATCAAATACTTCATGGGCAGGCGTTCCTTACCCATCATATTGCAACACTTGTACTTTCAATATTTCTTCGGGTAATACACTCTCTATCGATCTTAAGAATATTACCTGTTCAAGCTGTACATTTAACGGTGGAAACATCTCCATCACCAAAGATTTTACATGCCAGTCATGCAGTTTTAATGCTGACTCAATAAGCATGAAAAATGTAACACTTAATTTACAATCATCCACAACTAGTTTTTCAAATGTAGTTTTTGATATTTCCGGGAACGGCGCCATAAATGCTACTTCTCCGGTAAATATTACCAATTCAATTTTCACATTTACTAATAATGCATATTTCCTGAATAACGGCGGCACATTGAATTTGACAAACAGCACAATGTATTTCTATAAGAGCGCGTATTTTATCGCAAATGCAGGGCCCGTAAATTTAAAGAGCAATAGCAAACTGGTGGCGGGTGATGGAACTGCGTCGAGTACAGCCTATATCAAAATAAATGGCCCGCAATTGAATGAATATGATAATTCCTTTATTGCGCTTGCCAATACAAATAATTACTATTTTAACTGGAGCTCGTATCATTCCGCAGTAACCGGGGCTAACTATTCTACTTCTACCAATACAATGAATTGTGGTGGTACGGGACAGAACAGTTGCTCTGCCCCTAATGTTTATGGGCCAGCTTCATTAACAACCTCCGGGCTGGTTTCAGGAAATATATTGCCCGTAGTGCTTACTGATTTCAAAGCTGCTTTCAATAATAACGCTGTTGCCATTAGCTGGTCAACACAACAGGAACAAAATTCAGCTTATTTTACAGTTGAAAGAAGTGCCGACGGCAGTAATTGGGATGTGATAGGTAACGTGCAGGCTAAAGGAAATTCTTCTGTTATCAGCAATTATTCCTTTGCGGATATTGCCCCTTTTAATGGTAATAATTATTATCGTCTCCTGATGGTCGACCTGGATGGTAAACAGGCGGTTTCTGATATTGCTCATGTTTCAGTTGCCGTAACAGCACAAACTGCAACCAGTATTTATCCTAACCCGGTTACTAATCTTGCTTTTAATTTAAGGGTTGGCAGTACAGATCCTGTTGTTGTAAAAATATTTAGTGCGGAAGGCAGAATGGTTGGAATCATGTCTTTGAGAAATCAATTACAGTATCATGTGGAATTGCCTGCAAGCATAGGTCATAACAATTATCTCATAGTGCAAATTGTGAAAGGGAATAAAGCGGAGACATTAAGTCTGTTCAATAAATAATTTTCATGGTGCTTTTCATTTTGATAACAACAGAAGTGGCCTTGTGCCACTTTTTTCATTTTGGGCATGAGCGCAGTTTTCAATTTTACAGATACACACCTGTGCCTGAAATGGTTGATGATGTTGTTTAAGTATCTTTGCAGCACTTAACAAGTGCTATATGAACAAACGTGAAGTATATATTCTCTCGGCAGTACGGACACCAATAGGAAGTTTTGGCGGTGCTTTAAAAGATTTTTCGGCAACACAATTGGGAGCGATAGCAATCAGGGGGGCCCTTGTGAAAGCAGGTATTAAACCATCGCAGATCCAGGATGTGTTGATGGGTTGTGTGCTGCAGGCAAATATTGGCCAGGCACCGGCGCGGCAGGCAGCAAAATTTGCAGGGCTTCCTGATGAAGTGGCTTGCACTACCATTAATAAAGTTTGTGCCAGTGGAATGAAAGCAATTGCACAAGCTGCTCAAAGCATTTTGTTGGGTGATGCAGATATTGTTGTGGCAGGTGGAATGGAAAGTATGAGTAATGTGCCCTATTATTCTCCGAAATTAAGATGGGGCAGCAAATATGGAGATGTTATATTAGTTGACGGACTTGCCAAAGACGGTTTAACTGACGCATATGACGGCAAAGCCATGGGTAATGCAGCAGAACTCTGCGCTGAAAAATGTGGCATCACCCGTGAAGAACAGGATTCGTTTGCCATAGAAAGTTATAAACGTTCACAGGCTGCATGGAATGAAGGCAAGTTTAAAGAGGAAATAATTCCTGTTGAAATATTTCAGAAAAAAGGCCCTTCGGTTTTATTTGAAAAAGATGAAGAACCTTTTAATGTGAAGTTTGAAAAAATACCTGAATTAAAACCTGCTTTTATACAAGATGGAACAGTTACTGCAGCTAATGCAAGCACAATGAATGACGGTGCGGCTGCATTGGTGTTGGCAAGTAAAGAAAAAATTGAAGAACTGGGATTAAAGCCCATCGCAAAAATTGTTTCTTATGCCGATGCCGAACAGGCACCGGAATGGTTCACTACAACTCCTTCGTTGGCTGTACCAAGAGCGGTGGCAAAGGCGGGTTTGAACATGGAGGATATCGATTATTGGGAATTGAATGAAGCTTTTGCTGTGGTTGGCATAGAAAATACCAGGCGCATGAAACTTGACCCTTCAAAAGTAAATGTGAACGGGGGGGCAGTATCTGTAGGTCATCCTTTGGGTTGCAGTGGTGCGAGGATTATAGTAACGCTAATACATATCCTACAACAAAAGAAGGCCAAATACGGTGCCGCAGGAATTTGTAATGGAGGGGGGGGAGCCAGCGCCATGGTTATTGAAAATATATAGATAATGGATGAAGCACAAGGCTAAGCCATCATTGCATTTTGGCTTTTTATACCTTTTTTCAGGGTTGATTTTATAAGAATTTTATTTATGAAAAAGCATTGCTCATGGTATTCTTTTTTCTCGGCAAAGCTTAGCTTAGCTCAAAGTTTTATGCATGGCGTGGGGTTCATGAGTTTCATTGAGTCTGTTCCGGGCAACGATATCACAGCTAATGGTGGTATTACTTATTCCCGAAGGTTTAATTTCCTCGAAATGGAGAATTCTTCCATGTCAGTGGGGGGCTTTTACAGTAGGTATTTCAGGAAATGCAAATTATAACTCTAATGGACAATCTGATCATAATCTGAAATTAGTTTTTGACCTTCCTTTAATATTGAATTTTAATGTTGGACGTGGATCAACAAAAGAAACAGAAAGCAGGTTCGGGTTTTTTGCTGAAGCTGTTGACGGATATCATTATGGCACAGCGAATGTTACTTATAGCGACGCTTACGGCGATACCTATACGGAAATTGCTACACTGAAGTCGAACGGACCGGTTGCCAATGCAGGTGTGCAAATTGGGGTCGGCGTAGGTACCCATACTATTGAAATAAGGGCTTCATATATGAAAGGGGTTAACAATGAGAAACCAAATATTTTTGGTATTGGAGCTGCATTTAATTTTTAAACTGAAATTTTCTACATTGGATAAAACCTTCCTTCAATCTCAATCGGAAGATTTTATTTTTGTGTGAAACACGATATGAACAACTCCAACAATTCATTAATAACTGTTCGGTTGGCAACTGATGCTGATGCCGGATTTATCGCAGAATTAAGCCAACACACTTTTTATGACACTTTTGCGAAATACAACAGCAAAGAAAATATGGACAAGTTCATGAACGAACAGTTTAGCAAAAAAATGTTGATGAATGAAGTGAGTAACCCTGAAAATATTTTTTTAATTGCAGCTTTGGATAACAATGCAGTTGGGTATGCGAAAATGTGTGAAAGTAAAAATCCGGTTGAACTGGGTAATGCCAGGGCAATTGAAATTGTAAGAATTTATACCGAACAAATGACGATTGGCAAGGGTGTTGGGAAAGCATTGATGCTGAAATGTATTGAAGTAGGCAAACATAAAAATAAAGAGGTAATCTGGTTGGGCGTTTGGGAACATAATGCAACGGCAATTTCTTTTTACACAAAATTTGGGTTTGAGAAATTCGGCACGCATATTTTTATGCTTGGCGATGATGCCCAAACAGATTTTTTAATGAAGAAACCGATTTGAGTTGCTGTCTTGTTCAGCCAATCAGAAAATTCAGTGTATGTTCAATTGTTTTTTGAAAAAATGAACAGCTATCGGTCAATCAATTTAATACCGCCTTCAGTGAAAACAATTTTATGTTGCTTATATAAATTCCCGGCAGCCATTTTAAAAGTTTTTTTGCTCATGCCAAAGAATGAATAAATATCCTCTGGTGAGGACTTGTCATGATAAGGAAGGTAGCCGTTATTTTCATGCAGTAACCGGATAACTTTTTCTGTTTCTCCTTCAACACGTCCGTATCCTGGTTTTCCCGCAACCACATCTATTTTATGATCGGGAGATATGTATTTAATAAAGCCTTTGAATTGATCACCAACCTGTATATTCCTGTACACTTCGTTAAAATGCAATACTCCCGTATGTTTATCATTGATGATCATCAAATAGCCAATATCCGTCCGGCGATACACCGTAAGGTCGACAATATCTTTTTCCTTCACAGTTAGATTTTCATTGCTGAGAAACTGATCAATTTTTTCAGTAGCAGCCAATCTGCCGGTTTTTTCATCAAGATATATTTTTACAAGATAATCACCATTGGGTATCATTTTTCCCGATTGTTGTGATTTGGGCACAAACAGGTCTTTCATCAAACCCATATCCAGGAAAGCCCCTTGCGCCGTAACACTCACCGCACGAAGCTTGACAATATCTCCCAACTCAGCTTTTGGATGTTGGGTGGTTGCAATAATGCGTCCTTCACCGTCATGGTACAGAAAGACCTTCAGCTCATCGCCGATTTTTGTTCCTGTAGGAACAAATCTTTTAGGTAGTAATATTCCTTCTTTGCCATCGTCAAGATAAACTCCAAAGGCAAATTGCTTAATTACTTTAAGTTGGTTGTATTCTCCTATTCTGATCATTTCCAATTGGTAATGGTGTAAAGATATTATTGCTCCCATCAATTAACAAAACTCTAATAGTCGTAAGGAGTTAAATATCGTATGGTAATAACTAATTTCACGCTGTTTCAACAATTTAAAACTTCTACAACGAATAGAGTTCTACATGCGCGTCAATTTTAGTTCCTTATTTAAAACTACTGTACATGAATTCTATTCATTGGGGAAGTATTACATCCGTATTCCTGCTTATTGGCTGCCAGGTCAGTTTTGCACAAATTGATCTTTCGAAATATGAAATTGGCATAAGTGGTAGTGCCTTTGTCTATCAGGGAGATCTCACACCTTCCTTATCGGGTTCGTTAAGAACGGTAAGGCCGGGAGCGGGCATTTTAGTAAACCGGTTCCTGAATCATTCATTTTCGGTTAGGGCAAATTTTTCTTATGGCATGCTTAAGGGCGATGATGCACTTTATGCAAGTCCAGTCTGGAGAAGAGAGCGGAATTTTAATTTCAGTACACCTCTATTCGAAACTTCTGTACTTGCTGTTTGGAATGTGCTGGGTAAAAACGGCAGTGCGAATAATCACGGTTTTGCTCCATACCTGTTTGCAGGCGTTGGTTATTCTTTCCTGAATATAAAGCGAGACTGGAGTAGAATGAACATCTCTTATTTTGCAGGGGAGACTGGTACATTGAATGGCTTAGCAAGAGACACCACAAAACATTTGTCAAATTCAATACCCGTACTTCCAATAGGTGTAGGGGTGAGATATGCTGTTAATGAACATTTTTCCATTTTTACCGAATGGAGTTACCGGATAACTTTCACAGATTATCTGGATGGATTTAGCTATGCTGCCAATCCTTCTAAAAAAGATTATTATCATTCTTTATCTTTAGGGATCGTCTACACTTTCCACCAAAAAAATTATATGGATTGCCCGGTGATCAAACGTTGATTTCTGAAGATGATCAGGGATAAGGTACTGGTTGTAATTCCAGGATCTGGTGCAAGTGATGGAGCAAGTGTTTTATATAGTCATTGGCAAGCCATTCAATAGTTTGGGGTTGGATATCATTGGTATTGCATTTTCTTTGTAATGCTGCATCATTCATGTTTGCAAGTACAATAACAGCATGTTCATTTAACAATTGCCATAACGCGATTAAATTTGCCGTTTCATAATTTCGATAACCACCAATAGCAACCCAGTCGTTTTGTTTGTAAAATATTTTAGGGTTACTTTCATATTTTGCAACCACAAATCTCCTGATATTGTTAATCGCGGAATCCGCTAAATGTCCGAGTATTTCTTTCTTGCTCCATTTTCCGGGTAAAGGTTTGAAAACATATTTTTCCTCGGTAACTGATTTTAATAGTTGTGAATATTCCCGGGTAATTTTCTGTAGTTGTTTTGAAACAGCATTCATTGAAAAATTTTTTGTTTTGTTCCAGCCGGCATGGCTGCTGTTGAGCTTTACTTGCGTCGCACACTTGCACAATGATATCCCTTTACGGTATATTGGAAAGTGCTTCACAAAACTATGCTTTTGGCTTATTCATATAATTTCGAGTCGTTACTTCTGTTTTGAATATATCATTCTGAGCCAAGGCCCGGTCCAAATCCAATTTGCTGGTTTGGCTGCGACAGGATATTTTTGCAGCTTATAAATTTTTGTAGATGAGACAAATTGCTTTCAGGGAAGCTTTACGAGAGGCGATGAGTGAGGAAATGCGCCGTGATGACCGGGTTTTTTTAATGGGGGAAGAAGTTGCAGAATATAATGGTGCATACAAAGTGAGCCAGGGAATGCTCGATGAATTTGGGCCAAAGCGGGTTATTGACACACCCATTTCAGAATTAGGCTTTACAGGCGTTGCTGTCGGAGCTGCCCAGAATGGGCTTCGGCCGATTGTTGAATATATGACATGGAATTTTGCTGTTCTGGCATTAGACCAGATTTTGAATACAGCATCTAAAATGCTGGCCATGAGCGGCGGGCAGGTTGGTTGCCCGATCGTGTTTCGCGGGCCTAATGGTTCTGCAGGTCAATTAGGGGCCCAGCATTCAACAGCCTTTGAAAGCTATTATGCAAATATTCCGGGAATAAAAGTTGTTTCGCCGAGTACTGGTTATGATGCAAAAGGTTTACTGAAACAGGCTATCCGATATGAAGAAGACCCGGTAATGTTCATGGAAAGTGAAGTGATGTATGGCGATAAGAGTGAAGTGCCTGACGAAGAATATTATATTGAATTAGGAAAAGCAGATATAAAAAAACCTGGAAAGGATGTTACGATTGTGTCCTATAATAAAATGATGAAAATTGCATTGGCAGCTGCCGGTGAACTGGAAAAGGAAAATATCAGCGCTGAAGTAATTGATCTGAGAACTATTCGCCCGCTTGATTGGCATACTGTTTTGGAAAGTGTGAAAAAAACCAATCGCCTGGTCATTGTGGAAGAGCAATGGCCGTTTGCTTCTGTTTCTTCGGAGTTAAGTTACAATATTCAAAAAAATGGTTTTGATTACCTAGATGCTCCTATACGCCGGATTACTTCAGCAGACGCTCCTTTGCATTATGCACCAAACCTGGTTGCTGCCGCATTACCTGATGTACCCAGAACAGTAAAGTTGGTTAAAGAAGTGATGTATTTAAAAAAATAAAGTTTAGTCCGCAGTCTATACAAAAAAATCCTGGAGTAACACTTCGGGATTTTTTATTTTTAATCCTGCTTTCAGATTATCTTAGTTAATCATAATTAAAATGCTTTTCATGAAAAAAATAGTTATTATTTTTTCTTTTTCACTTATTTCTTTTCAGATTTTTCCCCAGTCACTTTATCAGCCGGGTCAACAAAATTTACAAGCCCGCAAATGGTTCGATAGTGCCCGTTTTGGTATGTTCATTCACTGGGGGGCATTTAGCGTTTTAGGTGATGGTGAATGGGTGATGAACAACAGGAATATTCACGTCAATGAATACAAAAGGTTATTGAACATTTTTGACCCTTATGATTTCGATGCACAGAAGTGGGTAAGTGCAGCGAAAAATGCGGGCATGCAATACATTACTTTAATAACCCGGCACCATGACGGCTTTAGTATCTGGGACACCAAACAATCGGATTGGAAGATTACCAATACCCATTGGGGTAAGGATGCTGTGAAACTGCTTGCCGATGAATGTCACAAACAGGGAATTAAACTATTCGTGTATTACTCGCTGTTAGATTGGTATCGCGAAGATTATCCGCATGAAACGGGCCGTGTTGGTCAGGGCACAGGAAGAACCGGTAAAGGCGATTATACAGGTTATTTACAGTTCATGAAAAACCAATTAACTGAATTACTCACCAATTATGGGGAAATAGCGGGAGTGTGGTTTGATGGGTATTGGGACCAGACCGCGCCTGAAGGTACTGCAGACAGAAACTCACGTATTAACTGGAAGCTTGATGAAATTTATACGCTCATACACAAATTGCAACCTCAATGCCTGATTGGTAATAATCATCATATGAATCCATTTCCAGGAGAAGATTTCCAGATGTTTGAACAGGATTTGCCGGGAGAAAATAAATCCGGCCTCAGTTTCCAGGAGGTCTCATCAAAAATGCCGCTTGAATCATGCATTACCATGAATGATTCATGGGGGTTCAATATCACGGATAACAACTATAAATCTGTAAAAGAACTTGTCCAGTTGCTGGTGAAAGACGCAGCACTGGGGGCTAATCTTTTATTGAACATCGGCCCGTTACCTAACGGTAATATACAACCGGAGTTCACTGAACGCCTGAATGCTATGGGGAATTGGCTGAAAACTTATGGTGAAACCATTTATGGAACACATGCCGGGTTTATTAAACCTCAGTATTGGGGGGCGGTTACTGAAAAAGAGACGAGGGTGTTCCTGCACATTTTTAAAAGCACAGGAGATAAATTTTTTATCAAAGTTCCTTATAAAATTCAATCAGTAAAACTGTTTGCTGATGGAAAGCCCTTGAAATATAAATTGCTCGAAGACGGTTATGTAATGATTGACTTGAAAGCCTTATCTGCAGATCCAATAGATACCGTTATAGAACTGGATGTGATAAAATAAATAAAACAACAGCCGGTAAATATTGCCCGGCTGCATGTATAATACTTTCAATTTATAGTTAATGCATTGCGCTCAACACGGAATTGAAGATCATTAAAAAGGCATATACAAAACCAAGAAGAAAACCACCTAAAACTGTAAGTCTTAAAAATACTTTTCCTGCAGAAATGCTCGGGGTAGACTGATTCGCTTTCATAACGGTAATTGGACTAATTAATTTGTTTTAAAAGGATATTTTCAAACACAAAATACAAAATATAATGGCTTTTGCAAGCTTTAAAGAGCATTTGTGTAATTCTATGAAAAACAATTTTTTATACTATTCCCAGGTTCGAAAATGATTGTTTTGAAAACACCATTCAGGGGTAATAATATTATGGTTATTCAGTTCAAACCATGGGCTTAAGCTATGATTCATCGGATTAATAACAACATGAATATCCTGCGCGGGCATATAACTTTGCGCCAATAAAAAAATTTTCTTTCCTGATTTGTTGATCGCTACATCCATAACAATCATGGCGTGCCCCGGGGAACCACCTTGAATAAGCACATCACCGGGTTTCAAATCATTTAAGTTTTGCAACTTTGTCAATTGGGTTTCCAATGAAATGGTTCCGCATCTTGCAAAAACATTTTCGAGGTATTTATCAAATTCTTTCTGGTCTTTGTTTGCCCCCAGTCTTAAGGCGTGATGATTGTTATCCCAAAATACAATTTCGACATATCTTTTTTCTTTGTATAAATACTCTGCCCTTAGCCTCATTATCGCGTCGGCGCATTGCTGAAGATCTTTATTCCCTACAGAAATATTAATTACAGCAAACTGTGCCGTTTGATTTCTTTTTGGATATCCGTTATATAAATAAACCGTCTTGTCTTTTTTTAGCGGCAAATTTCTTAGCCAGTCCACAAAGGAATTTTTGACAGTAGTTATCCTGCTGTAACCGGCAGGTATTGGGATATCCTTAATTGTTGCATAAAGATTGTCTTGTGAAAAGGTAGATTGAAAGAATACTGCAAAAACTGGTAAAATAATTGCCATGCCCAGGTTCGGTTTCATATTGTTATTTTTGAGGTTAAATAGCCATATGATCAGGTTAATTTTTTTTTCCATACAAAAGATTGTTAAAGCATGTCGAACATTTTGATTATTGATGATGAAAAAGCAATTCGCAAAACCCTTGGTGAAATACTTTCTTATGAAGGATATAAGATTGATGAGGCTGGTGATGGGGAAGAAGGCCTGAAAAAATTTAAAGACAAAGATTATGATGTCATTCTTTGCGATATTAAAATGCCTAAAATAGATGGCATTGAATTTTTGGAAAAGGCAAAAGAAAGCAATGCTGATATTCCGATTATTATGATTTCCGGGCACGGAACAATTGATACAGCAGTAGAAGCTGTAAAAAAAGGAGCGTATGATTTTATTTCAAAACCGCCCGATCTGAACCGGTTGCTGATAACTATTCGCAATGCCATGGATAAAACCAGTCTGGTGGCGGAAACTAAGGTATTGAAAAGAAAGATCAGCAAAGTGCAGGAAATGGTTGGATCATCAGCTCCTATTCAGAAAATAAAAGAAACTATTGATAAAGTAGCGCCTACAGATGCAAGGATATTAATAACCGGTGAGAATGGAGTCGGTAAAGAATTGGTGGCACGTTGGGTTCATGAAAAAAGTAACCGGGCCGGGGGCCCTTTGGTTGAAGTGAATTGTGCAGCTATTCCGGGGGAACTGATTGAAAGCGAATTATTCGGTCATGAAAAGGGTTCGTTTACATCTGCCTTAAAACAACGGATAGGAAAATTTGAACAGGCTAATGGCGGAACACTTTTTTTAGATGAAATAGGAGACATGAGCCTGAATGCACAGGCAAAAGTGTTGCGTGCATTACAGGAAGGAAAAATAACACGAGTGGGTGGTGATAAAGATATTAATGTTGATGTTCGCGTGATTGCAGCGACCAACAAAGATTTGCTTAAAGAAGTAGAGGATAAAAATTTTCGTCTTGATTTATATCATCGTTTAAGTGTTATTATCATTCACATTCCCTCGCTAAATGAAAGAAAAGATGATATCCCGTTACTGGTCGACAAGTTTTTGACTGATATATGCAATGATTATGGAATTGCCAAGAAGGGTATTGATGATGATGCAACCAAAGCTTTGCAAAACCATAACTGGACAGGTAATATACGTGAGCTCAGGAATGTTGTCGAAAGGCTTATCATTCTTTCAGGGAAAACAATTACAAAAGCTGACGTGGAAAGTTACGTGCTGCCGAAAAAATGATACTGAAAATTAGTAAAGGTAAAAACAAGAAGGCGGTGGGGGCTAATCAAACCTTCCTGCGGATTTCCGTCTTCCTGGCTTTGATCTTCCCTTTTAGCAAAACTTTCGTGATGAATATTTTGGGACGAAAATTAATGTGGTATTTTTACGCCTTCTAAAAATAAAGTTGATGAGTTCTACTGATGTTTTTTATTTAATACTTATTGCACTTTTAATTAATCTGTTGCCTGCTATTGGACTTTATGGAATGTTCAAAAAAGCAGGTGAGGCTGGTTGGAAAGCTTTTGTTCCATATTACAATTTATGGACTATGGTCAAAATTGCTAAACGACCCATTTATTGGTTTTTTCTCCAATTCATACCGATTATTGGTTGGTTTATCTCGATTGGTATATTGATTGAATTTGTAAAAACGTTCGGAAAGTTCAGGTTTTATCAGCATGCACTAACAGTATTTACCATTGGGCTTTATTTTATCTACATTGGCTACAATCCGAAGGATAAATTTATTGGCCCGGAAGAAGTGAAAAAACATAAAAAATCAGCAACGCGTGAATGGATTGATGCCGGTGTTTTTGCTGTAGTTGCAGCCACCATTATCCGAACATTTGTTTTCGAAGCATATACTATTCCTACCGGCTCCATGGAAAAGACGTTGCTTATAAATGATTTTTTATTTGTAAGTAAATTCAGTTATGGCCCTCGTATTCCAAATACGCCTTTGGCATTTCCTTTTGTTCATCATACTTTGCCATTTACGAATTCAAAATCTTATCTGGAATGGATAAAAATTCCTTACACCCGTTGGTTTGCAAGCCCCGTTCACCGAAATGATGTGGTAGTGTTTAATTTTCCTGCAGGCGATACAGTTATTAATAAAGATGAATTTCAATCAGCAGATCCCTATTACGATGTTTGCCGTAGATTGGGAAACGGGAATATTGACGTAGGAAGGCAGATTATTTTGAATGATCCTGATGATTATCCCTTAGTAGTACGTCCTGTTGATAAGCAGGAAAATTATATCAAGCGTTGTATTGCAATTGCCGGGGATACCTTACACATCAGGGACCAGGTTGTATACCTTAACGGAAAAGAAGTGGATTTCCCGCCGAAATCAGAAACTTATTATTATATAGAAACAGGCGGCCAGCAACTGGATGAAACCGTAATGAAAGAAGAATATGATTTGGATATGAATAACACAGATGAATTTCAACAGGCAGGCACTGATAAATACAGAATGTTGCTGACTTACCGGGCTAAAGAAAAAATGAAAAAGAACGGCCTCGCAAAAAATATTATTCCTGAGATGGATACTGCATTGGTTACAAATAAAGTTTTTCCATGGGATAATATTCACAGATGGACTGTGGATGAATTTGGTCCTATTTGGATACCTAAAAAAGGGGCAACGATAACATTGACCTCAGAAAATTATTCTGTATATGAAAGAGCGATCAGGACCTATGAAAAAAACACACTTGAGCGTAAAGGCAATACATTTATTATAAACGGGCAAGAAACCAATCAGTACACTTTCAAGATGGATTATTTCTGGATGATGGGTGATAACAGGCACGGATCACAGGATTCGCGGTACTGGGGTTTTGTTCCGGAAGATCATATTGTCGGAGAAGCATCATTGATCTGGATGAGCTGGGATAAAGGAATTCGATGGAGCCGGTTGTTTAACAGGATAAAATAACAATAATAATAAAATAATGATAAATGATCCTTCTGTATCACACAGAAGGATTTTTTATTACATTTATTCAATGATGAAGGAAGAATATAAATTTTTGTTTGAAGTTTTTGATTCGATTGCGGAATTAAATGATGATGACGCCATGTTGTTGAATGAAGCCATCAACGCAACAGTATATTCTTATGCTCCTTATTCACGGTTTCGTGTAGCCGCAATGGCAAAACTGGAAAATGGGAAAATAGTTGCAGGTACGAACCAGGAAAATGCATCATACCCGGCCGGTATCTGTGCTGAAAGAGTGCTGCTTTCAACAGCCTCTTCTTTATATCCGGGCATTGCTGTTCAAACGATTGCCATAACTTACCAGAATGAAAACGGAAAAAGCAATCATCCCATTTCCCCATGCGGTATTTGCCGCCAGACTTTGCAGGAATATGAACATCGCCAGAAATCTGCCATCCGCCTCATTCTTGGGGGTATGAAGGGGAAAGTGTTTGTAATTGCTGCTGCATCATCATTAATGCCCCTGGCATTTACCGGCGATGAGCTGCAATAAAAAATTTTACGTTGATTTTGCAGATTGCTTATATTTATTCCCTAAAATTTTTCATGCCTTTTCTATGATGAATATATTTTTTCATCAATTCACTTTTAACAACCAACATGGCTCAGATTTCTACATCACAACGTCTTTATTCTTTAGATGCACTTCGCGGGTTTGATATGTTCTGGATTATGGGGGGAGAAGAAATTTTTCATGCGCTTTCAAAATCAACAGGCTCACCTTTTTGGGGCGGCATAGCCGAGGAACTTACTCACCCCGCATGGAATGGCTTCCATTTTTATGATCTTATTTTTCCTCTTTTTCTTTTTATTGCCGGTGTAGCAACACCATATTCTGTTGGAAAAGAGCTCGAAAAAGGAACACCCAGGAAAAAACTTCTGATGCGTGTTATAAAGCGCGGGCTAATATTGGTATTATTCGGTATCATTTATAATAATGGGCTGCAGATTAAACCCCTTTCTGAAATCCGTTTTGGCAGTGTGCTTGGCCGTATTGGCCTTGCCTATATGTTTGCCAATATTATTTATCTCTATACCAAACAAAGGGCACAGATAATATGGTTTTGTTGTTTACTAATCGGTTATTGGTTACTGTTAAAGTTTACTTCTGCACCTGGTTTTCCAATGGGAGATCTGACCATGGAAGGGAATTTCGCTTCTTATATTGACCGATCTGTGATTCCTGGACATCTTTATTTAACTATTCATGATCCTGAGGGATTAGTATCGACCATACCTGCCATTGGTACGGGTTTACTGGGTATCATGACAGGAAATTTTTTAAAGAATAACCCCATGCAGCAAACCAAAAAAGTGCTGTGGATGTTTGGAGCGGGTATTGCATTTCTTCTGTTATCTGAACTCTGGAACCTTAATTTCCCCATAAACAAAAATTTATGGACCAGTTCTTTTGTGCTCCATGTAGGAGGCTGGAGCCTGGTTTTGCTTTCAGTATTCTACTATATTATTGATGTGCTTGGGCACCAGAAATGGGCATTCTTTTTTAAAGTTATCGGCATGAATTCGATATTGATATACATGTCGGAGCGTTTCGTGAATTGGGAATATACAACAGACGGATTTTTTAAATGGGCTGGCCAGTTAATAGGAAACCCATTTAACATCGTGGTAATGGCATTTTGTTATGTTGCTGTGAAATGGGCTTTTCTTTATTTTATGTACCTAAAGAAGGTGTTTCTGCGGGTTTAAATATGCTTCAATAATAAGTCTTAGGTCAGCTTTAACAGAATTTTTATTTCTTTATTTGTTGCTTTCGGTTTTTATCCGTGTCCTATTATCAGGTATTTTAAAACCTGGTATATGGCAACAATATCTTCACAACAGGAAATATTATTGATGACTGGCACATCATTTTCTGCAAGAGCATTTTGTGAAAATGATAACAACATCGGCAATAAAAATTTAAGCGAAAAAGAACGCCTGGAAGAAGCTTGCTGGAACGGGCTGCTTCATGATATGCTACCTGAAATTTGCAGCCAAGCTGGTAATACGAATAAAATGTATTTGTGGCAGATAAAAGAAGCCGATTCGTTTATTGAACTTGAATTGAGCGAATTTCCTGAAGTGGCCGATAGGTTCTTCTCTATTGACCCGTATAATTTTATAACAGAAAAAATTTTCAATTAGAATTTCCTATTAATCATTCAGGTTTGATAAATTTTTGCAATCGTTTACCATTCCAGCTCCGCATCAGTTTCAGCATAGGCCACACAAGTTAATACCAGCCCGTTTTCAATATCTCTATCGGTTAACACCTCATTGTTGCTCATTACTATTTTTCCTTGTATACATTTGGCCACACAATTCGAGCACCTGCCTGACCGACAGCTATATGGCAATTCTATGTTTTTATTTAAGGCTGCCTGCAAAATATTTATTTGGGAAGAGGTTTCGATCTGATAAGTCTTATTATTGAAGTGAATGGTAATTTTTTTTGTCGATGTGTCATAAATGGCAGGCGGAGCCGGAATGTGGTCAACAGTGAAATTTTCTTTTTTAATCTGTTCAACAGTAAATCCCATCCATCTCAAAGTAAATTGAGCCATGCGCATGAATGATACCGGTCCGCATAGGAAAAAAAGTTTTCCCATGACAGCGATAGCAGTTTCTGTTACGAGTTTTTCGAGCAAATGATTATTTAGTTTCTGAGGCAGGTGTTCCTTTGAAGCCGGGTTACTGATAAGATGAATGCACTTAAAACTACCGGCATATTCGGTTTCCAGTTTATTCAGCTTATCCTTGAAAATAATATCGTTTTGATGGTGGTTTTGGTAAATTAATATGATTTTGCTTAAAGGCTCATACTTCAATATTTTTTTGATCAAAGAGAAAACTGGCACAATACCACTGCCCGCTGCAATAAAAAAAAATTGTCTTTTTAATGCAGCATTTGTTTCTGCCATAAACCTGCCTGCCGGATAAATGGAAGTCAGCTGATCTCCAATCTGAACATGATTGATTAATTGTCGTGAAATTTCTCCATTTGTTTTTCGCTTCACGGTAATGGAAATGTCTTTGTCAACTCCCGGAGTAGATGAAATGGAGTAAGAACGCCTGATTTCAATACCTCTATGTCTGAAAATAAAAGTCAGGAACTGCCCGGCTTCATAAGGCACCACCATTCCCTGTTCATTTACCAGGATAAAGCTGTATGCTTCTTCAGTTTCTTTAATAATATTTACGACCCGCCATTTTAGCCGCTCCATATTCTAATAGGTATTCATTTTTAAATCCTTCCAGCCCGTTGTTTAAACACTAAATCACCCTGTGAAAAAGGTTTTTCATCCTTTCTGTAGGTACTTTTCCCACTCATCAAATACACAATATTAATCATCTCAAACAAATTCAAATCTCTTTATATTTGAAAATTGATTACCAAACAAACTCATTAATGTCGATCAGACGTTTAAAACTTCTCTTCGTTTTTTCTATTCCGGTTTTTGTTTATTATGGGTGCAGGGGCAAAGCCGATGGCCTGAAATCTCCCAAAGCTTCTCCTCCTCCCGTAGTGGATGTGCTTGTGGCATCTGCACAAAGTATAAGCAATGAAGTGGAGGCAAACGGAACGGTTGTTGCCAATGAATATGTGGAGCTGCATCCGGAAGCGAGCGGGCGGCTTATTTATCTGAATGTGCCCGAAGGAAAATATGTAACAGCAGGCACTGTAATTGCCAGGGTGTATGATGCAGATATAAAAGCACAGTTGGAAAAAAGTAAAGTTCAGCTTGACCTTGCACAAAAAACCGAAGAGCGTTACAAGCAATTGCTGGCTGTGAATGGTATTAATCAGAGTGACTATGATGCGGCATTAAATGCAGTTAACGGATATAAAGCTGATATTGATTATAATCAAGCATTGCTGGAAAAAACGGTGTTAAAAGCGCCATTCAACGGCGTTATGGGGTTAAGACAGGTTAGCCTTGGCGCTTATGTATCTCCAACTACATTAATTGCTACCTTACAGCAACTTGACAAAATAAAAATTGATTTTACTTTACCGGAACAATATAATCCGATTATTAAAAAAGGAAGTTTTGTCGATGTAGAACTCGATGCTTCCAAAACGGAAAAAAATAAAGCGGAAATCATTGCCATCGAGCCCCAGATTAATCAGTCTTCCAGGAATATTGTGGTAAGGGCCATTCTTCAAAATTCAAGCGCAAACCCCGGCGGCTTTGTGAAAGTGCATATTAATGCCGGGGTTGACAAGAAGGCAATTATGGTGCCTACTAATTCCTTGATTCCCGATGACAAGAATAACCAGATTATTATAGTGAAAGATGGAAAAGCGGCCTTTGTGAATGTGAAAACTGGGGTACGTAAAGCCAATAATGTTGAAATAACAAGCGGGGTTAAACCGGGAGATACGGTAGTAGTAACAGGGGTACTTTTTGCAAGGCCTAAATTCCCGGTAAAAATCAGGAGCGCCAAAACTTTGGAAGAATTTGCGGCGCTTAATAATAATACGACTGGTAATAATGACTGATCTTTTTTCTATTATAATGCCAGCAACTGAAACTCCGATGGAACATTGTTGCGACGCCCTGTTCAGATGCAGGATACCTGTTGAACGTTCCGGATATTTAATGCTACAAAAAAATATAAACCACCTGAGCTCTGATTTCCTCTTGCAGGAAAATAATTGGGCTTACAGTATTTCTTTATGAATATATCAGAGCTTTCGTTAAAAAGGCCGGTGCTGGCAACAGTAATGAACCTGATGATCATCCTGTTCGGTGTTGTCGGCTATAAATTTCTTGCCGTCCGCGATTACCCTGCTATTGACCCTCCGGTAATAACAGTTAACACATCTTATACCGGCGCTAATCCTGATATTATCGAGAGCCAGATTACCGAGCCGCTGGAAAAACAGATAAACGGTATTCCGGGTATCCGAACAATTACTTCTACCAGTTCATTAGGCAACAGTTCTATCAGTGTAGAATTCAATCTTGGTGTTGACCTGGAAGCTGCAGCCAGCGATGTTCGTGATAAAGTGGGCCAGGCATCACGAAGCTTGCCGCAGGATATTGACGCACCTCCGGTGGTAACAAAAGCTGACGCGAACAGCGATTTCATTTTATTGCTCGCCATACAAAGTCATACCAAAAGTTTATTGGAGTTAAGCGATTATGCAGATAATGTGTTGCAGCAGCAATTGCAGACGATTGATGGAGTGAGCTCAGTTTTTGTGTTTGGCGATAAGGGCTATGCTATGCGCATCTGGCTCGACCCGAACAAAATGAATGCTTACAATATTGCCTACAACGATATCAGTAATGCCGTTGCTACTGAAAACATTGAACTTCCTCCGGGTAAAGTATATGGAAATAACACGGAGCTTACCATTAAAGCCCTTGGCAGGTTAACCAATGAAAAACAGTTTCGTGATTTAATCATCAAGCAGGACAGCTCGGGTATTGTCAGGCTCGGAGACATAGCAAGGGTAGAGCTTGGTCCGCAATCGCCGGAACAAAGCTGGAAGTTTAATGGGGTAAATGCAGTTGGATTGGCCATCATTCCACAGCCGGGCGCTAACAATATCCAGATTGCAGATGAGTTCAACAGGAAACTGGAAGAAATTAAAAGATCAAACAGGGCGGATATCGATTTCAATGTATTGATCGATAATACGAGGACTATTCGTCAGTCGTTGGATGAAGTGCAGGAAACACTGATTATTGCCTTCGCATTGGTTGTGCTGGTAATTTTCTTTTTCTTCCGTAATTGGCTTATTGCACTTCGCCCTCTGATCGACATACCAATTTCCTTGATCGCGACATTTTTCATCATGTACCTCGCAGGTTTTTCCATCAATATTCTGACATTGTTAGGCATCGTGCTGGCAACAGGGCTCGTGGTAGATGATGGAATTGTGGTTACTGAGAATATATTCAGGAAACTGGAAGCAGGCCTGCCCATACGCAAGGCGGCCGTGGAAGGAAGCAAAGAAATATTTTTTGCAGTAATCTCTACTTCTTTAACATTAGCAGTGGTTTTTTTACCGGTAGTTTTCCTGCAGGGATTTGTAGGCAGGCTTTTCCGTGAATTTGGGGTGGTGCTTGCTGCTGCAGTATTAATTTCTTCGTTTGTATCGCTTACTATTACTCCCGTGCTGAATGTTTATCTGACTCGTAAAAACAGTTCGCATGGGAAGTTTTATCAAATGACTGAGCCTTTTTTCAAAGGCATGGAGAATGGATATAAAAGATTACTAAAAGCCTTTATGCGTGTTCGCTGGATGGCTTTGCCGATTATCCTTGTCTGTTTTGCAATTATCTGGCTGGTCATGCGTTCGATTCAAAGTGAATTGGCACCGCTTGAAGACAGGAATACGGTTCGGTTCACGCTTACAGCACCTGAAGGGGCCAGCTATAGTTACATGGCCAATATATCAGATAGTGTCGTTTCATACTTATATGATTCAGTTCCGGAAAGAGATTTTGTTTTTGTACGTACACCTGCCGGTACAAGCACAAATACTGCCCAGGCAAGAATTGGATTGGTTGAGCATAATGAAAGGCAAAGGACGCAGGCCGAAGTTGCTAATGATTTACAGCAAAAAGTAAACCGGTTTAATGATGCAAGAATTTTTGCTATACAGGAGCAGACTATTGCGGTAGGGTTTGGTTCAAGAACAAGTTTGCCGGTACAGTACGTATTGCAAAATCAGGATATAGATAAATTGAAAGACGCCATACCGAAGTTTCTTGCAGAAGTAAGAAAAGATAAAACTTTTTCTAATGCCGATGTAAACCTAAAATTCAATAAACCTGAAGTAGATATTACTATCGACAGGATGAAAGTGAAAGACCTTGGGTTATCGACCAGTGATGTTGTATCGGCTATGCAGGCTGCATTTAGTGGAGGAAGACTGTCTTATTTTTATATGAACGGGTATCAGTATTTTGTTATAGCACAGGTTGATCGTGCTTACAGAAATGCACCCGGAGATATTAATAATATTTATGTAAGAAATAACAAGGGTATCAATATTCCGCTTGATGCCGTGATAAAAATTGAACAGAACAGTAACCCTTCAACATTATATCATTTTAACAGGTATAAAGCAGCAACCATATCAGCTTCACTGGCAGAAGGAAAAACAATCGGCGATGGTATTAAAGCTATGAATGCCATTGCTGCAAAAACCCTTGACCCCACTTTTCAGACTGCTTTATCCGGAGCGTCGCGTGATTACGCTGAAAGTTCCTCTAATATCATGTTTGCATTTGTACTGGCATTGATATTGATTTACCTGGTTCTATCTGCGCAATTCGAAAGTTTTATAGATCCCATTGGCATTATGTTAACTGTTCCGCTTGCCCTGGCGGGAGCGTTATTGAGCTTGAAACTATTTGGGCAAACGCTAAATATATTCTCGGAAATTGGCATGATTATGCTTATCGGATTAGTGACTAAAAATGGTATTCTGATTGTAGAATTTGCCAATCAGAAGCGGGAACATGGGCTGAAAAAAATGGATGCAGTAATTGAGGCAGCAGCGCAAAGGCTTCGGCCGATCCTGATGACCAGCCTTGCTACTTCATTAGGTGCTTTGCCAATAGCTGTTAGCCTTGGCGCCGCAGCAACGAGCAGGATACCTTTGGGCATTGTGGTGGTAGGGGGTATTATATTTTCATTAGTGCTGACATTGTTTGTGATACCGGCTGTCTATTCATATCTTTCTGCAAAGCATAAAGCACACGAGACGGATGTGCTGGAGTAAGGTATGATGTACGAAATGTTTTGATAAATCCCGGCATTTATAACCGGGATAAAACAAAATTATCAAAAACAAATTGATAAGAGCATGAGCATTTTTTTTCAAGAGCGAAAGTTTTTTTTATTTCCGGCGCCAGTAAAAATGTGGTGTACCTGCTGCCTACTTATTTTTTTTACTTTATCATCCATTGCTCAAAACCTGACATTAAATGATGCGATATCCATTGCCTTAAAAAATAGCCTTAATATCCAGATAGGAAAAAATAATGTCAGAATTGCAGGCATAAATAACAACTATGGCATTGCAGGAGGGCTGCCACTGGTTACAGGGAACGGTTCGAATACGGAACAGGTAATAGGTATTCAACAAAAATATTCCAACCCTGCAAATAATAAAACCAGTTCAGGCGTGGGATCAAATAATTTTTCTGCAGGTGTTAACGCTTCGGAACTGATCTATAACGGCGGGCGTGTAATAACTGCCAAAAAAAGATTTGGGGAGATAGAATCACAATCAAAAAAACAATTGGATTCAAGGGCGCTGATAGTGGTATATAATGTAATGCTGAAATATTACGATATTATACGGCAGCAGAGTTATGCAAGGACACTTGAGCGGTCAATTGATGCGTCAAAACAAAAGTTGGATATTGTGAAAGTGCAGCAAAATGTGGGAATGGCGAATAATGCAGATCTTTTCCAGGCCCAGGTTGATCTCAATACTCAAACACAAAATTTAAAAGCCCAGCAATTAATAATAGATCAGGGGAAAACTGATTTGCTCACTTTGCTTACGTTGAATCCCGATTCAACAATTAATATTGAAGATACCATAGTAGTTGATAAGAACATTCAGTTAGAATCAATACTGAATGGGGTGTCAATAAATCCTGATATTGTAGCAGCTAATGAGCAGGTTAATATTAATAAATATATTGAAAAGGAAACCGGGGCGCTCAGGTATCCTTCATTGTCAATTAGTGGTGGCTATAATTTCAGCCGCACACAAAATGCAGCAGGGTTTTCGCTTCTCAACCAAAGCTATGGCCCTTTTGCGATGCTCAATCTTACTGTTCCCATCTTTAATGGAACAATATATAAAAGACAGCAACAGGTTGCAGGCATCAACACACTGAATGCATCGCTGGTACGGGATACACTGGCCCTGGGGTATAAACAAAATGCTGTAAAAAGCTGGCAGGCTTACCAAAGTAATTTGCATCAGCTGGAAACAGCCATTGAAAATTATAATCTTTCACAACAATTGCTTGATCTTGTTATCAAGCGATTTCAGCTAAGGCAGGCAACCATCGTTGATGTTAAGAACGCACAGCAAAGTTTTGAGAATGCCGGCTATTTGCTGGTTAATATCAGCTATGCTGCAAAGGCGGCAGAAATACAATTGAAGCGTTTTGGCAATCTGTTAACTTACTGATCCTTTTTCGGTTACTCATTACTGTGATACAGGTATTTATCTTCCTGCTCTGGCATTGTTGCGCCGCATTATGTTCTTCGCTAGTGCTACTGTATGGCCCCTGCATCCGAAGTGTAAAGCTTAAAAAAATATTACATTATATTTAGATAAATTATACTTCCCTTTGTATGGATATAACAATTAACCAAGTTTCGATTGCCGTAATACAACCATTGAGGGACTTGTTTTTGCACGAAAATAATTTTCAGTTTATATATAACAAATGCCACAATAATGGGTGGGCAGATACTTATTTATGCAATTGGAACGGAACTGCTGTTGGTTATGGTTCAGTTTGGGGAAAAGACCGGAGGCAAGACAGGGATACAATTTTTGAATTTTATCTGTTGCCGTCGCATAGAAAATATTCAGCTGCCATTTTTGAGAAACTCATCAGAGTGTCTGAAGTTAATTTTATCGAATGTCAGACAAATGATGTATTGCTTACTTCCATGATGTATGAGCATGGCAAAAATATTTTTGCTGAACGAATTCTTTTTGAAGATCATTTCAAAACTGAACTGGAAACAGCCCATACTATTTTCAGAAAGAAGACGGACGGGGAAAGTGTTGCCCAGGATTCGGGAGAATATGTTTTAGTGGATAATAATGCAATTGTAGCCACCGGGGGATTTGTTACCAATTATAATTTGCCGTTTATTGATATGTATTATGAGGTAAAAGAACCGTTCAGGGAAAAAGGATTTGGTGCTTTGATGGTGCAATACCTGAAAGCAGAAGCATACTCAATGAAGCGGGTACCTGCTGCAAGGTGCAATATAAATAACAAAGCATCGAAGGCAACACTGCTGAAAGGAGGTATGAAAATTTGCGGATATATACTGATTGGCGAAATCAATGATGAATACCGTTAACAGCAACAATCGGGGCCGCAGTCATTTATTACCCTTTTCTTTTCAATTTCATCGGTTGTTGCAGCCCGTATTTTATCAATCACTACATCAAAATGTAATGGTTTATTTAACACTTCGTCATGAACATCAAAAGATTTTTTCTCCCCTTGTGCTAATCCTTCGATATTTCTTTCCAGGGAAGGTATAATGTTTCCGCAACCATGCAAATAATCGACAGGCAAAGACTGCATAATATCATCAATAATTTCGCCCCCCTTGTCTTTCATCGTATAACGTAAAGAAACAACAGAATTCTTTTCAATTCTCATATAAATCAGTTTATAAATATTGCCGCTTTTTTTCCGGAAACAACCTGTGAAGAAGAGCAGCAGGAAGAATTTCCTTCAGGTGTAACATGTGGGTTTGCGGGCCTGAGATCAGGGCCGAAGCCATCAGGGTTTGGGGTCAGAGGACCGAATGCAAATTCATAATTCAATTTTTCATCCGGATAGACCCAATATTTTTCTTTAACCTGCATGTTACAGCATTTTACAATATTTCTTCCGTCACCTTGTCTTATGAAAAGGTAATCATGCTGTGATGATATCACCGGTATCTGTTGAAAAATGATGTATGCGGCTTTGTTATCAGTGCGGATATCAATGCCGATATGATCAAGGTATGATTTGCCGTCTTTATCGTTTTCATTTTTACTTTCTGCAGCTTTAATATGTGAAAAAATAAAATTTACACCGCCTTCAAATGAATATTTAATATAGCCTTCTGCCCGGGTCACTATCCGTCCTTTTTCTTTTTCAATAATTTGTTGCGGTAATCTGCTGATATCTGCAACATGAATATGAAAATGTACACTATCGGCGATTTCCATTTGTTCCCGAAAGGCAAAATCACTTTTGATTATTTTATTTATGCGCATTACTTCATCGCTTGTTAAAAGGTTTTGCGCTGAAAATTTTGAAACCAACGAAAAAAATCTTTCTTTATTCACTTTCATGATCATCTGTTTTACGTTAATGATTTTCCGGGAACAATGATTTTGTCGATATCAATTTTTCCGTAAACAATATTTACTGTAATTTTTCCCAGCTTCTGCGTAACAGTGCCGAATCCTGTTTCACAGGAGAGAAAGCCGGTGAAATCACCGATTTTTGAATCAACATATAATTTTTTTTCTACCGCATCATATCTCAACCCCGTTAATGCCTGTATATATCCGTAGCTGGATAATGCCCTAGCATACCAATGGCCGCATTCATATTCATTAAACGGGTTCCTCACCTTCCCGTCATAACGATTCCTTGAGGCACGAACAATATCCAGTCCTTCTTTCACGTATCCCATCATCATTAAATGAGAAGCTACATGGTGTTCAATACCTGTCCAAACTTCATCGCTGTATACAAAAGGCAGGGAAAGTTTTCCTCCTTTTGGCCAGGAACATAATAATAATCCTCCTTCATTGCCCAACGCGTATGAAGGCCGTTGAGGATTGGCATGTTCACTCAGGTTTTTCTTCAGGTTGTATTTGTGAATGGCTAATAAATGACTTTTTATTTTGGCTGAATCCATCGGATCTTTCAGCATGCACATTCTCGCTATCCATGCGCCAAGTACACCATCAGATAAACAACCTTTGCCATATTGATATTTCGGCCCTTCTTTTTCGAGCAGTTTTTTGGCTTCTTCAGAATATTCACCGCCAAAAGATTGTTCTTTGGTGGGATCTTTAGCGTTTAATCCTTTAAACTGGATTTTTTGTATGAAAAATTCCCCATCGAATAATTCTGTTTCAATAGCTTTTTTACCAAGCGATGCAAGCACTTTGTATCTCGAAACATCTTTGCCCAAATATTCTCCCATTTCGGAGATGGCATTTAATGCACCGATATAAAAACTGGTGTGCATCCCGTCGGGCCCCCAGAATTCTATATCATATGTGTTATGATGAGGCTCTTCGATCATCCCATGTCCGCGTGGGTCCCATGTGCGGATGCAATAGTCCATACTTGTTTTCACCATCGGGAAAATTTTCTTCATCCATTCATTATCTCCGCTGATTCTCCATTCACGGTATACTTTCATAATACCGCCGAGTTGTCCGTCTGCTGCTGCATGAAAATCATGTTTGGCCGGCTCTATAGGCAATGTGGACCGAAATGTCTGATGACCTTCTTCATTTTGACTTTCGCAAAACTCGGTATCGCGCAAACTTCGTTCCAATGCAGGAAACAAATGCGGTATTGCCTGCGCATAATTCCATACGTGTGTACATGAGCCATGACAGCAGCCCCAATTATCACCACAGCCTTCAAAACTCCACAGTCTGCCATCATATTGTCGCATAACGGTTGGGGATTTTAATATCGTCAGGTTCGCGGCTACTGCTTCCAGGGTTTCTGCCGGGATGGTGCTGGCATAAAATGCGTCTTTAAACAAAGTGCTTTTTTTCCTGAGGTCTTCATATTGTTGCGACCAATAGGCAGACAGTTCCTGAATGTTGTTAAACCTGCTGCTGTACCAGGGTTTATAATATTTGCCATGAAAATCTTTGTCGTATTTGTCAAGGCCGATATCAGCAGGGGAGTTACAGCAACCACTGTCAGGATCGCAGTTTTCCTTTCTTGTGCCCATTTCACCATAAGTCTGGTCCGATTCGGGAGTATACCAGCACATCATCACCCTGATTGTTTTTTCTTTGCCGGGTGATAATGAAAACGGAACATACAAAGATGCTCCCGGTGCATTCGACTCAACAGCCGCTACAGATTTTATTTCCGCATTTTTTACAGCGTTCCATGCCATTGTCAAAGGATCCCACCAGCCGCCGCGGAACCAGCAATGATCAACAACAGTAGTATCATCGTCTGTAAAAAAAGCCATGTCTGTACGTAGAGTTTTTTCTTTTGTTCCTTCTTCCGTTATAATAAAACCATTTTTTATTGAACTGATACGGTTCTTTCCGTCATCAACCTTTATAAAATTTTTTGTGTTGAAAGAGAATACCGCATTGATCTCTGAATTGCCGGTGTTTGTAAAATGATATTCCATGGCTGCAACCGGCAAGCTGGAATTATTATCATCAGTCGGAATGAAAGGGCTCCATCCTGTTATTTTAATTTTCAGCGGAAGGTCGTTGTCCGAAATATCAAGATAGCCGAAAGGGAACCTTGCAAGGAACGATGCATTGCGGAAACGGGGTAGCCCTGTTGTTGATCCTTCAGAACCATTCCCTGCATTTTCTCTTCCGAATTTTTTCCAGTCAGGAACCGGCCCTTCCAGCAGTTTTGCTCCGTTAGCAGTTCCTTTAACCACAACGGCAGCAAACATTCCCGGTTCATTGAAAATATCAGGCTTGTTTTTTATTGACACGTGCGATATTGCTCCGGTTCCTTCCATACAAATCATGCCGGCACCCATACCGCCCATTGGGAAAGCCACACGGTTAAGATATTCTTCAGTATAAGGCCCATTGTAGTGCCTGCCTTTTTTATGATCAGAAAAATTTTCTCCGGTATTTTCTTTTTGTTCCTTTTTTTCTGCATGTAATATTTCAACAGGGAAAATTGCTGCGGCGGTTCCACTTAAACCGATTTGTTTAAGAAATGACCTTCGGCCTGATTTGTTTTTCATTCAGCAAGTTTTGATTACCGAATATAAGCAATTACAAAACTTATGTGAAGAAGTTTTTATGAATTGGGCTTTGATAATCTGCTCAACATGGTTGCGTCGCACTCTTGTACTTCAACAATTCTACTCATCAGTATTAGATTGTGATATTTACTATTATTGAATTTTCCTGTGCTCTATTCGGTAATATGCCACTATCTCTCCGCTCAAATCTTCAGCGTTTATTTATGTCTAAATCTCTTATATTTGCAGCGGCAAGTCTTATACGGCCAGCTCCTGCTGAACTCCCCCAGGGCCGGAAGGTAGCAAGGGTAGGTGGTCGTAGCGGTGCGATGTAAGTAACTTGCCATTTTTTATTTATACAATATCAACTTCGGCATATGAAATTTTTTATTGATACAGCAAACCTGGCACAAATTAAAGAAGCAAATGACCTGGGGGTTCTTGACGGGGTGACTACCAATCCTTCGTTGATGGCCAAAGAAGGCATTAAAGGGCAGGAAGCTGTTTCGCATCATTACAAAACCATTTGTGAAATGGTAGATGGCGATATCAGTGCGGAAGTGATCTCTACCGATTTTGATGGTATTGTTTCCGAAGGTAAAAAGCTGGCTGCTATTCATCCGAATATTGTTGTAAAGGTTCCTATGATCAAGGACGGCATTAAAGCATTGAAATGGTTTACAGATAACGGTATTAAAACCAACTGTACACTGGTATTTTCCGCCGGGCAGGCTATACTGGCCGCAAAAGCCGGCGCCACTTATGTTTCCCCTTTTATCGGAAGAATTGATGACAGTGGCTGGGATGGCGTTGAGTTAATTGAACAGATTTCCCGGATTTATACCATCCAGGGATTTGAAACGGAAATACTCGCCGCATCTATCCGCAACCCCTTGCATATTATCAAATGTGCAGAAGCCGGTGCTGACGTATGTACATGCCCGTTAGATTCCATTCTCGGGTTACTGAAACATCCGCTAACAGATATAGGGCTGGCCAAATTTCTGGAAGACGCAAAGAAGTTCATCTGATAAACATGTACTACGCCAAAGAGGTAATTATTTTAAGCAGAAGGATTTTTATCTTCTGATTTTTTGCTTTTAATAAGAAGGAAGACAGACACAAGGCAAAAAACCAGTCCTGCAGCGCCAAAAATTATCTTCCATGTTTTATGACTTTCTATACCTGAAATAAATTTATTTATAGCAAGAACTGCAATGATTAAAGTTATTACTGCAAGTTGTGAAGGTTGCTTTTTCATATAATTTAACTTATTATTTCTGATAAACCCTAACGTAATCTATGAGCATTTGCTGAGGGAAAATTGAATCATCTACACCTTTTTGTCCGCCCCAGTTGCCACCAACAGCAATGTTCAGTAATAAATGCATGGCCTGGCTGAACGGCCAGCCTTCATAACCCTTATGTTCATTCGTAAATGTGAAGTATTTATTGTCATCTACAAAAATGCTGATATGGTCGTCATCCCATTCCACAGAATATACATGAAAGGCATCTGCAAAATCGGGTACCTGCGTAATGGCTGTCTTCTGTGTCCCGATGATGTGATTATATTTTTTGCAATGAATCGATGCATGGATTGCTCCCGGATCAAAGCCTACATGTTCCATAATATCGATTTCACCATCGTCTGGCCATTTTAAAGGAGTAGTTGAACCAAGCATCCATATAGCCGGCCAGGTGCCCAAACCTTTGGGCAGTTTTGCACGAACCTCAATACGTCCCGATTTCCAGTCGCCTTTTCCTTTGGTTACCAATCTTGCAGATGTATATTTTTTGTTTTCCCAATCTTCTTTTCTTGCTTCAATAATAAGATTGCCATTTTCCACTCTGGCATTTTCCGGCCGTTTTGAAGTATAAAACTGAGATTCATTATTGCCCCAGCCGTTGCCGCCAACATCGTAGCTCCATTTGGTTTCATCAGGCAAGCCTTTATAATTGAATTCATCACTCCATATCAGTTTCCATTCCCTTGCTTTGCTAACCTGCCTGCTCGCAAAAGCGAAAAGAAAAATGATGACAGCGAGAAATAAAAAGAAACGAAGAAAAACAGTCATATTTTAAATTTGGGTTGAAATTACATTTGTTTCTTTATCAAAAACAATAAAATTTTGCGGCAATGTTATTTGCTGTTATTTTTGCGGCACAAATATGAAATACAATCTGCACATACACCGTCATCACACTTTCCTGCAAGGGTAAGCCGATGGCATTTGTGCAATCAATATAAAATGTTCGGGGCTTACTTTAGTAAGCCTTTTTTAATTATTTAGTATGGCCAAAAATTACATGGAAAAATCAGATAGGAAAATCTGAGTAACAATATGTAACCAGGGCAAAAAAATCAGGTAATGCAAGAAAAACTCAAAATTGCAATCCAGAAAAGCGGCAGGCTGCATGAAGGCTCAGTAAACCTGCTCAAAGAATGTGGCATTGATCTCGCCAACGGGGTAAACAAGCTGAAAACAGAAGCAAATAATTTTCCGCTGGAAGTGTTTTTTTTCCGTGATGACGACATACCGCAATATGTAGAAGATGCCGTGGCAGACATTGGTATTATTGGGGAAAATGTGGTGTATGAAAGCAATAAAAAAGTAACCGTGGTAGAAGAACTGGGTTTTGCTACTTGCCGGTTAAGTATTGCCGTTAGGAAAGGAGAAGAGTATATCAGCGCATCTTCGTTGAATGGAAAAAAAATTGCCACCTCTTATCCGGTGCTGCTCAAAAAATTTCTTGATCAGCACGGTGTAAAAGCTGAAATACATGAAATCAGCGGCAGCGTGGAAATTGCCCCGGGCATCGGCCTGGCAGATGCTATCTGCGATCTGGTAAGCAGCGGTTCTACGCTTTTTATGAATGGGTTGAAAGAAACGGAAACCATTCTCAAATCAAGAACTGTTCTCGTTAAAAATAATAACCTGGACCAAGCCCGTGAAAAACTACTGGAAAAATTGCTATTCAGGATACAGGCTGTTAAAAAAGCAAAGAATAATAAATACATTTTGCTGAATGCCCCGAATGAAAAACTGAAAGAAATCATCGGTTTGTTACCCGGAATGAAAAGCCCGACAGTTTTGCCTTTAGCCCAAGCTGGCTGGAGCAGTGTGCACAGCGTACTAAACGAAAACGAATTTTGGGAAATCATTGAGAAACTAAAAGCAAACGGGGCCCAGGGAATTTTAGTAGTGCCGATTGAGAAAATGATCATATAATATGGATTCGGGCAAATTAATGCGAATACAATGGAAACAATAAAATATTCGAAGAATAAAGACTGGGCCAAGGTTTTGCAGCGGCCTGCTTTTGATTCTTCCCTGTTGGAAAAAAAAGTGAAGAAAATACTGGATGAAGTAAAAAAGAAAGGAGATAAAGCAGTCGGAAAATTTACGGAAGATTTTGATCAGGTGAAGCTGAAAAATTTTTTAGTAAGCGAGAAGGAATTTGCTTTAGCTGAAAAAATGATAAGCAGCGAATTGAAACAGGCGGTGCTTGTTGCCCAAAAGAATATTGAAAAATTTCACTCAGCTCAATTGCAGAACAAGGAAGTAATTGAAACCATGCCCGGCGTTAAATGCTGGCGCAAAGTGGTAGCTATAGAAAAGGTTGGTTTGTATATTCCCGGCGGCAGCGCCCCATTATTTTCTACTTTATTAATGCTTGGTATTCCTGCTACAATTGCAGGTTGTAAAAGAATTGTTGTTTGTTCCCCTCCCGGTAAAGATGGAAAATTGCACCCGGCAATTTTATTTGCTGCAGGTTTATTAGGTATAAAGGATGTTTATAAAGTAGGGGGGGTGCAGGCCATAGCTGCAATGGCTTACGGCACCGGCACTATTCCCGCTGTGTATAAAATATTTGGCCCCGGCAATCAGTATATTACCTGTGCAAAACAGTTGATCCAAAAAGATGGGGTGGCTATAGATATGCCCGCAGGCCCGAGCGAAGTTGCCGTATACGCTGACGAAACTGCGAAGGCCTCCTTTGTTGCTGCCGATCTTTTGTCTCAGGCTGAACATGGTGCAGACAGCCAGGTAATTTTATTGACTAATTCAGCAGGTTTATCGCTTGAAATAAAAAATGAAATCAAACGCCAGCTGTCTCAATTGCCAAGAAAAGAAATGGCAAAAAAAGCATTGGAAAAAAGTAAAATGGTTATAGTGAATAATGAGGACGAGGCAATGGAAATTCTGAACGGATATGCACCTGAACATTTGATATTAAGTTGTAAAAGTGCAGAAAAATTGGCCGAAGAGGTGGTGAATGCAGGCTCAGTATTCCTTGGAAATTATTCCCCTGAAAGTGTGGGAGATTATGCCAGCGGAACCAACCATACTTTGCCGACAAATGGGTATGCAAAAAGTTACAGCGGTGTAAGTGTTGACAGTTTTGTGAAGAAGATCACTTTTCAGCAACTTTCACAGGCAGGCATAACTGAAATAGCAAAAACGGTTGAAGCTATGGCTGAAGCAGAAGGTTTAACGGCCCATGCAAACGCAGTGAGGGTTCGTTTGAACCGGGGTTTGTATGGTTTTACTGACTCAGTTGATAAACAATAAGCCCCAAATTGTAATAGCTTTTCAAAATCAGATAAATCAGGATTCAGACAGTTGCCGAACAGAATTTCACCCGCACAAGTGTGCGACGCAACGATGCCAAATAGAATTACCAATGCAGGTTACCAAAAAATAAAACATGTTTCAGTTAGAGAAACTCCTTCGTGAGAATATTAAAAAGTTGGTTCCTTATTCTTCAGCCCGTGATGAATTCAAAGGGAATGCCAAAGTGTTTTTAGATGCTAATGAAAACAGTCTTGGTTCGCCTTTGTTGAAATGGTATAACCGTTATCCTGATCCGTTACAGTGGAAAGTAAAACAAGCGTTAAGTAAAATAAAGGGAATTGCTCCGCAACACATTTTTTTAGGAAATGGCAGCGATGAATGCATTGATATTCTATTCCGTGCTTTTTGCGAACCGGGAAAGGATAATGTGATCATTAATCCGCCAACTTATGGCATGTATGAAGTGAGCGCCAACATTAATAATGTGGAAGTTCGACGTGCCAGGTTGCTGGATGATTTTCAGTTGGATCTTGTTCACCTCGAAAACCTGGTCGATGCACATACAAAAATTATTTGGATTTGCTCACCAAATAACCCCAGTGCGAATACCATTAACCGTACGGATATTGAAGCAGTGCTGAATAATTTTAATGGGTTGGTGGTGATTGACGAAGCGTATATCAATTTTTCACGGCATAAATCTTTTATCCGGGAATTGGGCGACTACCCCAACCTGGTGGTGATGCAAACGCTCAGCAAGGCCTGGGGCTTGGCAGGGTTAAGGATGGGTATGGCTTTTGCCAGTGAAGCGATTATTGAAGTGTTTAATAGAGTAAAACCACCTTACAATATCAACCAGGCCACGCAGGAACTTGTTTTGAAAGCTTTGGAAGAAACAGGGCAGGTAAACGACATGATCAGGGCTATTGTAAAAATGCGGGAAGAATTGAAGGCGGAACTGGAGAATCTGGAGATTGTGAAAAAAGTATATCCCAGCGATGCCAACTTTTTATTAGTAAAAGTTGTTAATGCCAAAGCAATATATAATTTTTTGTTGCATAAAGAAATTGTAGTCCGTGATCGCAGTAAAGTGGAATTGTGTGAGGGCTGTCTGCGCATTACTGTAGGTACTGAACATGAAAATAAAGAATTAATAACGGCATTAAAGCAATTCTCAATCTGATATATAACGTAACTTCAGTCTTCATTTTAAAAATAACCAACGCTAATGAAACAATTTCAAAATACAATAATGCTGACAGCATTTATTTGTTCCTTGTTCCTGTTTGCATGCAACAGTAATAATGGGAAAGCAAACAGCACGGACAGCATGCAAAAAAAGAACGACTCGGCTGATGTTGCCGCGGCCGGCAATGTAACTTTGAAACTGCCCGAAGGTTTTCATGCAGTTGTTTTTGCAGAAGGACTTGGAAAAACAAGGCACCTCACCGTAAATAGTAACGGAGATGTGTATGTGAAATTGGGAGAATTGAAAAACGGTAAAGGTATTTACCGGCTTCGCGATACCAACGGAGATGGGAAAGCTGATGATATTACTGGTTTTGGCAATTTTACCGGAACCGGAATTGCTATTAAAAATGGGTATCTCTATGCTTCATCTGATGAAGAAGTATTCAGGTATAAGTTAGATGCCGGCAATAATATTGCAGACACCGGTAAACCGGAAAAAATTGCAACCGGTTTGATTTCTCGCGGAGAACACGAAGCAAAAGCTATTGCCCTCGATAATAACGGTAACCTGTATGTGAATATCGGGGCCTATTCCAATGCGTGCCAGGTGCAGGACAGGTCTAAAGGCTCACCAGGCATGAGGCCCTGCCGCATATTGGATTCTGCCGGAGGTATCTGGCAGTTCAAAACTGATAAGTTGAACCAGAGCTATGGTGATGGGGTGCGTTATGCAACCGGTTTGCGCAACGTGGTTGGACTTGACTGGAATACTTCTACTAATTCTTTGTTTGTGATGCAACATGGACGCGACCAGTTGCACGATTTATATCCTGACATGTACACGACCAAACAAAATGCAGAGCTGCCTGCAGAATGCATGTATGAATTACATAAAGGTTCAAACTGCGGCTGGCCTTATATCTATTATGATGAATTTCAGCGGAAAAAAATATTAGCGCCTGAATATGGAGGCGACGGAAAAAAAACTGCCGGTGAAGATGCGCAGGATCCTGTATACGCATTTCCCGGTCATTTGGCTCCGGACGGACTTTTGTTTTATTCCGGCAATACATTTCCTGAAAAATACCGTAATGGGGCATTTATAGTTTTTCATGGATCATGGAACAGGGCGCCCGAGCCGCAAATGGGTTATAACGTTGCATTTCTCCCCTTTGCGAATGGTAAGCCTTCGGGCGGGTGGGAAGTTTTTGCCGATGGTTTTTCAGGTGGCCCCCAACAAACAGCTTCCGGCCTCGTAAAGCATCGCCCATGCGGTATAGCTCTTGCGCCCGATGGCTCAATTTATGTTTCTGATGATGAAAAAGGGACGATCTGGAAAATTTCTTATACGGGAAAATAGAATATTGAAATGATAAAACTGTTAACGTTAATATGTATCCTTTTTTTTGCTTCTGTATTGCTGATGTCACAAACAAAACCGGCGCACGGTAAATTACAGGAATCAGTTGATCGTGGGAAAATGCTGTATTTGCAACGTTGTTCGAGTTGCCATCTGGTTAATGGTTCAGGTATTCCGAGCATTAACCCATCACTGATCAAAACCAAATCGGTGCTCGGAAATGCAGAACCCTTAGTGCTGATGATATTGAAAGGGATGCCTGCGGGTACAGAAATTGATGGTGTAAAGTATAATAATGCCATGGCTCCGGCACCGGATATGACTGATTTGCAAATTGCCGATGTGCTTACTTATTTGCGCAATAGTTTCGGGAACAATGCCAAAGAAGTAACCGAAACTGAGGTGAAAACAGTACGCGCCAGGTTGAAATAAATTTTCATCAGCCATCAATTAAACACAGGCTGATGATGTAAAAATAACTGATGAAAAGGATTTTATTTATCGACAGGGACGGGACACTGATTAAAGAAGCCCCGCCGACATACCAGATAGATTCTTTTGAGAAACTTGAATTTTATCCCAATGTGTTTGAGTTTATGAGCCGGATTGCGTCAGAATTCGATTATGAACTGGTGATGGTTACCAATCAGGATGGCCTCGGCTCCACTTCATTTCCTGAAGACAGCTTCTGGCCGGTTCAGAATTTCGTAATGCAGGCTTTGCAGAATGAGGGAATTCATTTTAGCGCAGTGCACATCGATAAGACTTATCCGGCAGATAATGCGCCAACACGGAAGCCTGGCATTGGCATGTTGCTACAGTATTTAAACAACAGCCAATACGATATTCCAAATTCGTTTGTAATTGGCGACCGCATAACTGATGTCCAGCTCGCCAAAAATCTCGGCTGTAAAGCTTTCTGGTTGAATAATGATCCTGACCTGGGAGGTAAAGAAATCAGCAATTCAGTGCAGGAGCTGCAGGAAACGATTATAACTGAAACAACTGAGTGGGGCAGTATTTATGAATTTCTGAAATTAGGGTTGCGCCATGTTGTGCATGAACGCAACACCAACGAAACAAAAATTGCCATAGATCTGAATATCGACGGTAATGGCCAAGCTGATATTAAAACCGGCATTGGTTTTTTTGATCACATGCTGGAACAGATCGCCCGGCATGGTAAAATAGATTTAAAAATATCAGTCAAAGGCGACCTCCATATAGATGAACACCATACTATAGAGGATACGGGTATTGCATTAGGTGAAGCATTTTCGAAAGCGCTTGCTGATAAACGCGGTATGGAACGATATGGATTTGCGTTGCCGATGGACGAAGCTGATGCAAAAGTACTGATTGATTTCGGTGGCCGTAACTGGATTGTCTGGAACACGGTATTCAAAAGAGAAAAGGTAGGCGATATGCCGACTGAGATGTTTTTTCATTTTTTTAAATCATTTTCAGATGCGGCAAAATGTAACCTCAATATTGAATGCAAAGGAGAAAATGAGCATCATAAAATTGAGGCTATCTTTAAAGCTTTTGCAAAAGCCATACGCATGGCTGTTAAGCGTGATCCGTTAAGCAATTATCTTCCAAGCACAAAAGGGGTTTTATAAACTTTAATAATAAGCAGAATGTATTATAGCCCAACCGTAATCCTTAACAATGGTGTAGAAATGCCCATAATCGGTTTAGGGGCTTATGATATGTATGGAACACAAGCAGAACATGCCATTGTTAATGCTATTGAAGCTGGTTACAGGCTGATTGACACTGCTGCCATGTATGGTAATGAAAAAGAAGTAGGCATTGCCGTTAAAAACTGCGGTATCCCCCGGAAGGAAATTTTTATTACCACCAAAGTGAACGATCCAGATCAGGGCTTTGACAAGACCATGAAAGCATTTGAGGTGAGTTTAAAAAAACTTGACATGGATTATGTGGATATGTATCTTATTCACTGGCCGTTGAAAGGCAAAAGAAAAGAAACCTGGAAAGCACTTGAAAGAATTTATGCTGAAAAAAAAGCACAGGCAATCGGGGTCGCTAATTATCTGGTGCCGTTTCTGGAAGAATTAAAAACTTATTCCGAAATAACTCCCGCTGCTAACCAGGTTGAATTTACGCCATACGTTTTTTCAAAAAATTTGCTGGATTATTGCAGCAAAGAACAAATACAGTTACAAGCCTATTCACCGATTGCCAGGGGGCATAAAAACAGCGATCCGAAATTGCTGAGGCTTTCTGAAAAATATAAACGTTCTCCTGCTCAGGTAATGTTGCGATGGTGTGTGCAGCATCATGTTGCCCCGATTCCAAAATCGGTAAATGTAAACAGGTTGAAAGAAAACATACATATTTTCGACTTTGAAATAAACCGGGATGATATGGATTTGTTAGACACTTTCAATGAGGATTATCGTGTTGCCCCTGACCCTATCTACATGTTATGAACTACAGATAAAGTTAAAACTTATGTCATTAAGAACATCATTTATCGGTGAGTTAAAAAGCGAATCAGCTGCTACCAGAAAAATACTTGAAAAAGTTCCTTTGGAAAAAGCAGACTGGAAGCCTCATCAAAAGTCTATGTCTGTTGGCCGGTTGGCCACACATATTGCTGATACAGCTCATTGGATTTATACAATTTTAGAAGCTGATGAATACGATTTCGGAGGAGCGCCGTACAAGCCAAGGGTAGCTGCTTCTACTGAGGAATTATTGCAAATTTTAAATGAAAATATTAGCCGTTCAATAACAGCACTTGAAAAAGCAGCAGATGAAGAACTTGAAAAAAGCTGGACAGTTAAAAGGGGCGAGCTAATCGTTTTTTCAATGTCTAAAAAAGTGGCTATCCGCTGTTGGGGCTTCAATCACACCATCCATCATCGCGGGCAGTTGTCGGTTTACTTAAGATTACTTGATATTCCAGTACCCGGAATGTATGGCCCAAGTGCGGATGAAAAATAAACGTAATTATGCAAAGTGAAAATATGCCGGTTGGCCAATTTGTTCGCAAAGCGGTTTTTATCGGCCAACTGGGTCATTTTCAGATTTTCAAATTGATCACAGTTTGAAAAATATTTTATGCTTATAAAGAAAGTAACAGAGGTACCATTCTACAGCAAAGACTGAAAGAGAACTCAGGATCAAGGCAAAAGCTTCTGGCGTATGAATATAGGATAGCAGGTTACTGCTGATGATTGTAATATATTCGGTAAACCATCTGTCTCCAACAATCTCAAAGAACAAGTAAATAAAGATTGAATTCATACCCACGATAGTAAAGAACTGAAGGTGTTTCCTGTGGTTTTTTATATCAACCCACCAATAACTGACAGATAAAAAACACAAACACCATCCTAATGACGCCAATGTAAATGAGGAGGTAGCTATTCGTTTAATGATGGGCGTTATATGCGCATAATCCAATCCATATCCCAGCACAAAACAAATTCCGGCCCAGGTTAAAAGCCTTTGTATTTTTTTATTTCCATTGATTAACAGTTTACCGGCCATTGCACCGGCTATGGTATGAACGGCTGTTGGGATACAATTAATTGCCACCCATCCGCCTTTGTTGATTTTATTCATTAACAACAGGTCAACATAGTTGCCAAAATTGTGCTGGTCAACAAAAGGCTGATTGAAACCAGGTACATTGGTAAAGCGATATAATAGTTCTGTCAATAATAATAACCCGATACAGGTGATCATTTGTGCTACAGCGCTCCACCTGAAAATCAGAAAAGCAATTAATGTGGTAAACGATAATTGAGTCAGAACATCCCATAACTCAAACGATAATTTAGTTCCACGCACGGCATAATCCAATACTCCCCAGAAGAAAAGCCATAAGCATCTTTTTAAAACCTTTTTAAAAGACTGGTTCCATGTTATTCCCTGGGCATACTGTTTAGTTAATGAAAATGCCATGGCAACACCAGCCATGAACATAAATGAAGGTTGAATTAAATCCCAAAATCGCAACCCGTTCCACGGATGATGGAAAAATTGCAGGAGAATATTGTTAAGAAGGTGTTGGTCTTTAGTAGCATCAAACAGATGCCCATAAAGTCCTGTGCTTTCCATGGCAAGCAACACCATAATAAGTCCGCGTAAAAAATCAAGAGAAAGCAATCGTTGGTTGGTTGGGGGGGTGAGTGGTTGGGTCATGATGAAAAATTAGAAGTACAAAAATTAAGAATAAAGTTGGTAGTTATCAAAAAAGCTTTCATATTTGCATTTCGATGAAACAAAATAAAATCAATAATCAGTGGTGGTGGCATACAAACCTTTACCGGGGCTTGTAGGCAGCTATTGTTGTTTATTGAATGAAAAATATTCAGGCCCCGATAAAATCGGGGTTTTTTCATTATTGCCAAAACAAGTATGCATATCTGGTTATATGAATTAATGAGCGTTTCGACAAGCTCCGGCTTTCAGGCGGGATGCTGATGAATAGCAAACAGATACCGGGTGCATTAAAAAAGTATTACCAAGAGGCCATGAAAAAAATTGAAATCAAAACAGAATCAAAAAAAATCTTATCTGATGTGTACACACCCGTAGGGATTTACTTACGGTTGCGGGACCGTTTCCGCGATACCATTTTGCTGGAGAGTACGGATTATCATGTTGCTGAAAACAGTTATTCATTTATTGGCATTAATGCCATCGCGGGCATTGAAATTACCGATACAAGGAATATTGAGTTCAAGCTGCCGGTAGAACATCCTGAGAAAATAGCGATAAACCATCCTGATGAAGTACCCAAGCTATTGTGGCAATTCATGCAGCGTTTTCATGTGGAGTTAGCAAAAGAAAAACCGGTGCGTGCCGCTCAGGGGTTATTTGGATATACTACGTTTGATGCTGTGCAATTTTTTGATACCATTTCATTTACAGCCCGCAGCTTACAGCCCAATAGTATTCCCTTAATGCGCTATCGGTTATACCAATACGTTATTGCTGTCAATCATTTCAAAGACGAGTTGTTCATCTGCGAAAATAAAATGGCAGGAATTGAAAGCGAACTGGCTGTTGTTGAATCTTTAATCAGGAGCAAGGATGTACCTGCATACCCTTTTCAGGCAAAAGGAGAAGAAAAATCGAATATGACGGATGATGATTATAAGGACATGGTGAAGAAAGGTATTGCCAGTTGCTATCGTGGTGATGTTTTTCAGATCGTGTTAAGCAGGCGGTTTGAACAGGGTTTTACAGGCGATGAGTTCAATGTATACCGCGCATTGCGTAATATCAATCCATCTCCTTATTTGTTTTTCTTCGATTATGGCGATTACAAACTCATCGGTTCTTCACCCGAATCACAACTGCTTATTCAAAATGGTAAGGCAATTGTTCACCCTATAGCCGGAACATTCAGACGGACAGGTGATGACGAAGTAGACCAGCAGATGGCGGAAAAACTTTTGCATGACGCAAAAGAAAATGCAGAACATGTAATGCTGGTAGACCTTGCCCGTAATGATTTAAGTCGTTTATGTGATGAAGTTTCGGTTGTGCATTACCGACAGGTGCAGTATTATTCGCATGTTATCCATCTGGTGAGCGAAGTGCAGGGCAAAGTCAGAGAGCATACCAACCCTTTTGAACTGCTGGCAGTAACCTTCCCGGCAGGCACCTTAAGCGGAGCCCCGAAATTCAAGGCAATGACGCTTATTGATGCTTATGAACCAACTGCGAGAAGCTATTATGGCGGTTGTATTGGCTTCATGGGTTTTGACGGAAGCTGCGTTCATGCCATTATGATAAGAACTTTTTTAAGCAAACAAAACACTTTGTATTACCAGGCGGGTGCCGGAATTGTTGCGGCATCAAAACCTGAAAGTGAATTGCAGGAAGTAAATAATAAACTAGGCGCGTTGAAGAAAGCAATTGAAGTAGCAGGAGGGCTAAGTTGAATAGTTGATTGGATTGGTAAGTTTGAATTGAGTAATCAGCATTTCAACTTGTCAATAATTAAAGCAAATGAAATCTTAAAATGAAAATACTGGTATTCGACAATTATGATTCTTTCACGTATAACCTGGTGCATTTGGTGGAGAAAATATTGCAGCAGAAAGTAGATGTGTTCAGAAATGACAAGATTGCCTTGGAAAATGTGAAAGCGTACGATAAAATTATTTTGTCTCCCGGACCGGGTATACCTGAAGAAGCAGGTTTATTATTGCCCTTGATTAAAGAATATGCAGCCACCAAATCAATACTGGGAGTGTGTTTGGGCCACCAGGCTATTGGAGAAGCATTTGGCGCGAAGCTGGTGAACCTGAAAAATGTGTATCACGGGGTAGCTACACAAGTTGAAATGGTGAAGCGTGAGGAGATGAAAGCGGCTACCCCAAGCGCACATTTCAGATCGCACGTGTCACGAAAATTATTTAATGAATTGCCTGATAAATTTGAAGTCGGCCGCTACCACAGTTGGGTGGTGGCTGATGAAAGTTTTCCGGCCGAACTGGAAGTTACAGCACGTGATGATAATAATTACATTATGGCGCTTCAGCATAAAACTTTCGACGTGCAGGGAGTGCAGTTTCACCCGGAAAGTGTATTAACCCCGCTGGGAGAAAAAATTATGCGGAACTGGCTTGTCTGAACTTTTAAAGTAAATGAGATTATTTGACAAACATCTGATTTTTTAATTGATTTAAAATAAAGTGCTCCTTCAGGAGACAAGGGTATGAAAAAAATTTTACAATATTTATTCGAATATAAAACGCTATCGCGGGAGGCTGCCAAAGAAGTATTGATGAATATTTCTAAAGGAGTATATAATGAAAGCGAGATTGCTTCATTTATAACAGTATACCTTATGCGGAGTATAACCATCGAAGAATTACAGGGTTTCCGCGATGCTTTGCTTGAACTTTGTGTCAGGGTTGATCTTAATGGAAACGAAACCATCGATATCGTTGGCACAGGTGGGGATGGAAAGAATACCTTTAATATTTCAACACTTGCCTGCTTCATTGTTGCCGGCACCGGGCAGAAAGTTTCCAAGCATGGTAATTATGGAGCTACTTCCATCAGTGGGGCATCAAATGTAATGGAGAACCTTGGGTATAAATTTAAAAATGATAAAGCGCAACTAAGGAAAGAAGTGGAAGAAGCTAATATCTGCTTTTTACATGCCCCGCTTTTTCATCCGGCGTTGAAAGCCGTTGGCCCGATACGAAAAAATTTGGGCGTGCGTACATTTTTTAATATGCTCGGCCCGATGGTGAATCCGGCATTCCCTAAATTTCAGTTGGTGGGTGTGTACAATCTTGAAATGGCGAGGGTTTATAATTACCTGTTGCAGCAAACGGAAGGTACATTTACTATCATACATAGTCTTGATGGTTACGATGAAATATCGCTTACCAACGATACAAAGGTGATCACTAATCATGGCGAAAAAATAATGACACCAGAGCAATTAGGAAAAAGAATGGTGGAAGCATCTGCTATTTATGGGGGGAGTACCACAGCTGAAGCTGCTAACATATTTTTGAAAATTTTAAAGGGCGAAGGAACCTGGGCGCAAAATGCAGTAGTACTTGCTAATGCTGCCATGGCATTGCACTGTACCGGCAATTATAAAAATTATGAGGACGCTTATCTTGCAGCGGTAGAAAGTTTAGAGAGCGGAAAAGCATATAGCACTTTAAAAAGGCTGGTTGAATTACAGTGAAATACTTTTACAACTTATGAGATAAATCAATACAATCACGTAAATCCGGGTTCAGACAATTAATGAATATTTTAGAGACGATAATTGAAAGCAAAAAATCAGAAGTCAGAAGCAGGAAATCAGAAGTTGGGATTGCTGATCTAGAAAAATCTGTCTTTTTCGATCGGGAAACATGGTCATTGAAAAAATCCCTTTTGGATAATTCACACACCGGCATTATTGCCGAATTCAAAAGAAAGTCGCCGTCGAAAGGGATGATTAATGCCCATGCTGATGTTGTGAAAATCACTAAAGCGTACACTGATTATGGGGCTTCGGCTTTATCGGTTTTAACTGATGAAACCTATTTTGGAGGAACTGCGGATGACTTGGTGAAAGCAAGGATAAATCGAATTCCCATACTTCGGAAGGATTTTATTATTGATGAGTACCAGATTGTGGAAGCAAAATCGATGGGCGCAGATATTATTTTGTTGATTGCCGCCTGTTTATCTCCCCGGCAAGTGCAAAATTTAGCGAAATTTGCCAGAAGCCTTCAATTGGAAATTTTGCTGGAATTGCACGGAGAAAATGAACTGGAACACGTGTGTGATGAAACCGATATTGTTGGCATTAATAACCGAAACCTGAAAACATTTCAGGTAGATATTGATAGAAGCTTGCGTATGGCTGAAAAGATTCCTGTTGAAAAATTAAAAGTAGCTGAGAGCGGTATTAATTCTGTAGACAATATTCTGCTCTTTAAAAAAAATGGCTTTCGTGGATTCCTGATTGGTGAAAATTTTATGAAAGAAGAAGATCCGGCGGTTGCATTTGCCTCATTCGTGAACAAATTAAAAAAGCGTTCCTCATGAGGGTGAAAGTTTGCGGCATGACACAGCTTGACCAGGTAAAACAACTTGACCAGATGGGTGTTGATTTCGCCGGTTTCATTTTTTATCAGAAATCCACGCGTTATATAGCAAAGCATTTAAGTGGCGAAAAACTGAAAAAAGAAAAACTGCACCTTGGTAAAGTGGGAATATTCGTGAACCCGACTTATGAAGAACTGATGAAACAGGTTGACGAGTATGGGTTGGATATGGTGCAACTGCATGGCGACGAAACACCCAGGTTTTGTGAAAAAGTGGCAAATTATATTAGCGTGATCAAAGTTTTCCGCTTAGGGGAAGATGACCCTATTGAATGGCTGATTAAACCTTATGAAGATGCCTGCGACATGTTTTTATTCGATACGGAAGGGGCGGGCTATGGAGGCACCGGAAAAAAATTCAACTGGGATTTATTGAAAAATAAAACCATCAATAAACTTTTCTTTTTAAGCGGGGGCATTGAACCGGGAGATACTGAGAAGCTAAAAGCTTTTGCTAATGAGCCTGTGGCAAAAAAATTATTTTCGACAGATATCAACAGCAAGTTTGAAATAAGTGCAGGTGTGAAAGATATGGATAAAGTAAGGGAGTTTGTTGGTAAATTGAAAACTGAGGGTTGATAGGTTGACTAACCCCGGCCTTAAGACTGAAAAAAATGGTAGTGTCAGATATTTGGAACAAAAAGATATTATTAATGGTAATGCCAAAAGCTAAATAAAAGCAGTTATTTATTTGGCATATAACGTTCAACATACAAATGATCAACAGAATCACCTCTCTGAACAAAGGCACTTATAAGCAACCGGATATTTTTGGGTATTACGGAAATTTCGGTGGTGCTTATATTCCTGAGATGTTACACAGAAATGTGGAAGAACTTAAAAACCGGTACATCGAAATTATGTACGAAGAATCTTTTCAGAAAGAATTCCGTGCGTTGCTGAAAGATTATGTCGGTCGTCCGTCGCCGTTATATTTTGCAACAAGGTTAAGCCAACATTATAAGACGAAAATTTACCTGAAGCGTGAAGACCTGGATCATACCGGTGCTCATAAAATCAATAATGCCATCGGGCAGGTTTTGCTGGCGCAACGTCTCGGAAAAAAACGCATCATTGCGGAAACAGGCGCAGGCCAGCATGGCGTGGCTACCGCAACAGTTTGTGCATTGAAAGGGGTGGAATGTGTGGTGTACATGGGCGTAAAAGATATTGAACGGCAGGCGCCGAATGTGGCGAGAATGAAAATGCTCGGGGCCACCGTTGTTCCTGCAACAAGTGGCAGCCAGACTTTGAAAGATGCGACTAATGAAGCCATCCGCGACTGGATTAATAACCCTGCTGATACGCATTATGTAATCGGCAGTGTGGTCGGGCCGCATCCTTATCCTGATATGGTAGCACGTTTTCAAAGCGTAATCAGCGAGGAGATGCGCTGGCAGTTGAAAGAGCACACCGGCAATGAACTACCGGCAAGAATTATTGCATGCGTTGGGGGCGGCAGTAATGCAGCGGGTGCGTTCTATCATTTTCTTGACGATTTGGGTGTGGAGTTGCTTGCTGTTGAAGCGGCAGGGCTTGGTGTACAGAGCGGCCATAGTGCGGCAACCACTCAACTTGGCAAGCCTGGCGTGTTGCATGGCAGTAAAAGCCTGGTAATGCAAACTGAAGATGGCCAGGTGATAGAGCCTCACAGCATTTCAGCAGGTTTGGATTACCCTGGAATTGGGCCTATGCATGCACATTTATATGAAAGCGGCCGTGCGAAATTTTTAAGTGCAACGGACGAAGAAGCGTTACAGGCCGCATTTGAGTTGACAAGACTCGAAGGCATTATTCCGGCTTTGGAAAGTTCGCATGCGTTGGCAGCACTGAAGCAAATTCATTTTAAACCAAATGATGTTACGGTAATGTGTTTAAGCGGCCGTGGCGATAAAGACCTTAGTACATATATGAAAGCGTTTGATGGTAACCGTTAGTTTAATAGCAGGCGGGCATAAGGTTTCTGTTAAACATCTTTGCGTTGCACACTTGTACTGTTAAATCATTATTGAGCTTTAGTTCAGTTTCACTAAAATAATTCTTCGGAAAAAATTATGAGCAGGATTAGCAATTTGTTCGATAAAAAGAAAACAAGGGTTTTAAATGTGTACTGTACAGCAGGTTATCCCGAATTAAACAGCACTTTAACAGTAATGAAAGTATTGCAGCAAAACGGGGCAGATATTATCGAACTGGGCATGCCTTACAGCGACCCGCTGGCAGACGGACCGGTAATACAGGCCAGTGGCGGCAAAGCTTTGGGCAATGGTATGACAATTGCAAAACTGTTTGAACAATTGAAGGATTTCAGGAAGGAAATATATATTCCGGTTATTTTGATGGGTTATATGAACCCGGTGTTGCAATTTGGTTTTGGGAAATTTTGCCAAACTGCATCTGAACTTGGAATCGATGGATTGATATTGCCTGATTTGCCTGAACATGAATTTGAAACAGAGTATAGGGCGATCATAAAAAAGCATCACCTTGATTTTATTTTTTTGATAACCCCCGAAACAGCAGAAGCAAGAGTAAGAAAACTGGATGAATTAAGCACCGGGTTTTTGTATGCCGTATCATCTTCATCCATTACGGGAAAGGACAAGGATTTTTCATCAGTAGAAAAATATTTGCAGCGATTGCAGGGTTTTAAATTAGACAATCCGATCTTGGTTGGATTCGGTATCAAAGACAAACAAACATTTGAATCAGCATGTAAATACACTAATGGCGCCATCATCGGCACTGCATTTATTAAAGCTATTGAAGGAACGGATAGTGTAGAACAATCGGCAAAATTATTTTTAGAGGGTATTTTAAAATAAGCTTCTTTATTGAAGGGTTACGGTATGAATCTGGCAATCGTCAAATATAATGCAGGTAATATTCAATCAGTGCTATATGCGCTTGAACGTATTGGTGTTTCTGCAAACGTCACAGACAATCATGAAGAAATAAAAAATGCCGCTAAAGTAATTTTTCCGGGAGTTGGTGAGGCGAGCAGCGCCATGAAGTATCTCAAAGAAAGGAATTTGGATGTATTAATAAATGAATTAAAGCAACCTGTGCTCGGAATTTGTCTTGGTATGCAACTCATGTGTAAACATTCAGCAGAAAATGATACTAATTGCCTCGGTATTTTCAACGAACAAGTTAAAAAATTTGATCTCAACCACCGTTTAGCGGACAACAGTAATTCACTACTAAAAATCCCTCAGATCGGTTGGAATAATATAAATGATCTGAAATCAAACTTGTTTGAAGGAGTTGCAGAGAATAGTTATTGCTATTTTGTACATGGGTATTATGCTGCTATAGGCGAGCATACTATTGCAACAACTGATTATATCCAACCCTATAGTTCAGCATTGCATAAAAATAATTTTTATGGGGTACAGTTTCATCCTGAGAAAAGTGCAGCAACCGGAGAAAAAATTTTGAAGAATTTTCTGGAACTGTAAAATCAGAATATCAGAAATCTAAAAAACAGAAATAGGTAATGGAGATTATTCCGGCAATTGACATAATTGATGGCAAATGTGTTAGGCTTACTGAAGGTGATTACTCACAAAAGAAAATTTATAATGAACATCCGTTGGAAGTAGCCAAACAATTTGAAGATGCAGGATTAATGAGGCTTCATTTGGTTGACCTTGACGGGGCAAAAGCAGGAGCAGTAAAGAACTGGAAAGTGCTGGAAACCATAGCTGGTAAAACTTCGCTCATTATTGATTTCGGGGGAGGTATCAAAAAAGAAGAAGATGTGAAAATTGTTTTCAATTCAGGCGCAAGGCTGGCAACTGTTGGAAGTATTGCAGTGAAAGACGAAACAGAATTTGTAAAATGGCTTTTAATATTCGGAGCGGAAAAATTTCTGTTAGGGGCTGATGTAAAAGAAGAGAAAATTGCCATCAATGGCTGGATGAATAAAACAGATGTATGGATCTATGATTTTATTGAAAAATATATCAATCATGGTGTGAAGCAAATTTTCTGCACCGATGTGAGTAAGGATGGAAAACTGGAGGGGCCTTCAACCGACCTGTATAAAAATATCATGACAAAATTCCCTGAGCTTTATTTTATTGCAAGTGGTGGGGTCAGCTCTATGAGCGATTTGAACGATTTACAAATGGTAGGATGTAAGGCTGCAATAATAGGTAAAGCGATTTATGAGGGAAGAATACGAATCAGTGATTTAAAAAAATACCAATCATAACCTGCAACAGACAAATAATGCCTGAAAATTTTTGGATATTCGCTTTAACTGCATTAGTGCTGAACCTGACGCCTGGTAATGATATGCTTTTTGTGATGGCCAGAAGTTCATTGCAGGGAAGTAAAGCCGGAATGATCTCTTCCCTGGGCATTATGGCAGGCTGCATGGTACATATGGTTGCCGCTGTTGCAGGGCTCTCGGCAATTATTGCAAAATCTGCTTTTGCATTCAGTGTTATCAAGTATATCGGAGCTGCTTATCTGATTTATCTGGGCATTCAGTCAGTTCTGAGTAAAAGCAAAGGCCTAAGTTTTAGTTCTTCCGTTCAGGAAGTTTCTTATCAAAAAATATTCTGGCAGGCGGTTTTTACTAACGTGCTTAATCCTAAAGTTGCTTTGTTCTTCCTGGCTTTCTTGCCCCAGTTTATTAATACAAAATCTGGAAATACAACTGCGCAAATCCTTTTCCTGGGCCTCTGGTTCAATATGGGGGGTACATTGGTGAACATAATAGTTGCAGTATTATTTGGTAAGATCGGATATTGGATGAACAGGTCTCCAGGTTTTGCAGAATGGCAGAAAAGAATAACGGGTGGAATATTAATTGCATTAGGCATGAAAGTGGCATTAAGCTCAAGAAAATAAGTATGCTTACTAAACGAATTATACCATGTTTGGATATTAAAGATGGAAGGACTGTAAAAGGAACCAACTTTGTGGATCTTCGTGATGCAGGAGACCCTGTTGAGTTGGGCGCATTATATGCACAACAAGGCGCTGATGAATTGGTATTCCTTGACATCACCGCAACCATTGAGAAAAGAAAAACGTTAAGTGAGCTGGTGAACCGGATTGCTCATTATATAAATATACCTTTTACTGTTGGTGGCGGAATTTCTTCAGTTGAAGATGTAAATACATTATTAAAAAGCGGTGCTGATAAAATTTCAGTGAATACTTCTGCCTTTAAAAGACCGCAGTTGGTTAATGAACTCGCAAAAGAATTTGGCAGCCAGTGCGTGGTGCTGGCCATTGATACCAAAAAGGAAGATGACGGAGAGTGGTATGTATATTTAAATGGCGGGCGCACCAAAACTGATACCAAATGTTTTACATGGGCAAAGCAGGCTGTTGAGCTGGGTGCAGGAGAAATATTACTAACCTCCATGAACCATGACGGAACGAAACAGGGTTTTGCATTGGATATTACACGAACTTTGTCAACACAACTGACTGTTCCGGTTATCGCCAGTGGCGGGGGCGGGGCGATGCAGCATTTTGCAGACGTGTTTGAAACAGCAAATGCCGATGCAGCTTTAGCCGCAAGCATTTTTCATTTCAATGAAATAGGAATTGCGGAATTAAAAAATTATTTGACGGAACGGAAAATTAATATGCGCTATAATCGTCCGTGATAATGAGGAACAGGCGAAACATGAAATAATGAGCAGATGAATATAGGTTATACAGTACAAAAGTGCGACGCAACAATGCCGGATAGAATTAACAATGTCCGCATCATAAAAAATATGCACTTAAAGGTCCTTACCTGCTTTTGTTTTTTTTGGGTTTCGATAGCGTCGCCGGCCCAAACAAAAAAAGCTGCTGTTATTTTTGATAGCGACATGGGGCCTGACTATGACGATGTTGGCGCAATTGCTTTGCTGCATGCATTTGCCGATAGTGGAAAGATAGAAATCCTGGCTACCATGGCCAGCACCCAGTATAATTGTGTTGCCTGTGTGCTGGATGTGTTTAATACCTATTTTAAAAAGCCGGAAATACCAGTTGGTGTGCCAAAAAGAAAAGCATTAATACTTCGTGACTGGCAACACTGGAGCGACACATTAGTGACTAATTATCCGCATAAAATAAAAAATAATAATGAAGCCGAAGATGCAGTAGAGTTATACAGAAAGGTTTTATCAAAACAGGCATCTCACAGTGTAATTATTGTTACTGTTGGTTTTCTTACTAATCTTTCTGATTTGCTGCAATCAAAAGCAGATAAATATTCCTCACTTGACGGAAAATCATTAGTTGCACAAAAAGTAAAGCAACTGGTTTGCATGGCAGGTAAATTTCCTGAAGGTTACGAGTTTAATATTGATAAAGATATTCCTGCATCTCAATATGTATATGCCAACTGGCCGACAAATATTTTGTTCAGCGGTTTTGAAATCGGAATGAAAATAAAAACAGGGTTACCGCTTATCCGAAATCTAAAAATTATTAACAGCCCGGTAAAAGATGTGTTCCGGATTTCTATCCCGATGTCTAAAGAAGACAGTGCGGGAAGGATGAGTTGGGATGAAACAGCGGTGCTCGTGGCGGTCAAAGGTTTTGCACCATTTTATACACTGCAATATGGGCATATTGAAATAGCTGATGACGGAAAAAATAATTGGGTGAAAGAAGGTAGTGGTCAGGCTTATTTAATAGAATCTTTGCCTCCTGCAGAAGTTCAGGCACTCATTAATAGCATGATTATGCATCAACCTTAAAAATAATTTATTTAACTGATGAAAATAGATTTCAAAAAATATGTTGATGGCCTGGTGCCGGCAATTGTTCAGGATTATGGCACACAAAAAGTGCTGATGCTTGGATTTATGAATGAAGAAGCTTTTAAAAAAACTGAAGAGCTCGGAAAGGTCACTTTCTATAGCCGCAGTAAAAACAGGCTATGGACAAAGGGAGAAGAGAGTGGCAATTTTTTATTGGTGAAATCTGTAGCGATCGATTGTGATCATGATGCATTGCTCATAAAGGCGCATCCTCTCGGGCCGGTTTGTCACACAGGTGCTGATACCTGCTGGGCCGAGCGAAACCACAGTAATGATTTTCTTTTTTATCTTGAAAGCATCATAAATTTGCGCAAAAAAGCAAAACCTGAAGAATCTTATGTAGCAAAATTATTTTCAAAAGGCATTAATAAAATTGCACAAAAAGTAGGGGAGGAAGCCGTTGAAATGGTAATCGAGGCAAAGGACAATAACGAAGAACTATTTTTGAACGAGTCGGCCGATTTGTTGTTTCATTATATGGTACTACTGAATGCAAAGGGGTACACTTTGCAGCGGGTACTCGACGTTTTAGAAAAAAGGCATCATAAATAAAATAAATATCGCGATGAAAAAAACAGTTTTGATATTTTTTATTATACCGGTTTTAGGAATTGCTCAAACCAAAACGGAAGGTTTTGTGATTAATGGTTCTTTAAAAGGCCTTCAGGAAAAATCGAAAGTTTATTTACTTGATGCTAATAAACTCACAGATACTATTGCCCGATCTGTTGTAAATGCGGGATCTTTTAAATTCTCAGGTAAATTAGCAGAGCCTAATTTATACCTGTTAGACCTTGATGAAGGAAAAAAGAAATATCCTTTGTTTATCGGCAACGACAATATCACTATGATCGGCGATATTAATGATTTGAAAAGCCTGCAGGTATCTGGCTCCGCATCTAATAATGATTTTGCCGATTTCCAGAAAATTTTTAATCCGCTGATGTCAAAAATGAATATGCTTGGGCAGATGGCCAATTCTCAACAGTACATTTCCAGGAACGATTCATTGATGAAAGAATATGCTGTTGTTACAACCGCAGTACAAAATGAAGAGGATAAATTCATTGCAGAAAAGAAATCATCTTATGTTTCTCCATTTGTAATCGCCGTACTGGCACAGCTTTCAGACAATACCCAACTGGAAAAACGGCTGAATATGCTTGCACCTGAAGTGCAAAATGGCTTTTTTGGGAAATATTTACAGGAACAGATTGCGAATGCCAAAATCGGAGAGGTGGGTTCTGATGCGTTGGATTTCACACAAAACGATGCAGACGGTAAGCCTGTTCGGCTTTCCTCATTTAAAGGGAAATACGTGTTGGTTGATTTTTGGGCCAGCTGGTGCCATCCCTGCAGAATGGAAAATCCTAATGTGGTTGCGGCATATGATAAATTCAAAAGTAAAAATTTTACTATTCTAGGCGTATCACTCGATAAAGCAAAAGGACCATGGCTCCAGGCAATAAAAGACGATAATCTTTCCTGGACACAGGTGAGTGATCTTAAATTCTGGAATAATGAAGTAGCTGTTAAATATCATATACAGCAAATTCCCCAAAACATGCTCGTTGGCCCTGATGGAAAAATCGTTGCCAAAAACCTTCGTGGTGAAGAACTGCAATCAAAACTTTGTGAATTATTGGGATGTAACTAAGCGGTAAATTCTTTTGCAACCTGAGTTCTAAATTTTGATGACGAACAGAATGATGTTTGCAAACATTAGTTGTGTTACTCAGTGGTACAGCAACAATGCTGTTCTGTGTTTGGTTTATTATTCAGGGAAAATTTTATATAACCTATAAACAGGAAATGGGAAAGCAGGCCTCATACTTGCCCATTTCCTGTTTATCTCTTTAGCTAATTAATGTCTTTCCCTTCCTGCAATAATTTGATCATTCTTTCCACATTGGTTTTATTTACAGCATCAACCTGTGCTTGCGCTTTTTGTAAAAACTCCAGCGCTTTTTTATAGTTTCCGGTTGCAGAATACCCTCTTGCCATTCCCACATTTGTAGTGAAGACATTTGGATATTTATCATAGTTCATTTTAAATGCATCAAAAGCCTCTTTTGGCTTTTTCTGTGCAACCAGTTGTCTTGCATATTGATGAACTTCCTGCATAGTGGCCAATGGCAATGCTTTTTTCATAACTTCCGCAGCTTCGGTACTGCGATTTAATTTATCAAGTAGCATCGCCTTTGTTGAGTAAGGTTGAAAAATATTTTTATTGCTGAAACTGATGGCTGTATCAGTCCACAATAAAGCTTCGTCCAGGTTAGTATTTCTTTGGGCACACCATTGCGCAGCCTGGTCCCATGTTTCCCAGGTAAAGCCTTTGTTGCTCTGCAATTCTTTCCTGAATGATTCAAGTTGAGATTGGACATAATTTACCTCTACTTTAAAAGGGATTATTAATTTTTCCCATTGCAGAGCAATGATGGCTGAGTTTTCCGTTTGGTCTGTAAATTCATATTTCAATCTTTCTACGCTTTTGTCTGCTGTAACGGGTTTTACGGTTACTCGTAATGCATCTTCTTTTGGATTGTAATAAAAACTTCCCCAGGATGAAGAATTCCTGGAAAAAATCAGTGTGCATTCATTAGGATCATAAGCAATGAAGAAGCCGTATTTACCAGCGGGCAAATCATGACCTTCAATTTTTACATCGCTGGAAAAAGAGATCACAGTATTTTCATTGGCACCTGCTCTCCACGGCGCCTGCCTGCTGTTTCCGAAACCCTGGTCAGTATAACCAACAGGAATTAATTTACCCCAGATTTGTCCTTCTCTTCCTTTCACACCTGGTCGGCTGTAGTCAACAGTTACATCTGTAATACCTACCCGTTCTGAAACGGAAGCTTTGTAGTTGCCGCCGCTGGGCAACGTGGTTAATTGTGAATAAGAAAAATGGATCAGAAAAAATTGCATAAAGGCCATCACCGATAGCCTGTTCATTGTTCTTTTCATGTGGAAGTTTTTATAGATTAAACAAGTGTAGCTGATAAAATTAAACCAGAGAGAGTCTTTTTTTTTAATTTCTACACTGAAGCCAGAAAATTAGGATGCGAAGCGGGAATAAGTGGATAAATGGCCTTATAATTTTGTCAGAAATGGAAAATAAACTATTTATTATTACACAATTGTCGTTTATACAGTTGAATTGTATTCTCAAAACCCAGGTACAATGCATCACATATAAGTGCATGACCAATAGAAACTTCATCGAGCCCTGGGATGTTTTGTGCAAAAAATTTCAGGTTATGAAGATCAAGGTCATGGCCTGCATTTAATCCCAAACCCAGGTCTACAGCTCTTTTTGCTGCAGCTTGATATGGAGTGATAGCTTTTTCTTTATTAATTAAATATCCGGTTGCATATCCTTCAGTATATAATTCTATTCTGTCAGTTCCTGTTTCGGCAGCTCCTTCAACCATTTTAATATCAGGATCAATGAAAAGAGAAACACGGATACCAGCCCTTTTAAAAATGTTGACAGTCTCTTCCAAATATTTTTTATTTGCTATAGTATCCCAGCCATGATTAGAGGTGATTTGATTTAAAGCATCAGGCACCAGTGTTACCTGCGTCGGTTTAATGTCTAAAACCAGATCAACAAATTTAAGTTCCTCTGAATTGCCTTCAATATTAAATTCAGTATTGATTATTTTTTTGATATCATACACATCTTTATACCTTATATGCCTTTCATCTGGTCGTGGATGTACCGTTATGCCATCGGCCCCGAATAATTGTGCGTCTACAGCTGCCTTTACTACATCAGGATTATTCCCTCCACGACTGTTACGAAGTGTGGCGAACTTATTAATATTTACAGATAATTTAGTCATCTGTCAAAGTTAATTAAGCAATTGCAAAAGTGCATCAAATGAAAAGGAGCCCAATTGGGCTCCAGTTCCAGATAACCGTCCGTAGTATCTTATGTAGCTTTAGGTAACATTTTTTGCTAACGGTTCAAAGGGTACGATACATAAGATGATTGAAATTGGTTTTCATTAAGACCGGATTTTGTAGTGTTGAATTTAATCATTGATAATTTTAATGATCTAAATTGGTTTTTTTGGTTTTTCTTTTGAGTTGCATTTTCGGATTCGGAATTTAAAGGTTCATTGGATACTCAGATTTTTTACTGGCTTTTCATGGAATTTGTCTTAATGGTTTTCAATTTATTTATCGGACTTTTATTTTAGTTTTTTATAGGCTGATTTCAATACTATATTTACTAATTGCTTGCCAAAAAGATAATGTATGGTTATCAGGTTATTGCGTATTCTTGTTTTAATATTATTTCCTTTGCCGGGAATCTTCTATGTCAAGGATGGAATGTAATAACGGGAACTTTATTAAGCTGTAATCAGCACAGCTGATTTCTAAAACACATATTTACCTGTTTGCAGTACTTCTAAAATTCCAATGTGACAAAATCGGTTATTAAAATTGCAATATTATTTGACGTATTGGCTAAATGATATTACAAAAAAGAGCCCGGGAGGGCTCTAATTCAAATCACTGTTACTGGCATCTTATGTATGTAGTGATGTTTCGCATTGTGAGGGACAATATTTATTTCAAAACGTACACATAAGGTAAGGTTTCAGGTTTTTCACTCAGGTCGGATTTCTGGTGTTAAATTTTAGTCATTGGAATTGTTTTAGTATGAAAATAATTTAGATTTTTCTTCGGATTGGATTAACCTGGTTTTTGGATTTGGACTTAAGTGGTTTTTATAAGTTATCGGGTTCCTTCTTGGCTTTTCAGGAATTGGAAGTAAGATTTTTTCAGAAGAATTTGGATCTTAACCTGGTTTTCTTTTAAGTTGGATTTGATAATATAATTGCCAATAGCCTGCCATAAAATTTTGACATTGGTTTTCAGAAAGTTGTTATTTTAATGCATCATAGTTTTATCCCCTTGCGGGAATTTGACTGGTCAATGTTGGAACAGCTATCTGAAATGCAGCATCGGTTATGTTTACACATTTTTTGTTCAATTTTAAATCAGATAATATTACAGCTATCATGCCATGCAAATAAGCATGAATGAAAAAATGAGTACTTACAAAAAATAAAAGAGCCCTGATTGGACTCCTTTACCAAACACCTGTTTGTAATATCTTATGTAACCGACGAAATTAACTTTCGGTCAAAGGCAAAACGGCTCTTAAGGATGTGATGATACATAAGACAAATTGGACATCATGTTTTCCATCCGGACTGGATTAAGGATTAATTTTTCTTTTCAAATTTTTGAATGAAAAATTCTGATTTTTCTTTTGATTGGATTTTAGAGGACGGTTTTCTTAATGTACTGGACCTTGGTTTTCAGGATTTGGTTTTTTGGATTTTTCAACAGGCATTGGACCTAAGCCTGGTTTTTTCATGGGGTTGGATTCAGGTTGGACTTTGGATTTTAGGACATAAATGGTTTTTGTAGATCTATTGGATTTCTTCGGTTTTCAGGATTTAAGGCTCAGGATTTTTCTACTATTATTTGGACTTTAAACCAGTTTTTCAATTGTTTGGATTCGCAAGTATATTTGCCAATAGCTTGCCATAAACTATAATTATTGGTTTTCAGTGTTTTATTTATTCCTAAGTATAAAAATGAATCCCGTTGCGGGAACGATCACTTTAATATTGGAAAGATTTTCAATTTAGAATCTTGCGACGAGTTTTAAATTCAATAACCGGGGTGTTAATCGCTGAGGAATGGCATAAGTAGTGTTGGAAAAATCTTTAATGAGCATATAGGAAATAGTGTTTTCTCTGTCTATCAGGTTAAACACTTCCAATGTTGCCCAGATATTTTCAAAATTTCTAAATGGGGAATGGCTTCTTCGATTATTCTTTTCCGCATCTAACAGCAATGCGCTGAAGCCCACATCAACTCTTATATATGCAGGAATAATAAGTGCATTTCTGTACTTCACACTTCCTGGAATATTGTAAGGCATATTACTTCCATACAGCAGATTAAGATAAAATTTAAAATTTTTATTTGTGGAGAGATAATCTTGTATAAACATGCCCATGGTGAAGAGACGGTCAGTAGGCCTTCTTACCCAGCCTTGTTCTACTTTTGTACTATCAACCGGACGATTCAATGAATCCAATGTGTAGTTATAATAAAAAGCTCCGTTAATTTTTTCTCTCGTTCTCATAACACCAATGCTTATCCAACTTTCTGCATCCTTCACCAGTTCGCCAAAAAGCCTTGTTTCAATTCCTTCCGCGTAAGCTTTGGCATTATTAGCTCCCAGATATTGAATATGTACATTACTGATATCATAAGGAACAACATCTGTCAGGTATTTATAGTAAGCTTCGGTGGCAATCCTGAATGGCCTGTCGTTCCATTTGAAATTATAATCGAACCCGGCTGTAGCCTGCCAGCTTCGTTGCGCTTTTATGTTTGTATTCAGATTGCCATCGGGCTTAACCATCTCACGGAAAAAAGGAGGTTGATCATAAATGCCAATTGCTCCTTTGTAGATGATATCTTTATTTGCGTTTTTAGGTTTCCAGGAAAAACCGGCACGGGGAGAAACAAAAAGTTGATGATTAAGTGTATTATAATTATATCGGGCTCCTGCCTGTAATGTAATATTTTTTGCTTTACCCAATACCATATTGTCCTGAACAAAACCTGTTAATCTGGTAATATCTATATCTGCATTTCCATTTACATAATTGCTTATCGTTAACAATCCGGGCGAGTAGGGCAAGGAATATCCCGCAGAATCCTGGTACTGCCATTCGTGCAGGTGTTCGTTTACGGTTTGTCTTTCTGCGCTCACTCCCCATTGAAGAAAATGCTTTCCGATATCACAATAACCTTTATGAGTGATATTCCAAACGTTAATGCCTAACCGATTTCTCGCATAATCCTGGTAAAGACCAGCGCCAAGCGGATTGGTGATCATACCAAAAGTTGCGCTTCCTTTGTCGAAATCTCTTTCGCCAAACAGGTAAGCCCCTGTGATATCATAAGATTCTTTTTCATTGTCCCCAAAACCTGAGATCATCCATTTAATTCTTAAATTCTTTTTCAACTGCTGGGTAAATGATAATCCAATGATGCTGGTTTGATAGTTGTCTTTTTCCTGGCCATCAAAATAAATGTCAAGCCCAAGGTTTTCGGTAAGGAAGGGGGAGAAAACTGATGATGTTAATTGACTTGATTGTGGAATAAGATGAAAACTGGTTTGAGAAAATGTTCCAAACAGTTCTAAAATATTTTTATCATTTATTTCATAGCTGAAAAGCCCCTGCATATCCGATGAGGAAGGGGAATAATTTCCTTTTGTTTCCTGGCTTCCCAATAAACTTTTATTGCTTTTGTTACGAATCCCGATAAGGTATGTAAATTTATTTTTTGCAGTTGTTCCTTCGAGGTGTATCCCTTGTTCCAGCAAGCCCAGGTATACCGATCCTCCGAATTCTTTAGGTTTTCTGTATTGAATGTCGAGGACAGAAGATATTTTATCTCCATATTTTGCCTGGAAGCCACCATTATAAAAGCTCACATTTTTGGTTAGTTCAGGATTAATTAGACTTAGACCTTCCTGCTGTGCATTATTTACCAGATATGGCCTGAATACTTCAAAATCGTTAACATAAACCAGGTTCTCATCGTAGTTTCCGCCGTGAACTGAATATTGTGAGGTCAATTCATTATTCGAGCCGACAAAAATTTTAATCAGGCTCTCAATGCCTCCTACAGGTGCCGGGATGTTGATCGCATCTTTTGGATTGATTCTTATTAACCCGGCTTCTTTCCGGTCGCGTTGTTCTGTTACTATAACCGCCTGCAATGGCTGTTCATTCTTTTCCAGCCTTACTATAACTTGTTCCTCCTCGGCTTCATTTAGCAGAAAATTCCGTTGTTCAGTTCTATAGCCTGTGAAAGAGAATACCAGGGCGAAAGCCTTTTCTGCAGGCACTTTCATGCGAAAGGTACCTGAATCAGTTGTGGCAGTACCGGTTTGTTTTCCTAATATAACTATTGAAACTTTTGCAAGTGGCTTTTCATTATCATCAATTATTTTACCGGAAATGAAAGCAGATTTTTTCTGGGCCGGTAATTCCTGTACAAAAAGAATTAAGGAAAGCAGTAAAATGGTTCTGAGGGCTTTCAATCAAAGTTTTTTACAATGGCCGAAATTAAAAGATTTGAACTCAATGAAAAAACGTAATAACCGGGAAATTATGTTTATTTGCTCTAATTAATTTTACTGAACCGGTTATTACTGCCTATGAAGGAATTTCTGCTTTGCTATGGCATAATATTTCTGGCGTTGGTTTCCTGTAAAACAAAAAAAGCAACGCATTCCGATAAAGCCAAAACTTCTGGTATTACTACTGTCATGGATAGTATTAGAGTGGATACTTCTGCTATTCTTTCATTGAAATCACTAAGCGCTGCACCTCTTCATGAAGCACTTAGTCAGCTTTGGAAGATGGATGATGCAGATCAGAAATACTGGAATTATCTGATGTGGGACTCGGCTGAAGACAAAAGAAAATACCCCGAACTGGCGCTGTATAAAGATTTTAATGTAACAGAAAATGCCCGATGCAGAATAAGAATGGGAAAATGGAAGGTGGATCAGAAAAGAAGAGAACTGCTGATTAGTTTTTCCGATGGTACTCAAGAGAAATATGTTATCGAAAAACTCTCATTACAGAAAATGGTGGTGTCAAAAAAGATTGAAGGTACCGATGTTGAAATAACTTTTATTGCTGATGGACTTTTGCAAAAGAATGTAGAGAATGATCCGTTTTATCCTGACAATAATCTTTGGCGCATCAAACCGACACATTCAGAAACTGATGAACAAATTCTGACCAGGTTAAAGCAATGTGTTCATTTTTATTCATTGTTTTTTGCAGATAATCATCAACGTGCGGCTACTGAAATTTCATTTTCCGGGTTACCTAATTGTTTTGAATGGTACAATGGCGGTATTGGTGTTCCTCAGGAGCCTGATCTTGATAAAAGATGGATAGATTGTTTTTATTCTGACAAAGAAGCATTAAGAGGTTATCATCTTTTGCGAACCCTGATTGAAAAGCATGTGTTGGTTTGGCCTCAACATCCGGCAAGTTGGATTGAAGAAACACATGAAATATTGGATCAGGTTTACGATAAATTGTAGCGCTTCTGATAACCTAATATTTTAAAGCAATAAGCGCTGTGAAATCTGTTTAACTTATTCTTTTTTCATTACCTCGAAATATTTAATTGGCAACCAATTTTACCATCTGACGAAATACCCTGAACAACTACAGCATATTTACCAGGTAAATCTGAAGAAAAGAAACTCAGTTTTTTTACCTGATCGGTCAAATAATTGTATCCGGCGAACAATACAGCAGCCTCTGGAAATCGGGAAGCCTCTTTTCAGCCTGCTCTTGACTATTGTTAAGCCGAGAATAGAATTCTCTTTGAGCTTGCAATCCTTTATACTCAATTATTATTGGATGAGGACCCAGTTACAAATTAGGTATGTTACCATCTTAAGTAACCAAATTCAAAATACCGCCGAATGACATATTGCATAATAATAAGCTTCTGCCACAATATCAAGCCGTTTAATTTTTAACGGATCGTAATTAATAATTTTATTAATTCAACAAGAACTGCATCCAAAAATATTAACGGGTCGGATTTAAACAGCACATGCTCGTTTTTGCCTGTCCCATACCTTTACATCATAACTGCCGCCGCTGTTCCTGACATGTATCGGTTGAATATATTCACGCAAATCCTCCTCCATCATAGTGAACCATTTCCAAAACCATTATTTAAAACAATTTTTAATTGTGCTGCCGGTTTGCTAAAACAATCCAGTAATTCAAAATAGGCGACTTTACTGAGAGCAATTAGCTTGTGAAGCTATACATCAGTACAATATAATTTACACAAACAGATTTTGCCTGACGGGTAAAAGTTTTTATCACTTTGTTTAAAGATTTTTTTTCGGTTTATTTCAAAAAAGTCATCGTTTTTTCTTATATAATAATTTGTTTTTGTATCAGGCACCTTGATTTTTTTGTTTCCTTTTTACGGATAGTGAATTTTCCCATAAACAAAACATGCTAAAACCTGCAGCTACAGATGATTTGGCGTGTCATTATGATCAATCCGGATATAGTTGACGCCTGATAAGAAAAAGCCAGTTACTTTCTCTTTCAATAATAATATACGGTGGTTTTTGTCTGAAAAAATCAGTTGGTTAAGGAGCCCATCGTAAAGCAATCGTACGTAGGCATAAAAAACATTGTCATAAAAGATCGATCCGGGTTTCGCTTCATCGGACATGAAAAAAGGAAATCCTTCTGAAAATTTATAAATTGTGCCAACATATTCTTTATCGTTATAACACCTGTTTATATTTTTACTATTCTCGTAGAAATAATTAATGGTATTGATTAGGGCTGAATGGAGAAATTTGCTGTCGCTTGCACCCTCTAACTGGGCATTGGCGTTAAAGCAGAAAAATAACAATAATGTGGTGAATGCTGATAAGGTTTTTGTAATAATACTTCTCTTGATATCTTGCAGGCGAGCTGCGCTGTGAGGTAACGATTAATTTTCGCTCAATGGTTCTTTTGCTGGGATTTATATAAAAAAAGAACTTGTCTCATACTTAAAATGAAAAAGATCAGCATTCTTTTAAAAATGCATAACAGCTTTTAACTGCGAAATAACTTTTTTGGGGTCAGTGGATTTGAATACTGTGTTGCCCGCAACCAGTATATCAGTTCCTGCATGTATAATGGATTGTGCATTTTCAGTGGTAACGCCTCCATCAATTTCGATTAGCACATGTAAACCTCTTTGGATAATCATTTTTTTTAATTCGCGGAGTTTTTCAAAAGTATGATCAATAAATTTCTGTCCTCCAAAACCCGGATTCACGCTCATTACACAAACCTGATCGATATCCTGGAGAATTTCACTCAGTACATTTGCAGGAGTGTGCGGGTTAAGGGCAACACCGGCCTTCATGCCCAGTGATTTAATTTGTTGAATATTCCGGTGAAGGTTCCTGCAGGTTTCAACATGTACGATGAGTATATCGGCGCCTGCCTTTCTGAATTCTTCAGTCAGTTTTTCGGGCTCCTCAATCATCAGGTGTACTTCACATGGCTTTTGTGCAACTGTTTTTATTTGTTCAATTACCGGGATGCCGAAACTGATATTTGGCACAAAACGTCCATCCATAACATCTAAATGAAACCTGTCGGCTTCACTTTCATTTACCATCATGCATTCGTCTTCCAGTTTCAAAAAATTTGCCGCAAGTATTGAAGGAGCTACTATTGCCATTGATGTGATGAGTTGATTGAGTTGAAATGTTGGATTCTTGCTTGGCAAAATTAGCCACTTGTTAACTGATGAACAAATCAACCTCTCAATCAATCAACTTTTCAACTCTCTTCAGTGCCTCCCGGGCTTCAGGAAAGTCTTTATCAAGTTCCACAGCACGCTGGTAATATTCGGCAGCTTGTTGTAACTTATTTATTGTTTCATAACAACGCCCGATCCAGAAATATGCGTCAGGGTCTGTATTACTAACGGTAGCAGCTATACGAAAAATATTCATGGCTGCATCATAATTCTTTTGTTTGTATAAAGCAATACCCTTTTCAATATAGGCATCTGTAAATTTCCAGTCGCGGCTGATACATGAATCGAATGCTATGATGGCCTTTTCGTATTGGACCAGATTAGAATAATAAATTCCTTTGATGAAAAACGGATCGATAAGTGAACGGGTAGAATCGCCTGACAAAACAGTATCGCAAATGGTTACTGCTTTGGGATTTTTGGTTTCGGCGTACAAATGGGCAAGCTCTAATGCAAAAGTGTTTACCGGTTGAAGGGAATATGCTTTCTGTAAAGATAATATAGCGGCAGCGGTATCTTTCGCTTGTGCCAACAATCTTCCTTTTTCAAACCAGGCTTCGAAATCTGAGGAATCATTTTTCAGGAGGGAATCATACAAAGCAATCCCCTGTCGGATATCGCCCGACTGCACATATGCTTCACCCAATAGTCTTTTAAATTCCATTTCCTGTGGAAAAAGAGCAATGCAGTTTTGCAGGAAATGCAGCAGCTCTTTTTCATTACCGAGAATAGACAGGTTAGATGCGTATTTTAAAGCTATTTGAGGGTCTTTTTGTAGTTCCCAGCATTTAATATAGTCTGAACGGGCAATTTCATGAAAATTGTTTTGTGTCAGCAATTCAGCCCTTTCGAAATAGAGCATGGCATTACCGGGAAAGCGTTTAATGCTGTCCGTTAGCGTTGCAAAAGGCGTTTTCTTCAGAATATTTTCTGTGTTGTTATCTCCACTGTCTGACGAATGGCAGGCAGCAAAACAAAAAATAATCAACCCTTCACATATGAAACTGAACCTTAATAAGTTTTTCATACAACAAAACTAAACGATTTGCTTATTTTGCAACCCGATTATTATTGGAACTAATCTGGTAATTGTTAAACAGACTTTATAAAACGGGAGGATATGAAAAAACTGATTGCAAATTTGTTAATTTCCGGGCTGCTTTTTTTATTATTAATGGCATTCAGAAAAAATCAGGGTGTTATTAATAACTTGTCCGTAAAAGCTGTTGACACTTTACAATATCCTTCCGAAACACATTTCAGAAACATCAGGCAACTTACTTTTGGTGGAGATAATGCTGAAGCGTATTTCAGCTATGATGGAAAATGGCTCATATTCCAGCATAAAGATGAAAAAGAAGGGGTGATGTGCGACCAGATGTATATCGGGAAGATCCCAACATCCCCCGCAGAAAAGTTTGAACCGAAAATGATCAGCAGTGGAAAGGGAAGAACCACCTGCGGCTTTTTTACAAAAGATGGCAGGCATGTTATTTACGCGTCCACTTACCTTGGTGGCGATAGTTGTCCGCCGGTTCCTGACAGGCAGAAACTGAAAAGATATATCTGGCCGGTGTATGACAACTATGATATTTTTATGGCAGACCTGGATGGGAAAATCGTTAAGCGGCTTACCAGTACTAAAGGTTATGATGCCGAAGCTACTCTTTCTCCAGACGGAAATAAAATGTTATTTACGTCTGTGCGTGATGGTGACCTGGATCTTTATATGATGGATTTGCAGACTTATAAAGTAAAACGCATCACGCATACACTCGGGTATGATGGTGGCGCATGGTTCAGCCCGGATGGAAAGAAAATCGTTTGGCGGGCATCAAGACCGAAAACACCGGAAGAAATTGCGGATTATAAAAATCTGTTGAAACAAAACCTGGTTGCTCCTACAAACATGGAAGTTTTTGTGGCCAATGCTGATGGAAGTGATGCCAAACAAATTACCAGCTACGGACAGGCTAACTGGGCACCCAATTTTTTGCCGGATGGTAACCATATTATTTTCTGCAGCAATCATGAATATAAAAGAGGTTTCCCTTTTAATATGTATGTTACAGATATTAACGGAAACGGGCTTGAGAAAGTGAGCCATGATAATGGTTTTGATGCATTCCCGATGTTTAGCCCGGATGGAAAGAAAATCGTTTTCAGCAGCAACCGCGAAAACGGTGGCGGAAGAGATATTAATATTTTTATTGCAGACTGGGTGAATTAGTTTGTAGTTTGAAATTTGTTGTTTGTGGGGTAGATTGCATGCTCATTCTTCAAAAATACTTACAATGGATAAAGTTTTGCTCACACTTCATAATGTATTGCGCTGGGTAATTTTGATTTTGCTGGTACTGTCAATAATAAAAAGTTTTTCAGGATGGAAAAGCAAAAAAGCCTTCAGCAATGGCGACAAAAAAATATGGCTGTTTACATTAATCAGCGCACACATCACTTTACTGATTGGCTTATACCAATTATGTGTTGGCAGGTATGGCATTTTTACCACCACCTTGCCGGAAGGAACAAAACTAATGAAAGATGCTTTCTATCGTTTCTTTTGGATTGAACATCCTTTTGGTATGGTCGTATCAGTTATCCTGATAACATTGGGTTATGGCATGGCAAAAAAACCGGTCAGCGATGAAACAAAATTCAAAAAAGCCTTCTGGTTTTTCTTTGTCGCTCTGTTCATTATCCTGGCTACTGTTCCATGGCCGTTCAGGCATATCATAGGAAGGCCATGGTTCCCGGGGATATAACCACATTTGCTTGCCTGGTTTGCAGTCTTGAGTTTACAATTAATAGCAGATTCAGCCATTAACTGTGAAACCGAAACAGCCCGCTCCCTAATCTTTTCCCAGCATAGCTGATAAGGCCATCAACTCTTCATGCTTATACATGTTTTTATCATTGTCAAAACATTTGCTGAATTCTTCAAGCAAAGTTTGAATGATGCGTTCATGACCGATGGGATGGAAATAGGAGGGTACAGGCGGTACCGAAATACGTTTGAAATAATTCTCGACATCTTTATGCGTAAATACCTGTCCGCTGATCGGGTCAATAAAAAATTCAATTTTATTCATCCCGGATTCATGCGAGGGTTTCTCATTGATGTATTCAGGTTTGATATAGGCAAGTATGAATTGCTTTGGGATATTAATTGCTTTCACAGGTATGTCCAACAGTTCTGCCAGGATCAGGTAAAGTATTCCGTTGGCAATAGCATTACCCCTTTTTGTTTCCAGCACTTTATTCATCAGGAATTCATCAGGATGCTGATAACCGACTTCAGTTCCTTTCAGTGCATAATAGTTGTATAAAATACTTGTAAGGACATTGATCTGCTCCAGCGGGGTAAGATAATTGTTCAGTTCCAGCCATATATTCCTGCGCAGTTTCTCCACATCGCCGAGTACTGGCGCTGAAGCCATTTCGGGGTATTGAAATTTGGCAACCAGCATGGCTGCAGTAAGCAGGTCTTTATAGCTGCTGTTTTTCCACCTTTCAAAATCTTCGGTAAGGTCGCGGTAATGCAGTTTGTGGATTAATAATTCAATGCGTTGCTGCACTTCTTCACTAATGGTATTCTCCCATAAATGTTCAAGATTAGGGATGATACCTCTTCCATAGCTGACTATACGATCACTTACGCTCGAAAATACTTCGTGGTCAGGATCATCAATTAAATGAAAGAGTGCGGATATTTCTTTTGTTTCTTCCATACAAAAATGGGTTTGAGGTAGAGTACAAGATGGCTTGCAATAATAATACGGTTACCATAAAAATTTATTGCAAATGCCCTGATAAATTTCGAAGTAAGCAGGATGATTTGCTAATGTTAAATATCCACAGGCTGTGTA
>Ga0335069_10000088_pt1 | contig 157557 bp, 150 predicted proteins | sample Lox_Sample_11_FD_206714 | JGI IMG/M metagenome (GOLD analysis project Ga0335069, IMG submission 206714) | Soil microbial communities from Loxahatchee National Wildlife Refuge, Florida, United States - Lox_Sample_1.1 | ecosystem: Environmental > Terrestrial > Soil > Wetlands | place: USA... | reverse complement strand
CGCGTTGCCGTTCTGGCGATTGACCCTAGCAGCCGGATTTCTGGCGGATCCATTCTGGGCGACAAAACGCGGATGCTCGAGCTGAGCCGCGATCCAAACGCCTTCATCCGTCCCTCGCCCAGTTCCGGGACGCTGGGTGGCGTGGCCCGCAGCACCCGTGAAGTCATGCTCGCCTGCGAGGCCGCCGGCTTTGACGTGGTTTTAATCGAGACGGTGGGCGTTGGCCAGTCCGAGACTGTGGTTGCCAACATGGTGGACTTCTACCTGGTCCTGCTGATTGCCGGTGGCGGGGACGAACTCCAGGGCATCAAGCGGGGCATAATTGAGTTGGCTGACATGATCGCCATCAACAAGGCGGATGGCGACAACCAGATGCCCGCCGAGCGTGCGGCAGTTCACTATCAAAACGCGATCCGGCTAATCCACGCTCCCGACAGCCCATGGCTTCCCCCGGTGCGGACCTGCAGCGCTGCCAACAACTTGGGAATTGATGAGATCTGGTCGGTGGTCATGAAATTTCGGGCACAGTTCGAACCAACGGGCCGCTTCCAACAGCATCGCCGGGCGCAACTGGTCCTTTGGATGTGGGACCTCATCAACGACCGCATTCAACGCGTGCTGCATGAAAACCCGCAAGGCCGCCAGGTTTCCGCCCAGGTTGAAGCCAAGGTGCGCGCGGGGTTGATGACCGCCGCCGATGGCGCCGAGGGCATCATCCGCGCCCTCGGGCTGGAAGCGGCGCTTGCGGGTTCGGGACACTAAGAAAAGCGAAGCGATGGCGATCCGGCTTACTAAAATTTATACGCGTACGGGCGACAAGGGGATGACGTCCCTGGTGGGCGGCGCCAGGGTGCCTAAGGAAAGCGTCCGCTTGGAGGCATATGGTACCGTAGATGAGCTCAATTCGATTATTGGTATCGTGCGGGCCTTCGTCCCCGATTATCGTTCTGCCCTGGGTTCGGATTACAGTTGGTATTCCGAATTGTTACGGCGCATCCAGAACGAGCTGTTCGATGCGGGCAGCGAACTCGCAACGCCACCCGCGGCGGAACATCCCGGGATATATCGCATGGGCAAGGGGGAGGTGGACCGGCTGGAGCACGAAATTGACCGGATGAACGAGGAGCTCAAACCGCTCGATTCCTTTACGTTGCCAGGTGGGGGCAAACTGAACGGTTTTTTGCATATGGCTCGAACCGTGTGCCGGCGCGCGGAGCGAATTTGTTGGTCAACCCACCACTCGGAGCCCATCGGTGAGGGCCTGCTCATTTACCTGAATCGGTTGAGTGACCATTTATTCGTGCAATCGCGCTGGATCTCGCAGCGGCTGGGAGAGGCCGAATTCCTATGGGACCGCGGGCTGCGAGGAGCCAACTGGCAGCCAGATGAAGGACTTAGAAATCTATGAAGCCAACTCCAATCCCAGTTGAAAGAATTCTCGCACTCGAGCCGGCCTGCCTGCGCATGACCATCCCCGAAGCGTATCGGGACGGAAATGGTCACATGAACGTTCGCTGGTACGCAGCGATTTTTGATGAGGCCGGCGACCGACTGCACGAGCGCCTCGGGCTAACACCGAAATTTCACCGAGACAACGGAACCGGCACCATGGACCTGGAAAACCAAATCAATTATCTGCGCGAAGTTATTCCTGGTGAGCGCATAGCCGTTTTCGCGCGCCTGGTAGAGCAGCTTAAGCTCGGGCTTTATGGGGAATGTGCGACCGCCGCAATCTTCGAATATCCGCGTGAGAAACTGCACAGCATCGGGCGGGGTTCGAATGCAGGAAACTCGTGGACCGCTGGCAGTGGTCGGTCGGTTAGCTCCTGCGCCAAGGCGCAAAGCAATACGCTGCGAATTAGCATATTTACCAGCAGGTTGGGGCTCCGGGAGCGTGACCGCTCTTCTGCCATCAAGGTATCGACCGCCAATGGTTGCGGTTTTCCGCTCCGCGACCTCGACCCGCCCTGCCTTCCATTCTCCCCACTTAGGAATCCCTCGAAAGGGGTAGTCAAATACACGCCAAAGGTTGGATAGAGGATTCTTGGCCAGTGCCGTAGAGAATGGTTGTGAATGCAATTTATTCAAACTCGGTTTGCGGTCCCGCTCGGGCGGGAACGAGCACCGGGAACAACACAATAAATTAAGAAGAAAGGAAGACACATCATGGCAAACAAGTCTGCATCGTCCGATTCAGTTTACAAAGTAGTCGAGCTGGTTGGTACCAGCACCCATTCGTGGGAAGACGCCGCCAAGAGGGCTGTGGAGCTAGCCGCCGGCAGCTTGCGCGGCTTGCGCATCGCCGAAGTCGTGGAGATGGACCTCAAGGTCGAAAACGGCAAGGTCGCGGCCTACCGCACCCGCGTGCACGTGTCTTTCAAGTACGAAAGCTGAGTCGTTTGGCGCGGGTGACACCTACCGGAAAATTGGACGCAAAACATGCGCTCGCCAACGATATCGCTCGATCAACTCGCGTCCTTGCCTGCGGTCTACCGGGCGGTGATCCCGCCCCCCTACGAGGACCGGAACGGCCACATGAACATGCGCTGGTACTTGGCCCTCTACGATGAGGCGGGGGACGCCATGTACCCGATGCTCGGGCTCACCGCGGATTACTTCGCGGCATCGGGGGCGGGCGGCTTCGATCTCGAGCATCACCTCTGGTATCCCGCCGAAGTGCGCATCGGGGACACCGTGGTGATCAGGGCCCGCCTCCTCGCGCGGAGTTTGAAGCTCTTCCATTATGTGATGTTCATGGTAAACGAGACCCGGGGGGTGCTCTCCTCGCTCTTCGAGTGCGTGCACGCTCATGCCGACCTTAGAACCCGTCGTACCTCCCCTATGCCGGCCCAGGTGGCGGCCCGGATCGACGCCCTCATCGCCGCACACGGTGCGCTAACCTGGCCCGCGCCGGTCTCAGGGTCCATGGGCGTCGAGGGACCCTCTAAGGCGCAAAATGAGATGTTGGTGATGTCGTGAATGGGAAGTGGCAAAAGTGGCTGCCGTACGCCTTTATGGTCGTGGCGGCATTGTCGCGCTGGCCTGGATTGTTTCCGCCGAACTTCAGCGCGTTTTATGCGCTGGCCTTTTGCGCCGGGGCATTCTTTCCCGGTCTCATGAAATGGTGGCTGCCCTTCGGGACATTGCTGGTTTCGGATCTTTGTCTCGATTTCTATTACCTCCATCGCGGTTACAACGTTTTCGACCTGCCGCTCCTCAAGTATCAGTGCCTTGATTATATCGCCTTCGGTTTGCTGGTTCTGCTGGGCCGCGCCTTCAACCGGCGCTTCTCACTGTTGGCCTTGCTTGGCGGCGGGTTGCTGGGAGCGGTCCTGTTCTACCTCATTACCAATACGGCTTCGTGGTTCTTCAATCCTTTCAACAACCCGGAATACACGAAGGACTTGGCTGGCTGGCTTATCGCGCTGACGGCCGGCACCAAGGGCTATCCGCCGACGCTCGAGTTCTTCCGCAACACGTTGATGAGCGGCGGATTGTTCAGCTGCCTGTTCGCGGGCGCGATGAAACTGACCGAGGCCGCGGAATCGGCCGAAGAGAAGGAACCGAAAGAGCAACCGGCGCAGGAGGCAGACAGCGAGCCCGCACCGGAGCCGCAGGATGCGTAGGGCACTGTGTAAAAAACTGGTTAACCGTTAGGACTTTTTGTTCATGCTGGCCGGACAGATAAACTCCTTTCAATCAGGCAGCTCCCCGTTGACGCTCGCCGAGAACCGGATGGACCAAAGATCAGAGAAGGCCAGACCCACGTCCCTCGAAGACATCGCCATGCTGTCGATGGAATTCGGGAGGCTCCTAATGGAAGGTGGCGCCAGCGCCCGGGTAGTGGACGAAATCGTTCAGACGGTAGCTCGCGGCCTGGGCGTCGAACGCGCGGACCTTCGCATTGGCTACGCCTCGCTCGCCATCACCGTGGGCATTGGGGGCGAGTGGACCACGCGAATGTGCAAGGTCGGCCCCCTGGGAGTCAACCAGCGCCTCGACCATGCGGTACGTGAACTGGCTGCGTCAGTTGGCCGCGGCGAACTCACGGCTGCCGCCGCGCGGTCGCGGCTGGAAACGCTCGCCCAAAACCCCCCGCGCTATCCCGGCTGGCTAGTGGACCTCGCCGTCGGCATGGCCTGCGCCTCCTTCGGACGTCTCCTGGGCATCGACTGGGCTGCCGTAGGCCCCGTCTTTTTCGCCGTCGCCGTCGGCCAATGGCTCCGCCGTCAATCCGCCGCGCGCCACGTGAACGTTTTCCTCGCGGCCACGCTCGTCGCCTTCGTGGCCTCGGCTGTTTCTGGTCTGGGAGCGTCGCTCCTCCGGAGCGTGACCGTGGACACCGCGATGATCGCGAGCGTCCTGCTCCTTGTGCCCGGCGTGCCCGCCCTGAACGCGCAGAACGACATCCTTGAAGGCCATCCCACGCTGGGCAGCGCGCGCGCTGTGTGGGTGGGGGTCATCCTGGTGTTTGTCACTCTGGGGATTTGCCTTGGTCAAGTGCTGCTCGGGCTGTGGCATCTCGCCGGCGATGGCAGCCCGCTGGGAGCATCGCGAGTGCACTTCCTTCCTTATCTGCTCCATCAAACCCTCTTCGGGGCGTTGGCGGCCGTTGGGTTTGGCGTGATGTTCAACATCCGCAGCCGCGCCCTGCTTGGTTGCGCCGCCGCCGGCGCGCTCGCACTCGCCGTGCGCTCCACCGGCCAGAGCCTCGATTGGACCCTGGAAGGTGCGTCCTTTGCCGCCGCGCTGGTCGTGGGTACCGCTGTGCGACTATCACACGCACGCATCGGTGCCTCGCGCAACACCTTGGGCGTTGCTGGCTGCATCCCCATGATCCCCGGAGGATTTGCCGCCAGAGCCATCCTCGGCCTGATCGCGCTCACTCGCCCCGCCGTCCAGCACCCGGACCAAACCCTCATCCTCGCCGTGCAGGATGCGCTCCGAGTTGTGCTTACCATCGGCGCTATGGGCACCGGCCTCGCCATCCCCTCCATGCTCCTGCGCGTGCGCCGGTCCAAGTAACCGGAGCCTGCAACCCGCACTAAATGTCCCCAACACCTTTAACACCGCTGGTGAACGGAACCCCAAGGAAGGTCCGGGTGCCCGATCTCGCCTTAATGAAGGAGCGAGGCGACCGCATCGTGATGCTGACTGCCTACGATGCCACCATGACCCGGCTCTTCGATCGAGCCGAAGTTGACCTGTTGTTGGTAGGCGACTCGCTCGGGCAAGTGATTTTGGGATTGGACACGACCGTCCCAGTAACTCTAGAGGCAATGATCCACCACACCCGCGCCGTGACGCGCGCCGCGAAACGCGCGCTGGTAGTCGCTGATATGCCATTTCTGACCTATCAAATTGCGCCAGAGCAAGCCATGCGGAATGCGGCCAGACTCTTCCAGGAAGGCGGTGCGGCCGCGGTGAAGCTCGAAGGCGGGCGCGCTTTGGTGGAAACCGTCCGCCAGCTCACGGCCGCTGGTCTCCCGGTCATGGGACACGTCGGGCTGACCCCGCAGCATGTGCATCGCCTTGGCGGAATGCGGCGACAGGCGCGCACTGACGAAGCAGCGCAGGAGCTGATGCTCGATGCACTCGCGCTCGAGGATGCCGGTGCATTCGCGTTAATTCTTGAAGCGATTCCGGATGCCGTGGCCGAGACCGTGACATCCCGTTTGAAGATTCCTACCATCGGCATCGGGGCGGGGCCATACTGTGACGGCCAGGTGCTGGTCAGTTACGACCTTCTTGGACTTTTTGATGGGCTCGTGCCTCCCTTCGTCAAGCAGTACGCGCAACTCTGGGAGTTAATCCTGAGGGCGGTAAAGAGTTACGCGACTGACGTGCGTCAGGGCGCATTTCCGCAAACTGCGGTAGCACCGCCTCACGCTCTCGCGCAACCATCAGGGGGCTCGTGGCCTGGGCATCCCCAAGATGGCGCTCTACACCGCGCTGAGCGGCATCCGTCCGGAGTAGGGTCTGATTAGCTCGGTGGAAGCCAGCAGGCACGTTCTTGACCGGGCTCCTGCCCCAGCCTCTGGCTATCCCCTCCGTAGCCGCTTAGGGGGCGCGGGCGGGCAACCGCCCGCGCTTACCCGGCGGCTATCAGGGGCTACGGTGCGGTACCGGTGGGATAGAGTGCGCAAGGGAAGTACCGATGGCCTAGGAACTTGCGGATCCGAGTCACATGAAGACAGCGATTGGTTCGAGATTGAGGATGGCGGGTCTCGGCTCGGGAACGCGGGTCGAATGACGTTAACTCTAGTCAAGTCTGTAAGCATCTCTGGCTGCGACCTTTATTCCCTATGAAAGCGCCATTTGCCCATGAGGGTTCGCACGTGAAGAGCGACTTGGGAAACTGTGCTTATGAGATCAAATGCCCCGAGATTGTTTCCGGTTCTCCTTGCTGCGCCCTCCGGCGGTAGTGGACATCTCCCGGAAGGGGTATTCACCAAGATACCGAACGACCTATCGCGCCAAGATCGCTGCGGAGCCAAGCTCTGGCATGTGCAAATGTTCACCGAAGAACCCACCGGTCGGTGCCGGGAACAGTTTATGAAGTCAGAACCTAATTGTGTGTTCGGTCTGCTCATGCTGGTCAATGCAATGGCGTACTCGACCGCAGCGACAGCGCAATCCGCAGCGCCACAGGCAACGAATGGCCAGGAAATAACGCCCGCAGGCAACGAGTTGACCTGGCCGCGGGAGTTCGTGGACAAAGGCACCAAAGTGGACATCTACCAACCCGAAATCGAAAAGTGGGAAGGCACCGATTTTGAGACCAGGTCCGCGGTCGGGATCACCTCGGCGGAATCGAATGCGCCGGTCTATGGAGTGTCTTGGATGAAGGCTCGGGTGCATGTGGATAAGACGGCCCGCATTGTCACGCTGAATGACATACAGGTGACCCGGGCCATATTCCCCTCCACGCCTGGGTCTCAGAAAAGGTACCTCGCGCTCATTCGCAAGCATGTCCCCACCATCGCCAAGACTGTGGCGCTGGATCACCTCGAAGCCAGCTATGCGATTTCTGAGGCCGTCAAAAAGGCGCAGGCAGTCCCGGTCAGAAACGACCCGCCGCGAATTGTTTACAGCACCACTCCTTCGTTGCTCGTCCTGTTGGATGGCCCACCGGCGCTCCGGCCCATGCCAGGATTGAACGTCGAGCGCGTGATTAACTCGCGAGCGCTGATTCTGATGGTCGGCGTCGAGTATTATCTCTACGCGTCGGACCATTGGTATCAGGCGGCCGACGTAAGCGGTCCCTGGGGCTTGGCGGCAAGCGCTCCACCCGAACTCGAAGCGCCAAACAGGCGGCAGTTGCGAGTCAAAGCACAGATCTGATGCCGGCCGGCACCAATGCGGTCACTACCACGCTCAATATTCTGGTTAGCACCGTTCCCGCTGAACTGATCCAAACTGAAGGACCGGCCAATCTGGTGCCAATTGAAGGAACCGACTTGATGCAAATCCAGAACAGCGACAACGCACTGTTCTTCAATGACCAGAACCAACGCTATTCGAGCATAATCATGGGTTCAACGCCTGGAAGGGTCGGGAGTGGTCGCACAACTGGAGCACACATTTCAATCCGTACTCGAGCCGCGCTTGGGACCGAGCTCCTGTCGAGCATCTTGGCGCCTACAATGGCAATTTTCACGCCCGTGTTCCGGAGCCTGCAGCGCCACAAACATTCGACCAGCGAAATATTTACAGCGGCAGAGATGGGAGCGTGTACCGATCCAATCCGTCCGGTTCGTGGGAGCGAAACTCAGGCCCAGCGTGGCACCCTGAGCCACAAGCCCCACGAGCTGAGCTGGAGCAACAAGCATCCGGCCGCGGCATGGGCGAACAGCGGTTCAACAACTTTCGTTCGTATGGTGGAGGCTTTTCCCACCCGGCCTTCCGCGGGGTTAGCCATTTCGGCGGCGGACACTTTGGCGGATGAGGTCACCGGTAACTGGATTTATGAAAACGGACAAAAGCGCCATACGCGCCGTAAAATCGCGCTCCGGGTTCATTGGCTCTCGGCGCATCAATCGAACCGAAAATCTAATAGAGGCTCATGAGAACTGGATTCAAACGAACACAACGTAAACGAGTGGCTCAACCTCGCTCCCCCCGCTTGCCGCTCATCACTCCGACCCCGCCGGGGCGGCTCTCGCCAAGGTGGGAGGCACCGCCTCCGATAGTGCTTCCAATAGCTCGCGGAGAACCAACGTCCATTGTGGTTGACAGCACCGGACTCCGTCCTGCCGAGTCGTCGCGTCGTGATACGTTGCAGCTGTATTTTCGTGAAATAGGGCAGGTGAAATTGCTCACACCGGAAGAGGAGATTGTGCTCGCCGAGCGAATCAAGCGCGGGGATAAGCTCGCGCGGGAACAAATGATCAAAGCCAACTTGCGCCTCGTGGTGAAGATCGCTCGCGATTACGAAAATCTTGGGCTGCCCTTGTTGGACCTCATCAGCGAGGGGAACATTGGGCTGATCAAAGGAGTCGAGCGTTTTGACCCGGGGAAAGGGGCGAAGCTCTCCACGTATGCAGCGTGGTGGATTAGGCAAACGATCAGGAGAGCGCTCGACAACCAATCGCGAACGATTCGATTACCTGTCCACGTGGCGGACAAAGTGGCCTCCATCCATCGTGCTGAGACGACGCTGCACGAGACCCTCGGCCGGGAGCCGACCGACGAGGAAGTGGCAGATGAGCTTGGAATCGGTGACGCCCGCCGGGTGCGGCGTTACCGCGAAGCAGGCAGAAGGCCGGTGGAACTGGACGCCCCGCTTGAGACCGAGTCGGATTCACAAACAGCTTCGGACGTCGTCGCCGACTCGAATGCAACGGTACCATTCGAGCACCTCATGAAAGAAAACGACAGGGCGCTGATCCGGGACGCCTTTGCGGACCTAAACAAGCGTGAGAGCACAATTCTCGTCAAGCGCTTTGGTCTTGATGACCAAACGCCAAAAACATTGGAAGAAATTGGCCGGGAATTGGGTGTTACACGCGAACGCATCCGGCAGCTTCAGGCCATGGCGCTGAAGAAATTGCGCCTCGCTATGCAGAAGCGGGACACCCTAGCCTTGGAGAATCGAGAAACCCACGCTGTCGCGGTTCGGTATAGTTCCTGTTAGGCAAAGGTCGTCAGCAAAGCTCCACCGCGAATCCAAAACGTGCCGGCGATGCGAGAACTTGCAGGGACCACTCCTCGGGCCGATCGAGTGAAAGCCCAATGCGAGACCTGCCCCTTGAACCGGGTGGAAGCGGGCGTAGCAGTCCGAATCAAAAAGCTGTGTGCGTCGCCGGACATTCAAGTCCGCCTCCGTGAGCTTGGTTTTGGCGAAGAGCAGATCGTCCGGCTCTTGACGGCTCGGAGCAACTGCATCTGCCTGGTGTGCAATACCCGCTTGGCCCTGAGCCAAAAGTTAGCGGAGCTCATTATTGTGGAGCCCCTCCAGCTCTTCGGATAGCAGGTGGAGATCGGCTGTGGGGCTAATCTTTGGTGCAGGCTTAGGCCCTGTCATTTGGGAGAGGCTCGTGACGGAACCGCTTCCCACCCCTCGCGCAAGGCTCGAGGGGATAGGGCACAGCATCGCTCAAAAGAGGCAGTAAGAAATCCGCCGAAAGCGCAGTGGCACCTAAATCTCCCGTGTGGAAGGTTACGCTCATGGCAGAAATCATTTACAAAACGAGGATTCGTGCCTGAACTCGCGACCCTGGATACCATCTGATGAAGCGGAGGTATGGCTCGCGCGATGCTCTTGGCTTTTCTCGTTCGCAGGGGCTGCGCGGGCTCGCAGGAAGCGCCACCCTCGCCTGACCGAGCCTGGCATTCAGCTATGGAACAGCGGTCAGGAGATTGCCGCTGAAGCCTTGCGTCGAGGGGCCGTGGCCTTCCTGCGCAAACCCTTCAGCCAGGAGTCCATACTCGAGGCAGTGCAGTCAGCTTTAGCGCGGCGTGCCGGACCATCCGTGCACGAGGGACAACCCTAGTCATCATCCCATGCCGCCAGTTTGCGAGCCAGCTATAGAGGACAGCAGGCCTGAAGTCAGCCGAACTGCTGCTCCACGCGATCCCCTCCAAAATGCAATCGCCCAGGCCATGGACTGGCTGGCGCGGGAACAGCAGCCCGAAGGATTTTGGGTCGGCATGCTCAAGTGCAACTGTTGCATGGAGGCGGAGTGGATACTGGCCATGCATTTCCTGGGCGTGTCGGACGATCCAAAACTGCCCGGAGTGATTCGCGCCATCTTGCGGGAGCAGCGACCCGATGGCTCTTGGGAAGTCTATTACCAGGCACCCATGGGCGATATTAACGCCACGGTGGAATGCTACGCCGCGTTGCGCTGCAGCGGTTTTAAGCCCGATGATGAGCCGCTCAAGAAGGCTCGGGCCTGGATCCTGGCGCACGGCGGTCTCAAGAAGACCCGCAACTTCACCCGGATTTGGCTGGCCCTGATTGGCGAATGGCCCTGGGCATTCACCCCGGTCATCCCGCCAGAGCTTATCCTCCTGCCGACCTGGATGCCCTTTAACATTTACTGGTTTGCGCAGTGGGCAAGGGGCAGCATTGTGCCGCTGGCCATTGTCTCGGCCCGCCGCCCGGTGCGCCCACTCCCGCCCGAACGCCGCCTCGACGAACTCTTTCCCGGCGGACGTGACCGCTTCGATTACTTCATCACGCGAAACAAAGCTGGGTTCTGGCCCACGTTCTTCTGGATTAACGAGCGGATTCTGCACGCCTATGGTTCTCTGCCTTGGAAACCGGGCCGCGAAACCTGTATCAAGCTCTGTTTGGAGTGGATCATTCGCCACCAGGATTCTGATGGAGCTTGGGGGGGCATTCAGCCTCCGTGGATCTACGGCCTCATGGCCCTGCATACCGAGGGCTACCCTCTGGAGCACCCTGTCCTCCACAACGGCCTCGACGCCTGGAACCATCACTGGTCCTACCGACGGGATGGCGCCACTTACCTGCAAGCCAGTGAATCGCCCGTCTGGGATACGCTCCACACCCTGCAAGGCCTGCTGGATTGCGGTGCCACTCCGGCTACCTTCCCGCAAATGCTGCCGGCCTTGGAGTGGATTCTTAATAAGCAAATCCGGGTCAAAGGGGACTGGGCGATGACGGTCAAAGGCGTCGAGTGCGGCGGTTGGGCGTTCGAGCGAGCCAATACGCTTTATCCCGACGTGGATGACACCGCCGTAGCGATGATTGTCCTGGCGCAACTTCGGAACGTGGTGCCCTCCGCATTTCGCCAGCGCATTGAGGCCGCCCTCCGGCGGGCCGAAATCTGGGTGCGCGCGATGCAATCGTCCAACGGCGGGTGGGGTGCCTTCGACAAGGACAATAACCGATGGATTATCACCCGCATTCCCTTCTGCGATTTCGGCGAGGTGCTGGACCCGCCGAGCGCGGACCTTACGGGCCATAAGCTCGAGGCGCTCGGCCTGCTGGGCTACGGCATGAGCGATCCGGCGGTGGACAAAGCGGTGCGATACGTCCTCAGCGAACAGGAGCCCGATGGCAGTTGGTTTGGGCGCTGGGGAGTCAATTACCTCTACGGAACGGGCCTCGTCCTGCCAGGCCTGCGGGCCGTTGGGTTCGATATGAAGGACCCGAGGATACGCAAAGCCGCCGACTGGCTGGTTTCCAAGCAGAACCCCGATGGCGGGTGGGGCGAGTCCTGTGCCTCCTACATGGATGAGTCCTTCCGCGGCGCCGGGCCCACGACGCCGTCCCAAACCGCATGGGCGCTGATGGGGCTTCTGGCCACTGGCAGTCACGATTACGACGCGGCGATCATTCGTGGCGTGGAGTGGCTCTTGGGCCATCAGCACAATGAGACGTGGGACGAGCCCCACTATGTGGGGTGTGGCTTCCCGGGCTACGGTATTGGCGAGCGGATTGATTTGAAGAACGATACCGCCCGGCTGGCCCAGGGCCGTGAACTGGCCCGTGGCATCATGATCAACTACAACATGTACCGCCACTACTTCCCAATGCAGGCCCTGGGACGTGCCCGGCGGCACTTGCAGATGTCGGCTGTTCGCAGCCGCAACCTGCGGAGGGCTGTGCTCTGATGATTGAGCCGACACCTTTTGGCGGGCGCTGGCTGGACCACGGGAGAAGTTACGCGACAGCTTGAAGGGCAAGATTGCTATCGTCGCGGGCTCGACAAGCGGTCGTCAGAGCAATCAAACGAGCGAAGGGATGGCCGCCGGCACACCATAGAACGCCAAAGTGCGATCGATCATTTGGCCCCCGGGGTTGCGCGAATACGCACTCTGGGTGAACACCTCCAGAGAAGCTCGGTGCCGCCTAAGATGGAGAGAAACAAAAATCACAGGGGAGCTAGACGATGGGACTCCGATCCAAAATTGCCGATCTAGGTCGGCTGCACGAAATCATCAGAGCGTTCAGTATCGCCGGCTTCGGCGATCTCTTCAAACGCATGGATCTTGAGGCCGCGGCTGAACGCACGGGCAAGATCTTAGGGTGGAAGTATGCAGAAGACGTCGCCCACCTTGACCGTCCGCAGCGTTTACGCCGCGTCTTTGAAGTTCTCGGGCCGACCTTTGTGAAACTCGGCCAAATTCTTGCCACCCGCCCGGACTTGTTCGGACCGGAGTGGATCAGTGAATTCGAAAAGCTCCAATCGCAGGCGCCATACTTGGACTTCAAAGAGCTTCGTCCTCAGATCGAAGAAGATTTGGGAGCCCCCCTTGAAGAAATCTTCGAAGAGGTCGATACCAAGCCATTGGCTGCCGCTTCTTTGGCGCAGGTTCACCGCGCCACCTTGAAAGACGGGGCCCAAGTGATACTCAAGATTCAACGCCCCGGCATCCGGACCAGCATTGAATCCGATATGCACCTGTTGACTTATTTGGCGTCGTTAGCTGAAAAGAATGTCCCGGAGCTGGCCGCCTACCATCCCCAAAAAGTCGTCCAGCAATTTGTGAAGTCTCTACAGAATGAACTCAACTTCATGACGGAAGGGCAAAATGCCGAACAAGTGGCGGCCAACTTCGAAGATAATGATCGCATCGTGATTCCCAAAGTTTATTGGGAACGGACAAAAGCACGCATTATTGTCCAGGAATTTGTGGACGGCATCCCTGGGGTGAATATTCAAGCCATTGATGAAGCAGGCATGGACCGCAAACGCCTTGCCCAAGCGGGGGGCAATGCCGTGCTCAAGATGATTATGGTGGATGGGGTGTTCCATGCGGATCCGCACCCCGGAAATTTCTTCATTTTGCCCGGGGAACGCATTGCCTTCATTGACTTTGGCATGATTGGACGCGTATCTGAAGTTAGGCGGCAACAGATTATGAAACTGCTGCAGGCCTTGTTGCAAAATGATGCCGAGGGCCTCTGCGGAGTTCTTTTACAATGGTCCGGCAGGGCAGGAGAAGACCCTGGCGATCTCTTGGAAGCCGTTGACGAATTTCTGAGCAAGTATTCCGGGAAATCCAAGCAACGCACGGATCTGTCGGCCATGGTCGGAGACTTGTTGGGTTTGGTCCGAAACAACCATCTGTCTATGCCCCCGGATCAGGCCATGCTGCTCAAGGTGTTTGTGTCACTGGAGGGGGCATTTAAGAAACTTGACCCGGCATTTGATATGATGGTTGCCATACAACCCACCCTTCAGGAGGCGGTCATTAATCAGTTCTCTCCGCAAGCCTTAGCGAAACGTGGGCTTAAAGTTCTCGCACAATACTCGGAGCTATTCGCTGACCTGCCCAAAGAGATACGCCGCGGAATCCAAACGGTTAACACCGGCAACCTGAGAGTTCGAATTGATCTCAACCAGCTTGAAAGCCTCCAAAAACACCTGACTCGAGCCTCCAATCGGCTTGCGGTGTCGGCGATCACCTCAGCATTAATCGTTGGGACTTCCATTATCATCGCTTCCGGAAAAGGGCCGCTCCTTGGAGGGGTCGATCTATACAAGGGCTTTGGCATCGGAGCCGTCATAGGAGGTGCCTTGATTCTCTTTTCCATCTGGCGTGACAAATCATAGCCACTCGCCAGACCGTCCGACTCAGTTTATCCAGCCTGTTTAGTCCGCGCTAGCCGTTGACGGAAGACGAGTATGTAAGCCAGACGCATAGTCTTTCTCATATCGGCCGGGAGAGTTGCCCGGCTGCCAGCCCGTCGGGGGCTCGCGACCCGAGGCACAATCCCTCCCCGGGAATGAGCCAGGCGTTATCGCCTCCGCCATTGCCCCATTGCAAGTCAGCGCCATGGCCCGGCGCGACCGCGAGTAGTGTCGCTGCACCCGCAGCCTGAAAGACCCTGTTACGGCTTAAGCATGCGGAAGAACGCATTCACTTTGCCTGAATCCACTGGGAAGCTGAACAGGTTCGTGCTGCCTGAGCCAGGGATGGTCACCCAAGCGCCGGTGTCAACGATACTCACGCCATTACTCTGCAAGAGCCAGCCAAGATGCCCCGCATCCCAGCCGAGCGTCAACACGTTGCCACTGAGCGTGGCGGTGAGGTTGGTCGGGTAAGGATTGATCGTCGGCGGCGCCTTGGAGATGACCAGGTCCACAGAGAGATTGGCGATGTAGTTGGAAAGATACCCGGTGACGCCCGCCGGCAAACTGATCAGGTTGAGCGCCGGGTAGCCATCGCCGCTAATGGACCCGGTGTAACTGATGAGCGGGAACTGACCGACGACCCAGCCGGCGCCGTTCACGGCGAGTTTGACGGAGCCGCTGGCAGAGAAGGTATTCGCCACAATGGGAGCCGTCGCCGGATTGCCGTAGCTCGTGAGCACGAGGTTCAGCGTGGAACCGGTGAGGTTGAGGATGGACCCTCCCGTTCCCGTAGTGGTGATGCTGTTAACGGTTACCGTGGCATTCGAGATGTTGAGGGCGCCGGGAGCCGCGCTGGCTGTGAGACTGACCGGCCCAAGCGAGGCGGTGCCCCCACCGATGTTCAGCGTGCTGCTGCTCAACGCCGCATTGGCGTTGTTATTGCGCAGTACCGACAGGCTGGTGGACAGCGCGTCCAATACGCCCTGGTCGAACGAGAAGGTGTTTTGATACGCGCCCGCATTGTTGTAGTTGCCGATGACCAGCGTGCTCACCAGCAGGTCAACCGGGTGGCCGGTGAAGTCCACGGTGTTGGTGATGCCCGCGCCGGTGCCGGTTGCGGGGTTCACCCCCACGTTGAGGACCGCGCGGGAAACGCTGTCGTAGCCGCGCAGGCGCACACCGCCGGTTGCCTGATCGAAGTGCACATAGCTGCCGTCGCGTCCGCCGCCTCCGGCGTTGAACGTGTTCAAGTTGAAGACATTGGTCGCGGGGCCGAGGATGAGTTCCGGTATGAGCTGACGGCCACCTGCGCCCACGGTCATGGTTCCGGCCGTGATCGAGTTGGAAATGCCCGCCAGCTTGAGCTGATTGACGACAGTGGCTCCGGCAGGCGGTCCGGGGTTGCCATCGAGCGTGCCCATGTTAATCACGCCGGTGGTTCCAAGACTGGCGCTGAAGTTGTCGATTGCGGACAGGTCTACGAACACATTGTCCGGGTTGACGCCCGAGCCCGTAGCCCCCAAACCGATTTGAATGGAGCCGCCGTTCGTATTGACGTTCAGCGACGCGCCGGTCCCCGTTACCGGCACATACACCGTCGCGCCGACTGGTCCCAGGTTACCGATGGCCACGTTGCCGTTGACGGTGAGCGTCTGCGGGGTGCCGGCGCTCAAGTTGATCGCGTCGTTGCCGGAGTTGTTGCCACCCGCTATCAGGCCAGGCAGCACCGGGTTGCCGGAGGTGAACGCAGCCGAGCCACTATCCGCCGCGCCGTTGGTGCTGCCAAGAACCAGCACGCTGGCGGGCGAATAGTTCGCGACCGCGGTCGCGAGCGAGCCGCTGCCGAGCACAACCGTCGGACCCGCATAGGTGTTGGCGCCGCCCAGGGTCACAAAAGCGCCGTTGAGGAGGGTCAGTCCGCCCGGGCCGGAAATGTTGCCATTGAACATACCGCCGGCGCCTAATGCGAGGGTCCCGTTATCCAGGATATTGCCCGAGGGCGGGAACGCATTGTCGAACTCGAGCGTGCCGCCGCCGGCGATGAGTGAGCCGCCGGAGTAACTGATATTCCCGCTGCTCAAAATGACCCTCCCCGCGCTGTTGATGCCAAAGGCGCCGGTGCCGGTGACATCGCCCGACACGGTGATCGTGCCCGACGGTCCCAACGCCAGCGTCCCGCCGTTCACAGCGATCGTGCCGCCCACATTGCCCACGCCGGTCAGGGTGACCATGTCCGCGTTGTTCTTCACCAACGAGCCACTGCCGCTGATGACGTTCCCAAAGCTCACGTCGTCGCTGCGGTCGAAGATGACTTGGCCGGAGTTGGCGACGCTGGCCGTGCCGATGCTGCCCGAGGTGCTGCCGTTGCCTATAGCCAGGGCGCCATTGAGAACGCTGATGCTGCCGGAAAGGGCGTTGCTGTTCGCCAGAGTGAGCATGCTCGAACCGTCTTTCAACACGCTGCCGCTGCTACTGATCGAGCCGCTCCCGCTGAACGTGTAGTTCTTCGTGCTGCTGCTGACGGTGATGCCTTTCGGGTTGAGGTTCGTCGCCACGTTCACCGAAGCCGTGCCCGGAGCGGTGTCGTCAAAGGTCACGAACGGCCCCTGGCCCGCGGTTTCCGTGTAAGCCGCCGGCGTCGCGCCGTTCCACCAGTTGGCCGAGCCGCCAATATCCCAGTCGCCCGTCGGCGTGCCGCGCCAGACCAGCGCGGGGATGCCGGTGACGACGACGTAGATCGTGCCGTCAACGGCCACATTGTTCGAGAGATAAGCGGCCATGCCGGCGGGTGGTTGCAGCGTCAACCCGGCAAATCCGTTCAGACCTCCCAGCGAGGAACATTTGATGAAGGGGAACGTCCCCGTGGCGGGATTAGCCGTCGTGAAGCTCAATGTGTTGTTCGTGCCGTCCACGTTTAGCGCGCTGGTGTAAATGGAGGCCTCCGTGCCGCTTTGCTGTAGTGGCACCGAGACCGCGCAGTTCGTCAGGTTCAGCGAATTCAGCGTCATGCCGCTGGCGGAGCTGTTGAGCTGCCCGAGCACCACCAGGTTGGCGTTGGTCACATACACGTCGCCGAAACCAAACACATTGCTCACCGTGAGCGTGCCGCCGTTGTCACCCGCGGCCAGCGTTCCGCTCAGGCCGATGCTGTTCGGCGCGTTTGGAATAATCGTTCCCTTCCCGCTAAGAACGGCGCCGGCGTTCACGACATAGTTGCTTCCGCCGATATGCCGGCCATCCACCAGCAATGCCCCTGCGTTAATCGTCGTGATACCGTTGTAAGTGTTGGTGCCGCTTAATGTCAAGGTAGTGTCCACCGTGTTCTTTGTCAGATGGAGCACGCCGTTGGCCACCTGGATCGGACCGCTAAAGATACTGTTGTTGTTCACAGCAAGTACCGTGGCCACAGTCGCACCATTGAGGCCATGAGTGATCGTGCCGGAACCGGACAGGAATCCGATGGTCTCGGTATAGCCCGTGCCCGCCGAATCGCTGCGCCCGTTGATATCCCATACACCGCCGGCGTTGACAGTCATGAAGGCGTTGGCACTATAACAACTCCCCTGCCAGTTTAAGATGGTTCCGCCGCTGTTGATCGTCCACGTCTGCACGTTACCGAACCCGTTGGGCGAGTTGGGAGCGACGGAACCCGCGTTCACCACAATATTGGATACATTCGCGCCGCGATCGAGCGAGAGCTTGCCGCCGCCCGTCTTCGTCAGCGTGAAGTTGTTCGTCCCACTTGTGAGATAGCCGGCGATGAAGACGTAGGTATAATTGGCCCCGTCCACCCGGATCGTGCTGTTATCAGCCAAAAGGATGGCGGGGAACGAGGCACTGCTGTTCGCACTGGTGCCACTGTCGTTGACCGTGCTCAAGCCCCACCGAGTGCTGCTCGTGTTGGTCGCCGGGCTGGCATAGATGGCTCCTTGCGTTCCGCCGACGCCAGTGCCGCTGATCGTGAGGTGCTTGTTGTTGACCGCGATGCCAGGCATTACTTGCAGAGTCGCGCCGCTCGCCACGACGGCTCGGTTGTTTCCATTCTGGTTGCCAAGAACGCCCAGCGTGGCGTTGCCACATTGCAACGTGCCGTTGGTCACGATGACCAGACCACTTAAGGAACCCGAGGCATTCGTGTTGGCGTTGTTCAACAGCAAGGTGCCCGCGCCGGATTTAATAAATCCGTTCGTGCTGAAGATGGCGGCGCCAAAGGTGGCGACCTGGTTGCTGACATTGATGACCGGCGCGCCCGAGCTGACCGCCAGGTTGAGGGCGCTGGTCGTGGGCAGCGTCGCGTTGGTGGTGCTCGCGTTCAGCACCCAGTTGGTCGAAGGCACGGTATCGCCAAAGATCACGTTGCCAATGGTGCGCGCCCCATCCAGCGTCACCGTGCTCAGCGTCCCGATATCCAGCGTGCTGAAATCAGCCGTATTGTCCGCGCCGTCGGCCACCGGACCGGCGCCGTTGTTCCAATTGGTGGCCGCGCCCCACGTGCCGGAGGCGTTGGTGCCGCCAACCAGTTGCGTCCAGAAGTAGCTGGCTGCAGCGCGGGACCCGATGGCAGGTAATAACCAGAAGGCGAGCAGCATGACGACGGACGCTCTCATTGTCGCTGAAGGGTAAAGACGTTGCGTTTTCATAGATCACATCAAGGCTTACTGGGTTCAGTTGAAGGACGCGTAGATCCGTCTGCAAAGCGAGCTCAAAGGATGCTCCTCGCTGGCGAGAGCCTGCACGCGTGCTTTCATGGCTGAACGTCTCATTTTAACGTAAACACTCTCCATCTGTCCAGCACAAAACTACGCTCCTTTGTGCATTGGGTGTGCCTCAGATTGGCAACTTCCAATGCCAGCGGCGCTTGCACGCTCCAGGCCACCGGCATTACCCCGTATCCGCTCCTGATACACACCGTCGTACCTCTGCAAAGTTTGCAGAGGTACGACGGTGTGTATCAGGAGCGGATACGGAGAGTGTCCGGTGGAGAGCCGGATCGAGGGGATAGGGCACAGCATCGCTCAGAAGAGGTAGTTAGAAATCCGACGAAAGCGCAGTGGCACCCAAATCTCCCGCGTGGAAGGGTTCTGCGCATGGCAGAAAACATTTGCAAAACGAGGATTCGTGCCTGAACTCGCGACCCTGGATACCATCTCATGAAGCAGAGGTATGGTTCGCGCGATGTTCTTGGCTTTTCTCGTTTGCAGGGCCTACGCGGGCTCGCAGGAGGCGCCGCCCTCGCCTGACCGACCCTGGCATTCAGCCGGGGAACCGGGATTGCAGGGCGAGGGGAGACTCCTTCGCCCCCCTGAGTTCCCGCTGGATGCCCGCACGAATTATTCACTGGGGGAGCTCATAGATTTAGCCGAGACCCACAATCCCGACACCCGCGTGGCGTGGGAACGCGCCCGGGCGCAGGCCGCTACTCTGAGCCTGGCGCGCAGCGAGTTGTATCCTGCCTTGACCGCGGTAGCGCTCTCGCAGCTCACTCGCGGCAACACCTTCTTCGGCACGTCGTTCTACCAGCAGACGATTCAGGAGTTCGACGGAGGGCTGGAACTCAGCTACACGGTTTTGGACTTTGGCGCGCGTGCCGGCCGCATCAACGCGGCCAAAGCCCAGCTTCTGGCGGCAAACTCGTCTTTCAACGATGCCCATCGCCAGGTCATTTACCGGGTCGAGCAGGCGTACTATCAAGTGCTGAATTCCGTCGGCCAACTGGCCGCGGCCCAGGCAAGTCTCACCAATGCGCAGACTGTGCAACAGGCGGCTGAAGACCGTCTGCAGAATGGTCTGGCGACCGAGCCGGATGTGCTGGAAGCTCGAAGCGCCACCGCGCAAGCCGAGTACGAATTGCAGGCCATCATCGGCGCCCAGGAAATCGCACACGGAGACTTGGCAAAATCGCTTGGAACTACCCCAACCACGCCGATCCACGTGCAGCCGCTTCAACAGCTCAGCATCCCGGATACTCTTGCGGACACCGTTGACCGGGCGCTGAATCGGGCCTTTGAACAGCGGCCGGATCTGCTCCAGCAATTGGCCGAGGTGCGTTCGGCCAACGCCAGAGTCAAGGAGGCCCGCGCCGCGTATTATCCTACTTTGAATGTTAATGCATTGGGAGCCGGGCAGGGTTTTTATGCCTCCCAGGACTCGGGGCCCTGGGTCAGTCGAGGAGACTTTGCGGCTGGGATAGGATTGAGCCTGAGCTGGCCCCTGTTCGATGCCGGGGCACGAAAAAGCAAACTGGCGCGAGCGAAAGCGGAGGTCATGGCGTCCGAGGCGAACGTGAACGCGACTCGTGATGCCATTGCCGAGGAGGTTTGGAGGGCTTACTCCAACTTGCGCACCGCCTTCCGCCAGCGGCAATCGGCGCTCGCGCTGCTTTCAGCCGCGGAGCAATCCTATGCTGCGGCCCTGGAATCCTACAATCACGGTGTTCGCAACTTGCTGGACGTAACAGCAGCCCAACGCACGCTGGCGCAGGCCCGCTGCACTGATGTCCTCGCACGCACACAGGTGCTCGCGTCTCTGGCGGAACTGGCGTTCCGAACCGGAGATTCGCTCCAACGAACCACAAGGAAAACCGGACCATGAGAAGGGGCCCCATTCCTCATTTCCTAAGCTGCAGGGGCGGGGACGGCCCGTCCCCGCCCCTCTTATTGAATCGGCCCGGCCTGCGTTGTGGGGTCGTGTTGCTGCCAGGGCTCCTGGCAGGCTGCACCCGGGCGCCGTCTTTTGATATCGTTGGGTCGTTCTTCCCGGCGTGGCTCGTTTGCCTGTTCCTCGGCATTCTGCTGGCCATCTTCGCCCGCTGGCTCCTGTTGCGCCTGAAAGTCAGCATCTTGCTCCCCATTCTAGTATATCCGAGCCTGGCGGCTTTGTTCACGTTCTTATTGTGGCTGATCTTCTTTAGCTAAGGGAGGAATAACACTATGGCTGCTGAAACTGACGCGAATTCTCAAAAGCTAATAGGGCGCTGGGTCAGCATTGGCATTGTGGTCGCCGCCATCGTGATGGGTTTGGTTGTGCTCCATAAGGCCACCCACTATCCCAGGACCGATGACGCAGCCGTATTGGCGAACTACATCGGAATAGCGCCGCAGGTCGAGGGTCCGCTAGTCCGGCTGCCCGTCCACGACAACCAGTTCGTTAAGAAAGGCGAACTGCTTTTCGAAATTGACGACCGGCCCTACCAATACGCGCTGGAAAGTGCCCTCTCGGAACAGGCGGCTCTGGAGGGTCAAATCGCGGATGAAACACGCAAGATCGCCGCCCTCAGGAGCGCGGTCTCGGTGGCTGAGGCCAACATCCACAGCACTGAGGCCGACGTGGTGACGGCCGAACAGGGCGTCAGTCGGGCGCAAGCGGAATGGGCCTATGCCAGCAACAATCTGCAGCGCCTGGAGCCTCTGCTGGTGAAACATTTTGTTACGGTGGATGACATTGACAAGGCGAAGACCTCGGAGATAGCGCAGCGGGAAGCTCTTAGGCAAGCGCAATCGCATCTGCTACTGGTGCGCTCGCAAGTGAAGTCAACTCAGGCGCAACATGAGCAAGCCGCCAATGCCGTGACCACGCTGGAGCCGCTGACTAGCCAGCGCGGGGCCAAAGAGGCGGCTGTGAGGCGCGCGCGCTACGATCTGGACAACTGCCGGGTTTATGCGCCCTTCGAGGCGCGCGTGACCAACCTCATGATTTCCGAAGGCGCCTACGCCCACGTCGGCCAGCAGATGTTCGTGCTCATTGACGCGCGCCGGTGGTGGGCCCTGGCCAACTTCCGTGAGGGGCAACTCGATCACATCAGGCGGGGAATGCGGGCGGATGTTTATGTGCTGTCGAAACCTGATCGGCGCTTCCTCGGGTTTGTGGAGAGTATCGGCTTTGGCGTCACGCCGGATGCCGATGTGATTGGTCGTTTCGAGAGTGGTCTTCCGGATGTCCAGCGAACCCTTAATTGGGTTCACCTGGCTTCGCGATATCCGGTGCGCGTGCGCGTCGAGAATCCCGAACCGGAACTGTTTCGCGTCAGCGAATCCGCCGTGGTAATCATTCGGGGAAAGTGACCATGGCAGCGGTTGCCACCACCATTACCGATTGGCCCCGGCCTTTGGTTTGGCTGCGAGAGTTTCTCCGGGACGAACTCTCACCGTATCCTGGAAGAGTGGGAGTAGTGGCGCGGATGGTCCTGGCGTCAACGGTCATCATGATTGTTTTCATGACCTTCCGCATACCTTTTGGCCAGTACGCTGCCCTCTATGGGCTGATTATCTCGCGGGAAGACCCGCAAGCGACCATCAACGCCGTCAAGACCAACATTATCGCGTTTGCCTTCTCCGCCGCTTTTGTCCTGGTCAGTGCGCTGGTCTTTGCGGGTGACCCTATGCTGCGCTTGCTCTGGGTCATGATGGCTTTGTTCACGGTGTTTTTCGCCCTGAGCGCCATGACCAATTACACCGCCGCCGCACGGTTCGGCTGGATGGTAGTCATCATGATTCCGCTCTGGGACGAGCACACCAATACGGAGGATAAGGTAACGGCGACTCTCTGGACGGTAGGGGCCCTCGTGTTTGCCAGTCTGGTCACGGCCGCCATCGAGTTGACTTTCGAGGCCTTGCACCCGTCGAGGGACTTGCTCCGATCGCTGGACGAGCGTTTGAGCGGAGCGGAGGAAGTGCTCTCCTGCTATGCCGAAGGCTGCCCGGTGGACCCGAAAACGGCGGATCACCTCACCCTCCTGGCCATGCTGGGGACCTCGAGATTGCGCCGCCTTTTGAAACGTTCCGCGGCCTCGATGAGTTATGGCGAGAAGATGGGGGCCGTGGTGGCCCTCGTGGGAAGGGTGGTGGACTTAACCGCGAGCCTGGCACATCTCAGCCCAGAATTCTCTCAGGACGATCGGAAGAGAATCCGCACTCTAGCCGGGAACATCGCCAGTATTCGAGCGGATCTGCAGGCCGAACGGGTTCCAGGCCCAGCCCGGTCCGCTGACGATCTTCGCCCGAATGCCAATGCCGTTCCGCTATTGGGTGAGCTGGAAAAGACCGTTTGCATGATCCCGGAGGTGTTTTCCGGCTCACAATCGCTCAGCGCCTATGCGCCTACGCCGCCGGGTCACGCACCCCCAGCGCGGCTATTTGCCTCAGATGTACTCACCAACCCCGAACATATTAAATTTGCGCTCAAGGGCTGCCTGGCGGCCAGCCTTTGCTACCTCATCTACATGTCGCTCGACTGGCGGGGGATTAGCACGGCGGTCACTACCTGCTTTCTGACAGCGTTGAGCACGGTGGGATCGTCTCATCAAAAGCAGGTCTTGCGTATCACCGGAGCCCTCGCCGGTGGCGCTTTGGGTATGCTCGCACAGATATTCATTCTGCCTTCGGTTGATTCGATTGCCGGCTTCACGTTCCTTTTTCTGGTGGTCAGTTTTACGGCCGCGTGGTTCATATCCTCCGGCCCGCGGCTTTCGTATTTCGGGGTCCAGCTCGCCTATGCTTACTTCATTGTCAATCTCTCGGACTTCAAGATTCAAACCTCGCTGACGCCGGCACGGGATCGCGTCATAGGCATTCTGCTGGGCCTCGCGATCATGTGGCTGGTTTTTGACCGATTGTGGGGTGCGCCCGGAATTGTCGAAATGAAACGAGCATTCATTTCCCTGTTGCGCGACCTGGCTACGCTTGCCCGCGAACCGCTCTCCGGGAACTTGCAAATTGCCATCCCGCAGAGTTATGCCCTTCGTGAGACTGTCAACAATGGCTTCAATAAGGTTAGGGCGCTCGCAGATGGAGTTGCGCTCGAATTCGGCCCCTCCCGGCAGCAGGATTTGGCCCTGCGAAGTCGCATTCTCGGCTGGCAACCGCAACTGCGAATGCTGTTTGTCAGTTGCGTGACTTTGCTTAAATATCGCCTGCAGCTTCCTGGCTTCGAATTGCCTGAGCCGGTCCGCCTTTCCCAGCAGGAATTCGACGAAAGTCTGGCACGCACACTGGATGGTATGGCCGACCGTCTGGAGGCCAAAGCGCCTCAGGGGACGCAGGATTTGGAAGTTGCATTTACGCGGCTGAGGGACTCCGTTCGGAATTCCGGCCCGGCCGAAGCCCAGGGAGCGCTCACTGCCAACCTGAAAGCTTTTCTCCCTCTATCCGAGAGAATCAAGGGCCTCGCGATTTCCTTGTACAAGGAGCTTTCAAGCTGACGTGCCTGACCTATGCACGACGCAATAAAGGCATTTTTCCTGGTTTTCAGCGCGCTGTTCCCGATCGTGGATCCGCTGGGCGGCAGTCCGATCTTCCTGGCGCTAACGCGCGATCTGTTGCCGAGAAGCCGCAGAGAGCTGTCCTGGCATGTGACGTTGCACAGCTTTCTTTTGATGGCGGGCTCATACTTCTTAGGCTCGCACGTCCTGGATTTTTTCGGCGTGTCGCTCCCGGCTGTGCAGGTCGGAGGGGGGTTGGTCGTCTGTGCGTTCGGATGGAAACTGCTGATGGCGAAGGACGGGGAGCGGAGCACCACACCTGAAGCCGTCCCACCGCAGAACCTTTTTCGCCAGGCATTTTACCCGCTGACCTTGCCTTTGACCATAGGACCGGGCTCTATTTCGGTGGCCATCACGGTCGGCGCAAACTCGACCCACAACTACGGAGTCCACATTTGGATTATTCTGGCAGCGCTGATTGCCATGGGCCTCGTCGCGGTCAGTATCTTTCTCTGCTACGGCTTCGCCGATTGGCTGGCTCGAATACTTGGAGACATAGGAACCACTGTCGTCATTCGCCTTTCCGCGTTTCTACTGCTGTGTATTGGGGTCCAGATTGTCTGGAACGGTATCCATGCCCTGCTCGGGTCCGTTCGTCTTCAGGTGGGTTAGCGTTATCGCGACAAGAAGTCAAGAAGTTGCATTCGGCACCGTCTCATGCATAAGATGACGGCTGAATCCGTCGTGGAGCTGCTGAAACGATTGCCGGCGGCGGCGCCGGGCCATCCCATACCAAAGTATGATGGACCCCATCGCCGCCCGCGTGCTAGCGTTTGCCAGAGCCGGGTCGAGCCAAACTGCTCAAGCCGGCGGCAAAATTGAGCACATCCGAAATTCCGCTGATCTCGGTCGTTGACGACGATCGGTCTGTTGTGGAAGCGATCGTCAGCCTGATCGAGTCAGTCGGCTACGCGGCCGCTGGATTCTCTTCGGCCGAAGACTTCCTGAACTCGCCTCAATTGGGCCACACGGCGTGTCTGATCCTCGACGTGCGCATGCCGGGAATGGGAGGCCTCGAGCTGCAACGACGCCTGGCGGCAGAGAATGACCGTACGCCGATCATTTTCATAACTGCGCATGGAGGTCACGATATTTCCGCGGAAGCGTTGCGCCGAGGAGCCGTGGCGTTTCTGCGCAAGCCGTTCAGCCAGGAATCCCTGCTCGATGCGGTGCGTTCAGTTCTGGCGCGGCGGGGAGGACCAACTGGGCGTGAAGGATCAGAATGAATGCCCCTCGATTCTCGTTGTAGCGGCGGCTCAGGAATAGCTCCGCATGGCAGAAATGATCGCGGTACGACGCTAGGGTATCCAATACCAAGTGATTATAGAACCCACCCCCGATGCGCTGCTAAGTTTCCCGCAGAAGTAAGAACACAATTAACAAAGAATTGAATTGAGCAACGCAAGAACAGAACTAATCGCGGTCGTGGACGACGACAAATCGCTCGTGGAAGCAACGGTCAATCTAATGGATTCCGTCGGGTTCACCACGCAGGGGTTCCTTTCGGCCGAGGAATTCCTGACCTCTCCTCAGTTGCCCTTGACGGCTTGTTTGATCCTCGACGTTTGCATGCCGCGAATGGGTGGGCTGGAACTGCAGCGGCTCCTGGTCGCGCGGAATCACCGGATTCCGATCGTCTTCATAAGCGCAAACGGGGGTGAAGACGTCTCGGCCAAAGCTTTGGAAGCCGGCGCCGTGGAATTCCTGCACAAGCCGTTCAGCCAGGAGTCCCTGCTCCGAGCCGTGCGCTCAGCGCTCGCCCTCTCCAGGAACGATTCAAAATGACTCATCGAAACCCCTGCGGCCGTTCAAAAGGTACGTTTAACACATGACACAGACCAGAGCTACTATTGAGAATCGACCGGCGGTTGACCGCGATAGGTTTGGCGGTCAAGCAAGTCCGGAACGGGCGATCTTCGCTACCGTCAGCGAGTACTCCGTGGCCCGGGAGCACCAGGACGCTTCGGAGGAGCGCTGGCGCTATGGAGCGCCCCCCCTGACGGCACCCGGTTTTGCGGGTTACAGCAACCCGCGACTGCCCCAAGGGGGTACCGACCGTTTCAGTCAGAGCGGCGCTCGGCTGGGCGGTGTGGCTGATGCTTTGGGCACCGTTCCTTCCTCCGCTGTGGTGGAAGAACGCAGACGTCTCGCTCGCGAAATTCATGATACGCTCGTCCAGGAGTTCGCAGGGATTTTGTTGCACCTTGAAGCGGCCAAAAGCTCGGACGATGCCGAAACGTGTAATGTCTCCGAGTGTGTGGCCCGCGCCAGGGAGCTCGCGAAATGCGGTTTGGAGGATGCGCGCCGGATGCTCCTGGGGCTGCGCCCCAAGTCGCTCGAAGGCACAACTCTGTCCGAGGCTCTGCGGCAGCTTGCTGAGCACTTTTCACGCGATTCCAGAATTGCCTGCAAATTTCGTTCGGACGGAGGTACGCGCGACATTCCGGTGGAGATTCAGGACGCCTTGTATCGTGTGGCCCAGGAAGCTTTGTGCAACGTGTGCAAGCACTCGCGCGCAACCTCCGCCTCGCTTTCGCTGGGTTACGGACCCGGTGTGGTCGTTTTGAAAATCAAAGACAATGGACAAGGGTTTGGGACGATGAGGCACCAATGCGCGGGGCATGGATATGGACTGGGCACGATGCGGGACCGCGCCCAGCGTCTCGGGGGTCAAATCGAAATCAACACTGCTCCAGGAAGAGGCACCGCGGTCAGCATTACCGTCCCACTTCCTGGCAACACTCAAATGGAAAGGAATAGCCAATGAAACATAGATCCACTCCCATGGCCAGTCAGGCCAAGATTCGGGTTCTGGTGGCGGACGACCATCCGATCGTACGCCACGGCATCATCGCGAACCTGAAACCGCAGCGAGACATGACAATCATCGCCGAAGCGAACGACGGTGTCGAGGCGACCGCTCTGATCAAAGAGCATTTGCCCGATGTCGTTATCCTGGACTTGCGGATGCCCCGCAAGGACGGTCTTGAGGTGGTCGCCGAGTTGAAGGAGTCAAACCTCCCGACCAAGGTCATCATCATGACGACCTTCGAAAGCGAGGAAGACGTCCATCGCTCCATCAAGGCCGGTGCGCGCGGATACTTGCTCAAGGACTCCTCTCAGGAGGAAATCCTCGACGCGATCCGGCGGGTGAGCGCCGGGGAAACCTACCTGCCTGCCCGCATCGTGCAAAAAGTGGCCGAAGGCATGCGCCAGCCCCAGATAAGCCCTCGCGAATTGGAAGTCCTGCAGGCCGTGGCGGCCGGCAAGAGCAACAAGGAAATCGGGGTTCAGCTCTTCATCGCGGAAGGCACGGTCAAGACCCACGTAAAAAGCCTGCTGGAAAAGCTCGGCGCGGTCGGCCGCACAGCCGCCGTAAAGGAAGCCGTCCATCGCGGCTTGGTCCGACTGAATTAAGCCATTAAGTCCTGTTCAGCCGCAGCTCGGCGAGGTCTAAATCGCGCTGGATACGGCGTAGAACCTCATCATTAATGACCTGTTCATTGCGTAGCTGGAGGATCATTCTTCGCTCTGCCAGGAGGGCCTCAGAAAACAATCGTTCGAACGCCGTTGCTTGAGGTCCTTCCCAGGCGTGGGGGTCTCGTTTTGCGTTTGTTTCCAACGCGGCAATCCGGTCTTCATACTGGGCTCGTAATTTTGCTAAAGCCTTTTCATCCGCCTTGCCGTTGAATTCGTTGAGGCGAGCCAGTGCGGCCTGGACCGCCTTGAGCCGCGCTTGGCATTCCTCCTTTTCCGTCACGCCGTCGTCCTCGACGCGAAGCCAGCGGATGATCACCGGGAGACTCAACCCCTGAAATACCAGCGTTACCAGGATGACGGCGAATGTGTGAAATAGAATCAGATCGCGGCCCGGGAACGGCGAGCCGCCACTGACACACAGCGGCAATGCCATTGCGGCCGCCATCGAATCAACGCCGCGCATACCGGTCCATGCCACAATTGCGGTGTGTCGCCAGTTCGGGCGTCGTGTACCTTTCGCAGCCGTTTTGCCGAGCAGATCCGGAAGGTGCTCGGCCCCAAAAATCCATGCGATCCGAACTAGAATGAGCGCAAGGTTCAACAAACCCGCCTCCCAGCATGGCTTCGCCAGAGACTGTCCTGAGAGATTCTCAACTATTTGTGGCAATTGCAGCCCGATGAGAATGAAGATGAGACCATTCAAGAGAAACACCACCATTTCCCAAACGGGAAAGATCTGGAACCGCGTTCGGGAGTTAATGATTTCAGGTGACCTCCAGCCCAAATACAAACCGGCCGTGACCACCGCCAGGACCCCGGATGCGCCCGCCTTGTCAGCCGCCAAATAGGCTGCGAAGGGCGTGAGCAATGACAATGTGGTCTGGACGGGAGGATCATCAAGACGGCGCTGAACAACCGAGGCAAGCCAGCCAATCATCGCGCCCAAACAAATACCGCCCAAAGACACGATTATGAACTCCAGACCAGCCAACGATAACGAGAACGTCCCCGTCACGACAGCCGCGACGGCAAAGCGGTAAATCACAAGAGCGGTCGCGTCGTTCACTAGACTTTCCCCTTCAAGAATCGTGACGATTTGCCGTGGCACTCGAAGTCTCTTGGTAATCGCGGTTGCCGCTACCGCGTCCGGAGGAGAGACGATTGCGCCCAGAACAAATGCGGCCGCCCACGGCAGCCCGACCAGCTTGTGCGCCACGAAACCGACGATGACGGTTGTTATCAAGACCAGACGGATGGCCAGCATGGAAATCGGTCGCAGGTTGGCGCGAAAATCCCGCCAGGACGTGAACAAGGCCGCAGGATAGAGGAGTGGCGGAAGGAAGAGCAGGAACACCAGCTCGGGATCAAGCCGGGGGTGCGGCAGGCCCGGAATCAAACCAAGCACCAAACCGCCGATGACAAAAAGGATTGGGTAAGCAACGCGCAATTTGCGGGCCAGCAAGGCCAACGCCGCCACGGCTACGAGCAGCCCGAGAATGATTTCGACGGTGTGAAGCACCACTGTAAACAATAAATTGGGCGCATCGGATGTTGAAGTTGCAGAATAGCCATTTTCGGGCTAGCCACACCTCTCTCTAAAGGAAGAGTGCGGCCGTATGAGTCAACACAGAGCGCAAAAGGAATTATGGTTCCGTGTCGGGAGCGTGGAGCAGCAACAGATCTAGCGTTGCCGTACTGGGCACGCACAGCGGGGCCGCGGAAACGCACGGAATTAGAAGAATGCCTCGAAAGGACGAGAAACGCCTCCCTCGAAAGCGGCAACGAGGAATCCATCTTAAGCCAGATAGCGAGGCCTCAGCGGCGCAGATAATTTTCAGCGTTATGCGATCAATTTCGGACGCGAATGCGGCGATGACGGTTCATGCGGCCCCCCATGAATGATCCTAACCTGCGGGTGGTCATCGTTGGCGGAGGTTTTGGTGGCCTGGCGGCGGCCAAAGCCCTCAAAGACGCGCCGGGGCACATAACGTTGGTGGACCGCACTAACCATCACCTGTTTCAACCGTTGCTCTATCAGGTGGCCATCTCAGTCCTCACGCCCGGTCAGATCGCCTCTCCGATTCGCGGGATTCTTCGGAAGCAAAGAAACACCACGGTCATTCTGGGAGAGGTCACGGGCCTCGACAAGGACCGTCGGTGCGTGTTCGTGAACTCGGCCGATCGACAAGGAGTGCCGCTGCCCTACGATTATCTGGTTTTGGCAATGGGGGTAAGCCACAGCTATTTTGGGCGCCAGGAGTTTGAAAGATTCGCGCCCGGATTGAAAAGCCTCGCGGACGCGGTCGCCATCAGGAACAAAGTCCTATATGCTTTCGAGCAGGCGGAGGCCGAGGAAGACCCCAGCCGTCACCGGGATCTCCTGACCTTTGTCCTCGTAGGCGGCGGTCCGACGGGAGTAGAAATGGCGGGTGCGATTGCCACGCTGGTGCGCAGCACGCTCCCATCGGAATTCCGGCGGATCGATCCCTCATTGACGAGAATTGTGCTGGTCGATCGCGGGAGCCGCCTGTTAGGCAGCTTCTCGGAGGAGCTTTCCGAGGCAGCAAAAGGACGGCTTGAGGAATTGGGTGTGGAGGTGCGCCTGGGACAGGGGGTAGATCAGATTGACGAGGAGGGTGTCATCTCAGCCGGGGAGCGAATTAGTAGCAGAACGGTAATTTGGACCGCCGGCGTCGCTCCCTCACCTGCCGGGAAATGGTTGGGAGTCGAAACGGATCACGCCGGCCGGGTCCGAGTCCGAGGCGATCTAACCGTGCCCGGCCATCCCGAAATCCTGGTAGTGGGTGATACCGCGTCGCTCGATCAGGACGGCAAGCCACTGCCCGGCGTGGCGCAAGTTGCGATACAACAGGGACGCTACGCAGGGAGGCTGATTCGTTCTCGAATTACGGGTGCTTCACCTCCGCCCCGCTTTCGGTACTTCGACAAGGGGAGTATGGCAGTCGTCGGCAAGGGATTTGCCCTGCTGCAAACCGGCAAAATCCGTTTTAGCGGCTTCCTGGCCTGGCTTGCCTGGGCCGCGGTGCACCTTGAGTTTCTCGCCACATCCAGTCTGCGAGTTAGCGTTCTTGTCCAGTGGGTGTGGACCTACTTGACGGGGCAGCGCGGTTCGCGGCTTATAGTGGATCATTACAGCAGAGGACAGCGGTCCGGAAAGTCATCACCCGCGATAATGGAAGCGCCGCTCGCAACGGCGATGGCCTCACGACATCGAGAATGAGTAGAGCGAATCTATGGAAGTCGTCCGTTGGCGTGCGCAGCAGAACAAAAGGCGGCAGCAGGAGCAGCAATACAGCCGCTACCGCGAACGTGTAGGGGCGACGGAGCGCCGGATGGATGATCCAGATATAGGCCCCCGTAGTCTCGCACGGGGAGTGCCAAACGCCGCAAGCGCCTATTTGGGCACCTTGAACACGCCCAGCAACGGCTACTGGGACATCACGAGCGCCTATATTGGGCGCTTTGGTGTGCCCGCCGTGGGCAAGCGGGTCTTCGTGAGCGTGAACGCCAACGTGGATGGGTTTGAGGGTATCCCGCTGGTGTTCTCAGCGCGAGTGCCGGCCGGGTCCTAACCCTCAAAGGGTGAACTCGGGCCCTCCGGGCGCTGTCCGCCTGGAGGGCCCTTTTGCCATGGACCCGGGGCAGAACACACGCAGATGGAAGATCGAGGATAGAAGATGGATGCCACAGATCACGCATCACGTTTCACGTTTCACCTCTCACGTTACACGTATCACGTTTCACGCCTATGAAGATTTCCTCCTGCTGATGAGAACGAACGTCAGGCGCTTAAGCTCCGTATGGAAAGGGCGCTCGGCCAAGAGCAAGGCGGCTGCTGGCGCGTGGATGTTATCGGTGGCCGTTACGGCTGGTACGTTCGCCCGGTCCGGCTGCGCGCCCGCACAAGTGGGGGTCGGCACAAACGTCCTGAACGAGCGTGGGATAGTTCCAGGAGCGCTGGGTAACTCCCGCGGCAGAACTCACGCCAATGGGCTCACCCCAAGGCGGAAACGGCTCGAAGCTGCGGCCCGGCTTTTAGTGGCTGGAAGCAAGACCTATACACATCAGCCGGGACTGGCTCTATGGTTGCTTCTGCAATGACTGGCGGCGTAGCCATTGGTTTACGGCAAAGAGGGCCACAGCCAGCGGTGGCCATGAAAGATACGGCCACACGCCAGTTAATCTGCCCGAGCTCAGAGTGACAGGAAGGCGGCAATCGAATCGGGCGGTCTCGGTCCCACGCGAAACAAGCACCTGCAACTTCCAATCCCCGGGCGCGTAAAGCTCCAGGGGCGCGGCGTATAGAAGTTTATTCGACGCTTGTTCCCGCGTCGCACGCACGCTCGACGAATTGTTCATCCCGTCCGGCAGGCGCATCGCGGCTGTGGGCAAACCGCAAAGCCCAGCCAATTGTTTCGTCGCCAGGCCGTCAGGAGGACTGAGAGTAAAGCTCACATCGGCATCCAGGACTACATTGCCGGTTCTCCGTTCTTGAATCAGCGCGCTCACATCCGCAAGTCCGCCCGCGGCCGCCTCTGGCGATGAAAACACAGTTACCGAGAAAGGGCCTTGGGTTTCTCGAAGCCGGATGATCCCGCCATCTCCCCTTGCCAGCAAGGGCGCAGACATGATGAGCGACGCCGTGACTATCCAGAAGTGAAAGCGCATGGGCGAGAAGGACGAACTAAGAAAGTAGTGCCGGCATGCCGCGCATCTGCATAGGTTGCAGACATGTCCAGATTCCGAAGGCATAAAGGGAAACAGCCACGCTCCCCCAGGGAGCCATGACACCAAACGCGGACCGGAGCCTGGACGCCTGATCGCGTGCGATGCGCCATCCAAGGTAAAGCGTCGCTAAAAGTCCAATATCGAGCAGCACCGTTTGAAGGACGCGCAGATGGTTCATACTGATAAGGGGACCGGCACCTGGCGAGCTCGACTGACTGGCAACTGCCCAGCCGAGATCGCCAAGAACCCGTTGAAAAACCGGCAAGACGGAGTCCCAGCCCAGCAAAAAGTGAAATAGATAATGCGCAGCCCACATCGCCGTTGCGAGGGGAACCAGCGCCAAAGAAAAACGACCGATCATTTCGCACGTCGAAACCTTGACACCCGCTATGGCCCGGCCCGCCAGAACACTGCCACTAAACAGGATAAGTGGAACCAGGATGAGGGCGAAAAAGAGGGCGCTTGTAACCGGAAGGGCCGACGGAAGGTTCAGGTTCGCGGCGATGTGATCTCGCCAGCTCGAGATGGGTGTTAACATAAGCGCCGCGTTCGCGAAAGCCGCAAATACGAACACCAAGGCCAAAGCTGTTATATCACGACGCCGCGAAAGCCGACCCACGGATGATCGTTGTGGATCTCGAACGATATCCATGCTCGGCGCCACCGCCAACACGCCGATGTTGTCGTGCGGGCAGGCACGAACGCAGTCGAGGCAAAACGTGCAATCGAGATTGCCGGCTTTGCGGGGGAGATGCAGGCCCATTTCGCAACCGCGTTGGCGTTCATTACCGCGGAGACAATCATGTGTCTTGCAGTTGGCGCAAATGTCCGCCGCGCGGACTTTGACTTCGAGCGGCGAAACCAATGAGGCGACGAACTGGAATTGACCGATGGGACAAAGGTATTTGCAGAAGCTTGCGCCGCTGAAGAGCGCATCAATAGCGAAAGCCGCCAGAAAATAGTTGATGATCAACCAAGCGGTCCAGATAGGCTTATCCCAAAGGCTGAACACCTCGTAAGCCCAAAAGAACGACACGAGCAGCGCCACAGCGAACCATTTTGAACGCAACGCCTGCGGCCAGGCACGTTGCGGCAGACCTAGACGGCGCCCTAGCTCGCGGAAAAGCATGAAGGGGCAGGCCATGCAAAAGACGTTTGCCGCCGCCAGAAGAGCAATGATAACAGATGCGCGCCAACAAACCCAAGGCAATAGGCCGGCGAGGTTGTTCGAACTCACCTGCGGACCAAACAACCCGTCGGCAATCACAACGAGGGCAATCATGAAGAGCACCGCTTGCATGAAACGGCGGGCGGATCGTGCGCGGAGAAAAGGTCCGACCAGGGGCACGGACAGCAAATCAAAGGATTTCTGAGCGACGAAAGACGTTGGCTTCGATTGACGAAACAAACCCACGGATGAAGACACAGGACTTTGGACTTGAATCAGGGCTGAACCCGTATTGCGAGCGGAAGGGACCCTTTGCGGATGGACAAGCAAATGGCCGGGCGAGAGGTACTGGATTGCGATAAGAGCGGCAGGAATCAGAAAGACCAGCGAGCCCGGCACCCACATGATCAAGCCCGCGCAGCTCTGGTCGCCGAGAACGGTAGTCCCGAAAAGCCTTGGTGCTGCCAAATACGTCGGATAAAGCACATGATCCGAGAAGGTGAGAATGGCGGACAACGCGGTGTTCAACAAATCCGCCGCAAGGAGATAAATGGGCACCGACCAGAGCGGCCATTGCGGACGGCTGGGAAATGGCCGGACAACGGGCCACCAAAAAAGAAGCCACGCTCCCAGGAAGCAGGCGTGCTCGACCTTGTGCCAGGCCGGCGAGCGGAGCGCGAGATCGAACGCCGCCGGCACATGCCAGGCACAGAGCGTGACCGCCATCACAAGCCAGCAATTCAGCGGGTGCGTCAGGGTGTGCCCAGCCCGGCGGAGCGCCGGCCAGGTCAAAAATGGGCCGACTCCGTCGCGAGCGAATTTCCTCGGCAGCCCGCGCAGCAGGGGAAGCAATGGCGCGCCCAGCAGAATCAGCGGCGGAGCCACGGACATCAGCAACAGGTGTTGCACCATGTGGGCTGAAAGCAGAAGGCCGGAGAACGCATCGAGCGGCGAAGCGATCGCGAGCCAAAGCGCTACCAGGCCTCCGACGAATGCGAGCGAGCGCCATGCCGGAAATCGCGTCGGGGAGGTTTGGTGCAAGATCAGCCAACCGCGCAAGTACAGAATCAGTAACACCACCATGCCCAGGGCGATCTTCGGGTCGAACGACCACGAACTAAGAATCGCTTGAGAGGTCGGTGACATCGGCTCACGGTTTCCCGGCGGCACCGCTGGTTTGCGGCGACACCACAGCACTCGCCAGGGATGCGTCCTGTGCGGGTCTTTGGTTGGCTGGGTGGAGTGATTTTAGGAACGCTACCAGCGCCGTCGTCTCTGGTGGACTGAGGTTCTTACCGTAGGCAGGCATGTTGCCGCGACCCTGCAATACCTGTCGGATCAGTTGGTCGCCGGTGAGCCGGGTCGCAACGGTATCAAGCTCTGGACCACGCTGACCGCCTTCGCCACCGAGAGCGTGACAGTTGCGGCATTGTTTGGCCTGAAAGACAACGGCGCCCTGACGTTCGAGCGCCGAGCGGCCTTCGAGCAGTTTGTGGGGGACGGGCGCGCTGCTCCACGCATCCATCACGGGCGACCATGGGGCGTAGGTGCCGAGCTGAGTGAACGCTGCCAGGGCGACGATGATGAGCAGGAGGCACAGCACCGGGAGTGGCCGGCGACGCCAGCTCTTCTCACCCGTGCCCGAAATCAGCGGCAATGCAATCAAGAAGCCGATGGCAATAACTGGTGCAACGAGCAACAGGATCGTCTCCAGGCTCGGCGGCAAAAGCGCCAGCGCTGCAAAGGCCCATAGAAAAAAATAGTCCGGGCGGGGCACTGCTTGCACGACCGTCGGATCGGGCTGGCCTTTCGGGCCAAACGGTCCGAAAACCGCGGCGCAGAGGACCAGGGCAAGAATGATTACGCCGGAGAACACAAGGTCCTTGCGGAACGCATCCGGGACAAATTTCACGCCGTCTCTCTGCGTCAGCTCGTGATACTCCTTGAGATACGTCGCGCGTTTGACGACGCGGCCCGGCATAGGCCACTCGTTTATTCCCAGCTTGAGGACCATGAGCAGATGAACCCCGACAAACGCGATCAACGTGCCAGGAACAATAAACACATGGATGGTAAAGAATCGGGACAAGGTTTCCCCTGCGATGATGGGTCCTCCGAGCACCGCGTGAACCAGTGGGGTTCCAATGAGTGGCGTTCGGCCCATAACCGAAGCGCCGATGCCAAGGCCCCAGTAAGCATCCTGGTCGAAGCGCAGCACCTGCCCTGTGAACGCCATCCCTAGCGTCATCAGCAGAAGGAAGACTCCGACAATCCAGGTCAGCTCGCGTGGATATTTATAAGCGCCGAACAGGAATACCTGCACCATGTGAATCAGCACCAGCGCGACCATGAAGTTGGAACCCCAACCGTGCAGGGCGCGGATGAACCAGCCGAAGGCCTGCTGGTGGTTCAACACTTGCAGACTCGTCCAGGCCTGGCCGGCGGATGGAACATAAACAATTGCAAGGCAGATGCCGGTAATGAACTGCAAAACCATCACTGTGAGGCTGGCACTACCGAAGACATAGGCCCAACTGGCGGTGCTTCGCGGCACCGGATGCTCCATCGCCTCCTTGATCGGCTTGCCTAATTGCAGGCGGTGGTCAAACCACTCTACGAGGTCTTTGGTCAGGCGCATGCGCACCTCTTCGGTTGGCCGGCACAGGCTTGGCCGGGCGGCGATGCCAGCGTCGGAATTTGACCGGCTTTGATCCAGAGTTGGCCGCCCTCAATCTTGTAGTCGTATTCGAAGAGGCCGCGCGGCGGCGGCCCCGAGGCGCGCTGGCCATCGGCATAGTAAGCGCCGCCGTGACACGGGCACATGAACAATCCTGACTGCGGATACCACCTCACCGGACAGCCCAGATGCGCGCAGTTGATGGCAAAAACCTGCAACTTGTCGGTGGAAATGCGCCGCACCCAGCAGGGAATGTTGCCGGTCTCGCCATCCCACGGGCGCACGAAAGGATTGCGATAGGTTGCCAGCCTGGTCTCGCCTTCGGGGAATTGCGTCATCGGTCCGAGCGTTATCCACTCCAGTTCCTTCTCCATCTCTTTCCGCTTGGCCGGGCCGAAGATGTAGCCAACCACAGGCACCGCGAAAAGGACGCCGGCCACCGCATTCAGCGCGATGCCAAGCGTCATCAACATGTTGCGGCGTGATACCTGCTTGGGAGCCATCGGGCTCCGCGCCGGAGTTTCAGGTTCTTGAATGAGTTCAGGCATAATCGTCTCCTTAATTTGCCAGTGGGGATTGCTCGTTCCCTGGATATGGCTGGCCGGGATTGGCCTTCCTCTGGGCAACCAGCCAGGCAACAACATCTGTAACTTCTAGCGAGGTCATCGCTTTGCCTGGCGCACAGTTGCGCCAATCGGGCTGACCAAGGTCCGGGCGACCGGCAATGACGGTCGTGCGCAAATTTTGATCACTAACCAGGGCGAGGAATGAGTCGTCAACAATTGAACTTCCTTTGGCAGTGCCCTTGCCTTCCGGTCCGTGACATCCAGCACAGAACGTTGCGTAAGCGCCCGCGCCCCGCGCTGCATCGCCGGGTTCCTTTGCTACGTAGGGGGGAGGGGTTTTGCCCAGCACTGCATCCGGCCTCCCCCAACGCGTGCGCATCTCACGCACCAGGATTTCGATCTGCTCGTCCGTCAGCGTTCCGCCCGAGCTTCTTGCAAAGGCGGGCATCAGCGAACCACGGATGCCGGAGGCTGTGGCGCGACGAATCGTGTCGCCACTGGCAATAGCGAGGTAAACCGGATTCGCCAAAGCGAGCGCGCTGTTGCCTTTACCGTCCTGACCGTGGCACCCAGCACAGTTTTGCCCATAAAGAACGGCGAAGTCGTGCACCTCATCCGGCTTAAGTTCAATATCGGCGTTGGTCGGTTTGCCGGGAGGCCGACAACCAACGCAAAAGGAGAGCACGGCGACGGAAGCGGCCAGTGACAAGAACCCTGAGTTCATGGCGGTCATTCGTTTTCGCTTTCCTCATTGCCGATGCCAGGCGCTTCAATCCCGGCGCGCACGGCGAAAGGCAGGTATTGCATCGTGGAAATTCGTTCATGCCGCGCGACAACGAAGCCGGCGACAAGGCCAAACGCAAACTGCGAAGCCATGAACCATCTCCAATCAATCCGCGCTTGCAGCGCCGGGTTCATGATGCCCAATCCCGCATACAAAATTCCGGACCAGAACAACGGCGCAAGAATCCCGCCCAGCAGCAGCGGGCGGCGTGGGAACATCGGCAGCGCAATGCCGTATAACAAACCAACCAAAGCGGATCCGGCAGCGTGAATAAGAAACCCGAGCGCCAACCCCGTGCCGTCGAAGGCGAGGAGTTGTTCGTAACTCATGGCCGAGATTCTTTCTGAACCTGCGGCGGCCAGCAGGTTGATCGGATACCAAATGCTTTTGTGCCCGATCAGGCCGTAAAGAATCGCCAGCACGGCCATGGCTGCGCCGCCGACCAGTCCACCGCGAACGCCGGCCGAGTAGGGGTAAATCTCCACCGGCAACCGCGCACGGTGACCCTGCTCGCCGATTTGAAGATGCCGCACCTTGGGGCTGGGGGCCGGGCGAACCAATTCTTCCTTCTCCAGGGCCACGGCTTCGTGGGCCTCATGTGGGAGAACCTGGCGAAACCACCCCACAAGCCCCATGCAGAAAGTAACCGCTCCAAGAGTTGACACCATGACGTGGGTGAGCAACCCCGCGAAAACCAAAGTGAGGCCGAACGCGGCGACTAACGGCCAGCCGGTGGAGGCGGGAACTTGAATGACCTTGCCTGCCGCTTCTTGTCCATTGGAATTCATGCCAATTCTTCTCCTGGTCAGCGCCCGATGATGTAAACGACGGTGAATACGACAACCCAAACCACGTCCACGAAATGCCAATAGAGCGAAAGGACGTGTATTCGCTCGGCGTGTACCTGTTTGACCAAGCCGGCAATCGCGAAACCCATGACCACGAGCAATGCGAGCAAGCCAACCACGACGTGCGATGCGTGTAGTCCGACCAGCGAATAGAAGGTTGTGCCAAAGAGGTTTGTCTGGATCGTGAGGCCTTTGTCGTGAATCAAGTGATGCCACTCACGACCCGTGCCGAGCAGGAAATAAGCTCCCAGTGCAATGGTCGCCAACCACCAGACGCCGAAGCGCTTTGCGTCATTGTTCCTCAACGACCTCAACGCGAAGGTGATCGTCGCGCTGCTCGACAGAAGGCAGATGCTGTTCAGAATCGGCAATTCGAGCACTTGGCGCGGAGTCGGGCCGCTGAGGTCCTTTCCCAGATAAAACAGGTAGGCAACGACGAAGATGGTGAAGATGGCGCTTTCGGCGATGATGAGACAGGTCATTCCCACCACGCCTTTAGATGGCATCCATCCGGAGTCTGGCTCGAGCGAGGCTGTTGCAGTGGCTGCGTTCATGTAGTGCTCGTTATTGCTATTCGTATTTCCAATCAGGGTCACTCGGGTGCTTGAGGTCCCAGAGCGGGCGGCGACTCCTGACCGTGGGAATTGCAGCGAAATTGTATTCCGGCGGCGGCGAACTGGTGGACCACTCGAGGGTCCAGGCATCCCAGGGATCGTTTCCAGCCGGATGTTTTTTGCGCAGGGACAGAAGAATGTTCAATACCAAGAGGAGCATGCCTACCACCTGGAACGCCACGCCGATCGTGCAAATGAGGTTCAACAACTCCCAGCCGCGTCCTGCCTCATACGTGTAGATGCGGCGCGGCATTCCCAGAATGCCGGAAAAGTGCATCGTGTCGAAAGTGATGTGGAAACCGATGAGAAACAGCCAGAAATGCCACTTGCCCAGCCGTTCGCTCAGGAGGCGGCCGGTGGCTTTGGGGAACCAATAATAGATCGCGGCAAAGATCATAAAGACTAGCGCGCCCACAAGCGTGTAATGGAAATGGGCGATCAGGAAGTAGGAGTCATTGAGTTGCCAGTCCCACGGGGCGCAGGCCAGCATGATTCCTGTCAACCCAGCGACCAGGAATTGAAAAAGGAAGGCGATGCTACATAGCATTGGCGTGTCAAAGCGCAGCTTTCCGCCCCACATCGTTCCGAGCCAATTGAAGATTTTGATGCCTGTCGGGACGCCGACCATCATCGTTGAAACGACAAAAAACGTATTCCCGACGGATGTCATTCCTACTGTGAACATGTGATGCGCCCAGACGCTCATGCTGACAAAGGCGATCGCGCAGGTTGCCCCGACCATCACCGGGTAGCCGAAAATCGCTTTGCGCGAAAAGACCGGGATGATTTCCGAGGCGAATGCAAAGGCGGGAATGATCAGGATATAGACTTCGGGGTGGCCGAATATCCAAAAGAAATGCATCCACAAAACCGCCGAACCCCCAGCTTGTGTGTCGAAGAAATGCGAGCCGGCGAAACGGTCGAGCAAGAGCATGATTTGGGCGGCCGTCAGCGGACTGACGGCGACGAGCACCATCCCGCACATGACGAGGTTGAGCCACGCCAGGAGGGGCATCCGGAACAGCGCCATGCCACGGCAGCGCATGCAGAGGATGGTAGTGATAATGTTGGCGGCTGTGGCGATGGATCCGAAGCCGCCGATCATAACGCCCAGAATCCAATAATCGGTGCTGTGCCCTTTCGAGAATGCCTTGGCGGTTAGCGGAGCATAAGCGAACCAACCGACATCCGGAGCGCCCCCGGCGCCAGCCATGCCTTCACCACCAATGACGCTGAAATAGAGCAGCAGTCCGCCGAACACACTCAACCAGAAGCCGAAAGCGTTGAGTCGCGGGAAGGCCAGGTCGCGCGCGCCGATCATGAGCGGCACGAGATAATTGGCGAAGCCGAAGATTATCGGCATCCCGACCAGGAATACCATCGTGGTGCCGTGCATGGTGAACAACTGATTGAAGGCTTGCGGGGGTATGATGTGAAGGTTCGGCGCAGCTAATTGGATACGGATCAATGTCGCCTCAAGACCCCCCACCACCAGGAAGATCAGTCCGTACATGATGTACATCAAGCCGAGCTTCTTATGGTCCACGGTAACTACCCAGGAATGGATGTAGTCGAAGACCGTTTTCTCTGTGGCCGCGATTGAACCCGAGGGCACCGCGCTGCTTAGGTCGCCAGTTATGACCGTGCCATTCATTTGAGTGTCGTGAGGTAAGCCACCAGTTTGTCCAAATCGCTGTCAGTGAGATTCATTGCGGGCATCAGCACTCCCGGTTTGAATTGGTTGGGGCACTTGATCCACGCGCGCAGGCCTGGTGGGGAATTGCTCAGCGCACCGGAGGCGAGAGTGTCGCGACTCATCAAATGCGTGAGGTCGGGTCCGAATCGCCCGTCCCCGACGGTGCCGTTAACCGCATGACAATTGATACAAGCCGTTCGCTCGAAAACGAGCCGCCCGGCGGCTGCGGCTGGATCGTTTTCGGCGAGCCTCTTTTGCAGCCTCACCCATCGCTCAAATTGCTCAGGCGTGTCCGCATACACGCGCAGCAACATCCAAGCGTGTTGAGTGCCGCAGTAGGTTCCGCACTGTCCCAGGAAGAGTCCGGGCCGTTCGGGCTCAATCCACATGGAATTCACTTTGTTGGGGACCAGGTCAATTTTCCCCGCCAGACGAGGCACCCAGAGGCTGTGCACGACGTCTGCCGAGCGCAGATCGAGGAAAGTTGGCAGCCGGTCGCGCCCTTGACTCACGGGCACGTGCAGTTCATTGGCCGTTATGATGCCCAGTTTGGGGTATCGAATCTCCCACCACCACTGATGCCCGATGACTTGCACATCCAGCGCAGAGGCAGGTTTGCGCGCATCCTGAACCCCCTGGATCACCCGAGCCGTGGTCAAGCTCAGGACCAGGACGATGAGGAAAGGCACGGTTGTCCACGCAGTTTCGACGGGGCCGCTGCCGTAAATCTGCGCCGGTTCTATTCCGTCATCGTTGGCACGGCGGCGGAAACGAACAACCGCATACAGGAGCAGGCCGGCCACGACGACAAAGATCGCGGCTGTGACCACCAGCACGAAACCGGCAAGATGCGAAATGGCGTGGGCTGGAGCCGACTCAGGGGCGAAAATACTTGGCACCAGCGCAGGGTCTGTTCTCTCGGCAGCCAACACGCCTTGCTGGATCAGAATCAATGTAAGCAGCCAAAAACTCCAAGATGAAGCGCAGCCAACTGCTCGAGTCGGCCGCGCTCCATGGCGCGCGTCAGTCATCCCGGGCTCCTTGGCGTCAGGGCAACGGGCAAAATCCACCTGCAGAGACATGTTGGACAAGCTGTTCATATCAGCGGAACCAGTTGAAACAGGCATCTACGAGGATGAAACCGAGCAGCAAAGGCAGATAGAGAACGGAGGCCTTCAGTAACCGTCTCGCATTGCCGACACTGCGCTCATGCGCGAAACCCAAGGCGGCAAACAGCATCAGCAGCCCAATCAACAGTGTTCCGAAGAAATACGTCCATCCCGCCATGCCTATCAGGGTCGGCACAAGTGATGCTCCCACCAGAATCAGCGAGAATCCTATGGTGAGCCGGACTGTTCGGACGCCGCTTGGTTCGATTACGGGCAGCATCTTGAATCCAGCCGCGCGATAATCGTCGCGAAACATCCAGGCGATCGCGAAGAAGTGCGGGTGCTGCCATGCAAACAGGATCGCAAACAGCGCCCAGGCGCCCGGCCCCAGGTGGCCGGTCGCCGCAGCCCAACCCGCCATCGGGGGAATAGCCCCTGGAATGGCGCCAAACATGGTGTTCAACCAGGTGATTCGCTTCAGGGGCGTGTACACGAGCACGTAAAGAAAAGCGGCCAGCAAAACAAGAAAGCCCGTCAGGAGATTCGCGGCCCAGACGAGGATAAGCACCCCAAAGAGCACCAGGCTTGCTCCGAACATCAGCGCCCGGAACGGCTCAATCAACCCGGCCGGCAGGGCCCGCCTTCGCGTTCGGACCATTTTGGCGTCAAAGTCCCGCTCCAAATAATTATTCAGCACCGCCGCGCCCCCGGTAGCGCTCCCCACGCCCAGCAACGTGAGAAGCAGGAGCGGCAGCATGCCACGGTTCCCGCCCCCCAGCAGGAAGCCCAACACAGTCGTCACCAGGACCATGCCAAGGATTCGCGGCTTGGTAAGCTCAATATAACTGCGAATGCGACTCATGATGAAACCTTACTAATGCGGATGAATGGGGAGCTATTGCACTTGTGGCGCACTTTGCGCTCCCTCCTTCGAGAGAGTCGACCGCAAGGTCGCAGTGGAGGATGCAACGTCCGTCCGGAAATACTCTCCCGGCAGGTTGTTTTCAAGAGCGTTGGATAGATGGCTTACGCCGACCGAGCCGACGGGAGTCGTTTCGTTTTGGTCGGGCGAGGATTCACGTGCCACAAGCCCGTTGACCAGACCTGCCTGGTCCTATCTCGAAGGGAGGAGGTCTTGGTAGCACCATCGTCTTGGGAAAAACCCGCTCAAACGGTCAGTGGTTGAACCGGCGATTCTCGACCAAGGTTAATCATGAAAGACAAGACAACCATGCAGCTTGGAATGATTGGGCTGGGACGCATGGGTGCCAACATGGTTCGGCGCCTGATCTGTGGCGGACATCAATGTGTCGTCTATGACCGCGCGCCACAAACGGTAATCGGGTCGAGGCGCTGCCAATCCGTTAGGGCCACCGTGCCCGCGCCGGCGAGGACGCCGACGGGAGTCCATGCGTCGGGGAGTAGGTCTTGGGCATTGGCTTCAAGAATAGTGGGGTTGCCCTTGCGCCCCACCCGCATCTGTGACTGGGTTGGTGACGAAGTGATCTGCGTGCGGGCGTAACGGTTCCGCCGGTGGGCTCAGCATTTGTGAATCGCTTTGTGACCAGCATGAAGGAAATGCCGGAGCGGCGCAACATGAACAGTGTCGGCTTTGGCGGAATTGAACCGGCGTTTCAATTCCGCTCCCTATCTTGTGCGCGGCTCGGACTGCTTCAAGCCCAGTCTGGGGCCAGCCCGCCGGCCTTTTTCGGGCGAGGACAGTAGACGAAACGACAGAATGCCTCCAAAGTTGGAGACGCTTTGGCTTTCATGCCAGGAAACCCCTTCTAACGGAGCTTTGGCCAGTTAGCCTTGCCCGCGCCCCAGTTCACCGCATACAGGAATGATGGTTTACACCTTCAGCTACGACGGGGTACTTTTGGCGCTAGTACGGCCTAGGAGCGTTCAAAAGGGTTGTTCAAGTCTCTCCGGCCAGCCTCGGTAGGCGCAGGTGCTCCCGCCGTTACCTCGAGAATATCGAGCAACTTCTGGCCTCCAGGCAGCGCCCGCCACGCCCGGAAAGCCAAGTCCCGGCGCCGGTGGTAAGAGCACACGTAAGGCTCGTAGTACTCCTCTCGGCCCGAGCGTAGTCGGGCCAATGTCCTCCTGTCGATCTGCCACCTATCACGCAGCCCACGCGCCGCCGACCCGAACCACCCGTCGGCAACCAACCCTCGGACGAACCAGGGCTGACGGCCCTGGATCTCGGCCAACACGCGCGGCTCGGCGTTCTGAGCTTTTTCGTACCTGACGGCCTGGCGCCGGAGGGATCGCACCCACGCTGTCATCGTGGCGATCCCTTCGGCCTGGGTGGGGTTGAGAACGAGCGCGTAAACCACGGGCCAACACGTAAGGTACGTGTCGATGGCCCAGCCATCAGCGAAGATAGTCACGCGGAAGCGCCCGTCGCATGGCCTTGCGATCGCGGCGAGGATGTGTTTCGTTTGTGTCATAGTCATGTTGGAAGGCAGTTCCTGCTGGCTGCGTCAGGTTTGGCCGGTATTGTCCGGCGAATCTTGAGCAAAAAGGGCGGGTGAAGTTTGCCTCTCTTCACATGGTTGAGCTCCTTGTCAGCATGCGCAGACGTCCTCTGGGATCTCGTATTCGTTCAGCAGCTCGTCAAAGCGGTCCTTGTCGGCAATATCCCAGACGGCGGTGCCAGCGATATCGAAGACCCAAACGTAGAAGTCGGCGTCCTGCTCGAACATGTACATTCGGATTTCCTTTTTGCGATCATTGGGGTGCTTGGGATGCCTGGCTACGACTCGCAATATGACCTCGTCGAGCCCGCAGGCTCTGAAGGCGATCTCCTCGTTCCCCAGGTCACGGAGTGGAACCCTCCGTTTGAGGACGACAAAAGTCCTAGTGCGTCTCATAATTTCTGGCGTGCGTTGTTGAACTTTTCTTTCGTGTTTGGCCACTTTTTGTCGGACGGTTGATTCGGCAGTGGGCGAGGATCTCCAGGCCGACGAAGTCCGCTGGGTTCAAGGCAGGCAGAACCCTCTCCTTCCCTGCTTCCGCCGGTTGCGCTGTCTCGAGCCGCTTGCACATATTTCAACTAATTATAACTCAGTATAAGCGAGTTTTCAACGTGAATCGAGCGCGATTCGAGGCTGGGGGTGTACTTGGGGCCGTACCCGCCGCCCAAGAGAACGATTCGGCGCAGCCTCCGGCTTGACGATTGGAAGGGCTTGACCTGAGCCTTGCCCAAAAGGCGAGGTTTGGTTCTTTAGAGGGGTGCCTCCAAGGCGATCGCGGGGCTAATCCATAAGCTCAATGAGGCGATGGCTTGCGCGCTCAGGACAGTCTCGAACTTCCAAGACAAGCCCGAAGAGGAGGCCCGAATTTGCTTCAGGCAGTCGTGTCCGTGCCTCGACTTAAAATAGTGCCGCTCGCTCATGGAAACTCCTGCGACGGCGCAGAACATGGTTGCGGAAATCGCCACTTATGCTAAGGAAACCGCATGGGCGACCAGCCAAAGGCCTATGATCTTATCGTCGTGCGGGTCCCGCTGGGCTTGGCGGCGAAGATCGACAACGCGCGAGGCCAGCTTTCCCGCAGCCAGTTCGTCCGCGACTCGGTCGGCTGGGAGCTGAAGCGCCGTGGAATTCCTGTAACCGACCAGGAAATCCAGGCCCCGGACCGGAAAGGCAAGGGAGGGCCCCGCAAGGGACACCATAGCGGCCAGCCGAATGCTGGCTAATGAATGGTGGTCGGAGCTGCTGTCACGGGAGCCAGGGAACGCATCCGCCTGGGCCCGGTTGACGTCTTCTGGAGGCGCTTGCACTGTGGATCGGTTCATGGTGCCAGCATGGGAGGGTATCCTGGCGGGCAGCCGCCCGAGTTTCATGCGAGCACGTCTCCCGTCTCAGCGCTACTTCCTTCACTGGAGGCTCCATTGCCGGTCAGTTGTCACTTGCCTGACGTGGCCAGTTACCGCAGTGCTGCTTGGCGGAGGGAGCATCGTCGGTGTGCAGGAACCTCAGGAAATCCAACAACTGCGTTGTATCTTTCACTTCGGCAAGCAGCACCACGGCGATCATGGGACAGTGCTTCTGCAAGTACTCAGTGAAGAAAGCCAACGCCTCAGCTGGAGAAATCGTCAATGTCAGCCCGCCAGATGATGCCAAAACGAAGGCCTCCGGGACACCGGGCACTCATCCAGGGCGTCCAGTTCAGCGCGTATGTTTTTTGTGATCATACCGATCATTCTAGGTCGGTCCTTCCATTGTCCAAATGCGAGGGGTAAGGCGCTATCCACGGCAAAAGCTCGTACTTGACCGGAACCTTCTGCGGAAAGGCTCCGGGTGAGAGCGCTCGCCCGCACAAGCCTCAAGCAGGCGAGAAGCGTGACTGGACCTCCATTAAATCAGTTCAGGCAGAATCTGCTCAAATCTGGCCTCGTGGAGGTACACCTTCGTTCGTGATCTGGGTCCTTCTCAGGTTTCGATCGTCAAGCTCGCCAAGTCGGTTAGCGCGCCGACTGGCTCCTAGGCGGAACGACGGATTAATCCCTCCACTACGAAGGGGTACTTTTGGCGCTAGTACGGGCCAGGATCGTTCCAAATCGTCGGCAGGGGCTAGTGCAGGGACAAACCTGGTCCCAACCGACAAGGTGAGATTCAGCCCCAGTGATCTGGACGCAGCCTGGGAGATACGACACCCGGCAAACCGCATCTGCGGACGCGATGAAACTCTAGCGCGGCGAGAGCTAGAGCCGTCCTCCGGCACGCGGCGAGGCACAGATGAATCTACGTGCCGCGCGGCGGGGATCCCCAGCTTATCAGGCGCTTGGTAGATGCTGACGACCAATGTCCCGCACATGGAGGCCCTTGCGCCCGCTGCCTTGGCGGGACTTTCCGCCAGCGTGCCATCCCTGTGCCATTCCGGGACCAGTCCTACTGATGCGCCGTGAGCCGGTAAAAGGCCCGCGTTGAGGCGGGGCTCACCGAGTCGACCCATGTGTTCTGGGGCGGAGTCCCGGCCAGGTTGGTGGCGCCCGGCACGGGCGCGAACGCGCTGGCGCCCGCGGCCAGGTCGGTGCCGCGCATGACATCGTACAATCGATTCGACACGCTCAGCCAGCGCAGACCAAATTGCCCTCCGGGCAACACCTGCTCGCCGATTATTTTGAACACGGAGCTGGCGTTGGTGGGATTGGTTCCCGCCAGGTATTCCTGCCAATTGTTCAGGCCGTCGCCGTCCGAGTCCAGATAATCGGCGCTGCCATCGGAGGGCAAACCGTAGGAGGCCAGCCAGGCGTGGAACGGGTCGAGCGACTGATACGAAAAACGCGCGACGGATGAAGTCGCGGAGAGACCGTAACCCCAAATCGGGCTGGTATGATTGGCTGAGGAATTCGCGTTGCTCAGGCCCGATTGGACGCGCACATCGACCGTGCCCGAACCGGACGGCGCCATGGCTGTGGCATGGGCATCGTCAGCGACCGTGGCCGGCACCTGGTTGGACCCGAACCAAACGCTCAATCGGCCGGCCGCCCCGGAGTAATTGCGTCCGGAAACCGTCACCGAAGCTCCCGCTACGGCCTGGGCCGGGCTCACGTTGGTCACGGCGGGGCTAAGGTCCACCACTTCGAAATTGGTGAAAAGCAGGCTCTTGAGCCCGTGGGCTGTATCCTGGATGTCGTTGTCATCCCAAGTGAGGGCGAATTGATTCGTGGCACCGACTGAGTAGCTGGCGCCGGTTAGGTAGAAAGCCGACCCGTTATCGGCGACGATTAAGCCGTAATCTTTGAGCGCCTGGGCCACCACCTCGGACTGCGGGTTGAGCGTCGAGATATCAACGCTGGCTTTCAGACGGAAGCGGGCGCCCATGGCGGGCTGGATCGAAGCGTTCGTGTTGCCGGGATTCGCGGTGTGTGAGCCTGGGTAGAGGTATTGATTCAGAATCACCGGGTTGGGCAGCGTGAAGCGCAGCGCATGGCGAATGATGCCCTGACCTCCCTGCGACGTCGGCAGCGCTTCATCGGGCCGGGCCAGGCCGGGCAAAATCGGTAGCCCGGCCGCATCGGCCGAGGTCCAGCCCAGCGGGCGGAAGCTGTTGGTTTTCATGTCCCAAACCGACTCCTGGTCGGCATGCCACATTCCGTCCGTGTTCTCCGAGGGGCGGGAGGCTCGATAGAATTCGTAGGCGACGTTGTTGTCCTCATCCCAGACCAGCAGATGAGAATCGCCCCGGTTATCGACGCCGACCGTTGGCCCATTCTGCGTGTCGCCCTCGATGACGGCGTTGGCAGGAATGGGAGCGTCTTGGAGGTCGCTTTCATCCGGGTAGGCATCGATCACCACCTGAATTTTGGCCGTGGAGTTGCCATGGACCACGTTGTAGGGAATGCCGTACAATGGATTGCTCGCGGACTGGTAGTCCTGTCCGAAGTCCGGGTGAAAACGACCGTTCCCGTACTTGGCAATAATGCTGTTGATAATGGCGGCCGAGTTGGTCGCCACCGGGGCCTGGGAGATATTTTGGTTCCAGGGGTTGTCCGCGAGGAACAGGTTCGAGCTAAGCAGCGAACCGCGAGCCATTGGCATTGGCATCGCCAGGAGCCACACCAAAAGAACCCCAACATGCACCCCTCTGGGTCTTGAGACCGTGTTGGGTCTGTAACACATCGGAGAGGAAAGAGCAGATGGCATGCCGCAGGGGGTCAACCCGTACTTGCGACGCTGGATTTCCCAGCACCTGAAGGTCGTTCGCCCCGTGCAGCGCTGAATGTGCCGCACCGACGTCTACCCCTGCACTCAGCGGCACTCGGTCCCAGGAGGGGGTACTTTTCGCTCTAGACAGACCTGGAGGTATTCAACAGGAGTGGCGAGGGATATGTGTAATGGGGGCCCTCGGGAGCCTTACCCTAACCCGGCAGAGGACCCGCGTTCGGGGAAGACAGGCTTTTGACCTCGGAGTTCGGACTGGATAGCTTCCCCTCAGTTCATTTCACGTGATCCTGTTGTTCCTGCCTTTCCGCTGGGCCGGGTGCCGCCATGCCCCTGGATGCAGCCCTTTAATACCTCCGCTAGCGCGTTGGGATAGCCAGGTCGCCCGCGGCTGGCGTTCGAGATTCGACCGGCATCCCAAGACGGAAAACCCCGTTTGACTGTTTATAGCCCGTACTAGAGGGGTTTGTACCCCGGCGTTGCAATTACTTCGGCTTCGCCAAATACCCTCGCAAGGTCGAAGTCTGTGACTTCCAAGACAGTTTGTTCGGTGAAGCGTAGCGCCAGACCGCGCTAGTTCGAATGGGATCGGACACCACCATTCTAAGGTGGAGAGCGTCGGTTCGAATCCGATTGGAAGTCCCTGATGGGAAGAATCTGAACCCCTCCTCAAATGTTCTTATGTTCCCTGTGGCAAACCAACGGTGATCCTGCGGGTTCCCAAGCGAACGAGGGAGGGCAGGCGGCTCGTCGAGTTGGGGCTGTATGAGCGCGTTTAGGTCCACGTCGCGAGCCCAGCCGGGGCATGAAAAGTATGAAACCACTGCCTTATCAAGATTCTGGCCAACCCGGAGCCGACCGTGGCCGCATTTGCCTATGTGCGACTTCGATCCTCGCTTCGCTGCAAGATCCAGGCGAGTGAATTCCCGTCTGGCTCGGAGTAGGTTGGGGGTTCTGGAACTCGCGGGCAGCACCCCGGGAGGCTCTGGGTAATTCTGTGGCGGTACGTGCCACAGTTCACACATACCTCGGTGATCTTCAACCGCCCTTCACCGAGTTCCCGCACGCCGGGATTCGCTACCAATCCGCCCACGACGGCATGCGGGGATCGCCATTCATGCATCTTCCACCGTTTGCAATTGGGCACCGCTGGGCCGCCCAGCACAATTTCGATGCGCAACTCCTCGCCCTCCTCATCGATAATCGTGCAGTCCACGTGACTTGCGACGTCGCTCAAACCAAGGTTTCGAACCCATTGCCGAGCTCCGGCTTCGGCTTCCTCAATGTTCTCCGCCTCGATGATCGTCCCACCGAAGTTACCTCCGTCGAGTTCGATAACATACTTCATATATTGTCGTGCAGCCGGCCCGACATCGGGAGCAATCGCCGGTCGCTGGGAGCCCGCGAGGGGATCGAACCCTCATTGACCGGGCGGGCTTCAAGCACGAGTTGCGCTGCTGCCTCCTTCGGGACCTAGGCGTCTTGGATTTCGCTGGCGAAGCAGGTTTCCAGGGCGGCGGTCTTGCGGTTGCTTTCGAGCCACGCCTTCGCTTCGGCGGGTGTCAGCGGGACAATGTCCTTGCCGCCGCAGTGACAGCGGCCGCCTTCCAGGACTTCGGCGTATTTCGTTAGCGCCCCCCCTTCACCGGCCAGGAACCAGGCTCCGCCCTCAGTTTTGTAGAGCGTCTCCTGCAGGAATTTGAAGTCGCTTCGGGAGCATCCATTCCATGCCGAGGCGATCTCGGTTGCGGTTTTCGTGTCGTATCGTTTTCCGTTGATTATCTTCTTCATGACTTGTTGTTTGACTGTTTGCTTGACCGTCAATTTTGTGTTTGACGGCTGACTTTTTGTGTGGCGGTTATCTCAGACTGTGTAATTGAGGAGACCGGCGGGCGTGTGGTATCCTTCGTCCTGCAGATATCGAAGAGGGTGGCAGCGAATAAGACACCGACTTGGTTCTCGGAAGCCTCCTCTTGAGCGGATGGAACCCCCAAAACCGCCAAATCTCGGTCCAGTTGCCGGCAGAGCCCCTGAGTTCCCGGAGAAGCTCCCGCCAGCGGGCTGTTTGTGTTTCTTCATCTCCGCACGAGACGCGCACCCGCAAACACCTTTCACTGAAGGAGTGGATTTCAAGCGGGGCGGGCGGCCTCAGGAGGTTGGTTTGAATCTCAGCGGGCAGATGCAGGAGATTCATGACCTGGGTGACACGCGCCCGTGAAGTGCTCTCGCTGGCCGCAATTCTAGCCTGGTTGAGCGTGGCATCGTGTTCCATCTGTTGGCGCCACGATTGTGCCAACAGAAACGGATGCATGCGCGGTTCCTGCATCTGGGGTTCCTTCTGCGTCGTGGGGGCGAGGCGCTCCAGAATGCGGGTTGGGAAGGGGAGTGGATGGACGACGAAAGGCTTTGCCCCCCCCGCGAAAAAGGTATTCTGACGGTCAGACAGAGATCCCGGCAGGTTCGGATTTTAGCGGCGCCTGCGGAGGTGGCCAGCCAGGGGGCCAAGTCGCCAGGCAATCGAAAAGAAACCGGTCGTAGTTAGTTGAATTTCGCTTTTTTCGGACTCGCTGTGGGGTTAGAATTACCCCGCAGGCATGAAAAAGTCGAAAGGCAAGAACGGTTGGGTTGTAACTGGCAAGTTGCGAGTGGCCGATTGGGCTGCTGAGCTGCGCGCGACGCGATTCACCTGTTCCTTCGAAGGCGTGAGGTTCATCGGGGCGTCGCCCCAGGATCATCAAGAATCTTCATTGGCACGCGCTGGCGGCAAAGTCCCACCACAGTAGCGGGCGCAAGGGCCTCCAGGGGAATCAAGCTGACTGCCGCTTCGATGCCGACCTGCGGGAAGGAGACGTGGTTGTCGCATTCGAGGGCGAACCGCTTTCCGGAATCGATGAACTGCACCGCCACCTCGTTGCCAAGGTGATTGGCACCCCGTCACGGCTTACGGTCATCCGGCACACCGAGAAGCTCGACCTGGTCGTGACGCCGGAGGAAATGGCTCAGTATCCTCAAAGGAATTGAGGCGCGGGCGTCGCTCGTCGCGCGCTTGCTCATGGATCGCCCGCGCCGCCATGATGGTGCAAACGGCGCATGAAGCCATTTCTTTCAACGCTGTCCGGTAACCTGATCGCCTGTTTCACTGGCCGGACGCTTGCGTGGCGCGGAGTGGCGTTTCTGCTCAACTGCATCCTCGTCGTTTCCGGCTATTGTCGCTTTCATCCAGGAGGATTCTTGCGCGCCCACCCAATTCACGGTCTGCATATTCCTTGAGCTTGTGGCCAGCCGAGCCCAACTCGGCAGGTCAGGCCGGCCCGAGATCCTTCACTTCAAATCCCAGGGCGGACAATGCTGTCGCGGCGGCCTCCCGCTCTCTCTCGGAACCGATTCTGTCAGGAAGGAGACCAATATACCGGCCGGCGCTTTGCTCTGGCGGGAAGGACGTTACGGGGCCAAAACCGGTAAACGTGCCGGCTGAGTTTCTAAGAATCGGGAACCACCACTGAAGGCAGATCCCCCCTCGTGCTTCTCCCGACAGGAATACGCCCTCGCGACGGTCGGGAGACATAGACGGCCGAACGTTAAGGTCTAAGCGCTCTCCAGGCTTAGCGCTGAGCATCCAAACCTCAGCCGTGAGGACACCGACCGTAGCTGCGGTAGCGACACAGCAGAGCCGCATGGCGGACGCAAAGGCATCCTTGTTCGCATTGTCGAGCAGTTTCCTGGATTCTAGCAGCTTCAAGCCGGAAGGCGTAATGGCGACGAGGGCAGCTCCTACGTTGCCATATTGTCTCATTTGAATCTCTGCCGCATCCGCGGCCAGTGCCATTAGCCATTCGAGTTCAGATGGTCTGGGGTTATTGGGGTTTCCTTGCATAGCCTTCGAGGATTCCTTTCGTCATTTTCAATTTGTTTATTCTCACTCTTGCTGAGCAATCGGGCGCATATGGCAGCCTGTTTTGTTGTTAGGCGATTATTCCGTCAGCAAGTCCCTGGTGTCTTTCGTGGAAAGTTTTTGCGCGTAGCGAGGAGGCGAAGTGGCCCCGAGAGCCACCAGCGACACGACCGGGTTGATTATAGCGGGGAAAGCGAGTTCGAAGGAAGGCTGGCACCTGATCCATTCGAAGGCCAACCATGGTCTCGGAGCTAAAGCACAGGGTTATGCTAGGGAGTTCATAGTCATCTGAGGGTTGTTTCCGTCCAATTCTTTTGAGTTCTCCTCCGGTTTCGTCGGCCGGTCGCAAGGTTCGAGATCATCGTCCGGGACATATTTCGCGAGGGGACCGTCATATATTATCTTGCGTTTGTGACGCACCTTTAGCCACACGTGGAAAGGCCCTGGCATCAAGGGTCCGCCCCGGGGCAGCTCCCCCACCTTGTTTCGCAGCGATAGCGAGTAGTGCCATTCAGCAGGGGGCCGCTGGGAATGGAGAACCGGACAAAACTGCCAATTATTCTCCCTGTTGGGTGCTAAGGTGACCAACCCGCTCCACGTCTCGGCTATTAGCTCGGAACTCGAGATAAATTCCTTGCCGGAGAGGATTCGGACCAATTCACCGCCATGGCAGGTTGGGTAGCCGTCATACTTCCTCCAAATGTGCGATACGTTCGCGACATTCTCTCCATCCCATTCTCGCGTTCGGAGTACGGTCAATGCGTGGGTGCTCATGGCTACTTACGATCCGGTTCCTTGTGTCTTGTTCGGTGATTCGGGGTTTCTAGTTTCATCAGATGTCTTTGCTCGAGGACTCCTAACGGGCAAGGCGACGGCCTCTCCAGGCAGCGCCGCCTTTTCGATGCCCAGCCCTTTTCCCATTTCCAGCCTTCGGCGTTTCAACTCCTCGTATGCGCGGTGCAGTCGCGAGTGCGCCTGACGGATTCTGGATAGCAGTTCATTAGTAACCGCCACTGGTCCCAGCGGCGCCGATGTGAAGCTCGTGTTCTTCTTCATGTTACTTTGTTTGGCTAGTGACTCCCCGCTTCGGATTGCCCGGCACAGTTCCCCACTGGAGCTTGATCTGAAGGTCCAGTATTGCTCCATTTTGTGAGACGAGTCCCCCTCCGGCGTAGGGCTTTGGGTGGCAAACGCGAGATTGACTTCACGGCGGGCCGCGGCTGCGGCACGTGCGCCGATGGTCCGGTGCAACTCGCCTAGCGAAATCACGAATTGCAAATGTTGGGGCTGAGGGTCGCCTCGGGTCAGAAGGATGCCCACGCCGGACTTAAGGTCGTGAGCAGCAACGCAAATGCATGGCACGGCGGCGCGCTCGGCCTGATCAGTAAGAACGAAGGTTCCACAATACAGTGGTACTGCCAGGAGCTTGCGGACGACGGTTTGCAGGATCGGCCTGGGCGTGGACCACCGTATGAGGAGAGCTCCTTCCCCCAATGCCTGATCATGTTCGATATAGATCATACCCGCGTTGCGATTCTCCGGTTTGGATTCCTCGGCCCATAGAATTTGCTGGCTGAAGTCATCGGGCCTCGCCACCTGCGTATCGCGAGCGACATTAGTTCGATCGTCTTCACTTGCCCCTGGTCCGCCGCCCGGTTCCTAGCGGATGGCCGCTCAGTTCCTTTTGGTTATCCGCGATTCTGAGGCCACCGGATTGCGGCTCAGTTATCGCCTCTGATGCCCCAACAGGGAGGATCCACGTGGTTACCCCTTTCGCGGCATGCTGAGATTCTCGAGCTGCGCTGCGTAATTACTCCTTTCTTATCTCGTCGACCCACCCACAGAAAGCGTCGTCTCCAATCTCGTTGCAGATGGCGGCCCACAGGATGTCGCCGAGCTGTTCCCACCCGATGTCTTCACAATCGAGGCTGTGTTTCGCGAACGCACACAGGACGGCGTGGAGCAACCTGTCGTTCCGGCCACGGTGTTCGTTCAGCTTGAGGAGATCGGGATTGGTGAGGGCGTCCGCTCCCGCGAGCAAATCGCGGTAGGCTCGGGATTGGTGAACAGCATTCATTTGGTCTTGATCTCTTTCGGTACATGGCCGGTCTTTTGGACTCATGCGGCGGCGTGGACGAACTCGGCGATGCAGCCGCAGTCCTGATCCCAATAGAATGCTTCTGCTGCTCGCATGCCCTGATATCCCTTGCTCTTATGCCAGGCGTCGCTGGCACTCAGGGATGGGATTACGCGTATGGTAATGCCGTTTTGGTCCTCAAGGGGCAGGAAAAACTTCCGTTTCCGGCTGTGCCAATGCCCTACGTGCCACTCTCGGAATTTTGAGCTAGCCCAAGCCTCCGGCTGTTCGGTCGCCATAACCAAAGGGAGGTTTATGTGGGGCTCCTCCGAGCCGTGTGTGAATCCTATCAGGTTTCGCCCCCACTGGACATACTTGCGCAATGTTGGCGCGTTATCCACGACCACATCCTCAGTTCGAGAAAACCAACAGGACAAGGCATCTCCGAGGTAGAACACGCGAGTCAAATCGTGATTCCCGCTCACCATGACTACATGTACCGGCGCCACCTCCAGCAAACGGTCCACCGCCTGCGCGATCAATTGGCGCCCAAGTACAAAGGATTCCTGCCAGCGGCCCACTTCCGTTTGGGGAGTCCCTTTGGCCGTCGTCTGGCTAGCAGTGTCTACGTTGAAGAAGTCGTTGCCTACGGGCAGCAGAATGCGCGCCGGATCGAAAGCCGATGCTTTGGCCATGAGATCGTCCACGGCTTCATTGAACTGCCTGCGGGCTATATCCAGGTTGTAGCTCTCACCGACTTCTGGAGCCCAACAGGCCTTGCCCAAGTGTAAATCCAAGACAGAGATCTCAAGCAGGCCTTTGGCGGACGCCTTGCGCGGCTTCCGAGGCCTCTGCGGGGCCGCCTCCTTGAACTTCAACAGCATGGAGCTGAGGACGTCCTTGATGCGCACCTCAGCCTCGCGCCGGCGCAGCCACACCTTGATCTGAAAGAGCGGGCTGGTGACGACGCCGGCGGGGCCACGCGCACCTACCTCCCAGCGATTTATGACGAATCGGTCTATTTCCCAGATGCGATCGTCAACGGTCGCGTACACCAGCAGATCCTCAACGCTTCGGATGTTTGTGCCCAAATAGCACAAGTCCCGCGAGTCCTTGCCAGTCGAGTCCCGAAGTTCTCCGCCCGCTTGCGCTGGTGCCGGAGGCGGCCCCGGCTGGGCGGGCTTAGGGGGCGCTGGAACGCCTCCGGTCGCGCCGCAGTAGCGCGCGAGATGCAGCTTGACCCGATCAAGGGTGAGGTGTCGAAGGACGCACAGAATCCTCTTGGCACCCCAGTTAGGATGCTGGTCTTTGCACGCTTTTACTTCCAGGTATTGCGGATCGTGGGAGTGTCCTTCCTTTTCTCCTCGCCAGCGCTCGATCATCCTTCTGGCCGAGGGCGTTTTGCACCCGAACCGCTGGGCCAGCCTCGTCTTGCCGCAGCCGGGATTCTCCTCAAGAAACTTTTTGACCTCAGAATAGTCCAACCCATTTGTCGTCATAATGGGTCATGCCATATCGCTTTCGCTTATAATGTACAAGCAGAATCTTGGGGTACCTGTACTTGGCCAGTTGCCGGGGGAATGCTGCCTATGCGGAGCTTTAATTGGCTTAGCAAGCTCCGGATGGCGATCAGCTGGCACGGCCCGCAAAACCTTATCCCGGCCGGCGGAAGACCACGATCCGGTTCGTATTAGTGCCCCTTTCGTTGTTGTCTACGCGCCAAACCTTAGCGGTCTTGGTGAATTGCTGGTCGTTGATGAGGACCAGTTCTGGCTCTAGTCCGGCGGCGACGCCGCAGGGTAGGACGGCTTCTTCGAGCTTGGTCTTGCCGGCGTGGATTTCCCCTACTTCAAACGCGACGTGGCCGCCGGGTTTGAGAACACGATGCAATTCACGGAATACATCGGTCATGGCGGCCGTCCAGGCGTCGAGCTTGGCCAAGACGGTGAGCTTGACGGCTCGGGGGTCGATGCCCAAGAACCAGCACCGGAGCCAGTTGCTACTTGCATAGTCCACAACGTCGAGGAAGGGGGGTGAGGTTACGACCAGCGCGACGGACTGATCGGGGATTTGCGGCGTGAGCGCGGCAGGCTGGGTCAGCAAAACGGCGCGAGGCAACGCACTGCCAAGGATCCGGCGCGTGCTCGCATCGCAGTCGCGCAGCAAACGATCTGTCTTCTTAAGGATGAGGGCCGGAACATCGCGAGGCGGGGGCATCTGGTTCCGGCTTCTGTTGATCCTGCGTTGCGATTTGACGGAGACTGCCTGGTTGGGCGGCAGGGTATAGACCGAGAAGAAGCCCGGGGAGTGTCCGGTCAGACGGTTCAGCGCCAGCAGGCAGATCCAGTCGTCCACGGCATCAAACAAATCGGCGTCGCGCCGTGCGAGTAGATATCTCTTGAGCGAGGCGATCGCGCGAAGTGTGTCCGGATGGAAGAAGACCAGCAGGTCTTCGGGCAATTCGTCGCACGCGGCGAAGTCGATTTGCCGGAGTCGCCCAGCAACGGCTTCGACGCTGGGTGGACGCAGGCGCGGGCGGACCAGGACAATGCTTAAGGGATTGATATCGCAACCAAACGGGACACGGCCCAGCAGGGCGGCCTCCAGAATGGTCGTGCCGCGGCCCATGAACGGGTCATAGACCACTTCGCCTAGTAGCGTGAGGCGCTCGATGAAGAAGCGAGGCAACTGCGGTTTGAAGCAGGCCCGGTAGGAAATCTCGTGCAGTGAATTGGCTTGGCGTTGCCGGGCTGTCCAGAACTCGTTCACAAAAGTGGAAACTCTCCGTGCGCCACCATCCGGGCCAGGGAAGGTGGTGACCAGCGTGCGGGTGGCATGGCCGAATTCGCAGAATGCAGCCAACTCCTCGGCGAAAGACCTCTTCATGGGCAGGTTGCTCTCAAGAGAAGCCGGATGGATAAATAATTGATCCGGCTACGCCAGTTCAGGAACGCCGCCGCAGCAACCTCCCCGGTCTCTCGCTCTTCGTGACAACGACAGCAGATTGACACCGTCGGGGTGATGGTCGGGTTCATACGTCAACAAGTCGGGATTCGATGAGGAGCGCCTGGCTCCGGAGGTCTAACAGCTCCAAGTCGACCTGCAGCCGCTTTACGAGCTTCCAGCGGTCGACCTTAGGGGTGGCCTCGATGATCATCGTGGCCGCCCGCAAGTAAGCCGGGCACACCGTGACGAAGTTCGGGAGCGCCGGGTCGCGCTCGCGCCAATTGTGCCAGGGCGGCGTATCGTCCGGGAGCTTGATCGCGTACCGCTCCGCGACCTTCCGGCAGAATAGCCCCTGGTCCGTCGCTGCGTGGAACCGCTCCTCGGAAGGGAGCCACATCACGCAATTACGATCAGCGTCGGGCTCAAGGCTGATGAAGAACTGAAACTCTGCGTCGGTCGGTGCGGTGCATTCGTCCCACGCCGAGCTGGCTTGGATCCGCTGATCGTAAGGGTAGTAGCGGAGGGTATCGCACATATAGCGCTCGTCATTTTCAAAGGTCGCATAGCGCCCCAGCAGGCTCCCCGCGGCGCACCTGCAAAACTGGCCCACGAACCCTTCGCCGAAGTGGTAGCCAGGGACGGGCTTCTCACGGAGAGGCCGGAAATCCTGGAAGAGGACGGGTCCCGCCGGAGTCTGAATTAGTGTTTGCCGCATCTTGCTCATCGGCGACCTCCCTTCTACATCGGCTTGTAAGGCTTGATGCCACCTTCCTGCTGCGGGTCATACAGCCCTCGGCGTATCGCCAGCTCGCGGGCCACAACCCATTCGGCGATCGTCGCGTTCCCGGGACGGCAGTCCGCGCCGCGGTCGGAATAGCGCGCGATGACCGTAGGAAAGCTGCCGGCGCAGTGGTAGAGGTCCACGAGTCTGTCCCCGGCAGCGATCGCGCCCAAGAATATGCGCTTGTCGCAATCGTGCTTGTAGTACGGTTTGTCTTTCATGTTGTTTCTATTGTCTTAGGTTTTCATGGTTCTTGTCCGGTTCGTCTTATGTTCGGCGTGGAGCTCGGGGTTGTCAGCGGTGGTGCCGGCTGGACGCCTGTTGTCTCATCCTCTCGAACCTCTCCAGCGGCGCTGATCCCTGTTTACGGTTCCTTTGATCACATTCCCGCCCATCAGACCTCGACGTGATGAACTTCCGTACTAGAATGGCAGCGTCCCCTTCGGATAAGTCCTACGCTTACGCTTCGTCTTCGGCAGCACCATCACGGCCTGCCAATCACGGCTGTAGTCCTCCTTTCGTATGTGCAGTTTTGGGACGGGCTGCTCCTTCTCGAGAAGCTCTGTACGCAGAAGTCTGATGATGTTGTAGGCGTTCATAAAAGCACCGACTCGACGGCGTAGGCCGGCGCATTTTCCAGGCACGTGTCCATAGCTACCTTGCGCGAAAGCCGGCGCAGTTGTTGGGCTACCTCGTTAGATACCGCGGCGTATGCCCACCACTTCGCTATCGCTTCTCGGCAAAGAAGCTTGAACTCGGGCAAGCTGCACGACAACTGGTGCAAGTGGTAGACATGTTCAGAGCTCCGGCAATGCCTCATGGCTGGCCAAGGTTGCTGCTCACCCGGCTCCGGAACCTTCAAGCAGCATTCCCTCGTTTCAAGCGGGATCGGGCGCCAGCACTTCCCGTCCCATAGACCAGGAGGACTGACCAGCCTGTAGCGGAGCAAGAGGTATTGCTCCAACGCATCTACGGTGGACCTCTTATCCCTCACAGCTTTGGCCTCTTCTCGTAAAAATCGTCTATCACCAGCTGGCCAGTCCGCACCGCTTCGTCCCGAGCCTCCGACAGAATCCCCAAATACGCCTCGCCGGCCCGCGTGCTGGGAGCGGTCGCCTTGATCAGCGCCTCGGCTATTTGCGTCATCTGTGCCTCCACATCCTGCCCATAAAGGTATCGTGCCCGAACATCTTTCCAAATTATCATCTCCGGCCAAGGGACAGGCCAATAGATCGGTTGCGTCGTCTTCTTGCGGTATTCCTCCCGGGCAACCTGCAGGGACCAGTAGAACTTGCTCCTAAGGTGACTCAACTTCCGTTCACCGCATGTTGAGTACACATAGAGGATATGGGCTACAGCCACAGCCTGCCGTGTTGTCTGGTCCCGCGGGAACACACCGAGCACGTCGTCCAGCGCCTTGATGCAAACCTTGCGAGTTAACCGAACGGCCCACCGCGCCCGCCGGGTAGACCGCAGCCGGACACTCCAGTATTTGTCGTATTGCAAGTGTTCTACCTTTTCGGCGGTTAGCAACTTGGCTACGGCCAGCGTTTCTTCGTCAGAAATTTGGTTCATCTGCTGCCTCCGTCTCACTGTCGAAAAGCTCGTCACGGACTTCGCGGAACGACTCCAGAAGCTTCGCGGCTCTGGAGTGGTTGAAGCAGGGTGGAATCACGCGGCAGAGCTCTTCGACCTGCTGCTCGAGCCCTAGAAACCGTCGCTCCCACTCCGCGCTCGGGCCTGTTCGCATATAGCGCCGTTGTTCGCCGCTCACCAGCAGAGCCCTGGTCAGATCCGACGGCATCACATCGTCATTGAGGAGAGCGCTGATAACTCGGCGGGCCAGCTTGCGTTGATACGGGGAGAGCCTGTTGCCAAGCACCCACAGGTTGGTCATGTGCCTGTTGCAATACATTGACCACAAAAGGTGCCGCAACGCCACGCCACCATTGGATCTTGGGCTCTTCCGAATTTCTACCGAGATGGCTTGTAGAGTTTGCTCGTGCGGCTTCACGCAGAACAGCTAAGCGCACCATCGCACTATATACAAGCACTACTTATTAACAATATGATAGAGTGTACTGCAACTGATGTACTAGTCGGCCAACTTCGCCGCGCAGGACATCCGCCGCGTCCTTGATCGTCTTGCCAGCGAGAGCGAGCCATAATCGGTCGGTGTGGGATATGCCGGGTCACGCCCGACGGCTCGCAGGGCCTTCTCAAGGCGTCGCTTCGAGTCTCGCCATGCGCTATCCGGGACCGTCCGACATTCCGTCAGGAATTGCCGGCGAGTGTTGAGGATAGACGGCAAGCGACACCTGCTTCTATTCATAACATTGGGCTCATCTTTAGCAGGATCCGTTCAATTGGCTCAGCAGCCTGTCAAAGACCTCTTCAGCCTTCTCATCATGGGCGCGGTTCCAAAACTCAGCTACGCCAAGGATGAGGAGTCGGCGACCCATCGGGTGTAATGCCATCAACTTGCGGCGGAGGCCGTTGAATTCGACACCCCATTTCTGGTCGAGGCGGTCTGCTGCCATTGCGTTGCTGACTTCCCAAGCCAACCTATTGTTCACATCCGCGGGGTCATCCGAACCCGTGTAGCTCCGCCACGCATGCTCATCCATGACGAGGGCGCTGTTTACGCCGTTCAGCACATCAGCCACCAACATGAGTTCGTTCCGGCTGAATGGCTCTGTTTCCCCGTCTGCGGGCGGTGCCGGTGATTCTGCGCGGGCTGGAGTTACCGGCCACTCCCAACCGAAACTGCGGGCTCTTCCCGCGAGTATCGGCACGTCCTGCTCCGCATAGCTAACCCCAACAATTGCGGCGGTGTGCTTGTCCCAATCGCGGCGTGGCACAAGGTAGGCCAGAATCGGCTCCAACCGGCGCTCCGGAAAGCGAACGAGAAACTCCTGATTGGCTGGGCCATCGCGACTTTCGATTGTCTCGTAACCGGCATCCTTCACCCAGGCCAGTTCGGGGTGCCTTTCCGTCTTGAACTCAGGCACCTCAATCACGTCCTCGGATGACAGGCGGAAATTGAACCTGTCAGCGATCGTGACATCACTGACCTTTGGTTCCTTGGTGCCGTCGGGCCAATACCAACCGTCTTTCTGCCGAGTTAGAGTTCCGCCGAATACGGTGCAGTTCGGCGATTCTGCTCCCAAAAGCTCAGATGAGCTCGCTATGGTTTCTGTTCGTTTCGTTTCTGTTCTATTCATTGTTGTTGTTCTTTCTTTTCCCGCCTTTTCGTTGGCGAGCGTTATTTTATGTTTGGCAAGGATTGCTTGATATAACTGACGCATTTAGGTGTGACGGCGTTTTCGGAGGACACGAGGGATGTTCGCGACGGACCCCGCAATAGGTGAAGTCCTTCTAGCTCCGGGCGGGTGACTCCCCCTTGCGGAGGAGGTCTTCAAGGACAGTGAGGGCCTGGATGCGCCAGGTCGGCTTTAAGTTGGAGTTTTTACTTCCGCCCTGTCCTCCTACGCGACGGCACAGATCCGCGTCATGTCAGCGCTTCTTACAATCGGTGAGCCATGTCGCCCGTGGCTGGCGTTCGAGACTCCAGGGGCATCCCAAAGACAGAAAACCTTCTTCGGCTGTTTATAGCCCGTACTAGAGGGATTTGTACCCCGGTTGCTCAATTACTTCGGCGTCGCTAAGACGTCCCCCGACATCCCTGAACTCCTCGGGTTCATGTAAGGCAAGACGGCAAGGGCAACCCCGGTTGCCGTCGAACTGGGAAGTGCGCGCCGCTCTCCGTCCGGTACGGCCAGAAACTCGATTTCGGCTGCGTCAGATATCCAGGTCAGTCGCGGGAAGTTGAGTTAGAGCAAACGGCTCGTAGGGCTCGTCCAAGATGATCGCTTCCATCCTGAGGACTCTGAGCCCGAATGGCAGGCGTGCAGGATCGTCCGGGTCACCGTATCCCATGTAACGGTTGGTTTTCTCCGTATAGATCGGGTCGCACCGGACCATTTGTGCGATCGCGGCGTAGTTTCGTTGCAAGGTTTCTGACCAGGACTTCCAGAAATCAGCCAACTTCCACTCAACTGAAAGACCATATCTGTTGAAAAACTCTGACGTGGGGCCAGTGGCATACACCAAATACTCATCAAACACGTCCCCCGCCATGTGCGAGTTCTGAAGACATGTTACTAGTTCCAGCAGATGCCAGTGGGTTCGTACGGGCCACGGCATGCCAAAACGGTCGAAATCTATGAGAAAGCTGGCGACCGCGCCGAGAAACCGCAGCCGGCCATGCACTTCCTTTGGGGCGATTATGAATTCGCTTGAGTCCCATGAGTTGATCAGGAGGAGCGGGGGGAGGCTCTGGAAGATGGACAACTCCGTTGTAGCAGCAGCGCCGATAAACGCCCTTGCGAACTCCTTCGGGTGAGGGATGACATCCGGCGCCGGACCGACCATGCCGTAGTGCGCGCGTAGGACACCCACGCCTTCATGCCAACTGGTGCTCATCGACTCAGTAATTCCAATGAAATCGAACTTCGGATTTTGTGACGCATCTGTGACTGCTCTTTTCTGAGCGTGCGGAACGCGTAGATTCCCCGCTATTTATCGAGGATCGTGGCAGGGCCGTCAACGACAACTATTCTCCACCGCCAAGTCTGTTTCGCCAGACGCCGGCCCACCGCAGTCGGTGGAAAACCGGCATCGGATTTGGAGACCTGATGTCCGTTCGCGCGTGAGGCTGCGCCCGATGTCCACCCCGATCCTGATTGTACAGGTTTCGCATTTCAACTCCTTTCAGGGATGCTCATACCCGCCGTGACTTGGGTCTGGACACCGGCAGACCTTCTCCTGCTGGCGCTGCCTTGGCCCCGACCGGATCCTCGCCCAATTCCCGCCGTCGGCTCTTCAACAATTCGCACGCGCGATGCAAGCGTGAAAGCATCTGGCGAAGTTTAAATAGCTGTTCGTTCGTAACCGCCGCTGGTGCCGGCAGCGGTGATGTCAATCTTGTGATCTTTTTCATATTCCTTAGTTTGGCTGGCAATTCTTTGTTTTGGTCGCCCCGGACTGTTGCACGAACTAGAGATCAGGGCTTCGGTTTCTGGTTTGCGGATCACTCGGCGAGCATGTGTTTTGCGAGCTGTTGTTCCAACCATGCCAAATCCTGCTTCAAATCGTTCTGGCCAGTCCGAACGACCTCAGCTTGGAAGATCATTCGTGCCGACTGCAGGTCCTCGAGGCCTTCGGCCTCCTCGCCGAGCAAAAACAGGGTCTGACCGCGGATTGCCACTGGAAGCCTACTGAAGTCGTGAAAGTGCATCTAAAACCGTAGGCCAGTGGAAACGCCAAGCGCGGCGGTTGAAGCGAATGGCGGGTAACCGACCGGCCCTGACCTGCGTGCGTATCCAGTCCGCTGAATACTGGAGCCGCTGGGCCAGTTCCTTAATCGTCAGTAAGCGCTCTTCGCTCATCTCTCTTATTCTAGGGCGGTGACTCCTTTTTCCAACAGCCTGTCGATTAACCGAACCCACTTGGTTTGGCCGCGTGCTTCCCAGCTTGCGGCTTTGGCGTCGGCTATGCCGATAGAACGTTGAAGTGATCTACCGATGATTCGTTTGCTCATGCGTTTTCTGTTTTGGTAGGATTTGGGGCTTAATCGTCAGCGACCTTTTCGGCGTCTTAGCCCTCCGTTAGTCCGCCTCTGGCCTCTTCGACCGCTTGGATGTACCCATATGTCGTCACGGTTGGATGTTCCGGGCCAAAGTGCTTCTTAAGACCCCACGGCCCTATCGAGGGATTCTGGCGCGCAAAGGACACTAGCTTTTCTCGAATGGCGGTCCGTCCTGCGCTCAGCTCAGTCCGAAAGTGGTTAAGCTCGGATTTCGGCACTTCCGGGAACCTGCGCTTGAGGTCGACAAACTTTACCCCGGGGTTTGCGCGGACGAATTCCCCAAGCGCCTGCCGCGTCGTCTGCCGCGACTGCCGGTTGGCTTGGTTAGCCTTCAATCGGGCATCCCTCGTTGCGCGCATAGCCTTCTTCAGAATTGTCTTCGGAACACTCGGGAATTCCTCCGCCAGCCGCTTCATCGATATTCCTGCCGGGTGCTGTGTTATCCATTTCACTACATCCTCGCACTGTTGGATAAGGGAGTTGGGATCGTTAGGTTCGCACAGCACCTTTTCTGGCGCGAGCCCAAACGCGTTTCGAGGGGATTCCAGTACCGCCTGCAGTTCGAGCACTACCTGCTCTAGTGCCTCCTGGTCTTTGGCGGCAATAATTGCTTTCGCCCGCTGAAGCAATTCCGTATGAAGCAACTCTTCTATAACCTTCAATCCTTCCGGTGTATACTCTTCAGACAAGAAGCACATGCGGCGAGCAGCCTTTTCTTCGAACTCCGTTCGCACGTGCTCATACACTCTTCTGGCCAGAGAACCCCCGTCCTTATGTCCAAGCCATCGTGCAATGATCTCAACTTGTGTGCCCTTCTCCAGGGCGTGAGTGGCAAATATGTGCCGAAGCTTGTGATGGGTCAGGACGGGGCATTGTTTAACGCTAGCGATAAGGCTGGCCTCTTCCGACATTCCTGCGGCACGCAGTTCAGCCTGAATTTCCTTCTGTACCTGAATGCAAGCGGTGGCCAGAGCGCCGTTAATGCTCTTGATCGAGAAGAGATTCTGACCTGGTTCACGCTTAAAACGCTCAATTTGGCGCTTAACCGTAACTCGCAGGTCGGAAAATAGAGGAATGGTATAGGGTCCTGTTTTCCCTTTGCGAAAGTGCAGTGTCTTTGCATTATAATTGATATCCTCCACTAAAACGCTATTCACTGAGGTCTGCCGCCCCCCAGATTGCCAACAAACCTCAAAAAATGGAAAACTTTCGGGAGACAGGAAAATGGTGTTCTTTGCGAGTTTCTGACGGATGCGCAGAAATACGGGCCACGTCGGCAAATCCGGCAAGGTTGTGTCCGCATCTGGCAAGCGCAGCTTTTTGAAGAGTGTTTGCTTCGGAGGAAGCAACCCTTTTTCTATTGCCAGGTCAACAAGGTGGTACAGTGTCGTTCGCGTTTTCTTTAAGGTCTCGAGGGCGTAACCTTCCTCCCCATCTTCCGAGCCTTCCTCTAGACTGTTCCATTCCTGAAGGATCTTTTCACGGTCCAGCTGTTCGCATGGAGTGGTCATGATGTACGGGCAGTATTTTTCCAGGCGGTCACAAGCGTGCCTATAGACTCTAAAAGTGCCTTTGCCCTTTTTGCAGGTGCCTTCCTTGTCTACGAGATAATCCCCTATCATGCTGGCAAGGCATCCCTCAGTTACAGGTTTGTCCTTGTCTAGGCTGCCCAACCAATTCAAGTACAGTGTTTTGGCTTCTGCGAAGTGTGGGGTTTTGAGGGAGAAACGGTAATCCTTCTTGTCGATAGTTTTATACACATACCAATTGCCCTGCCCCTTCATTCGCGCGAGGTCGGGGCACTTTTTGTGCTTAATGAACCTCTGCGGAGGACGTTTTTTGCTTTTCACGCTGCCCGTAAGAAAGACCGCCTCAATACATTCCGCCACCATCAGGTTAGCTTTATCCTCTTTCATCTCAGCTGACTTAATGTTTTCCGGTATTTGTGTTTTCATATAATTTTTAGAATTAACGTGTTTGACGGCGTTTTGGTCGGGGCCTCAATCTGGCGGGGAACCGCAACATTGAACCGCAACACGTTGAGATAAGATCCGTCCTTGCAAGCGTTTGTACGCGGTCGCTTGGTTACCCCTAGCGTAACAGGTCGAAAAGTGACCCTTGTCGGCTTGTATCGATACAAAGACCGATACAGCGGCTTTAAGCCTGTTTTAGCGGGGTCTTTGGCCAATCGATACACACTTGACCACGGGTGAAACGATCCGCAGCCGGACATTTGGTGACACTCAGCGAGGCAAGAGAGCAAGTCATTCACCGCAACATAACCGCAACAGCCAATCGCGGGTACCTGGGAAAGGGTGGAATTCGAGCGAAACCAGCCTAGCTCTTGTTGAAACATAGCGTGTGTTTTGTTATGCCGGGCGGAGCTTGATGATCCCATTTCCTACAATGAAGAACCTCCTGGCAGACGGGGTCGCATACAGAAAGTTCATTTGGAGCCTCGGACTGGCCGATACTATGCCGTACTTGGCGGGGTTCTCTTTGACCGATTTCGTAGTAACCTGCTCCTCAGGATGGTGCATCATGTAGTCCCGCAGTGCTTCGGCCCGTTTCTTGGTACCAACGAAGTCGCCGGGCTCCCCTAGCTCAGCCAGGGCCTTTGTTAGCTTTTCTCTCTCAAGTCGAAGCTCCTTGAGCTTGGCTAGATGCATCGACTCTGCTGCCCCGCAGACCTGCAGTGCCGCTCTTAGCCTGTCCAGGATCTCCTCCGATGAAATGGAAGAAGTAGTAGCTGTACTCGCACTAACAGTGAAGGTGCCTGAGAGCACGGGATCGCAGCCGAGTACCTTGGCGCCTTTGAACCTGGCGCCGGCGACCTCCGCAGTCGGATTTGCAGAATTACTCACCTTTACATTCTAGGAAGTTGCGCGCGGATTGCTCAAAATAATGCGTTGCGAGGGAGAAATGTCTGTTTGGTCATCCCTGGTTCACTTTAGATAGCGTTGCAGTGGAATGCAGGCCGACCGAGAACGCCTCAATTTGCGGGGAGCTTTACACCGTCCCGGTTCGATCTATGCTGGCTCTCAAGAACGCGCCACAGTGCAGTGGCACATAGACGGGTCCATATAACACTGTACATGGGGACATCTACAAAAGCGTGGGGGTTAAGTGCCGCCGAAAAGTGATGCCACGACGCGGAAAGCCGGGCAGCATGGCGAATTGGGTGCTACAGAACTGCTTGCTGGGGAGGCTAGTTACTTAGCGCCTCTAACAATCGGTTTGCGACTTTGCGCTGTTCCGGGGGTCATTGAAATATGACCTTGGTTCGGGTAGGCGCCAGGACCGGAAGGTTATTGAATTGCGAGACGTTAATTTTGTGATCCGTCCGCTATGATGAGTTTACTGTGGGTGTGAAGTGATGTTTTATTTCCATTCTTACTGAAGAAGTCAGCTTCAGCGCCAAAGCCGTTGGCGCGTAGGAGCTGCTGCGCAATGCGTCGATCCCTTGGCGACGGAGCGTGTGCGGGAACCAGTCTAGCGAGAAGACCTTCGGCAGGACCTTGCGGGAGGCACTCGATGTGTGCGAATCTGGAGAAAGCCCCGTTAGCATCACGCATTATCGGCAGGAACTGCTGTTGATGCGGTTCTATTGATGACTCTCCGCTTAGAAAGATCACCTCTCGCTGAGCGGAAGACTGCGACGGACGGAGCCAGAAGTGCAGTACCTCCCCAGGTGTGTCATGAGTGTCCAGACCCTCAGGACCAGGACACCTGCGGTTGCGGCGTGCGCGACACACATAAGCTGGATGAGGGACGCAAAGGCTCTCCGTGCCTTATCATCATCCAAACTGGACGGTGACATAAAGAAGGGGCCGCTGGGAGTAGTTGCAATAAATTTGGGACGCAGTGCTCCGAAGGTGCGCATTTGCGACTCGGCGTAATATGTGGCCTCGCCCATGAGAGGGTTCAGTTGGGAGTTATGCGTGTGTAATGTGTTTTCCATACGTCTTGATATTGCGTTTCATTTTTACATGCCTTGCCTGTCTACATATGTGGTCGTTTAAGTACTGATTTAGTTGTTCTGGCGCGGAGCCTCGGAACCGGGGCCAGCTTCGACCCAGACGGCCCCGGCACGCAGCTTTTCCACCGCTGCTTGCCGCTCTTTGTCAGACGGGGGCCCGACGGGAAGGAATCTGAAGTATCGGCCGGCGTCGGGCTCCGAAGGGAGAGACTCTACAGGTCCGAACCCGTCAAACCGGCCCACCTTATCCCTCAGGATCGGTAAGAATCGCTGGATGTAGAGCCCGCTGAGAGCCTCCACAGACAGGCACACCCCTTCCCAATTGTGGCCAGACAGAGATTGACGAGCGTTCAGGTCCACATGCTCTCCGGGCTTGCCACTGGCCGTCCACGCCTCTAGCGAGAGGACGCCAGCGGTCGCTGCGGTAGCAATGCAGCCGAGGCGAATGGTGGACACAAAGGAACTGGTGGCAGCATCATCGGACAATTTACCAACTGGTACAACCAACAAGCCGGAAGGAGTCACTGCCGTAAACGAACTGTACACGCTGCCGTTCTTACGTATGAACATTTCCGCGCATTGCGTAGCTGCTGCGATTAAACACTTGAGGAGGGCTTGATCTTGAGTATTAAGGTGCATTTTTATGTTTTGCGATTTAGTTTTGTGTTTGATGGGCATTTAGGTGACCCGGAACCGGAGGCGCGGATCACCTCCTGGATGCAATCCTTCCACGCTCCTCGCGGTTGGCGCACAATTCGGGGCGGTATCTCGCCGTTGAGGATCCTGGCCCAAGCGCGCGAAATCTGGCCTCGGTCGAAGATCTGCAATCGGTGCCGATTGACGACGGGTATGAGCCACTTGGCTCGAACCATCTCGTCAACGATTTGAATACTTCCAAGCAGGAACGCGGCCTCTTCACGGCGGAAACCTAGTTTGATGTCCGCCAGAACGGTTAGCTCCCTTCTGGATCTTCGGGGTCCGCTTTGTCGATTTTGATTATCAGCCATACTTTTGTGTTTCGCGGTCTTTTGTCTGTCAGAGGCACCACTTGCGCCCGATGCTGATTGCGCTCAGGACTTGAGAGTTTTTGGCGGAGCCAGGAACGAGCGGGAGGAGATCTGGAGGCAACGTTGAGGATGTTGAGGAGGCTGGGGAAACGGCCTGGCTAAAGCCCCATCACCATCAATACGTGTATGATGGTCTCCGGCCCCCTCCGCCTTCTTGCGCTACGCGCAACAAATCTCAACAAAAGACCTCGTTATGCGCGACAGACATAAAAGCAACAGAAGGCACCCCGCCAACAATCAAGTCAGGGGTATGACAAATGTCACAAGAGCCATAGACTGATCTTAAGTCCGGGCCACAAAGGGAGAGCACCCCCGGGAGGCGCAGTTTCGACGGAGACTGCGCCTCCTGCCTTACTTCCGAACCCCAGACCGCAGAGTTCCGGGCGAAAGAGCAACGTCTGGGACTGGGGCGGGTTTTCCCCGACAAGCTGGGCAACCCGACGCGCATCTAATCTCCCGCGAGGACACACCCGCGTATACCGTCTTAACGTGTTGAGCTGCCCGCTGGAAGCGTTCCGGTTGATTTGCCGGTTCGCTTCGCTGGGTTTTCCATCCCGTGTCTCGGTGCAGGACGAACTGGCTGGCTATGAAGTCGTGCCTGGATCGTGCCCCGGCGCTGGACGTCGAAGAGGTGCTGCTGGAGGGCTAGCTGGTGGAATTCGGTTTGTTGTTGATTGGCCGCAGGTCTCGGAAGATTTCTTCCAATTCATCATAGTCGGAGTCTGTCCGCTGCTGAGCCGGTTTTAGAGGCTTCGATCGTGGTGGCTTGGTAGCGGGGTTTTGCAGCCAGCGACTACCTGGGACGCGTGGAGGTGCGAACCGTAGCGTGTTCCTGTCGAGTATATATGCATTTGGCTCTCCGTTATCGCCAAACACGAGTTGCAGGCCGTGGGCCGTAGCGATCTGCTCGACTTCCTTATCGTCGGCAGCGGATGGAAGACTCAGCTTCCGCATCATTCCCCCGCAAAAGCGGCTTTCTGGATACATCTGATGGATCATGCGGCGGACCGCGGTGTCCAGTATCCTCTCGGTTCCATCCTCGATCCTAACCACCGAGATTGCGCGCGTGTAGTGCTTATCGACCTGGTTGCCGGCATACTCGGTGGAAAACTTGACGAACGTCCCAGGGGTCGTTGTCCAGAAGTAGTAATTGGCGTGCTCGCGTCTTGTTCTCATGGCTCTTTGAACAGCTCGCGGAATCTCGCAGCAGAGATTCGGTGGTGAAGGGCAAAGTTCATATCAAGTCGTTGTTGGCGAGCCAGTCGTATCCCCACGAAGTATCCAAGGGGCTTAGTTCTTCAATGATGGCTTGTGCCTCGGCGTCCGTCAGTTCGTGAAATCCCTGGGGCTCAACCAGATAGTGGCGACCATCGAGCACCATCAGGTCGCCGGCGGTGGTGGAGCAGGCCCGCCCGCGCATTGGCCGGCCAGGCCTCTTGGTGACCGAAAACGCGTCCTCCAGCGTAGCGTCGACGTCGCTACCCTGAGCGAGCACGTCGTAGCGAATCGCTGGCGCGTGCCAGCGCAGGTTGGACCAAAGGGAGATGATGGTGACGATTCTCATCGCCCGCGCTTTCGAAAGGACTGCGGGCCCATGTTTTTGCCACCAGTGCGCCGGGACATGGCGCAGCAGCGGCTTCCTGGCCTCGAGCCGATCATAGTTTAACACCACAAGGGCCATTTGCTTGGCTAACTTTTTGAGGTTTGTCTCAATCCGACTTCCTTTTGTGCTCATATCTTTTTGTTTTTGTGTTAGGCACGCTTTTTTTTAGATCGCCCTGGTGTCCCGTGTTGTTGGGCGTAGCCCAATGTTGCTGAAGGACTGCAGTAGTCCTCCAGACCATCACGAATCGCGCCGCTGGCCGCGTCGCCGGTAAGCATGTCTATCGGGGTCCCGCCCCTTACTCGCTAGAGAGATCTGCAGTTGGTCTGATCCTTGTCCTCCACATCCTCAACATCCACCGCATTGCGTCGGATTCAGCCAATTCTGCCATTTTGGCGACTCCCGCTCGTACCTGGCTCCGCCAAAAAGCCCTAGATCCTGAGCTGATTCAAAGACCGCGAAACACAAAAGTATGGCTGATAAACATGATCAAGCGAGAGGGCCCCGAAAATCACGGAAGGAGCTCACTTTACTGGCGGACATCAAATTGGGCTTCCGTCGCGAGGAGGTCGCCTTCCTGCTTGGGAGCGTTCAACTCGTTGACGAAATGGTTCGGGCGAAGTGGCTCGTTCCTGTCATCAATCGGCACCGGTTGCTAATTTTCGACAGAGGACAAATCTCTCGAGCCTGGGCCAGAATTCTTAATGGTGAGATGCCCCCGCGAATCGTGCGCGAGGCGCACGGTATCGTAAGACCTAAGGAAGCAACGTCCAGGGAAGACGCACGAAAGGGCAACGATGGGAGCAATTGAGGAATCGAGATAAATACATACCCGCCAAACACAAAACAGACAAAACAAATGGAAAGGCAAGAGAAACAGTCGGCACAGGCAACTCAAGCCGCTAAACAGAAAGAGTCAAAATCAATATGAATGAGGTAAAACTCGAGCATCTGCTCCCGGAACTCACGCCCGCTGAAGGCAAAGCGTTGGAAGTCTTGTGGCGGCTCTCTGATGAGCAGTTCGATGCAGGACAATTTGAGAATTCCGCCACTATCATGCGGGTGTTCTCCTTCTTGTTTCCTGACGATCCTAGAGTTCTTGGAAATCTCGGCATGGCTCTCGTTTGTGCTGGCAAACACGAAGAGGGCCTGTGCCACATGGAAAGGCACGCCCTGCTCGCACCTCATCATGTCCCCTGCTGGCTGCGATACGGGGCCGCGCTCGTCAAGAGCGGGAAGACCCTCGCCGCTTTCGCCGCTTTCAAAAAGGCACTTTCGCTTGAATCGCAAAACGTGGATGCGATGACGATGGTTGCCGGAACCATGATGGCCTTGAATCAGTCGTCAGCTGAGGCCGAGAAACTCCTGCGCCAAGCAATTCGCCTAAACCCAAGCCACGCTGGAGCCTGGGCACACCTGGGAATCGCACTCCGGTGCCGAAAGAAGTGGACGGAGGCAGAACAAGCGTTCAAGGCAGCCATCTCCCTGCAGCCTCCCCCCGTTGTGCTGCAGGTGATTCAGGAGGAGCTACGCCGGCTTAACTACGGCGGATGCCTCGCGTTGAATGACACACACATCGCACTCGGCGAGGACACTCCTCTAACGATCAAGTCAGGGGTATGACTAATGTCACAACAGCCATAGGCCGATCTTAAGTCCGGGCACACGAACGAAGAGGCACCCCCCGGAGGCGCAGGCTCGACGGAGCACTGCGCCTCCGCAATTCCGTAGCCCAAGTCAGTGCCTTGTAAGGTCTGCGGGCAACTTGGTCTCCCTCTTCGGCTCGGTTTTCCAATCGGCCCCATCTTCGCGCTACGCGCGTTAGTTCTCATCTCGGAATCCTCCTCCGCCTTCTTGGCTCCGCCCAATACCCCCCTCCCGGGAAAACGCAGGTCAGCTAAGGCACTCGACAAAACTGCGCCAAACACGAAGCCAATGAAAAAGCAAAACAACAAGGCGACCGCTTCGGCGGTCGAAAACTCACAAGAACAGAAGACCGGCTTCGCTGAATATGCGCCCTGCAGCTACAATCCTGGCGTCGGGTGCTCCAACGACTGCATTTACTGCTGCATACGCCACTACGCCATGGGGTTCAGGCGGGTCGAGAGCCGGGAGGATTGGGCCAAGGAGCGGCTCAAGGAGCCGCTCCCCAGGATTCGGAAGTTCTCTGGTATGGTGATGGTGCCAACGAACCACGACATCACGCCCTTCTACCTTCCGACAATCGAGGCGCAAGTTAAGGCTCTCCTGGAAGTGGGCAACCAGGTCCTCCTCGTCACGAAGCCGCACTTCGACTGCGTTCGCAGGCTTTGCACCTCGTTGGCGCCATACAAGCAGCAGGTCATCTGGCGCTTCACCATCGGCACCCTGGACCGAAAGCTCACAAAGCTGTGGGAACCTGGGGCTCCCATCCCAGCCGAGCGCGTCGCCTGCCTGAAGCACGCCTTCCACCGCGGCTTCGAAACCAGCGTCAGCATGGAACCCCTGCTCGCCGGGACCGAGGACGCATTGGTCACGTTTCACAAGCTCATTCCATTCGTTACCGAAACGATTTGGATCGGGAAGATGAACCATCTCAACCGCTGGGGACCCGCCACGCCGGAGATCGCAGCGGCTTGCTGGTATATCCGTAAGCTCCAGTGCGATGAGGCCATCCTCGACCTGGTTCGGAGGCTCGGCGGCCACCCGCAAGTCCGATGGAAGGACTCCATCCGGAAGGTGATCAGCAATCGAGAGTTGCCGACCTGACGCCACTGACTGAGGCGGCGCCCTCGCGGCGTTGCTTAGTGAGGTTGCTGGCATAAGGGCAAGCTGCACCACCTGAATTCCCCTCTCGTTGGTCTTGTAGCGCGCAGCGCAATACACGTGTTACTTGCCAGAGTTCCGGAGGCGATGGGGTTGTAGATAGAAGACCTCAGCGCCGGCTGCCACGAAGCGGACGTGGCGTCGGGTTGCTGCTACTATGGCAAGCTTAATGCGCTCGTTGTTGGGCTCAAGGTGGAGGAGTTTGGCGGGGGCGTAATAAGCCTCGGGGTCGAGGCCGTGGCGTTTGGCGAATTCCAGGGAACCTGCGCGACAGTTGCCGGCATCGAGGCTGTCCTGGAAGCCGACTCTTACGCTGCTGGAGTGCTTCAGCAGGAATTGTTTTTCCTTTCGGGACTTGGCCGCCTCCAGCCGGCGCTGTTTGCGCAAAACAACTGCTCTGTGGAGCAGGTGTTTGGTGCCTTTCAGGAGGTCTTCGGATTCGGGGTGAAAATCATCCTTTGGCGAGGAGCAGGACACCATGCGCAGGCCGTTCTGGTCGCGTTCCCACCGCCAGCCCCTGGGCGCGGGAATGAAGAAACTGCCCGTGTGGTGACGAAAGAGCAAGGCTCGTCCGCCCCAGCGCGAGATGATGGCGAAGGACTTGAAAAGCGGCACGTAGCTCCATCGAGTGTATGTGCAACGACAGGAATAGCGACCATGTCTGATATCTCGAACAGAGGTCGTCTCACCCGGTTCAGGTGAATCCCAATTCTTACGCCTGGGGCAGGACTCTTTCGCCAGCCTCAAAGCGAGAGCTCCATCCCCTTGCGAAAGGGGAACCGTAGTCTGCTCGCGCTCAGGCAAAACACTTCTGGAGGAAGAAGACACAACGCGTTCGCGATGCTTGCGGTGCGCAGCCAGGTATGCCGATCAGGTCTGAGCGTCCAGCTTGCGCTTCTCTGTGGCGTTGAGCATCCGGAGCCTGCCGGCAATGACGCATTTGTCGATGAATGCAGGGTTCATAATTTCCTTGTTCGTGGTTGCTGTGGCGTCGCTATGGCATGGGGCCCATTCTCCGATGCATCGATTCTGTTGTTCCGGGTCATTGGCCCCGGAGCGCCATGGTCCTAGATGTCGTTTTTCATTTGCATCTTGTTTGCCGACATTTCCGCTCGTCGGTGAGTGACTCGTGGTCGTCTTTTTGTTGTTTGGCGGGTTTTCAGTCAGGAAGCCCTGGCGGCGAGTGATCCGTAGTCAGTCTCCAGGATCTCCGGTTCACTGGTCTGCACTGGACTACGGGATCGGTAGGGATACTCCATAGTACGGACCCGGGTTGCAGCCTGCCGGTGGGGACCTCTTCTTTCTCAACCCCTCCTCCCTTTCAGCACAGCGCTACGCGCGACAACGGCCTCTCCAAGGCATGGAAACCAGCGGGTTATGCCCTCCTGAAAACCACGCCAAACGAAAAATTGCCGACCGTCCCCCTATTCGGGGAACGGCTGACGGCAAACAAAAACACGAAAGAAAGACAAAACATGAGAGAGGCAACTCCTAATGAACAAAATGACACGGCGACCGCAGCTGGAGGCAGTGGCCAACAGCGCCAAGCCAGAGCCGATAACCCCGCCATTATATCTCCGCCGCAGGCCGGAGGTATCCTGGCAAACGCCGCTCAACGGCCGCTCGTCCCGAGGGGAGGGAACGACCGCATTTTTACTCCGGACGCTTTGGCCGTCGATATCGTAAGGCACTTCATGCCGAGCGGGAGGGTTCTCGAACCGTGCGCCGGTGGGGGAGCCTTCCTGCGTGCACTTCCGAAAGGGGCCGACTGGTATGAGATCGACCTTGACAGGGACTTCCTCGCCGCACAAGGCCACTGGGATTGGCTGATCACCAACCCCCCGTATTCGCTGTTCCGCGCATTCCTCCAGAAAAGCATGCAAGTGGCCGATAACATCGTGTTCCTCTGCCTGGATAATGCCTGGAACATGCGGGCTCGACGGCGGGACCTCAGGCGTGCCGGGTTCGGTATCGTCGAGATGTGCGAGTGCCCGGTGCCTCCCCCGCCGTGGCCGCAGTTTGGCATGTGCCTGGGCGCAACCTGGATTCGGCGCGGTTGGCAAGGGTCCACGCGGATCACAGAATTACCGTCTGGCCTTTGGCGGCAATGGGCCAAGCGCCCAGGCCGGCAGGGCGGTGGTGATACCGTTGCCTTCGTAGCATAGGCGGCAATTGCTGCCGTCGGTCACTGGCACCTGAGCCCTCCGCGGGTCAGGTGCCAATTTCATTTAAACCTTCCGGACGTCTCTCAAATCGTCCCACCTCCAACCGGATACTTCTCATCCCCTCGCTTTTTGCGCTCCGCGCAAGCACCGAGTCTCTTAATCCATCGTCTGCCGCTCGTACTTGGCTTCGCCGAAAACACAAACCCTGCATGAACGTAACGAGTCCGTTGATCAGCACAACAAGCCAGGTTGCCACCTCACAACCACAGCCCGATGCCGTCTTCTTCCGACTGCCCTCGGGACCGGGACCTGTAGAAACCAGAAATTCGCCAAACACAAAATCAACAGACCAATAAAAACATGAACACAAATAGAAACATGAATACGAACAAACAAAAACCGATTGATCCCCACGCCTTCTGGTCCACCTTCGGCTACCAGAAGGAGCTCGTCGAACAGAACCACCAGGCCGCCTGCCAGGCCGTGGACGAACTCCGCGTCGAAACTCAACAGCGGGTGCGCACCCCCCTCCGCATCCGCTACCTGGAAGACCGCGAGTTGCCCGGCCTCGGGGACGCGCAATTCGCGTGGGAGTCCGGACACGATCACCACCTGCTAATCTGCCAGCGCGACCCGGAGAACCTGAGGCCGCACAGGCTGGCCACCGTGCTGCTCAGGACCCAGCTGGAGGTGGAGGCGCACGACAGCGGAAAGGGGCGGATCATGTCGCTCAGCACAAGGCAGATGCGCGATCTGGTCTCGCAGTTCGAGCCGCTGCCCACGCGGCTCCGCTCCGATACCGAGGCGCAGGCGTGGTTCCATAATGTCGCCTGCGCGAAGACGATGCGGGCGTTTACCACCTTCTTCAGCTTACCCAGCCAATTGCTCCTCCAGGAGCGGCTCCGGAACCGATTCCCCGTGCTGTGGCCGGCGCAGTTCGTGTCGCTCTCCAGGATCTTCCTGGCGGGCACGGCCAACTGCGACTCCGACGGGTTCCCCCGCCCGCCTCGCTTCCTCGAGCGCGCCATGAACGCGCTGACCGGCCTGCAGGCCCTCCATTTCGATCACCTCTTGGGCGGTGTCACCGAGTTCGCCGCCTCCCGCCAGGGCTCCGACGGATTCGATCTCGCCCGCCGGCTCTGGGATCACTGGCAGGCCAAAGCTCCGGCCATGGGGCCCTGGGACCAGTGTGCGATCGTGGACGAGTTCGCGCGGATCCTCGATCTGTCAGGACATTTCCTGTGGGTCCCGGACCAGGGGTTGGGCGGTCCCCCGAACAACCCCCCAGGCGGCTCCCCCGAACTCAACTGAAAGCCGATCCGCCTCCCGCTTCGGTCCACCGACGAACACCCCAAACGCAAACGCAGCCATGGCCAGCATACGAAAACACAAACGGAGCCAGTTCTGGATCGGTTGCTTTACGAAGCCTAACGGCAAGCGCACCACCCGGTCCACGAAGGTCCCGGTCGGCGCCTCCACGGCGGACGAACGAAAGGACCACAAGGAGCTGGCGTTCGAAATCGTCACGAAACGGGAACGCGCCGGACGGAAGGCCCGGCGGCAATCAAACCAAGCCAAACACGAAGCCACGAAAGCGCCCCATCACCCCAAGATTTGCAGGAAAATGCAGGACAACGGCGATCAGTTTGGTGCCGTTCCGCGCCCGTTCTCGGCGTTTTTCAGGTCAGAATCGCCCCTTGGGCAACGCGCTCCGACGCGAAAGGACGCGCACTTGGGCGAACCGGCGTCACCCGGGCGGAAGCGTCCGAAAGACCCCAAAAAAACAAAGGCTGACGCCAAAAACATAACCAAACACAGAATCGAAAGAACAAACAAAACAACGAAAGGAATAAACCACAAATGAAGCAACAAACCATCAGCAGCTGCAAATATGGTAAGCCCACTCCAAAAACTGGCACCTTGGAATGGGCCCGTCATAACTTCAATATCGGCCAGGGGTGCCGCAACGGATGTCTTTATTGCTATGCCCGCAACATCGCCCTCCGCTTTGGCAGAATCCAATCTCGTGACGAATGGGAGAACGAGCGATTGCGTGCAAAACCACCGGCAATTAAGAAATACACGGGGGGAGTGATGTTCCCCTCCACACACGATATCTCCCCCTTCTACCTGGCGCCGGCGGTAGAGGCTCTTAAAGGTTTGTTGAGCCAGGGCAATAAGGTGCTGATCGTTTCAAAACCGCAGCTTGAATGCATCGATCGGCTCTGCCGGGAGCTCACGGCTTTCAAATCGAACGTTCTGTTCCGTTTTTCCATCGGGAGTCTGGATGAACGCTTGGCTGCCCTGTGGGAACCTGGAGCTCCCTCAATGGCGGAACGGCTCCAGTGTCTGTGCCTTGCCAAGGCCCAAGGATACGACACCAGCGTCAGCATGGAACCGTTGTTGGCAGGTGCCGACGATGCAAACGCCACCTTCAATACACTGGAAACACAGGTCACCGAGAAGATCTGGATCGGCAAAATGAACCAGGTCAACCGCCGCGTCCACCAGACTACGCCGGAGATTCTGTCCGCTTGTAGACGCATTCACGAGCTCCAATCCGACAGGGAAATCCTCAGGCTGGTTAGGACTCTGGACGGACACCCCAAAGTGGAATGGAAGGATTCGATCCAACAGGTAATTGCGGCCAATCACGAGTTCCAAATGAAACAAGACCGGAACATCGAAATCCGGGCAGATTGGGAACCTGCGTCCAAAATTGAACCCAGCCATGAGCCGATCGTTAAGTCCGGGCCATGAAGGAAGAGCACCCAGCGGAGGCGCAGTTCTGTATCCGGAATGCGCCTCCGCACTGCGGCTCGTGGCTTCCGGAGGTAACGGACGCGCACCTCAGCGAACCGGCGCCACCCGGGCGGAAGCGGCCGAGAAGCCCCTCAAAAACCAAGGCTTACGCCAAAAGAGGAACAAATGAATACGAATCTGCAATCAACACAGTCAACAAACAAGAAAACCACCAAAACACAAAAAACAATGAAAAGACCAACAAAGACTAAAACCGACACGATCAACCGCACCGGGCCGCTCGATCTGCCTCGGCAGCCAGAGATCACTTCCCTCTTGGACGCGTCCAAGGAATTCCTGCACAGCAGGTCGGCCGCCAAAACGGAGAATCCGGAGCGTGTCTATGCCGTGGTGGCGATGGCCACCTGGCTCGGGTGCTTTCGCATCGACCGAGTGATCCTCTCGGACCTCCATGCGGCACTGCGCCTCTCCCACCCCGTCCCACAGGTTCGGCAACGGTTGGTGCCCTTCATCCAGGAATTCTTCGGGTGGAGCCGGAATAAGGGCTACCTTCCCCGGGAACTCCCCACGCCAGCCGATCAACTCGAGGTGAGCATCCCGAGGACCGAACCGCCCATCCTAACACTGTCCGAGGTGAAGGCCCTGCTCGCGCGCACCGAGGACGTTGAGCTTTGCCTGGCCCTCGCCCTCGTCCTCTTCTGCGGTATCCATCCATGGCAACTGGAGCAACTCTCCTGGGAAAGTATCTACCCGGGATTCGCCATCGAGGTCCCTTTGCGACGGGTCCAGCGGCGCCCGACTGGCGCACGCCGGGTGCTCCCGGGCCTCGACGCCTGGCTCCGCCCCTTCTACGGCAGCCAGGGGCCCGTCATATCCCCGCGCACCCTGCGTTGCCGGCTCCGCCCCTTGCCGCGGAGGCACGGCATCCACCTCAAGCCCAGCGCCCTTCGCTACACCTTTGAGGCCTACTACCTCGGCGACACGGGGCATCTGGATCGGGCCGCCCGGGAGCTGGGGGTCATCACCGCCTGGCAGGGGCACCCTCTCCTTAAACCTGCGACGGAGGCAGAGGCCAGGCGATTCTTCGCGATTACGCCCGAGGCGGTCGGAGTCGAGGGCTGGCCGCAACGCGTCGCCAAGTACCTGGAGAACCGGCACATGGAACCAACGACTGGCGGGAGGCTTCGCGGTTCCAAACAGATGATCCATTCATTGGTGAAGATGCCGAATACCTGATCCTGAAGGACCCCGTTCTAAAACCCAATCACTTCCGTTTTCTCCGGCAAGAGTTTGATGATTCTAAGAATAACCCGGAGGAAGATGTAGATTTCTGCGAGGATTACCTTATCTGATTCGATGAGCAAAAGAGCAAACTGGTCCAGGTGGCTCTTCAATTGACTCATCAATTCGGCGTCAGTTTGCATTTTGCTCGTTTCCTCATAACCAACCGGTTATCAGGCACATAGATGGTCCTGCGACGAGGCCAGAACGGTGGCTAACCCCTTTGCCCCAAACATCTCGGGCAGGCTTCCACTTTTGATTGGCCCTGGAGCAAGGCTCCTCTGATGCCAGAGGGGTTTTCGTGGCTCCACTCACTTCCTCCAATGGAGGCTTCGCCTAAAACACTGAGGCGGTGAGCAATAACGCTCCTAAACCAAAAACAAAAGGAACTATATGCAAATGGAATTCTCTAACCTCGATAACTTGATTGCTGAAGCCAACCCCAGTGGCGCTCCCCGGAAGGCCACCGGGCCGGAGGTCAGACAAATACCAGGCAGCCGTCACCAAGGGAAACACATCGCCGAACAATTTGAATTCCCGATTGACCAGCTTATCGCCGAGGCCAATCAGTCCTTGATCATCCCGATTATCTTTGTCGACTCCACCGAACAACCGGTCGCCGTAGCGTCGGCTTTAAAAGAAACCATGAAGTGAATTCTATGAACACAAACGCGATTCCCCTCAAGAACCGGCTTGTTCACGCTCCGGGCTCATATGGTAAGAACCGTCCCCGCCGGCAGACAAGCAACTTGGACGTCAGCGTGCGCGGTGCGGCTAGGGTTGCGAGGGGCCGCCGATGTTGGACGGCCCCGGAACCCACCTGAACTTGCCGGACAGCCCGAGGATTGCCGCGAAGCGGTCGAGGACGTCGAACTCGTCTCCCGGCTGCATTTCCGGGAACCGGGTTTGCCAGTGCTGCCAGAGGCGCTGGGACAGATCGAATCCGTCGAGGTTGCGGTAGCGCTCGGCGAAATCCGTGACGCCGTCGAATAGCCAATCGAGATAGAGTCCCTCCAGCCCGTCCAGCGCGGTAATGGTGCGGTCGCGGAGGGGTGTCGACCGGATCATTTCGCCTCGTGCCTCCCAGGCGTCGAGCAGGGAGCTGGTAAGCCAGAGGAACTGGGCCGGCCTGAGCACCGGATACCGTTGCCTGAGCCTTGCGCCCACGAGCATGAATGGCGCCGAGGCGATAAGCAGACGGAGCGGTTCCAGAGCTACGTCCTCGGGGCTCCGGTTGAGCGTTATGTGGGGCTCGTCCCCGGAGAGGATTTGGGCTGCCCTGGGGTGGTAGAGGAAGAGCAGCGCGCGCTTTTGCCGCATGCTAACGGTGGGAACCCGAGATTTGCCGGCCCTGCAGGCCTCCGTCTCCGTCTGAATCCGCATCAAGCCGTTGGCCAGGTGGTATGGCTGGAGGTGCTCGGGTTCACGCTTGCACACCACCAGGTGCTGGCCGCCGCCCTCGTCCCAGGCCAGCCTGACCCCGTTGCCGTCAGGCACGTCGTCATCGCCCTCGAAGGCGACCCGGATCGGGTAACCGGCGAGCTTCTGCGCTTCGGCCTGGAGTTCGGCGGCAGCCTGCGCGGCGGCCAAGTGGTCTTGCTTGGCCAGTTCTTCCTGGCAGGCGAAGTAGGATCGCCGCGCCTCGTCGCGGAGTGCTGTGCAGACGGTAAATGAGGCTGAGATATTTTTCTTTTTCATAGACATACTGGTTTCGGATTTAACGTGTGTTCTCACCCGCGTGGGGGTAAGTGATCGCTTTCATGGCTTTGTGTTTGTCGTGGTTTGCGTTTGGGCGGAGCCGGCTTCGGCGTTGTCCCCGGCGTAAACGTCGGGCAGCAGGCCGACCGCGCCGCGGAGCTTGGGCAGTTCGAGGTAGGTGTAATCGTCGATCGCCGAACTGCAGTGGCCGGTCGTCACCCTTCGGGTCTCCTTGTCCACCCCGAGGTTGTCCTTGCGTTCGTTCGCCCTGGGGGCGTCCACCGGAATCCGCGTGGACTGGGTGGTGCGCCGGCCGTTCGGCTTGGTGAAGCAGCCCATCCAGAATCGGCTTCTCCTGTGTTTTCTTAGGCTGGCCATTTTCTTGTTCGGGGTGTCCTGTCGCTGGAGCGAGGCGGGAGGCGGGCCGACTTTCAGTTGAGTTCGGGGGCGCCGCCCATCGACGGGTCCGGGCCCCACTGGAAATGTCCTGACAGATCAAGGATCCGCGCGAACTCCTCGAGCATCGCGACCTGGTCCACGGGCCCTATCGTCGGAGAGTTGGCCTGCCAGTGATCCCAGAAGGTGATTGATTCAGCCGCGAACGCTGCTGTCGAAAATACTACTGAAGCCGAGACAGCGCAGCCAAAACCGTAGGCCAGTGGAACCTCCACGCCCTAGCGTTGAAACGGATGGCGGGCAGACGACCAGCCCTGACCTGCGCCCGTATCCAGTCGGTTGAATACTGCAGGCGCTGGGCCAGTTCCTGAATCGTAAGCAAGCGCTGTTCGCCCATCTCTGTCATTCTCGCAGAATCGCTTTTTGCGCGTAGCGTAAGAGACCAAGGAGCACGATGGACTACAGCGGTCCAGCGCGGAACAGGGATGGCCAGAAGTGAGACTGGCATTGGGGCAGCCGTGCGTGTGGGCAGTTCCCGTCGCCTCCGGGGGGGCGCACGTAGTGGATTGTCGCAAGGCCATAGCTCTTGTAGGTTTGGGCCAAGAGATCGGCCTCCACGATCCCGGTCCAATGAGGCAATCACAGGATTCTCATCGGTGTTCATCGGCCTTGCCTCGTCAATTGCATGCAGAAGCTGACTGCCCAGTACATCAGTAATAGTACTCTATATAGGAGTTGTAATAAGGTGTACTTGCATTGCGTTGGCGGGCGTGCTTTCATTTTCGTATGCAAGTTCACGAACAGTCGCTGCATGCCATAGCTCTCGATATCGCGCGGAATCCCCACTGCCACTCGTCAGTAATCCTGAGGCAGTTTTTGTGGTCTGCGTTCCACAACTGCCACGTGGTCAACTTGTTTTCCTTGGGGTTCAAATTAGACCTGCGGCAGCGTAAACTTGTCAAGCATGTCATCGCGGCTCTGCTCAAAGACGGGATGTTGGTTCAGGACATATCTAGAGCGCATATCGTAAGCGGGGAACACCGCCGGTGTGCCCAACAATCGCAGTCCGGCGAGTGGGTATTAAGGTTCTGCGCGCTGGAGCAGGAGCTTGAGTCCCTTCTCAAAATGGCGCCTCCGGGGCCTTACCACGAGAAGGGGGTCAAAATATTGCGATTGTTTCGTGAGGGTCGTGAGGGTATCGAGGAACAAGAAGAGGATTTCCCGTTCTGATGTTTACCGCAGCGCAAATTCACCATCTGAACCTAGTATCGGATCATCAATACAGGAGGAATTTCTGGCAGATGCGGCTGCCAGGCATGAAGCGTAGCGTGAGCGTGCTGGCTCTCACCCGGAAAGTTTGCAGAGCTTGACAAGATCCTCGGAGAGTTGCCCCGCGATCGCACAACACCCGGACTGCTCCTGCGGTGCAGGGCGCCGAGGGAGACTGGCTATGCGCCTGGTGCCCCAATCGGGTGGAGAATGAGCGAGACCGGTTCTGCATCGATGGCAAAGACGAATTTACGTTCTCAAACCCAGAGGGGATCCGTTTTGACATTATCACCTTTTCTGAGACTTACGGGTGCGGCCAAACCGGCGTGCCCACCCTTGAGCATACCTGGTTTCCGGGCCATGTCTGGTCGTATTGCCAATGCGCCGGCTGTGGTCGGCACGTGGGGTGGCACTTCGCTGGCCATCATGAATTTGCCGGACTCATAAAGAACCGGATTATCCGGGCCCTTCACCTCAGGAACTGAAGTGCTCGCGCCTCAGTTTGCCTCAGGAAGTTGGCCAGGTTGCCTGAGGCCGAGAGCTAGTGGCCCGGGGTTTTCGGCAATGCTGACGGGTCTATGCCCACCCAGCGACAGAGTTCGTCGTGTGTTTGCTTGCCGTAGTTGTAAGGGCGCTTTCCGGGTTCAAGCGCTCTGGTTTCGAGGGCTCGCCTGATGGCCGACTTGTCGGCGGGAATGCCGGCCCGGCGGAGAAGACCGTTTGCCCTGTAGGAGAGCCCGTTTTGAGGAAAGGGCGGGCTTGGGTCAAGGGGAATGGGCGGCAAGGGCAAGAATTCATCGATGCCCAACCAGCGGCAGAGGTCCCGGTGGGTGTATTTCCCGTAGAGCGTTGTGCGCCAGGAGAGCCCGCCAGTTCTCAGGGCATGCAGGATGGCCTGTTTCTCAATCGGAATGCCTGCGGCGGAGAGGCATCGTTTCACCCGCGTGGGCAGGGCATCTGTGTTTGGGTGGGTGCTGTGGTGCAGGATTAGGTCGGCGATGTCGTCGCGTTTTCGGCAGCGGGCCTGGTCGAGGGCGTCGGCGAGTTCAGTTGACGACCAGCCACCAGCGCGAAGGAGTTCTTCGACAATGCTGTGGAACCCGGTGGTGACGGCAATTCGGAGCACGTTTTCACCGCGTCCGGCGTTATCAGGTGCGCGAAGGGGTTTACCGGCTTTGAGCCATTCCTGAAGGGCGAAGAGTTTGCCCTTTTGGATGAAATCCAAAAGGTGTTCGAGATCTTCCGGTAGAACTGGGCGACGATTGGCCATAGCGCGATCCGCAGGCGAGGATTAAGGGATTCCGGGTGCCGATGTAAAGCGGGAGTTGTTCGGGGGAAATCAACCTTCCAAGTGCGCTGGCGAGGACTGAGGTTGGACGCGTTCTCGGCTGGGGTGGTTTCCCTGGCGCGGAGGCCAGCGATCACCTCATGAAGCCAACCGGTGTCTTTCGGTGACAGATAAAGGCGGGGAGCGTTAGTCGTGGGATGGTCAAAGTGCTTGAGAATTCCCAGGGGCAGGTGTCTGGGATAACGCGCCCAGACGGTCCAGCCGGATTCTTTCAATACAGGATGCCGAACTCATCGGTGAAATCGGCTTCCGCCTGTTTGGCTTTCCACTCTATGATTTCCGTCTCATAACTGCCTGCTCGATGAAAATGTCGGATCGGCTCTTCAGAAGCCGTGGCCTGGCGGGCGTGCTGAAATTCATGGAATATCGTCCGGGGGTCGATGGCCACCACATCCGCCTGGAGGATTATTCGGGGGTGTGCCAGGACCACGCCTTTTGGGTAGCAGGTGATGAAACTCCCTGTCGCTGACTTGATTTCCTCGTCCGTGCACATTTCCGGAATCACTCGGCCTGCCACCACGACTTCTATGTCCTGCATAAAACGCAGGGCTTCGCCATAACGCGCGACGAGGGCGGTCCCGATCGAGTCGATTAGGGTCCCAATCGGCAACCGAGCGCCAGCCACCTTGGCCAGGATCAGTCCCTTAATCAGTCGCTGGGAAAAGGGTTTCAGGTTCCTGGCCGCGCCGCGGTGAGCCCGGGCAAGTGCGGTTTGAAACGCCGCGAAGGAGGCGCGCCGAGCATCGATGTAGGGCTTTTGTTCCTCTTTTCGCTTTTCAGCCAGGTTGTCCGTTGCCTTCCGCTCGACTTCAAGTCGCTCGTTTATGGCCTGCGCCTGCGGGACCAAATCGTTTCTTGTGCGATGGATGTTCCGATCGCGTAACGGGAGCAAGTGGGCAGCACCCTCTTCGGTTAACAGGGCAAGGTCAGCATCCTCGCCCATGACGTTGGCCAGCGCGAGGCAAGCCCACCGATCCGCAAACCCGCTCTTTTCAAGAGGCCGTGCGGTTTTGATCGCCCGCCTGAACGCTTCTCGAGCAATTGCTTCAGCGCCATGGACGCTCAGATCCTTCCGCCTATTATCGTAAGATTCGACTGGCCTGCATTCCGGAAGCGGCTTGGTGGCGTGATGGATGAACAGCCGCCGTGCGCGCTCCGGCAGATGCCCGACACCCTCGTCAGAACAAAGGAGCTTGTTTTCGACATTCACAAGGCATTCCCGGAAGAAATGAACCAACGAGTGGGGCCCGTCTGAATAGCAGATTTTGGGCAGCCTCGCAAGCAGCGGCCCATCACCCTGCACCTCAAATGCGGTGATCCGGCGGTCCTTCATCAGCGCAACTGCAACTGCCTCGTTTCCGTGTTCACCAACTACCCAGCAGCCGTCCACTTGGCCTCCCAAGTCATTGAGAATGCCGGCGTTAATAGGTTCCAGCCTTGTCCACAAAGCTTCGGCCTCCTGCCTGCTCATCGGCTGCCAACCGGCCAGCGCATCCGCCACCAGCGAGACTTCGTTGAGGCACAGAGGCTTCGGCTTTGTGTTTCGGGCAGAGTCCGGTGATATCCTCCCCTGTGCGGTTGCTGCTTTGTTTTCGTTGACCCCGCTGGGGCAGTTTACTGACCCAGCGGGTTTGTTTTCTTTTGTTGTTTTCGTGTTCATTTTGCTTTGCATTTTGTGCTTTCTAGCCTTGGGAGGTGATGTTTTGGGTGCTGCACCGCTGTGCAGTCTCAACAACACGTATACCTCCTTGGCCATTCGTTGTATGTGCCGGTAATATTGCAATAATACAGATACCTGTTAACAATTCTATTTAACTTTTTGTTAGACTAAGATATTCCTTATTAGTAAGTACTTATGACTATATGACGGCATTTTCAATACGGGTTAATTAACGTAGTTGTTGCCAAACAACCACTACGTGTTATTATCGTGCCGTGAACGACGATTATGTAAACCACCTGTTGGCTTGCCGGGAGAGTCACTTGCAGGCTATCGCCCTGATCGACCAATTGCTGGGGAAGGCAGGAAAGCAGGCAATAGCGGTGCCTCCTCCGCCACCTAGCCGGGAAACGGAAGGGATCGTCCAAAGCGCGGAGCGGAAACGTGGGCCAAACAAGCGGAATGGAACGAGCAAGAGCAAGCTTCTGCACAGCATCCTCCAGGAAGCCAATCGGCCACTGAAGTTGCACGAGATCCTAGGGGAACTGGGGAAAAGAGGTTACAAGTTCGAATCCGTCTATCCCAAAGGCACCCTGAACCCGCTTCTTTATGGAAGCGCTCGCCTGCAATTCGTGGGGCGCACGCCAGCCGGGTTCGTTTTGAAGGGGCGAGGAAGGGAGCTTGGCTTCGAGGAACTCGACCCTGCGGTCGTTGCCAGACCGGAGAACTCTCCTTAGCTCGGACGAACCCAGCCGAGGCTCATCGAAATTCGCGGCACACGGCCTTGAAACAATGTTGGCAACCCGTTTGGGGTCTGCCAGGCCGAGTGCGAACCGTCGATTCCCTGGGGCGCATCATGCCAGCCTCGTCACTTGCTTTGCTTCGGTAAGCGGGAATCCGCGCTTGGACAACATGGCGGGAGACCGAGTGCTTTGTTGGGTGCCGCCCAAGCCCCGGGTTCTCGCTGGCGGAAACGCAGCGGTCGCATAGGGTGTATTGGAAAGAAGGTGGGCCGGAAGGCAAGGCGAATCGCGGGGCGGGCGTACGCCGTAGGCGGAGCTTCCGGATGCGCTGGCGTCAGTAACGGGTAGAGTATCCGTCGGTTCATTCTTTTGCGCCTGGATTGTTCTTGTGCGCAGTCCGCCGCTGGATGATCTGGGCTTCGACCTCCGCAACTGGCCGGGTGAAGGATTTCTCCTTGATCGCCCAAGCCTGTGCGCTAGGCCGCTTGTAGCCGCGTGGTCTCGTCGGCGCGAGGGTTCGGAATACGAAGGGGCGGGTGGGGCCTTGGGTGTTCAGGAGGCGTCCGACGGCGTGATAGTTAGGCAAACCCTGGAGGTCCAGGCTGCCAAACTCAGGCTGCGTGTAGGGCCAGAGGTTCTCGGCGTCGCTGGGACCGATCCGGAATGCGATCAGGTTACCCACGTTTCCCAGCACCGCGTCGAGAATGTTTTGGTGCCCCAGATTCGCTTTTAGCTGGCTGAGATTTTGGTTCGCCAGGGTCAGATAGAGACCGTACTTGCGTGCCTCGGACAGGATGTGCGCGACGGTATCGTTGGTGAAGTTCTGGAATTCATCAACGTAGAGGTGGAATGTGTTGCGCTTGGCTGCCTTCACTCTGGCCCGCCCCAGGGCCGTGGCAAAGATCTTGGAGAGCAGCAGGGAGCCAAGCAGTTGGGTGTCCAGTTCTCCCAGGATGCCCTTGGGGAGCTTGACCAGCAGGATTCCCCGATTGTCGAGGACCGATTGGAGATCAATGGTGCTCTTCGGCTGGCCGACAATTGGCCGGATCAGGGCGTTACAGGTAAAGGCGTTGATTTTGCTGGCGATGTACGGCCCCATGCTCTCCAGGGCTGCGTCTCCTCTGACCTTCTCTGCCTGGTTGGTCCAAAAACCCACCACCAGCGGATTCTTGCAACGGCCTTTTAGAAACTTCCGATAGTCAGTGTCTTCAAAGACTAGCGAAAGCTCTGTCAGGGTCACCTCGTCCAGGCCGCTTTCCAAAAGGAGCAGCATTGCGTTGCGGAAGTAAGTCTCAAACACCGGCCCACCGCAGACGCGCATGTCGTACAGGCGCTCGATGGTTTTAAGAAGCTCGTTAATCGCGAAATTCACCTGCATAGACCGGTTCGGCCCCTCGCATTCCAGCACGTTAATCCCCGGAGCCGAGTCGAGGCTGCCGGGGTTAAACAGGACAACGTCCTTGATTCTGGCCAGGGGCACAGCTTCAAGCAGTTGATCATAAAGGTCGCCATGGGGATCAATTAGCCCTACGCCTCTGCCAGCCCGGATGTCCTGGAGGAGCATGTTGAAGAGGAGGGTGGACTTGCCGGTACCCGTGGCACCCAGAACGTAGAGGTGCTGTGATCGATCATTTTCGGTCAGCCGTACTGCAGACTGCTGGTCTTCGGCGGCGCACCCCAGGAGAATGCCGGCAGGATTGAAAATCGGAGTTTCATAGTTGAACAAGCGCTGGACGCGGGCGGCCGAAAGCGATTCAAGGCTGGGAAAGAGGGAAGGCCATGCGGCACCCGACCGGAGACAGCAACTCAGGTCCAAGCCGTGCGTCTCTTCACGGTCTCCTTCATCACCCGTTCCGGCATCGCGGGATCCGACCGACTGCACTGCCGCAACCACGCGTGTCCCGAACACGTCTTCCCCAACCATTTCCACAAATGAATCAACCGAGCGCTCGTTGGAGCAGATCGAGCAGCGCACCTTGCCGCCAGTGGGGTTTCGCAGCCACTCTTGAAGCTGGTCCCGAATATTGTCCGAGAGCCCGGGCTCAATGCCTGCTGCCGTCAACTGTTGTTGGAACTGGACGGGATTGCGATGCATCCAGTTCAGGGCTTCGCTGGCAACGGCGCGGGATTCCTCACCCAAATCGAAGCGTGTGAAACCGATCACAAGGACGGTTGGACGGGCGTTCAGAAGGACGGCCTCTGCCAGGGAGCGAAACGAAGTCGCCCCGGAGCGGGGCAGCCCGATTCCGACGGACGTTTCGCTCGGTTGGGTCTCTCGGTTGCGGCTGCCGAAGCCAAACGTGGTTTGGGCGGGAACCTTAAGCAAGAGGCGCTCTGGAAAGATGTTGGTCCGCCAGAGGTGCTTGTTTGGCTGCGAGCGTTTACGGGCGCTGAATACTTTGGGAATGAACTTGAAACTCGGCTCACTGGCCAAGAGCATTTGCAAGCCTTGCCGGAGGCTACTGGCCTCAGCTATGACGGTCTCCTTAGAAAAGGCTTCGTGGACAACGCCCTGGAGGCACCAGGAGAAGTTGGTGGCAGCACCCCCTCCGAAAATGAACCGAACTTCCGCGTTCTTCCCCAGGGAGGGTAGCAGCCTTGAGGCGAGTCGGTCGCCACAGGTGCCGAAGGCGTCCTGTCTCCGCTCGACATTGTTGCGCGTTCGACCGTTCCAGACTATGCCAGTGAGTTCGTAGCTGAATTCCGCACGAAAGTGTGCCTGCTCTTTGTTCTCGATGATGCGGAGGAAGCCGTGTTCCGCGCATCCACGGGTAGAGGGCGCCGGTGAGCCTTCAGGGTCTCGGCGCTGAAATGCTGGCGGGACGGCCTTCTCGATATTCATGCGCAGTCTGGGTTAGGGCTTTTGGATTTGGCGGGGTGCAGATTCGGCACGTTTGGAATTTTCCATGGTGTGCATGGCAAGTGCGGTTGGCTCAGGTAACGCGGTACCAAAAGCTGGCGAGGCCGGCGACAAGCAGCAGCAGGCCGCAGAGGGTGGTTCGGGGCCGGCCGAAAACAGTTCCGATCATGGCGCCCACGCTTCCGGCAAGGAGGCACGACGCTCGCGAGAGGGCGAGGTAGCGTTCGGGGGCCGCCGCACCGACAGCCAAGGAGACCCAGAGGAGCGCGAGCGCGAGGATTGAACCGGCAGCGATGACAAAAATGAGTCTTAGGATTTTCATAGGCTCAGACTTCAATAGGGGCTTGGTGGTTGGGCTGCGCCCTGCGGCGGCGCCTCCTCAGTAAGACGGCGGCGAGGGCGAGGATCAGGCCGAGGATACAGGCGACCAGTACTTTGTGTTTAGTTTTCATGGGATGGATTGTTTGGCGTCGGCTGTGCCAGCGCTGGATGCGTTAGCGGGCTCGGGCTGGCCGGCGAAGTAACCGGCGCGGGTGCGGGCCGTCAGTGGCCCGTGGGTAGCCGACGGGCTGACCATTACTTTGATGGAGCGCCAGCCAGCATCGGTCTGGGGCCGCTGAGAGTGGTAGGCGAGCGTGTAGCGGGGCGCACGGAGGTCCGAGACGATGGACTCAGAGATGCGGCCGAGTTCGGCTGCCTGGTGGGGATAAAACAGAAGGCCGCCGCTGCTGGCCTTGGCCAGGGTGTCGAGGAGGTTTCGTGCGAGAGCCTCGGTGGGTTGGGCTTTGACAGGGCCGTGGCTGCGGAAGTCCGGCGCCTGTGCCGGGCCGAGGCCCTCGGGAAACGCGATACTGTAGAACTGGACGTTGCCTTGCTGGAGCAGGAGGATTACGTCGGCGCGGGTTGAGTGGCTGTCGGCCTCGCCGCCGTCCGTGATGAGCACAATGCCTTTACGGTGGTGCTTGCCCTTTTGATTGGCGTATTCGAGGGCGAACTTTAAGCTGTCCAGCAGGGCGGTTCCGCCGCCAGCCTTGAGGCTGGCCAGGGCGCGGTCGGCAGATGCGGCGTCACTGGTGAAGTCCTGAATGACGGATACTTCGGCCTTGAACTCGACCATGCAGAATTCGTCCTGACCACCGGCCTGATGGATGATCGTTGAGGCGGCGGAGCGGATTCTGTCGAGCTTGGAGGCGATGGAGCCGGAGGTGTCCAGCAGGAGGACGAGGCTTATCGGCGCCCGCTCGGTGGTGAAGGCCGCAATATCCTGCTTGGCGCCATCTTCCAGGATGGTGAAGTCGGACTGGATGAGGTCGGCAACGGGTTTGTGGGCGGAGTCGGTGACGCCGACGTCCAGGGTAACCACGGCGGGCGGCGGCGCAGGGAGAGGCTTTCTGGCCTGGTCCACTTTGGGGAGGCGGGGAGGCGTTGGGGTGCTCGGTTGCGGAGCTGCAACCGGTGTTATAGCCGGGACGGGCAGCACGACCGTTGCGGGCTGCGCGACGGGCTTCGGCGTGGGGGGCGGGTTCGGGAGAGGGACTTCGACGGGGATGTCCCGGGCGGTAGCGACGCGCATCACCACGGCGGAGTCTGAAGGGTTGGCAGCGAAATCGCCGATCGGATGGTGATCCGTGCGGAGCGATTCGAGGAGTACCTGGGGGGTGTCGCTGGTGAAGCGGGCAAGCACGGCGTTCGGCCCTTGACTGGCGATGAACATTGACCACCAATGGGTGACCCGCTCGCGATGGTGCTGGGACGCCCAAATGTTTTCGGAGCTGTAGGCCCAGAGAACGGTGGTGTTGGCCAGGTGTCCGTGTTTGTCGCGGGTGCCGTAGGGGGTTTGGGTGGATGCGCGGGCGAGGTGGGCGTCGCTCGGGTATCGCGCCTGGACCATTGAGAATGATGGCTCCTGCGGGACCAGGAGGAAGGGTGAGGCGCAAATGACCAGCACGCGGTGGCCCGTGGCCGGCCTGAGGGAAACGGAATCGAGCCACTCGGGGAGCTTGATAGCGGCGGAGTTCTCCATGCCGGCCGGCGCGCCGGGCACGCCGGTCCTGGTGGCCCATTGCCTGAGGGCGGCGAAGGCCGGCACCAGGCGCGGAGCGCGGGCGGCGGGGGAATCGAAGGCCAGCGGGGCTGCGGGCACGTCACAAAGGACCTTCAACTCCCAGGCATCCCAGATAGTGACGCGGGTGGATGGGGGCCGGTCGCGGAGCAGGAAGCGCTGCAGGAGCGCTTCCTGGTTGGTGCGGTCGGCTGGCGGCTGGAAGGGGGAGAGGGCGAAGACGATTTCCGGCGGCGGCACGGGCGTTGCGGCCAGGGCGGCGACGGCGGCGGCGATAGTGATTACGATTAGAGCGATTGGTTTCATGATGTTCGTTTGCATTTGGTGTTTGTTTATGAGTTGAAGGCGGCCAGGAGGCGCTGGTTGTCGGCGCGTTGACGCTGGAGTTCGGCGAGGTAGGCGGATTCGGCGGCGCGAATGCGGAGGATGGTGAGGCCTTCCTCGATGAAGCTGGCGCGGCTGGCCTGCCATTCCGAGAGGTTGCACGTGGGCTTTTGCAGTTGCTGCATGATGTGGTCTATCTGCCTGACAAACTCAGCGAGGCAGTCGGCGATGCGGGTGCGGTTCTCGTTTTTAATGATGACCCGCTGATAAGTAAGGGCTTCCATCATGCCGGTGATGAGGAGATAGCCCGCGGCGAACTCGCACAGCAGTTGCCCGATGAAGGCTAGCCTACGGTCCGGCAGGATGGCGTTGCCGCCGGCGAGGTTATTGAGGTCCAAGCCAGCCACTAGCGGGCAAAGGCCGGCCAGCCAGAGGATAAGGCCCAGGAGGCCGATGGCGGCGACGGACCAGCGGACAATGGTGAGGGTCCGGGCCTGGGCACCACGGGTTAGGAGTTTGGCGGCGACGGCGGCGAGGACCCAGGGGCTGGCGACGGCGATAGCCAGGAGGTGGGACTGAATCGTGGGCAAGTAGGCCGCGGAGATGTTCGCGATTGCAGCGCCACAGGAAATAACGAACAGCAGGAGGCACGCGGTGAACATCCACCAGCGGACGGAGAACAGCTTGGGGAACTGCGGCACGGGCGGTTCCTGGACGACTGTGGCCGGGATGGTGCTGAGCTCGGACTCGATCCGGGCCTTCTCGGTGGTGAGGCGTTCGAGTTCGAGCCTGCCCGCCGCGATTTCCAGCTCGAACTTCTTGCCCTCGCTGAAGATGGCGTCGAAGACAGCGCCGCCAATACGCTGGACCTCGGAGACTTCCTTCCCATCAAGGGGGACCGCGTGGGCCATGCGCCAGAAGACACCCCGCTCGGCGGGATGGACTTGAAACGCGCGGGGCGGAAGCTTGGCGCCGGGCTGGAGGAGCCATTGGCTAGCGCCGTCGGTGGGCCTGCCGTCGCCGCGATGATGCCCGTTGCCGTTGCGGGCAGTGCTGGTGGGATTGTAGCCGCGCTGCGACGCAAGGGCGTCGCTGGCCTCCGCCAACAGGGGGCGGAGCGGGCTACGGTTGTTGGTTGGATTTCTATTCATAGTGGTATGGTCTTTCTACTGTTGGCGGTGTTATTAGCCGTGCAGTCTGGTGGACTTGACCGTCGAATCGCCGGCGTCGGTCCTGGCGACGAGTATGGCGTTCTCGGTGTTGCTACCGTGGCCAACGAGCCTCTTCGAGCTGCTGAAGAAGCCGGGCACGACGCGATAGACGTCGTATCCCTGGGAGGTAGGGAACAGGGAATAGTTCCGCGTCCCATTGCTGGTTTGGATTACTAGTTTTTTCATATTGCGTATTTGCTGACTCTATTGCCCTTTGGTTGTTGCGTTCCTGCTGGTGGAAGGGCGGCCACCTGCGGGAACGTTGCCCCACGACGGGGCGGAAATATTGTTGTTGCGGAGCCGGCGGGCCGGGCGGCCGGACGTGGAGCCGGCCAGCACCCCGACAGCGAAGAAGGTCTGAGGCGCGAAGCGGACGGGATCGCTAGGCTGGCGAGGGTTTGCTGGCTTACAGTGCGCATAATTATGTCGTTCTGATTCTGGTTGGGGCCGCCGCCGGCTGGGGGCGGCCCCTGTTCCTTTACGTGGCGGGGTTGGCGGAGCGGATGGGCCGGAACGGCGCATACTGCTGGGGTTCGCGACGCGGGATGAAGTCGGACCTGTAGTATTTGCCCCTGAAGAGGATCCGCTGGTGGCCGGTGGCCGGGTCCGTTATCCGAGCAACGAATTCTCCGCAGGCGGGTGCGGGGCACTGGAATACGACAAACTCCAGGCCGTGACGGGAGACGCCGCGCGCTTTGAACTTCCGGCGTACTGGGAAGGCCCCGTGCCGGGGATGGCAACAGAGTTCGGCGTCGTCGGTTTGGGACGGCTCTGCCTCCGGGGCTGACGGATTCGGGCTGGATGGTTTCGAGGTGCGCGGCCAGGCGAAGACGGTTGTGAGGATTTGGAGCAACCGCTCCAGGGCGTTTAGTCTATTCGGACGTGATGTACTCATGCTAGGTGTCATATGTATTTCTGCGTGTTGGCCAAGGTGCACCGGCCCAGGCCGGGTTTAGTTGGCGTCGGCGCGCCTGCGCCGGCGTTTGGTGCGAAATTGATCTGGGTGTTCATGGAGGAGTTTGTCCGGTCTGTTGTTCTCATGTTCGCTCGATTACTTATGCGGACTTTCTCTGTCTTCACGGGTTGACTTGCTCCCTTTCTTGGATTGTGAAACGGGAGTTGCAGTGGTTGCAGGTATAGAAGTGTTCGCCGCCTTGGATTCTGTTGTGGGGCCGAAGAAGTTCGCGGATTGCTCGGCAACGGCAACAATAGATGAACCACCGCGGGCGGCGGACCCGGGCGTTAGCGGTGTCGTAGCTGTGGCACCTGACCGGCTTCAGGCCCAGCGCCAGCATTACGGACTTCCATTCGGGGCCGTGGGGCTTTATCCGTGCTGGTCCCAGGTAAAGTGTGCATGTCAGGAGATGCGCCACCTCGTGCGGGACGGTTCGCTCGATAAAGTCCGTCTGGTTTTCCAGCAGCAGCACGGGGTTCAACCGGATGCGATTTTCCCGGCAGTAGGCGCGACCGGCGCAACGGCCCAGCAGGTCAAACTCTATGGTGGGAAGAGCAAAGATTTGTTTCCAAATTGATTGGGCCTGGAGGTACACCTCCATCGCCTTGTCTTCTGCCCGGGCGATGATGTCTTTGGGGACTGGAGGGGGAGTTGGCATGTACTATATGGCGGGCGCTGGTTTGGTTGTGGCACGCGCGACGGTGGTTGACCGGATGGGAATGGGAAACCGGGCAAACGTGAAAGGCCGCACGGTCAGCCTGGTTGCGGTTGTCTGGGGGATTACTTCGTTTTGGAGCAGGGCGGTCAGCGTGCTGGCCGCGTGGTGAACTTTCCCGGCCGGCGCTGTCGTGGTGTTGTTGCTCTTCATCGTGTCACTTCACCTATGCGGACAATTGTGGTCTTCGAGGTTGGGGGTGTTTTGAGCCGCCCGCCTCATGGTCCGGACTGGTGCTTTCATATTTCATCACTCAGTTCAGGCGGACATTTGCTGTCGGTGCGCCGCTCTGTTGTTTGTCTGTTTGTCGATGGATTACTCCTTCCGGCGTCATGTGTTATTTGGTCGCGTATCATCCGCCTTTGTAGAAAGACATTCCGGGTCTTCGTTTCTTGGTCGGTGGATTGTGGTTGAGGCGTCAGGCGAGGGCGCGCGTAGGCGGACATCTTTTGTCTTTTTCAGCCAGGCAAGGGTATTCAGTACAGCGAAGGGGCGAACTTTGCGGACAGGATTTGTCTTCCTATGTCCAGTGACAGCAAATGCTGAACACTGAGATGACCACGAACCAAACAGCATCGAAGATCGGGCGGAAGAGGCATCCCTTCCTCTGCGTTGAAGGAATTGATGGTTCGGGAAAAACGACGACCGCAACGCTGCTCGCGCAGGCATTGGGTGGCATTTGTTACAAGACGCCGCCGCATCCTTTCGCTGCGATTCGGGCTTACGTGGACGGCCATGCCAGTCCTTGCGCCCGGTTTCAGTTCTACCTGGCCTCCGTGGTATATGCCTCGGCTGAAATTGAGAAGCTGCTGTGGGGCCTGCCGGTCGTCTGCGACCGGTATGTTTACTCAACGCTGGCTTACCATGCTGCTTTGGGGGTGGACCTGGGGAACTTTGCCTCGCCCGCTGGCCTGGTCATGCCTGACGTCACGGTGCTGCTGGTGGCGGATGAGGCCGAACGCATGGGCCGCCTGCGCTCTCGGCAATCGGAAGACGTTTCTGATCGGTATCTCGAAGGTGACACGTGTTTTATGGGCAGGGTGCGGGCCGAGTTCCGGAAAATGGGATTGATCGAGATTGACACCACGGGCCTCGCTCCGGCTGAAGTCGTCGCCTCCATCCTGGGGCTAATTCCAGGTGCGGTGACTCAAATTGAAAAAGCAGCTTTCCTGTTATGAACCAGCAGCGCAAGCCCATGACCTATCTTAACGCCCTTGCCGTCGCTAAGCTGTGGCAAGAGGCGGGCGGCAGACCCGAAGTCGAGCTCGGCGCCCTTGAACCCACCCTTTGGCATGACGGTGCGCTCGACATCGCAGACCTGACGGGCGGGCTGGTGCAGGCCGGTTGCAAGGTGACGATGACCACAAACGGCAGCACGCTGTGGAAACATGCAGCCGAGCTGAAGGCAGCAGGCATATCCCTCCTGAGGATCAGTTGGCACACGACGGACCCAGAGCTCTTCCGGGAGATATCGGGCTTCGGTGATTACGCCACGTACGAACGGGGAATCTGCACGGCGGCCAAGGCCGGTTTGCGGATGGCTTTCAACCGGGTGTTGCTCAAGGGGTGCACCGAGGATTTGCCCAATCAACTGGAGTTAGTCCAGGGATTCAATCTGCGTCTGAAGCTGCTGGATTTGCTGTGGACGCCAGCGGTTGCGGCGGTGTACCGGGATCTTTACCAGGATTGGCGGCCGATTGTCCGCCGCTACGTGCTGCCCCGAACGTCCCATATCGAGCGAGTGAACCGCTTGGGAGGCCGCCAGCGGATTCGTTTCCATCTGGCGGGCGGCGGCGTCGTGGAGGTAAAGCTTGGCGACAGCGTGAACCGCTCCGCGCCCCCGTGTGCTCAATGCCCTCACCGGAATGTGTGCTTGGAGGAATTTGGGGATTACTTCAGAGTGGAACCTGAAATGAACGGATATTTCTGTTACCTGCGCCGGGACATCGGCTTCGGGCTCGCGGACTTTGTGGGGGGCGGCCAGGGAGCGCCAGGGGCGTTGCGCGCACGGTTGGAAGCCATGCTGGGGTCACCGGCTGATAGTTTTCTGCGGAGCGCCACGCTGCGGTTCATTCTGGTTCCCTTTTGCAACTTCAACTGCGCATTGCCCGGGAGCGGCATCACCTGGTGCCACAAGGCCACCGGCAACTACTTCTTTCCAAAGCGTAAACCCACTATCGGGGCGGGTGCGGTCGCAATGCCGACAAGCCAGCCCGCTCTGACAACAGCCTGATTCGAAAGCTATGAACACACTCCCACAAATCAACAAAGCACAATTGCTCGAACGAGTCATCGCCGCGGTCCAAGCCGATTTGGACCGCCTGCAGGCGGGTCTGGAACTCGCCAAGGCGGCAAAATTCGAGTCCGCGACACGGATGCAAAGCCGCTACGACACGTTCGGAGTCGAGTCCAGTTGGGTGGCCGATGGACTGGCGACTAACTTGTCGGAGAGGCTTGAGGCTTTGCGCCAGTTGAGGAATTTCAAATTGCCGGACGATCCCCGAGTGGCCGGCGTGGGCAGTGTCGTGGGCATTGGACCATCGGGCGGCGAGGTGGAGAATCTGTATTTCATCCTTCCGGCAGGCGGCGGCCTTGTCCTGCCGATTGATGGTCCTCCGGGAGAGATTAACGTGGTCACACCGCAAGCGCCGATCGCGCGAAAGTTGGCGAATAGGCGATTGGGCGGCGAGCCAGGCGGTGCGGCCAGTGCACCTCCGGAGACCGCGGTCCTCCTGCTGGCATAGTGGCCGCCGTGGCGCGCCTGGAGGGGGCGGATCAGCTAGCTACGTTTCTTCAAGCTTTTGGGCCGGAAGCAAGGGCTTGCTGTTCTTGGTATTGTTTCCACCGCTTGTAGAAGGGTTGCTCTTTGAAGCCCTCGAAGGTGCGTGGTATTACGGGTCCTGCGGGGGGTGATAGTTGCCACGCCCAGCCGAGCTCCTTGTTGTGGCCGTAGAACATTTTCTCGCCGTGTATATGCACCGCCGTTTCAAAATGGCGGGCCAGGGAGGTGTGCCCGCATTCCTTCAGCAGCTTGACGAAGTCTTTGCGTAACTTGTCGATGTTCCCACTTGATTTAAGGGGGTTTCTCAAGAGCGGATTTTCCGACAATGTGTATTGCTCCGGGAAATTGATCTCCTGAAGCTGTTGGTTGCAGATGGTCCAAATGTTTTGATGGGTGCCATAATCTGCTTCTCGTTCAAGGAACAGCTTTTTGAGGCGTGCGTTTATCCATTGGAAGCCGTCTTCGCTAACGATGTCCGGATCGCCGTACAGAGTTTCGAATGCCTGCGTAACGAGGGTTTCCTGGTCTGCGAAGATCAAGTATTGTTCCGCGACTTTCTCCAACATCTGGGTGTAGTAGTGGGACTTCAGCTTCAAGAGATGCTTCTGTAGCAGGGGGGAGAGTTCAACTTGTTCGCCCAGGCCACCTGCCTTGGTTCTTGGGTCGCGATTCTTGTCGCGCAGCCACTCCTGCAAACCGAGTTCGGACGCGAGCTTCCTGCGGAGGGCTTTGATTTGCCTTATGAGATCCTGCCGTTGAACGCCGGTTTCGTCGGCCATCGCGATTAAATTAAGGGCTAACTTCACAGCCAGGTCGTCGCTGGCGGTTTGCATCTCGGATGCTGCCTTGTCGCGCTCCTCCTCAATCTGCTTCCTGAGCGCCGGATTTAAGGCGTTGCTCTTGGGCTGGACACGAGAGCGTTGGGTTGGACGATCGAGGGATACTTCCCGCGTCCTATTCTCCCAGTTCTCGTAGTCCATGTGCATACCGGCCTGATTTCGCCTTTTCGTCCCGCCCCCCTGAAGTCCGCAGTACATCGCGATATGTTCTATGAGGACGGCCTTCTTATCGACCAGCCAGTGCATGGCCAAGACGCAAGGGCTTACCGGCCAGGGTCCCGCCGTCTTGATTTGGCCTTCTGGCGTCTCGTAGATGAGCTTGAACGAATCACCTCGGATGATGAACGAGTTGCAGCTGTAAGCCGTCTTTGCGTTGTTGAGCAGTTTTTCAAGTTGCGTGCACGTCTCTTTTGTTAGGGAACCGTCCGCTCCTTTGCTCGCGGAGAACACCCTGCCAAGTTTATGCTTTTCGGCAATGGTGCTATCCGCGTCAAGATGCTCTTCGGGGTGAACCGTGACATGTACTATTCGCCCCTCAACCAATGGCCTCAGGCGGGTAGCTAGGTGGATGCCTCTGAACTCGTCCGGGTTTCCCAGCGTATCATCCTTTATGTCGAGGAAGACAAAAGCGAGGTTGGGATCTACCCCCTCGACATAGGCGAAGGCGTCATTGTCCCCGAGACGGGCTTCTCCTGTTGTTAGCAAATTGACGATACCTTCTTCGTCTGAGAGGTCGACGGTAATGGCTCGGCCAACGAGGTTGTTCCGGACAAATGTCGAGAGAAGTTCGTCATATACCCGGGGCTGATCCTCTCCCACGATCAGTGTCCAGGCGTTTCGTGTCGTCTCGTCCGGAAAAGTGTATACCTTGTGTCTCGTATTTCCGCGGGAATACTCCTGGATTTCTGGTTGTCTTGCGCTCATGGTCTTTTTGGCATTGAAAGGACGTTTATGGCTGCTTGCCACCAGACACCGTCGTCTCGTCCAACTTCAGTAGAGGGACTAAAATCGTCTACTTGGACCACGTGTCCTGACTTCTTTGACGCGGAAATGATCTGCTTGCTGGATTGGGTGTGGTCCCCGGGCAGCATTTCTGAAACAGATTGAGCGCCGATGGTAGGGGGATTGCCAATGTTGGAGATGAGAATGCGTTTAGGTGAGCTGGAGAAATCGGCCCTGATACGAATGTGGGCCTTGCGGATCCCCTCGGCGTTTTGCCTCCAATCCGAGAATTTGCTCTTCCTGCGGAAAGCATAGAACAGGGAATGCATCTGGGCAGAAATGCAAAGGCACAAGACCCAGAATTGGACCTCGATGCGGTGTTCCTGGGTTTGTGCAATTTTTTCTAGCCAGTACTCTGGTAGGACGCATTCCCAATGAACCCAATCGTTGCGGTGAGCCCACAAGTCCTTGTATGGCCATTCGGTCTGTCGGCCGTCTATACCGACCCTGGACGGGATAGCGTTGCGGGGGAGAGCGCGGTAGTAACCGGCGAGTAATGTTTGTTCAAGCAGCTTTTCAAATCTGCGGTCTGGACCGGGATCGAACCATGATGAGAAAACGGTCCATGGTCCTTTTGAGAGCTGCTCGGTTTGGCCTGCAGCGGCTGCCTTGAGGAAACGCCGCAGGAACTCCAAGTAAGTGGAGGCTGCTTGGCACGTTTCCGGGAGCTCGTTAAAGTGATTAAGGAGAGCCCCTGTCGCCCAGTCGAGGTCATGGAGTGTGATTCGGGTGCGTCTTTCGTCCCCTTCCTGGCGACTCAGCTCGCGCTGGATTCTGCCATAGAACACTTTGGCCATTAGTCTCTCGGCCAATATCCGGGTAAACACCTCAAGCTCTTGGATACGGCACGTTTGTGGGAGGGAGAGGGGCGAGTAGGTCAAGCTGAACAGGGCTACCGCGACGACAGTTGTTCGTTCGGAATCGTTACGCCACACCGCGCATTCCTCTGAACGGTGGATTGGGATTACCAAATGCTCCTTTGGACCGTCAAGCGCGATAAGGTAGAAGTAAGGAATGATCGGGAAGCGCGCCTCCCTGTGTACCCAGCGAAGCAGACTGATGATTGTCTTGTTCTCGTTTTGGAGGCAGCAGTAGGCGTGAAGCTCTTTTGCGAAATCCTTGATATCGCGAGGAGGCTGCTTCTTCTTCATGAAGAAGGCCCATGCCTTATCGCCAACGGCGGTAAGTTTGCCGTTGCTGTCGCACAGGTGAAGGCGCTGACAGTCGAGGAGGAAGGAATTGTTGTCGGAAATCGAATCGCACTTTCCCCTCAAAGTGCGGAGGAGACTTGGTTCTTGGAACGCGGGGGCCGGCCTATCCAGCATCCAAGCTTCGGGAAGGCTTTCGGCAATATCAACATCTTCGCCAAAGAAGGCCGTGTCGCAGTAGAGGGTGCCTTTGGATTGTTTTGCTGCGTTCCATACCGATTCGAAGGGGGCCGTTGTCAGGTCCTCGTGGAGCGTCGCCCTGCGGCTAAGGAGGTACAGCGCCCAACGCCAGAGCGCGACGTAGAGCATTACCTCGCCGACATTGCACTTGTAATAATCTGACGCATCTTTCCTGATTGGCTCCAGGCCTTGGCTTAGGTGTAGGAGGAATTCGGGCGTCAATTGTTGAAAAGCTGAGTCCTGGGGGGATTCAAGTGCCTGGCCCTGGCGGTGAATTATGAAAAGCTCGTGAATCGTTTGGCTGAATTGAGTTTGGATCGTCTCTGACGGCAGCCCGAGGAGGGCGGCTGCACCCTTCCCCTGGGCGCAAAATGGGAGCTCGATAGTGAGGTCGGAAGCGTTATCGTGGCCATCTTGCTGCAGCAGCACGAAGCGCTTGAGAAGAGGGTTCGCTACTGCAATGGCGGCGCCCGAGATCCCGAAGTACGAATAGGCTTGCTCTCTCAACCGTGGATTGTCGCGAAACAACCAGCGGTATCCCTCGTCGCGACCCCATGTTCTAGCCAACAGATTTCTGAGCTGGTCGAGGAGGGTCCAAAATGTGTCAATGCCTTTGCTGGCCATGCCAGCCGAAAGGGAAGTCTTTTTATGCTGTTACTTCAAGCCCCAAAGGAGGCCAACCTGCCAGTAGCGGAAGGGGTTGGCCACTTGGCGGAACCCGGCCTCCCGCAACATCTTCATCTGGGTGGTGATGCTGTTGCACGAGTTGTCATTAAAATAATGCGCAACCCATTTGGTGCAGAGTCGCTTCATGTGGGGGTCCTTCTTGGCCTCTTCCGCGAAATGGTCACGAATCCATTTGACCTCGAAATCCAGCGCGGCGGTGGACATTTGTGATGACTCCCCTTCATAGTTGAACAAGTCTCCGTTGAGCAGCACACCGCCGCGGGCGAGGCATTCGTACACGCGACGATAAGCGAGTCGCTTTTGCCGCGCACTGAAGTGGTGCAATGTGAATGCGGAGATGATAGCGTCGAAGCCGCGTTTCCGCGCCTCTTTGGGTAAATGCGCTTGGAGGCGGCCGGGAAGGCAGGAATCGGTCAAGAAGTCAGCCTCGACCAAGGTGAAGCGACCACTTGCCACCTCGAGCTCGTCGATCTTCGCTTGGAGTTGTTGAAGCATCGGGCCGGCAAGGTCCACGCCGACCACTTTGATGAACGGGAATTTCTTGAGGAGGGTCAAGGATTCGGCGCCGGTGCCGCACCCAATATCCAGAACGTAATATGGGTCCTGGGCGCTTCCTTTTGGGCGCTGACCGATGTGGAGCCCCACGAGCTCGACCAACGTGTCGTGCATAAGCCTGTAATAGGGGCAGACCCATTCAATAGTGGCGTCGTACAGGTTGGCTTCGAGCATCGCGTAGAAGAAGCAGCGGCGCTTCTCCTCCTCACTAATTTGACGGGGCGGTTTCATGGCTTTCTGCATAGTGGGTTTTAGGCCTAGGCCGAGGTTAATGGATGGACCGGATGACGGAAAGAAACTTCTGCAGACGGGGCGTCTTCGCCGCACGGAGAATCTCCGGGCCTCCGGCCTCTACGATGCGTCCGTGGTCAATGAAGACAATGGCGTCGGCCGCGTTGGCGATGAAGTGGAGCGAGTGCGTCACAACCAGGATCGCCAGGCCGTCCGACTTGAGCGAACGGATTATGTCCAAAACGCCGCCGGCGGATTCGACATCGAGGTTTGAGGTGATTTCGTCGAGGAACAGGTAGCGGGGCTCGAGCGCGATGGCCCGGGCGAGGGCGGCGCGCTGGCGCTCGCCGCCGGACGCCTCATTGGGGTAGTGGCTGGAGACCCCATCCAAGCCCACCCGCGCCAGCATAGCTCGGGCCCTGGCATCGGCATCCTGGCGCCCTGCCATTCTCAACGGCAGCGCAACATTGTCGAACAGGGTAAGGTGTGGCCAGAGAAAGAGCTGCTGAAAGACGGCTGTGAGCTGCGGCCAGACACGCGAAGTGTCCGGTTCGTCCCCAGGGAAGCGAAACGTCCTGCCGTTGATGGCGAGCTCGCCAGAGGTCGGTGGGTCAACAAGGGTGAGGCAGTGCAGGGTCTTGGTTTTGCCTGCGCCGCTGGGACCAATCATTGCAGTAATTGAGCCGGGCCTCAACTGAAGATTGATGTCGTCAAGCAGGGTGGCGTTTCCGGCTACTTTCTTGATGTTTCGGGCGACAATCACAGAGTTCAGCGGGACGTGAGTTCGGCGAGTTTTCGGCCAAAGCGATGTTTGAGGAATAGCGCAAGGCCCTGGATTGGCCCGCAGACCAGGAGGAAGAGAATTCCCAGGGCGGTATAGATCTCTATTGGCCGGTAGATGCGAGCGTTGATGCTCTGGGCGGTGCGGAAGATCTCATCCACGGAAATGAGGCTGGCGAACAGGGTGGCCTGGAGCATGGTCACCTGGGTGGTGATTAGAGCCGGCAGAATGTGCCGGATGATAAGCGGGAACTGGATGTAACGGAGCGATTGGTTGCGTGTTAGCCCGCTGATACGCGCCACGACGAGATATTCCTGGGGAAACTCGTCGAGGGCGTGGCGGACGGTGTCGGCCACCGCAAGAATGTTCACGATGGAGAGAGCAATCGACGCGCTCCAGAAGGGCGGGAGACGCAGGCCGAGTTCCGCAAGAGGGAAATGGAGCCAGAACAAAAACACGAGGATCGGCACGCTCCCCATGATGAATGATGCCGTTTTCGTGGGAATCCCGAGGACTTTTGGCCGGCGGTGGGCCATGACCCCAAGGAGTGCTCCGACCGTCACCCCAGCCGACCAGATGACGGCGCTTAGTTTCAGCGTCGTCAAGATGCCGCTCAGAAATGCTGAGTGGTAGGCGGTGATGATTTCGAAAATGTTCACGGTCGCAGCTCCTTTGCCGGCTTACTGGCTGGAGGTCCGGTAGGGGAGTGCGCGGCGGTAGAAGGCGCCCTTGGCCGGCTCGTACTTGTCGAGGACGCGATCCACGAAGCCATTGTTGACCAACTCCATGATGGCGTTGTCGAGCATTGATTTGAAGTGGCCTTGATCCCGGTAAAGCATATACGTGTTTGGGTAGAGGCAGAGCGCACGGCCCGGAACAGGCTCCCGCAGAGAATTTGGGTTGTTCTTGACGAATTCAAGCGCAACGAAGGGTTCAACGAAGGTGACGTCCGCGCGACCGCTTGTGACAGTTTTGAGGAGGCTTGCGATTTCAGTGCTTTGCGGCTGAGAGACTCGTTGCGCTTTCGGGAAGTCGTAGCGGGCGATATTGTCGGTCACCTCTCCATCAATCGTAGCGATTTTGACGCTGGGATCATTTAACAGCGCAACGTTCCCGTCAAAGCGATGGTCATCCGCCTTGACGTATGCGGCAAGACCGCCGTAATAGACCGGGACGGTAAAATCCGCGAGTTTCGCGCGCTGGCTTAGCGGCCATACTGGCGAGCCGATCATGTCATATCGGTTGGCTTTGAGTCCCTCAACCATTGTTCCCCAACCGACTTCCTCGGTCCATTCGACCTTCAGGTCGAGGTTGTGAGCTGCTTCCTCGAGCACCTCGGCAAAAATGCCGGTGATCTTCTTAGTGTTTGGGTCCTTTATGAGTCCGGGAGGATAAGGCACGTATCCAAGCCTTATTGTGCCCGTTTGGATTACGCGGTCGTAGGCAGTCTGGACTTGCTGGTTTTTGGGGGTCGCTGATTGTGGCTGGCAACCAGCGATCAGGCAGGCCGCGAGGGCGAGAATCCCCAGTTTTCCGATGATTTTCTTATTCATGTTCTGTTTATCGTGTTCGTTTTCGTCAGTTTGAGGCCGTAGCCTACAATCCATAGGCAGACAAATTATGTCTGGATTGGCCGGAATCGGGCGTATTGGTGTCATTGGACTGGCGTATCATACTGTGGTAGCGATACTTACACATGTAATCCGGTTAGTCAGGAGCCGCGCTAAGATTGCGCATAACGGAGTGCTTTAGGCTCCGTCGAGGGGCTGGCGACGACGACTTGGGGTGCCGGAGAACTACTGGTTTAGGACGCGGGCCAGCACGCGGGACAGGCGGGGCCCTATGGTGTCGTTGTCGAAGAGAGTCATGATTTCTCGCCTGATGGCCGGATCGTCTGCAATGTTGATTCCGCCCTCGGTGACGTTGGCGATTCGGTGCTTTTCGACTACGCCTTCGGAGAGCAGCGCTTCCCAGATTGCGTTCGAGTATGGATTGTTGCGAGGAAATCCGCTGAGGCGGTTTATGTACTTGATGGACTGGAAGCCAAAGGGGCCGCGGAGTTTTCGCAGGGCCTTCTCGAGGATGGTCGTGGCGAAATTCCTGAGCAGTTCGGCCCTTGGCGGCTGGCCTTTTAGCTGCGAGACCTGGAGCTCTGCCTCTTTGGAAAATGTGCAGCTCTGGGCAAAGTTGATGGCCTGGGGCTCGTCGCAGCTTTCGAACCCTAGGTCGCCCTCGAAGATGCAATGGGCAAAGGTTGTGCCCGGACCAAAGGAGCAGTTCCGGAATTGGACGCTGGTGAAGTGGCAACAGGAAAAAGTCGAAGGGGCGAAATCGTAGCCCTTAAGCGCCCCCGTGAAGTACGCCGAGAGAAGGAGGTTCGGGCTGGTGCTTTCGGGGGAGAGGAGAAGGCGGAGCGAGGCGGTACGTTCGCTCTTGGAGAGGTCCGCGTTCTGTAGGAGCCTGAGGGCGAGGTTGGAGAGGGCGAGCCCGGCCCGTTTGCGGAATTTTTGGTTGTCGGGTTCGGCCAGGAGTCGGCTGGCGTGAGCGAAGGCTTCCTGGATTCTTTCTTTTGGGTGCCGGGATAGCTGGTGGGCGACCCAATCGAAAACGTGCGGGGTGCTGCCGGAGACGGAGGCAAGGGACTTCGCCAGCATCGGTGTGTTTTTGTCAACCAGGCCCTTGGAAAGGAATCGGGCGATGAAGTAGGTCCTGAGTACGTCGTACCTGGGAAGGAGGGACTCCTTTGAGTCGCGACGGAGAAAGAAGTGGTTTTGAAAACGCTGGAGGACGCCGGGGTCGGTGGCTTCGCAGATGACCTGAACATATTCTTCGAGCTGCTGGGGAGTGATTGGGCCTTCAACCTCGCGGAAAAGCTCCTCAAAGGTGCTCATCTGCTTTTCCGGCTCGATCCCGAGGGTCTGCCGTTTGTTCTCGCGGCGGCAGATTGAGACCAAGATCGTGTTGAGGGGATCCGCTGGGTAGGGGTTAAAGACTATGGGGTCCTCGACTTCGACTGCCTGGGAGACGAGGTCGAGCACGAAGGGCGTACCTGGCAGGCGGTCGGCGTTCTGGTCCTCGCGAGAAAGCGAAGGGTAAAGTGCTCCGCCAATCTGCGAGGCCAGGCGGCGGGCGTTGTCGCGCTTGCCGGGGTCTTGCAGGCGGATGTTGAAATACTGTTGCCTCTGGTCATTGCTGAAGCCCAGGAGGCGGAAGGCGTCGATCTCCTCGAGGGGCATGGAGTCCTTCAGTGAGTTCCAGTAGTTCTCGCGCGTGGTGAGCAGGATTCGTGCGTTGTGGGTGGACTCCTCTCCAGCCAGGTCCTCGACGAACTGGTTAATGACCTCAGATGGGTGCTCCGTGAATTGGGGGTGCAAGCATAGCTCGTCGAATCCATCAAAAACGATGAACAGGAGGCCCTCGCGAACCAAGGTTTCAAAGACGGTCTTGGAGAGAAAGCGGCCGGGCTGTTTTAGGCAAGTGTTGATTGCTATGTCCCAGATGCTGCTGAGGTCAACTTTAGATTGGAGGCGCAGGCGCCACTGCTCCGACTCGATGAGCAGCGGGATGATTTGCTGCCCGCTCTTTTGCAGCGCGTTAGTGAGGTGGCGAGCAATTGTGGTTTTGCCGACCCCGCCTTCGGCGACCAAGACACATAGATGGCTCTGCTTCTGGTCCCAGCCGCCGACGAACCATTTTTGAAGGGATTTCAGGGCATTATGCCGAATCTTTCCGTCCTTCAGCGATTCGAGGTCGGGATCAATGAAGTGAGGCTCGGCGTCGATTTGGTTGAATTCGAGGTTGCGAAACAGAGACTGGCTAACCAGGTCTTTAGAGAGAATGGCTTTTCTGGCCCTGAATTGAGCCTTTGCTTGGTCGAGGTTTTTGGCGAGGGCGCTTCCGGGGGTCACGACAATGTCGTAACCTTGTGACGAAGCGAGTTTGTACCAGGCGTCGAGGTTTTGGGGCGTAGCTTCCTTGAGTGGGCAGTCATGTTTCAGGCTGAGGAAGTAGCCGACGACGGACTGCACTGGTGTGTGGAACTCGGCCTTCCAGAATGACCAATAATTGGTCTCTTGGAGGGACTTGCAGCTTTCGGCCCCCATGGTCATGAGGATGTTCTCGAAGTAATTCATGGTGGATCAGAGTGGTCATTCGGGGTGCGGAATGCAACAAGGGGAATTGGTCGCGTACAGGGGTCCAGGAGCCATTTCCGGTGTGACGGCGCCTGATGCGGTGGGCGGTGAGCTTTTGGCTCTGGCCCGCGGTGGCTCTTGGATAACAGAATCGTCACGGAGCGCATTATTGTGTGGTTGGTCGAGAGAAGTAAACCTGTTTGTGGATGCTTTGGCTCAAAGCAGCTAGTTTAATTTGAGGGTTTCCTTGGGCGTGCAAAGTTTGTGATAAATCGGTCGTGGCGAGAGCGCTTAAGAGTGCGGGGGCGGTGGCGCTGGGGCGGCTGGGTCGGGGTGAAGGCGCGGGCAAAGGGCTTCAAGAAGTGGAGGGATTGTGAGATTCTCAGGGCGCGATGAAATTGGGCGAGTACAAAGAGCAGGTTGGCCGGATTCCCTACGGGAAACGGCTGGCGACGGCGCTGTACGTCCACCGCGAGGGGCTGGCCGGTCTCGGCGGCAGCCTCGGCGCGGTGCTGGACCAGGTCGTGGCGCGGTATCAGGTGCCGGCGGAATTCAACCTGGTGAAGTTCAGGACCGACGAGTTGAAGTTGTCGTTTCTCGCTTACCCTGAATTTGGGTCCGATCCGCACCCGGCGTTGCGACACGCGATCACGATTGACCTGGCGACGGGCAAGGCGCGGCACACGGATTATGCGGGCAACATGAATCCGCCGATTTTGCACCGGAAGGAGACGTTCCTGCCGGCGGGGCACCCGCTCCGGGTGCAGTTTGAGGCGCTGACTCTTGCCGAGGAAGCGGCGGGACTTTACGAGAAAACCGCAACGATTGGATTCAAGCTGAACTGGGAGAAGCTTCTTGCCTCCAAAGGGCTGGTGATCAGGGGCCACGCTCTGGAGAAGGCTGAAGGCGGAAGGGGGAAGGCTGAGGTCGGCGACGAGGAAAGCGGTAAGCAGAAACTTGAAATGGGGGCGGTGGCGATTGAGCGGCACAAGACGGCGTTGACGCGGTATGAGCTTTCGAAGCCGGTGAAGAGCCTTCTAGAGTACGGTGTGTTACGCCAAAAGACGACTTTTTTCGACTACGGGTGCGGGCAGGGGAGCGATGTGCGGGGGCTGCAGGCTCTTGGGTATCAGGCGGAGGGGTGGGACCCGGTGTTTCGGCGGGACGTGGGAAAGCGAGAGGCGGGCATCGTCAATTTTGGGTATGTGCTGAACGTTATCGAGGACCCGGCTGAACGAGTGGAGGCGCTGGTGGATGCTTATCGGCACGCGGAGCGGTTGCTGGTCGTCTCGGGGCTGATCACTGAGACGGTAGACACCAGCACGGCGAGACGGTTTGGGGATGGTGTGCTTACGCGGTCCAATACCTTCCAGAAGTTTTTTGAACAGCAGGAGTTACAGCAATACATCGAAGACGCGCTGGAGGTCACGGCGGTGCCGGTGGCACTCGGGGTCTTTTACGTGTTCCGTGATCCGGCCGAGCAGCAGGATTTTCTTTCAGCACGGAGCCGGCGCGCAATTGATTGGACCCAAATCAGTGCCCGGCTTGGGCTGGGGGAACCAAGAACCTTATGGCGGGCGTTGTATGAGCAGCACAAGGAGCTTTTGGATGCCTTTGGCAAACTGGCCCTGGAACTGAAGCGGATGCCTGAACCGCCGGAATTTGAAGGCCTGGGCAGGGTCAGCGAGCTGTTGGGATCCGCGAAGCGGGGGCTCAGGGCTTTTGTTCAGGGCGGCGGCGCCGAGGGGGTTGAGTGGGACACCATCAAGGCGCAATACGGGGTTGGCCAACCAGCGCGGCCGCGATGGGAGATATTGTGTGAGGAGAACATGGAGCTTCTGGGGGGCTACTGGCAGTTGCTCCTCCAGCTTGGTCGCCTGCCGGAGCCGGAGGAATTCCCGAGATTCGCAGAGCTACGGGAAAAGGTGGGGTCGGCGAAGCGAGCTTTCAGGCTGTTCGTGCTTCGTGGGGGCGGGGAGGAAATCCGTAAGGCGGCCGAGAATCGGAGGCGGGATCTTCTGGTCTACGTGGCTTTGGCGAATCTCAGGAAGAAAGTTCCCTTTGGACACTTGTCGCAGAGCCTGAGGTGGGATGTTCGTGCGTTCTTTGGGAATTACACCCGGGCGTTGGAGAAGGGCCTTGAATTACTGTATGCGGCTGGTGACTCGGGTGAGATCGAATTGGCGTGCGAGGATTTGAAGGTTGGTTGGCAGGATGAGCAGGCGCTCTACATCCACCGAAGTCTGTTGAACGAATTGCCGCCTGTGCTTCGAGCTTACGTTGGGTGTGCGACGTCGCTGTTTGGTGATGTGGCGCAGGCGGATGTTATCAAGCTTCACAAGGCTTCAGGGAAGGTGACGTTCCTTGTGTATGACGACCTCGAAGGCAAGGCGCTGCCGGAGTTGCGGCAGAGGATCAAGGTGAATCTACGGACGCGATGGGTCCAGGTGTTTGACCATTCGGCTGAGAGACAATTGTTGTATTTCAAGGAGCGTTTTGTGGCGTTAAATCACCCCCGGCGAGCGGAAATGGAAGCATTCGCGGTCAAGCTACGGAAATTGGGTATGTCCGATGTGGAGGTGGCGGGCCTGCCGAGGCAGAAATTGGAAGAATTGCGCGAGAGAGCGGGTCTGAATGAACATTTTAATCGCAGGCGCAGGATCTTACATGGGCGGCCGGATCGCGAACGGGAGGGATAGAGTTATTGTTTTTTTCTTGTTGGTTTGAGCTGATGGGCCATTCTGCAGACGTCGGAAATCATTGACAAAGTATCACAGGTGTCACAATGACCGTTTCCAAGCGCAAACGTCCACATAAGCTACAGGAACACTGTTGGAGGTTGGCGGTGTTGTTGCAGGATTTGTGGGAGCATTCCCCCGAAACAGTTACTAACAAGGATGGCGTGTCCTTTGAGTGGACGGGCGCGGCGGAATGGCTGGATTTGGCCGCGGGCATCAACAGTGTGGAGGTCGTGACTGGATTTTATGATGAGACGCTGATGTACTGCGAGAGCGCTCTGGAATATGAGGATGCGAGAAGTGATTGCCTCTCGCTTTTCGCCGGGCAGCTCTCGATATTTACTTTCGTGTGGGGAGCCTTCGAAATTATGAGCAACGTCGTAGGGCCGCCTGCGATTCCTCCCAAGCTTCGTCTGCACGGCGAGAACAGCCTTGTTGACAGGGTGGTTTGTTACCTTCGAGATTTCACACCTTACACTGAATATGTGCAGTCTCTTGACCGGCTTAACAGGACCGCTGATCGCTTGCCCGAGTATCAGCGCTTCAGAAGACAGCCACCGTTTCCTCCGTTTCTTGCGGAGAGCGGAGAGGGGATCGACTTTGTGCGGCGAGTACGCAACCAATTTGCTCATGGGGCAGCAAGGTTTCCGCAACCTGATGATTGGAATGAAGGGCGCCAGACCAAACCATCGCCTGACCAGGCGGTAATTGCCTACTGCACCGAAATTACTCTACTTACGATGCAAATGCTACTGGATGCTTATTTCAGCGGGAAGCGGTTCGATGTTCGCGGTAGCGATGGCGATGATGAAGACGTTCATATCGTGCTGAGGTCGCTTCACAAAGGGCGGTGCGTGGGCGCTGGTACGTCAGAGCGGAAATAGGCACGGATGACCTGGACCGGAGGCGGGGAGCGACGCGAGCCGGTACCTTATAATTTCGGTGGCCCTTCGCGTTTGTAAACATACAGGGCGTGTTTTGCGCGGGACCCTTGGACGTAAATGGCGTTCGGCACGTCCTTTTCGGCAAGATTGGGGCCGAGGACCAGGAGGACAACGTTGGCTTCAAGGCCTTTGAAAATTTCAATCTGCGAGTAGTATACCGCGCGTGCCTTGGGGTCGTATCGCTCGTATGTGCTTTCCAGTGGTATGCCGCCGATGGCCTTGGTGTCTCTAAGGCACGAGTCGCGTTTGTCGGAGTTGAGGATGATGACGATTGAGCCGAGGGGGACTTTATCAACCGAGGTGAGCTGCTTGACGTCTCTGACAATCTGAGTTTGTTCGTCCACGTCGTTCTTTGTGTAGCGCGTGACAACGGGCGTGCCGACCGGAGAGGCGTCGAAATGGGTCATCCCCGTGGGGTACTTTTCATTCAGGTAGCTGACGATGGAGCGTGTGTTCCGGCAGTTCTTGGTCAGGACTTTCTTGGCTGGCGCGGGCGAGGATGGGAAGGTTTTCCAGTGGTGGAAAATGTCCTGGTGCTCGTCGAGGAAGACGGTGAAGTGGGTGTGGTCGCCGGGTGCCAGGAGGCGCTGAAGAAACTCGTACCATTCGGGTTTGAAGTCCTGTCCCTCGTCCACGATGACTGCGTCGAATTTGGGGAGTTGGCCAGCGGGAATGTCGAGGAGCCGGGAGGGCAGTTCGATCCGCCAGAAGTCGTCGTTGCGGAGCGTGTGGTCTTCCCACCAGCCAGGGTCGAGTTCCTGGACTAGCCGCTTGGCGAAGCTCGAAAAGGTGCTGACCTGGATCGGCGCGTTTCTGTCAAAGGCATAGCGCACTGTAGAGGCGATGCCCTTGTTGTAGAACAGGAGCAGGACTTGTTGCTTCTGGGCCACAAGCCGCTTGGCGAATGTCTGGGCCAGGACAGTTTTGCCTGTGCCAGCCGAGCCGTGTACGATCATCTTCGGGTTGACGTCAACATCCGCGAGAACTTCACATTGTTCCTGGGTAACTTGGATGAGTTGCTCGGCCTCCCGGGCGATGCGGACCCCGAGGACCTGTACGAAGCCGATGCTGCGGGTGAGGCGTGCCACCAGGTCGTGGGTTTCTTTCGGAGTCATACCCTTGTGGTGGTACGTGGAGCGAATTACCTGCTCCAACCGAGTTACCTCGGCGGTGATATTGGTTAGACGGCCTTCGTCAATGATGCGGTCGAGGGGGAGATTCGTGGGGGCAGATTTGGCGCCTGTGCTGCATTGCGGAAAGCAGAGGGCCCAATCCACGTTGACATTGCGGAGTTCCTTTTCGAGTTGGGCGAGCAGGCAGTGGGTGGCTTCGGTTGCTTGGACATCCGGGGCCTTGTCCATTGCCTTGCCGTTTTGAGTCCAGCGGTCCTGGGCGCCGTCGTATGCCAGAAGGCCGCCTTTGACTTCGAGGCAGATCACGACGTCTCGCTGATTGGAGATTATGAAGTCGATTTCGCACTCCGGCTTGCCGAAGAGGCCGCCTTTGAACCGCTTCGAGTAAAGGACGACGTAGGAATCAGGGAGTTTGCGGAGGCACTGGTAAACGGTGAATTCGGGGTCAGCGGGGTCGAATTTCCCGGGGAATACTTCTGGGTAAAGTGTCGACATATTAGCGCGGGTGGTCGTCAGAGGAGGGACCTAATGCGCGAGGCCACTTCCTCCCAAGGCGGAACGGGCGTGAGGTGGCACCACGAGAGGCGCATGGCACCTTTGATATGGTCCTCGGGAAGCCCCATTGCGGTGAGGACGTGGCTGGCAGTGTAGTTTTGGGAGGTGCAGGCCGAGCCGTTGGAGATGGCAACCAGGCCCTTCAGGGCGAGCATAACGGCTTCAGAATCGAGGCCGGGGATGGAGATATTGAGTGTGCTCGGCAAGGCTTTGGCGGGATCGCCGGTGACGACGGCTCCAAGCTTCTGGAATGTTTCAAGGCCCTGCAGTTTGAGTTCCTGACAGCGCTGTGCGCGTTTCGCGTAGTCGCGCGCGGCAATCTCGGCGGCTTTGCCGAGGGCGGCGATGAGAGCGACTGGCAGGGTGCCAGGGCGGAGGCCGCGCTCCTGGCCACCGCCGAAGGAAATGGGCGTTAGCGGGGGAGACTCATAGCGGCGGCGACGCATCAGCAGGGCACCGATTCCTTTTGGTGCGTAGAGCTTGTGCCCGCTGATACTGATCAAGTCTATCCGAGGGTTTTGGAGGTCAGGAATGAGTTTGCCGAACCCTTGGGCGGCGTCTACGTGGAAAAAAGCTTCATGAGCGGCAAGAACCCGCGCGATGGCGTCGAGCGGCTGGATGATCCCGGTCTCGTTGTTAACGTGCATAACGGACACTAGGAGGGTATCGGGGCGAAGGGCGGCGGCGACTTGTGCTGCGGTAACAGCCCCATCTGGTTCCGGGCTTAAGAGGGTTACCTCAAAGCCTTGTTTGGCCAGGAATTCTAAAGGTTCAAGAACGGCCTTATGTTCAATGGCGGTGGAGACGATGTGCTTGCGGCCGGTTTTGTGGCCGTGTTCGCGGAGGCCGAGAATGGCGAGGTTGTTGCTTTCGGTGGCGCCGCTCGTGAAGACGACATCTTCGCGCTGGGCTTTCACCAGGGCGGCGACTTGATCGCGAGCCTTTTGCACGGCCTGCTTAGCGCGGGTGCCATATTCGTGGGTGCGGCTGCCAGCGTTGCCGAATTCCTCGCGGATGAAGAAGAGAAATTCTTTTTCGACCTCGGGGTCGATCGGAGTGGTAGCGTTGCAATCAAGGTAAACGGGCATGTCTGTATGTTAATAACAAATTGTTTGTGAAAGTATTGACATACTTTGCCCCAGTGGCATAATTTTAGCAAACATTGTCAAAGTATGGAATCTTTGTCCACGCTTAATTTTCCGGTGATCAAAGGCGTTCAGGCCGGCCGCGAGTATTATGCCGCGATGTGGAAGCTGCGAACACTAAAGCAGATTTCCATATTCGACGAAAGCGAGCTGCCACCCGAACTGCGGGCGCAACGCACGCTCAACAAGGCGCGGATTCCGGAAATTGCAAATTACGTCCTCGACAACCCCAAGGACTACATTTTTTCGGCCATCACCGCCTCGATTGATTCTGAGGTTGAGTTCGTGCCATTCTCTACCGAGCTGGGAGAGAGGCAGATCGGCATGTTGAAGGTGCCGATGGACGCGAAATTCATCATCAACGACGGCCAGCACCGCCGGGCAGCAATTCTATCGGCGTTGGAGCAGAGGCCAGAGTTGGGCAGCGAGACCATCGCGGTGGTGTTCTTTCTGGACATCGGATTGGCGCGGAGCCAGCAGATGTTTGCGGATTTAAACCGCTATGCGATTCGGCCAAGCCGGTCGCTTGGGCTGCTCTACGACCACCGGAATGAGAAGGCGAAGCTGGCTCGCCTCGTCGTGATGAAGTCCGAGGTATTCAAGGACATCGTGGACCTGGAGAAAAGTTCGCTGGCGCCGCGGTCTCGGAAGTTGTTCACACTGAGTGCATTTTACAATGCCTGCGCGGACTTGGTGGATGGATTGGCGAATGGCGACCTTGATCAGGATGCTAACCTGGCTCGCGAATTCTGGGAGACAGTGGCCCGGCACTTTCCCTCCTGGGTGCAGGTGCGCGACGGGAAGATTGCGGCAAGCGAAATCCGTGAGGGCTACATCCATTCGCATGGGATCGCCTTGCAGGCTATTGGCAAGGCCGGCAACGCCCTGCTCAAGGGAAATCCCGGGGGCTGGAAGTCGCGCCTGAAGGCGCTGTCCGGCATCGACTGGTCCCGAAGGAACGCCCGGGTTTGGGAAGGCCGGGCGATGATCGGCGGGAAGGTCTCGAAGGTGACGACCAACGTCATTCTCACGACCAACGTGGTCAAACAGCACTTGGGCATTGAACTCAGCCCGGAGGAACAGAGGGTGGAGGATGCCGTGAACCGGGGTAAGGCCATAAGCAGGCGTCCGACACGCAGCGGGGAGGGAAGGAATGTCAGGCGCCCAGTCCAAGAAGCAGTTACCTCGTTGACCAATCGGTCCAAGCCAACCCAGAACTAGTCAATTACATCCACACTATGCCTGCTCCTGCTTCGAGAAAATCCGCGTTTGCTGAACTTGGGCTTAAGCGCACCGTTGCGCAGCTGCAAGAGGAAATCCGTGAACTTTATCTTGCTGACGACGTGCCGTGGATCGTTGGTTACAGCGGCGGGAAGGACTCGACCGCAACGCTTCAGCTCGCCTGGCTCGCGATCGCGGAACTGCCGGAGGCCAAGCGCCGGAAGACCGTCCACGTGATTACCACGGACACGATGGTGGAGAATCCGATTGTATCGATGTGGGTGCAAAGGTCGCTTCGTGCGATGGGTGAAATGGCCAAGGAGAAGGGCTTGCCTGTGCAGCCTCACTTGTTGCGGCCGAGGGTGGATGAGTCGTACTGGGTGAACCTGATCGGGCGGGGGTATCCAGCGCCTCGACATAAATTCCGATGGTGCACGGAACGATTGAAGATTAAGCCCTCAAATCGCTTCATCCGGAACGTCGTGACGGAAAACGGCGAGGCGATTTTGCTGATTGGGGCGCGGAAAGCTGAGAGTTCCAGGCGTAGCTACGTGCTGAGCAAGAATGAGAAGTACCGAGTGAGAGACCGACTGAGTCCCAGCGCGACTTTAGCAGGTTGCTCCATTTATACAGCTGTCGAGGATTGGTCGGATGACGATGTCTGGCTGTTCCTGATGAACGTCGAGAATCCTTGGGGGATCGGCAACAAGGAACTTATGGGGATGTATGCTGGTGCGACAGAGGGTGGTGAATGTCCAATCGTGGTGGATACGTCAACGCCGAGCTGCGGTGACAGCCGGTTCGGGTGCTGGGTGTGCACGCTTGTGGATGAGGACAAGTCCATGCAAGCGATGATCCAGAATGATGAGGATAAGGATTGGATGCGACCCCTGTTGGAGCTGCGAAATGAACTCGATTTTAGGCCGAGGAAGGGGGGCAAAGAGGACTACAATGATCACCACCTACGTGATTTCCGCCGCATGACCGGGGCGGTGCAGATTTTCGAAGATGGGAGGCCGATTCCGGGACCGTATACGCAGGGATCGAGAGAAAAATGGCTACGAAAGCTCTTGGAGGCTCAGGTGTATGTCCGAAGCCACGGCCCTGAAGAGGTGAGGGCGATTGAGTTGATTACGCTCGAGGAGCTGCAAGAAATCCGGCGAATCTGGGTCGTGGAAAAGCACGAGATGGAGGACATCTTGCCGCGGGTGTACGTGGAAATTACCAAGGAACCTTACCCTGGCGCGCGTCTCGACGACAACTTAGTGCTGGGTGACGAGGAGATGAAGGTGTTGGGCGCGGTGTGCGGCAGCGACCGGCTGCACTTCGAGCTTGCCCGTGAGCTGCTCAGCGTTGAACGGCAGCAGCGTGCGACCGCGAAGCGCTCGGGGCTTTTCGAGCAATTGGAAAGAGCGATAAAGCGACATTACTACGACGATCGCGAGGACGCGGTGGGGATGGCCATGCGACATGCAAAGGCGCGCCAGGAGGCAGAGCAAGGGAAGAGGATTTCGGCGTACGAGAGGGGGGAGGGGGAAGTCGGTGAAGCAAGCCAGCCATCGCTTATCTGACCTATGATTCTAGAATCTATTAAACTGAAGAATTTCGGCGTCTATGGTGGAAACCAGGAGCCGATTATGCTCGCGCCTGAGGATGAGCGGCATCCCATTGTCCTATTCGGGGGGATGAACGGAGGCGGCAAGACCACGCTGCTGGATGCCGTCCAGTTGGTGTTGTACGGGCCAAGGGCGAAATGCTCGGGCCGGGGCAAGTTGGCTTACAAAGACTACTTGAGAGCGATGATCCACCGTGGCGCTGATGTGGCTGACGGTGCTGGGATTGAGCTGCGGTTCCGGCGGACGGTTGATGGGGAGGTGCATTACTATCGAGTAACTCGCGCCTGGCGGGACGGGGCGCGCGGAGTTGAAGAGCATCTGGAGGTAAGAAAGGACGCCGATCTGGACGTGTTGTTAAGCGAGCACTGGGACGAATTCATCGAGGGCTACATTCCGAGCGGCATTTCGCACCTGTTCTTTTTTGACGCCGAGCAGATCAAGGATTTGGCCGAGCGGGAGCACGCTGCCGAGATCCTGGGGACGGCGATCCATACGCTGCTTGGGCTTGATCTCGTGGACCGACTGGAAACGGACCTCATAGCGCTGGAGAGACGGAAGCGAGCGGAGGCAAAGACCGGTGAGGAGCTGGATCGCGTGCACCGAGCGTGGGAGGAGGTCGAGCGCATGGAGGGGCTCTTGAGGGAAGCCCAGGTCCAGAGGGATGCTATTCACGACGAGGCGAAGTCGGTTGGCACTAAGCTGGAACGGAAGGAGTACAAATTCAGGCAGGAGGGCGGGGACTTGTTCTTGCTGCGGAGTGAGTTAGAGGCGCAGAAGCAGGAACTTCTGGAACTGCTGAACAAGGAGCGGGGTGAACTGAAACGCCTCGCAGCCGGCAGTTTGCCGCTGGTGCTGGTGCCACAGATGCTTGAGGAGGCGGAGAAGGTGGCGGAGGGCGAAAATGAGCAGCGGAAGGCGCAAGGTCTATTGGTGGAGCTTGAGAAGCGAGACAAGCGACTGCTAGATAAGCTGAAGGGGAAGAAGCTGTCTTTGGAGGTGCGGAACACGGTGAAAGAGATTCTGGGTGAAGACCTCGAGACAAGGAGGACGGCCTCTCAGAACAAACTATGGCTGAACGGGAGTGAGGAATTCCCAACAGAGCTACGGCATCTGAGAACCAACGTGCTGCCAGACGTGACGCGGGAGGTTGAGGAGAGGCTGGCGTCCATTCTTGGGCTGGAGGAGCGTCGCACGCACTTGGACATGGAGCTGGGGCGCGTTCCCGCGGAGGCCGCCATTGCCGAGCTGCAACGTGAGCTGGAGCAATTGCGCAAGGAGCACCAGAGGGCACAAGCGGAATTGGCAGCTCATGACGAGAAGATTCACGTCATGAATCGGCAGCTAGAGGATGCGACTCGGAAGTACAAACAAGAATTAGGTAGCGAGGTCGATGTGCAGATGACGCGGGAACACGTCGACCGGGTGATCAGGCACTCGGCACGCGTGCGCGAGACCCTTGGGAAGTTCAGGATTGCTGTAATTCGGAAGCACGCGGAGCGGCTGGAGCGGCTGGTTCTCGAATCCTTTACGAGCTTGCTCAGGAAAAAGAGCCTTGTGGGTGGTCTACGGATCGACCCGGCGACCTTTCAACTGGAATTAACTGGAGGGGACGGGAAGGCTTTGCCCTTCGACCGACTTTCCGCCGGCGAGCGGCAATTGCTGGCGACGTCGATGCTTTGGGGGCTTGCGAAAGCGTCTGGCCGGCCCCTGCCGACAATAATTGATACACCTTTGGGGCGGCTGGACTCCTCGCACCGTCGGCACTTGCTCGAACGCTATTTCCCCGTGGCGTCGCACCAGGTGATCTTGCTTTCGACTGATGAGGAAATTGATGAAGCCAACCTCCAGCAGTTGAAGCCATATATTGGGCGTAGCTACTACTTGAAATTTGATGAGTCGACGCGCAGCAGCGTCGCAGCTCCCGGATATTTCTGGAACCATGAAACCACCCGTTGATTCTGTGCGGGTTTCGGCCCAGGGCCGAGACCAACTGATTAAGCTTAAGCGGCAAACCGGCATTGAGAACTGGAATACGCTTTGCCGATGGGCTCTGTGCTGCTCTTTAAGAGAGAAGGCGGCGCCGGGCGAGCCGGTATCTGGTTCCGAGGTTGGGGTGGACATACGCTGGGAGACCTTTGGTGGAGACTATTCTGAGGTGCTGTCGGCGCTTGTGTACCAGCGAAGCCGGCGGGATGGGTTTGGGGATAGTAGGGATGCAGCTGCCCAGTGCTTTAGGGCCCATTTACACCGGGGCTTGGGCTATTTGGCGTCGGAGAGCTATCTGACGTCAGACAGCGGGGAAGCGCGGATTGAGCGATTCATGCAGCGATGGCTGCAGAACAAGCGGCTGGATAAAGAGGCTTAACAGGACATGAGGGAGACCCTTGGCTTAACCTCCGCCCCACCGAACGGCTCGCGCAAACCCTCCACCCCAGATTGGCTTTGGCCTTCGAAACCGACGTAAACAAGACAATGAAGCCCTAACCAAGGACTACGGCAGAAGCTCACGGCCGCCTCCTCAATCTCGAACAGTAGGGGATTACTCGTCCTCGCCAGTGCCGTTGTCGTTGTCTTCTTCCGCTTGAGCAATATCCACTATGCAGTTCGCCTCGTTAATTTGTATTACCGCAAGCGCTGGATCCTCATTCCTAAACTCAAGCGGCAAATCGACGGTAACGTTGTCGCTGCAACAGGGCATAGACCAGCGTGTAGAGGCAAATTTCAACAGGTTATACTCTCGACGCAGAATATTTCCAGACTTCCAAGTTGTTCCGTCGGTAAAGGTCGGGATCAGCTTTTCGGAGTTTGTCGCATTTGCATGGGTGTAGCAATGCGGGGCCGCAGGGTCAGAGATTTTCAGGCCAATTTCTTTTCGACCTAAGGCTGAATTGTTAGAAGTTAGCGTGAGATTTCCCAGCCGATGTTTGCAGCGTTCGGCCATGGCTTCATCAGGCCATTCGTGCTCCCACCACGCACCATCTCGATGCTGCTGAGGAAGAACGTGCTCCTGAGTATTAATTTTCCCTGTATCCGATGTTGCCCAGTTGAGCGGTCCTACGCCAGCCGGCGAGTTGCCAACTTCATATTCATACAGAAAATAATAACAATGCGCCCAACCTTTAATCCTGCGATCATAATAATATTTTGGTTCGCCGTTTCCCAACTTCTTAATAACGGCGTCTAATGGTGCCCACTCCTGCAGCCAATGACAGAAGTGCTGGGTCACGTAAGTTGCGCTCTTGAGGTCTCGAAGGACTTCGTGCGCAAGCTTTGTAACCCCGGTCCCGTTCTTGTCCTTTCGGAATCCCATTATTGCGTGAACCCGAAATGTGTAAATCTCACAAGCCCTTGCAACAACTTCAAAGTCCGCCTGCGACATCGTCCTGTGGCAAGATGTGAGCAGTATACGTGTTATGGTTGCGAGATTCATGTTGTCGAGGCGATCTAACCATGTGCCCGCGATGGTCGTGCACTCCATGCCATAATAGGGGCTGCGATTATTTGTGGCGATAAAGCCGAAAGATTCTGCATAATCTTCCCAGAGAGACACGAACTCTCGGAGGTTCTCTTCCAACATTCTATTTGAACGCGTGAGAAGCTCGCGATATCTCTCCACAAAACTTGCATGTACCGCATCCTGGCTTACCCTCTCGTTAAAGAAGACAGCGTATAAGTCCGTAACGAAGGCGGCTTCCTCGTTGCGGGATGAGACACCGAAGGATTGAAGCTTCGCGATTGCCTTATACCATTCCTCTTCTGTCTGCATGTGAATTCCCCGAATACTATCGATTAAAATGCAGAAGTTCTTTATTTTGTCGAACTCGCTCAGTGGTAAACCCCGCGAGTTGATAGCGTCAAAGGCCAGATACCTGTTGACCCCCTCAGCGGCCAAATCCACCCAGATGAACTTCGCTTGGTTGATGATTCTCCTCTTCCAGACCAAAAGGTCCGCTTGTGGTTTGTCGACAAAAAAGCACCTCACGTGCTCCGCAACAGCTCTCAAGGAGACCATTGGCGGCGTCTCGGTTGCTGGCATTGCTGGAGTGCCAATCAAAACGTTAGATAGAATCTGTTCTAGCTCTACATTCTTATTTTGGAGGCGCAGTCGCCGACCTCCTTTGTTGTAAAACAACAAGCGTTCTAGCTCTATTGATTCGATGCCCGGGCCGCCAGAGAGATGTTCGAGCCGTTTGCGAATTTCATTTGCGATAATAAAGAACGTCGTTAGGCGCTGCTGTCCATCTTCGAGGGTAAATTCCGCAGTTGTATTAAGGTCGTCGTCCTGAAAGTCAGGCGTAGTGGTGCGGCTCACTATGACAGGGCCCATATAATGAGCGTTAGTGCCCGCAAGAGTTAGGTCGTTGAATACGTCATCGACTTGACGGTTCCCCCAGCTGAAGCCTCTTTGATTGTTCGGGATTACGAAGTAGCGCCCGCCACAAAGGTCTGCAAATTTGTTCATACAATATAAAGATACTAATCTGGTGTTCTAGTTTTTCATTTTCGAAATACTTCGCGCTGGTGCCAGGCGAGGCTCTGCTTGTCAGGGTAATCATTAGCGTTGGAAGGCAGGCGGATCTTGTTCTTCTCAAACTGAATTAGCATGCCCGGGGGCAGTGCCTCTTCTATGGCATGAGGGGAAATGCGCACCCGGTAATCTGCACCTATGGTGAAGACTCCAAGGTGGAATAGTTTCCTATGAAGAGTGCTGAGCGCTATACTGTTTGACACCGAATCTGAGCCGCCGGCTTGTGGCCAGCGGATGTGGGCGGGCTCGACGCCAAGGGTTGTTTTCCCAAAGCTCACCGAAAAATGAGATACTGCGCACTGCCAACCGTAGGCTTGCAGGACGCGCTGGCGGAAGTCTCCGGCAGGGATGGGGTCGTGTTCGGGCGGCCCGCCGACGCAAATGTTGAAGAAGGCGAGCAGGTCTTCGTGGATGCTCGGCGGGAAGTGGGCGTCGAGAATCTGATGGATGATGCGGCCCTGGAGAGCTTTGTCTGAAACTAACAGTTTGAAGTATGGCTCGATGAACCCCGCTCGGGCACGTTTTGCTCGAAGTTCTTCCTTTTGAGGGTCTTTGCTTCCCTGTCGAACCTGCATGTTGCCATCGGCTTGCATCTCCCACATGCCGACTGGGTCCTCCTTGTTGAGTTTGTCGTTGAGTAGTCGGCAAAATGGATACTGGGGTGTTGGGACTCGGCCAGCCGGGCCGAAGAGGGTCATCGCTCTAGTGAGTTTGGGCTCGATGTCGGTAAAGAGCTGGAGCCGTTGCCCTGCCGCTTGCAGATTGCCAAGCGCCAAGAGTAACATCAGGGGTTTGTGGGGTGCCCGCTGCTCTTTTTTCTTCCAAGTGACAATCGAAGCGATGAGCTTCTGTAGGGTTTCTGCGCTCGCGTTCATGTTCTCTTCTTAGTTAAGCTGGTGCTTGCTTGGCCTGGTTGTGTGGAGCGGAATCTCAGGACCATGGAATGGTGAGGACGGTCCCATGAAATGTTGCTGTAGAGCCAGGGGAGCCAGTCGTACAGGGCGCGTGCGTAGGGCTTGAGTTCGGCTCTGGGGACAGCGGGTTCGCCCGCCAAGGACCGTTGCATCCGAGAAAGGACCTGGCCGAAGCAGTAACTGCGGTCCTTCTTGAGTCCTTCGACCAACTTGATTAAGATGTGATTCCGGTTGAGTGCGTCCCGAACGAAGACATCGAACTGCGCTCTAGTTAAGCCCGGAGGGATCTGCAGAGTCTGGATGTCCATCAACGCCTCAGCCAGGTTGACGTTAGTCTGGCCATCGATAAGGGGGCGTGCCAAGTAAACGCCCCACAGTACTGTTACATCAGGGGAGATTGGGAGCAGAGTGCGCTGCCTCAGAGTGGTCTGGACTTGCGGGAACGTGAGTGGCGGCAACGGGCGTGGGGAGGGTGGGTTCTGTCCCAGGTAGGCCTTTGCGTGGGTGTAGATCTCTTGTGTCACGACGACAGAGCCGGCAAGTAGGGCTGCAATGTGTGGGGTGTGACCCTCGTTGATCGTTAGGGTGGCGCCGACCTCGGCGTTGGGGGCATGCGAGGTGCCCATGCCGGAGCCGGTAATGTTCGCAGACGTGAGAAAGGCGCTACCGTCGGTAAACAGAAACAGCTTCAAGTGGAGGTAATCATTCAACATCAGGCGGATGTTCCTTGCGGCCAGGAGCGGATAGATTTCGATGTCGGACACCCCTGAGACGATATCCGCAGCCCGCCACATGGTCAGAATTGTGGCGTTGGGCGCCCATGTGAGCGTTGAAAGAAGGTCCTCTAGCGCGGGTTTTTGGATGAACGGGGCTATGGCAAGGGTGAGCTGACGGCTGGTAGCGGCTTGGCGAAGGCCGCAGATGACGGGGGACCAGCAGAGTTGGTTCTCTATCGGCATTCCAGTGGTGTTGGTGGGGTGCGCCGGCTAGAGCGAAAGCGCTTCAGTTGGTGGGCGCAAAGAAATGTCATTCTTTCAGCAGGGGTTTGAGGTGACTTTGCACTATTTCCACGAGCTTCTCAATTAGCCTTCTCTCATCCTGGTTCCCCCGGTAAGCCTCTAGTGGCAGGTCGCTAAGAATGTTGTAGGCGCGTCTCAACTCGTGCTCGAACTGTTCTCGGTCAGCGATATGATCGAGGCGGTCGCGGGCCTCCTCAAGCGACATTCCACCGGATATGACTGAGTTGAGAAAGTCCTTGTCGCCGCTTGCTGCAACTTTTGCAAATGTGCGAAAGTCGTCCGGGTTAGTGATAATTCTGCCTTCTTCAATGCAGAGGTCGGCGAATCTGTCAGCGGCCTCGTGCGTGAAATGGAAGTATTCTGGATAGATCTTAAAGACGGAGTCTTTAACTGAGCGGGTGCTCGTGGCTAGGTCGATGAGAGTGTAATGATCAGGTGTAACCGCCGCACTGCGCTTCCGCAGGAGGAGGTAATTGCGCGCGATCATCAGGGTGGTACGAACGTCTTTGACGGAGCTGCCGAAACTTTCCGCTACACGCTGGGCTACGTCTCTGTAGTAGTCGAAGGCATACAATTTGCCGGCAGGGATATCCGCTATTCGGCAGTAGCTTTGGTATATGTAATCGGCTCTCTCCATGGCACCCCAAGAAAGCTGGCCAGAGATGTGGATTTGGCCGAGAAGCATCTCGACAACGTCGCGTTTGGTAAAGCCATCTCCATTCCCGAGATATGTGAATTCTTGAACGTCGATGGTTTGGAGGCTCTCGCGCACGGAGGGGGTCGTGAGCTCCGGGCGGGCGAGAAGGTAGCGCATTGCGGCGGTTCGGCGGTTCCCCTCTAGAACGAGGAACTTGTCGCCGTATTTCTCAATGATCATTTGCGTGCCGGCGTTGATGAACCCCCGACTGCGGATGCTGGCAACGAGTTGGTCTAGCTCGAACTCCCGTTTTTGGAGAACGCTGTAGACAGCCTTTTGAACCGCGTCCGATGCCAGGTTTTGGCCGTCTCCGAGGATTGCCGGGTCGTCTAGTAGTAGGGTGATTCGTGGGTTGTGAGGATCTAAGAGGAGCTTCGATGGCTCAACGGAGGTAGGCTTGAGGCGGTAGTAGTTACGGAGTTTGTCGAGTTCCATATGAGGGGGGGGGTTATATTTGCATGATCAGCGCGAGGCGGTCCACAATCCTTTGCGCCTCCTCCCTGTATCCGCGCTCGTTGTCGGCACCTTGGTAAAACTCCACGTCGAGATTGTTCTTGGGATCTTTCTGTTGGTTCAGGAGTTCCTCGATGGCCTGGCGCCACTGAATGGACGCGAGGTGGGCGGTTACGTCATCCAGACCGTCGTCGACCGTTAAAGGATCCATTTCGTCTTCTATGCGAGCGAGAATGTTGTCGATGAACTCGCGCTCCCTGTCGGAGGGGGCGCTTAACTTCTTATGGAGGATTTGGCCAAGTCGCCGCATAACCCGTGGGTCGGGGATGATTTTCTTTGGACCGCTTGGAACCGGAAGTTTGTCGCGCCTTCCAAACTGGCAGATGCGGATAAGCCTTTCCAGCGAGGCGGTGTCCAGCTTGAAAGTGTTTTGGTCGACCTTCAGGTAGCCAGTGCAGAGATGGCGATTGGTGACTGCGGTTTCGATGAGTGAATAATCCTCATTTCTGACTTCGTTTTCTGAGGCCTCCTTGAGCTGCATGTAGGCGATGTAGGCACGGAGGGCTTGCTTGACCTCTCCGGCGCTGATGCAGAGACGGGAGGCGACTTCCTTTGTGAGGCCGAGAGTGATTTCGTCAACGTCGTAGCCGGCGGACTTCTTGTACTCGGAGAAGATGTTGAATGCGCGCGGCAGTGGGTCCCACTCAAGTACCGACCCGTGGTGGCGGATGCCCAGGATGACGCTGACGGCTTTTTGGATTTGCGCGGGTGAGAGGTTGGCTGTCTCCAATTCCACCACGGTAAGGTTTTCGTATGTGGCCTTGTGTTTTTCGTATTGGGTGCGCGCTTTGTCCTTTTCGAACGGAGGAGATCCGGTGTTGTAGTCGCGTTCTAGAGACTTTAGTGCTGCTACGCGGCGATTGCCTTCAATTACGAGGTAGAGGGTAGATTTGGTAACCTTGCGGACGACGATCTTGTCGATGCCGACGTAGCCGATCTCAAGCATCGAGCTTCGGAGGTCTTGTACGCTGATTGTGTCGGGCTCGTCGGTATCCTCAGTGCCGACTGTCGCCCCGGCAGAAAAGCGTTTGAGGAGAGCGTCCTGCACTTCGGGGGTTACAGCGTCGGTGTCGTTGACTGGTGGCGCTGGTGTTGTTGTTTGGACAAAACGCGGGTTGTTCGGGTCCAGAACCAGTTTGGAGAGGGGTACTTGAATTTCGTTTAGCTTCGGAGTCATAGGATCTCTGCGGTGGGTTTACTTCTTTTCACGTTTCTGGAGCCGCTTCAAAAGTTGGCGGAGGTTGCGGACGATGGTTACTGCCTCTTCGTCCTCGAATTGGTCGCCCATGTTTATCTTCGAGAGGCGGAGATGGAGGCGGGTCAACCAGGTTTCCCAAGTAAGCTTGCGAAGGGCAGCGCTGCGCTTGGCCCAGACGTCGGATGGCAGTTCTTTGTTTTCCATTACGCGGCGCAGGTTGGACTCGCGCTCCACTGGGTCTTCGTCGGCGAGGATCTTGCCAAGCGGGCGCCACTCGCGAGGATCTTTGATGGGCGAACCTTGTCGGTCGGGCTGGTCGAAATGGCAGAGCTTAACAAACCTGTCGGCAGTTTCTTGGTGGAGGGCAAAGGTGGTATCGTCTTGCGGCAGGAATTCCTTTAGGTCCTTTCTTTTGAGGCCTTCTTCGACAAGGGAATAATGTCGGTCATGGATTTCGCCGCCGTTGGCGACCGCTGGAATAGAGCCGATCTGCCGCATAGCAATGAAGACGCGAAGTCGGTCTCTGACGGTGCCGGTCGAGATGCTTAGTGATGAGGCAACCTCGGCGGCGACATCCTGGTTCCAGGTGAATCCGTCATTACCGGTCTGGCCAAATTCCTTGTAGTGCTGGTATATATTGGCGGCTTGTGCGAACGCGGACCAGCGCTTCAGAGAGCCGTGGTGCCTGACGCCGAGAAGGTATGTGATTTGGTTTCTTAGAGTCGCCTCGTCTTGGCCATCAGCGAGGATCTCGAGGACTTCGATTTCAGAGATACTGGCGCGGAGTTCAACCTTGAGATTCTTGTCTGCGAGAAGTTGGTTGATGGCGGTAAGGCGCCTATTCCCTTCTAGGACCACGTAGCGCTCGTCGGTGCCTTCAAGGCGCCTGACGAACATGGCATCGACAGGTTGCCAGCCATTCTCTCGAATGGACTGACATAGTTCCTCAATCTTAAATGGGTCGTCACCCTTCGGGGAGAGCTTGCGGAATGTCTCCCCGGTGATGGCTTTATCCATGATTTTGGAGGGCTTGACGATATCCTCTTCGCTGGTGGTAAACCGTGGGTTATTAGGGTCTGGAACTAGCTTGCTGACTTCGACTTTGATCTTGCGAGTCTTGGGTGCTAGGCGTTCGGTTTTATCTGATTTCTTTTTGCCATTCATAATTGTCTCTGACGATGTGAAGGAGGCTGCAGTGCATTCGTGTTTCAAGCGGAATCGGCGCTTTGGATAACGCCAAAAAGGCGGCTTCTGCTTGTGAGTAGTCGGCGAGCTGGGTAGCGGAGCGGAGGGATTCGATGACGGTTCGAATTGCGGAGACCTCCTCAGCGGGCAGGATCCTCCCGATGACGCCCTGGAGTGGCAGGGGCAGTCTGACGACGTGGGATCCCGGCGAATAAGACTTCGCTTGGAGTTCGTTGATGAGTTCTTGTCGGTTTACGCAGGGGTGCAGAAAATCGAGAAGGTCCTGTGGGATTGAAGATTCATCGCACCAGAAGCGCAGGGAGGTGAAGGTGATCCAGGGGTATCCCGCCTTCACAAAGTCTGCGCTTGCCTGGCCAGAAATCGTTTTTTGTTGATTCTGCATGGCCTGGTAGATGACGGCAAAGGTGGAGGGTTCACCAACGATGGGGGTGCCGGGTATTGGACCGAATTGCCGGGCTTGTTCCGGGGAGATCTCGCCCCGGACGCAACCCGGGAGCTTCTGGGATAGGTAGTTGAACGCGTTGTGAATGGCAAGGCGGGTGGCCTTGGTAATGGGGATCGCCATGTGGCGGTACTCCCCGCTTCCCGCATAGCGTTTGAAGAAGAGGATGGAGTAGCGCTCCTCGGGGTTCCACTTGCCGAAAAGGTCCGAGGGTAGGTCCACAGCAAATTCCGCTTTGAGTTGCGTGAGCAGTGATGTGAACGAGGCAGCGTCGGAATAGGTGTAATCTTCAACGGCGGGCTCCATAGCGTCCGAGATATCGGAGAAGAGCCAACGGTTATCGATCTTGTAGCGAATGTTGGGAAGGGTGTCTGCAACCTCGAGAACGAAGGTGCGCTTCGTGGGGTTGGCTGGATCGAGACGGACAGCGCGGCCGACGGCCTGCATGTAGTAGAGCTTGGAACGGCAGGGGGCCGCCATGACAACCGTATTGACGGTGGGATCGTCATATCCTTCGTTTAGAAGGCCAACATTAATGAGAATTGAGCGCTTCCGTTTTTTCTCTTTCTGAAAGAACTTGTCGCGGTCCTCGTCCCGAGAATTCCCGTTACCAAGAACCCACGCGATGGATTCGTAGAGCGACGGAAGCTTACTCTTACGCATCCGGTCGTAGAGGGCTTTTGCGTGGCGGGCGGTGGCCGCGTAGACAATGACCTTTTGGTACTCGCTTTGGCCTGATTCGAGCGCCCTTATGATTTTGGCGTCGCGCTCGGCGGTGTTCAGTTGCTCCAGATCTTCTTCGGAGGCGAGGCTGAGGATTGAGTTGAGTTTGAGGCCCTGGATTTTGCGGATCTCTGGATTGATTAGGACCTTGAGTTTTATCAGGTCGGGGAAACCGATGGAGTAGGACTCTCTTTCGAAGTCGAGGGGCTCACCGTCGTAGCGGGTTGGGGTTGCTGTCAGACCAAGAATCCCAGCATGGTCCTGCGTGAAGACTGCCTTGTAATACGTGGGAGCGGCCCCGTGGTGAGCCTCGTCGAAAACGACGAGCTTTGTGGTAGGATCGATTATGGAATCCCGGGCGGAGCCGATCATCGTGAACTTAATGTCCGATTGCGGGAGGAATTTGGCGCCTGGAAAGCGGGCGTTATGCGTCGAGAGCGCGGCCCGAGCCTGAACAAGCAGTTCATTGTGATGTGCGACCCAAACGACTCGGTCGGTGCCATGTTTCAGGGTGCCTGAGGCGAAGAGTTGGCCGATAGCGCGCATGGCGGTGAAGGTCTTCCCTCCGCCGGTGGGCACTACAAGCAGGAAGCGGCCTGTGGGGTTCTGCTTAAAATCCTGGACGATGGATGCTACGGCCTGGGGCTGAAATGCTTCAAAGGGGTCCATGAGTTAGGCAAATGTTGGGGTATGCTCGTCGGAACGTTTGAGGAGGAGCCACTCGTTTGGTTTGCCTCGTTGGAAGCGAATGAGGGTGAAGTGGCCCGAGGCGTGCTTGCCGTACAGGCGAAAGTCGATCTGGCTGTCGCTCCATTCCCTGGACTCGTAGGTGCCCTTGTCCCAGATGCGGACTTCTCCCGCGCCGTATTGGCCTTGTGGGATATTCCCTTCAAAGTCGCCGTACGTTAGGTCGTGGTCCTCAACCTGGACAGCGAGGCGCTTGACGCCTACCCTTTCTGGAACCCCTTTGGGTACAGCCCAACTCTTGAACACCCCTTCCTTTTCCAGGCGGAAATCGAAGTGGTGCGTGCGAGCGTGATGCTCCTGCACTACGAATCTTGGCATACCCACAGGTTCTTGCTGGCAGCCAGCGTTCCGCGGGGCCTCGACTGCCGGGGATGTTGTATGCGGGATAGTGGAAGGATGCAACTCATTTGAAACAGGGTAGTTTCGCAGGAGACGGCATGTCAGTTTTGTGCTGGTGGTTCTGGGTTTAGGAGCTCTAGCAGCCGACCCTTCAAGTCGCGAACGGCGAAGGGCTTGTTGAGGAAATTGATGCTGTAGCCGGGGAACGCCAGAAGGCGCTGCTGGAGTTCGGGGCAGGCGCCGACGTAGAGGGACGAGAGCAGAATCGGGAATTTGGACCGGGAACGGTAGAAGCGGTGGAGCAGCTCTTCGAAAGAGTAGCCGGTGTGGCCGTAGTCGGTGATGAAGAGGTTGGGTGTTTGGCGGGTTATCTCGCGCCAGGCTTCGTCCCCCGTGGTGCATTCGATCAGGAGGTAGTCGCGGAACCAGACCGGCAGCATTGTCCGGACGATGTCCCTGGCACTGGGGTTGTCGTCCAGGAGGACGATCCGGGCGGTGCGGTTTGGGCGGGCCAGGGAGATGAGGTGCTGGGTCTGGCGGGGATTGGGACCGAGGAACTGAAGTACGGCGTTTCTGAGTTGGGGCACGGTGAACGGTTTGTCGAGCAGGGCGATGTCGAAGGTGGGGAACGAGAGGATGTGATCGCGGATTCCGGGTGAGAGGCTGGCCGATGCAACGAGGATTGGGAATCGGACCTGCATCTGGAAGAGAATCGGGATGGTGTCCGGGAAGTTGAGGCCGACGTGGTTGCAGTCCGTGATTAGCAGGTCGGGGGTCTGGCGGGCGACTTCTCGGAGGGTGCCTTGACCGGTGTCGCACTGCGCCAGCTCATAGTCCCTAAACGTCCATTCAAAGATGATGCGCAGGCAATCCCGAACGGTTGGCTCGTCGTCGCAGAGCAGAATTCGGGCGGGGCGGTTCCCCTTGAGGAGGGAAGCAGACTCCGGAGCCGGTGGCTTCGGAGTCTGCTCCTCCTTTCCTGAACGATTTTGCGGCCGTTGCTGTCCGTCGTGTTCGTTCATTCGATCCTTTCTTCCTCCGCGGCGCCAATTTGCGGGTTTGCGGCGAAGAGTGGTCGGACGACCGGTTTGAGCAGGGCTTGATTTTTATAGGTCCAGCCGACGGATAGCACCTCGGCCTCAACGCATGTTTCCACTTCATCACCGATTGAACGATCCAATTCCAATGTCTCCGGGATGTGGCCGTCCCGGACCGCGATCCGCTCGCCAATGCTGCGGATGGGCGCGATTGAAAAAGCCTCAACGAGGGTACCGGCGATTGCTCGAGCGGTAGCGCAGTCGGCGCCGCCCGGCGCCGCAGGATTAAACCGCAGGAGGTCGCCTTCGGGGCTGTTTCGCAGTGCCAGTAGCAGTTGCTTGACCGCCGTGCCGCGTTCCTGGTCGCGCAGGGTTTCAAGCGCGTTTTCGAGTTCGGCGGCCCGCGCTCGGATATGGTTCGTTGTGTCCAGGAGTCTACGAATCGCCAGGTATACCTCCCGTGGGCGAGAGATTCGCCTGGGACTTGCGCGGGTCTTCCTCTTCGGCTGTTTCCGTATTGAGCGATGGCGCACTTTCATGCTCGCCGCAGCGCTTGGCCTGTGCGTTCGCGTGAGCTGTTTCCGCTGTTTGCGTTTTGTACGATGGTGCTTCTTCATGCTGAGTGCGCGGCTTAGGCTGCGAGTTCGCCCGAACGAATGATGCCGCTGTCCATTCCGGCGACAAGGTCGTCCGGTGACGCCCCCAGGTAGGCGGTGCGGGCGGATTCCTGTTTTCGCCGGCTGAACGCCGCCATTTGCTCGTATTCACTGAGGCGCTGGCAGACGCCTTGTGCCCAGCTCAGCAGGCGTGTGCTATGCGGCGATGCCCGGAGTTGAATTTCCAGTCGTTTTTTCCCCTCCTGGAATTCTTTGAGCGCCTCCTCCTCGCGGCCCAACTGGCGCAGCGCGTCGCCTAGGACGACGTACGGGTATCCATCCTCCGGGTCGCCGGTGACCGCGCGCTTAAGGAGCGGGATGGCTTCTTCCGCCTTTCCCAATAGTGAGAGCGCGAAACCGCAGTTCGCGGCGTAGGCACTGACCCCCTGCTCCATCTCGGCGGCTCGCCGGTAGTGTTCGCAACTCAGATTCCAGCGGCCAAGCATGCCGTAGCACAAGCCCAGGATGTTGTGGCCAGACGCCGGAAACACCTGGTTAAGCTTTTTGAGCCGCCCGTGAAGGCGTTGCAGTATTTCGAGCGCGCGCTCTGGTTCGGCGGCCAGGCGCTCCAGGTTTGCCAGCTCGACCCACTCCTCGACCGATGGCTGATAGAGAGGGTTTTCGAGGCGCTTGGACGAAATGCGCTTGCGTTCCTCCAGCGCCGCTCTTTGCTCCGGGGACAGGCTGCGCATCGCGAGCGGATTTTCGAGCGCCACATCGAGCGCGACGGTCGGGCGGTCCGCCAGAAAGGCCCGAAAGCGCAGGATCTTGTTGGAGTCTATCTTCAGTTCAACGACGACTCGGTCTCCGCGCGCGGCGTCGGCGGGAACTTCGAGCGACATCGTTTGAACGAGGTGGCGGTTACCCTCCTTGCCGGAGTAAATCGGCAGGTGAATCTTTGCCATCCTCTCTTTCGGAACCCAAAAGCGGTCGGTGAATCGCTTGAATTCGCCTTTAGGCGGGAACGGCAACAGGGTGCCGGCTGGCACGAGCATTTGGCAGTTGTCGCCGTGGGTGAGCAGTCCAATTTCGGCGCTCACGATCGGAGTAATGGGATCGTAGTCGCGACAGTGCTTGTGGAAGCAGCGAACCGCCGCTCCGCGCGCGACCGCCAGGTCCAAGTCGCCCTGGGCGAGGATCTCGGCGTTCCGAAAGATGTCCAGCTCCTGGAAGGCGCGAACGACCAGCGGGTTTCGGCAGCTTCCCCCGTTGAGGAAAACCGCGTCGATTTGATCCGGATGCAGCCTTGCCTTGTCGAGAGCGTCCAACACCGGCGCGAAAACCGAACCCATGTAGTAGCCATCCGCCAACGCGATCCGGCTATCGGTCAACCGGCCCACGAACGGCTCGAGGAGGTTTTCGAATTCAAAGTAGGTGAGCTCGCCCTTGATTTTCCTGGTGGTTACCCCCGCGTCGGACAGGGCGAAGGCTTCCACGGTCCAGGTGTGCTTTGGGTTGGCGAGCTTTGACTTTTGTCGCTCGGCGGTGGCCTTTTCGCAAAGGCGCTCCTTGAGCCGGCAGGCGGCTTCTTTGAGGTTCCATCGCAAGTCGCGTTTGTCCCGTTCAGACAGGGTTTCAAGTTGCAGGCCGCTGTCGGCGCAGACTTTGGGCAGGAGGACCTTGTGAACCAGGAGCAGATCGAGATTGTCCCCGCCGAGTCGCGCGTAGTTGCTGATGGCGAGATTCTCGATGAGCAGGGCGAGCGGCGCGTTTCGGTCATCGCGTTGAACCCGCAGGATCGAGATGTCGCAGGTGCCGCCGCCGAAGTCGAAGACCAGGATGTTCTTGGGCGACGACAGGTCAAGCCGGTCTATGGCCTGACTGTTAACCAGATCAAGGAAAGCGGCGTTGGGCTCGTCCACCAGGTCGCCGTCTCCCAGATTCAACCCGGCCAGTTTCGCCGCTTCGAGGGTATCCTTGCGCTGGCCCATTTCGAAGGAAGCGGGCACGGTGATGACGACCTGTGACTTGCGCGGGTCCTCCCCGGTGCGCTCCTTTGCCGCGGCAATCAGCCGGCGCAGGATTTCGGCTTGGACTTTGACTGGCGTGTCCAGTTTCTCGCTGACCGATTCATCGTAGAAGCGGTGGGCGCCCAATTCCGACTTCGCCGAGGGAAAGATGGTTTCCCACAGGCGGCCCTTCTTCCATTTGGATTGGGCTTCAAAGCCCGCCAGGACCGATTGGCCGGTAGTGTAGAGAACCGAGGGAAGACGATGGGAGTATTCACCCGCCTCGTCCCGAGGCACTCTTACCGTTTCGACGTGGACGTAGGGAAGCGGGTGCCGCCCTTTCGGGTTGATGTAGCAGATGGACGAATTGGAGGTGCCGAGGTCGATACCGAAGCAGTAGTTCGCCCCCTGTGAGGGATTTGCATGGGGGGGTGGGATTTCGGAGATGCCGGTGTTCTTATTCATAGGTGTGGCGGCGGCGGGCGCGGTATGAGGCCATGCGCTCGGGCTGCTCGTTGTCGTCCAGGCGGAAGAAGGCGGCGTGGATGACTTCGTTTTCGTGGACCAGGGCGGTGCCGGCGAGGGCCTTGGCTTTGTAGCGGTGGTCGGTGCCATGGCCGACGGAGGGGAACTGGCGTTCTTCGGCGGCGGCGAGTTCTTCAATGAATTTGCGGGCCTGGATCGCGATGCCGTCCGGGCCGGGGGTTTGCTGTTTGGATTCAAGCAGGCCCTCCAGGGTGTAGCTGCGCACGAGTTTGGTATGGAGTCTAGCGTAGGCCGAGGTCAGGGAGAGTAGGTCCATGCCGACGGGCCTGCCGTCAATGATGGCGATCAATCCGACTTGGCCGGGGACGGGCTTGAAGATGTCGTCGCACTGGCGGAGGTCAGCTTCCCGGGCTTTGTAAACGTCGCTCATGGCGGAAGTCGGAGACGGGGCACAGGCTTGCGCCTGAAGTTCGGCGATGCCGTGCCAGACTTCGCTCTGGTTAGACTCGTGAACGCCGGATTGCTCCAGGGAGCACTGAACGGAGCGAGTTTTCCGGGCGCGGCTCTTGCGGGCCATCACGTTGCCGGACTCGCTGAAGGCTTTAGAGGCGTAAGACCAGCGGCCCTGCTCGGTGCAACTTACCGGGACTTTGGTCTCTGAAACTTCTTTGATCAGGATGGAGGTATTGAGGACGCGGTTTTGCTTGGCGCCGGCGAGCTCCTCGCCGTCAATGAGGAGGACGCATTTGTTGCCGCGATTGACCACCAGCAGGTCCGGGACGGAGCCGCCGGCGGAAACTTCTGTGATGGCGATGTCCCAGGTGGCGAGGGCCTCCCCGAGGGTTCGGTATTGGAATTTGCCGTCCGCCGGGGCGATCAGCGGCACGATGGCGATGTTCTTGAAGCTCTGCGCTTCTCCGAATTGAACCGTTTGTAACCGACTTCTCACTGCGTTTTCCATCTGTTGTTCCTTTCTCTTTTCGGCGAACGGGCGCTTCGCCGGATTCTTCTCACCTCAACGGCGGCCCGCTCGCGACAGAGCCGGCCCCTTTCCCCAATCCCCACCTCCCCGGCTGGCGAGAGCGCCAGCATTTCCGAATTTACGACCTACAATCTACCTGCTTTGGTATGACATCTGTTGACATACCCCTTTAAGAGTTATTCACCGCTTTGTAACCGGCCCATGCCTAATGAGGTTGACTTCCGCTTTTGCAGGGGCCAAAACAGGGAAGCATTCACTAAAAGGAACATTATGCCTAAAGTGCAGAGCCAGGTTTTCGTTCGCCCTCCGTGGGAACGTATGATGCGGTTACACAACCTGGTGAAGAACGGCGAGTATCCGAACTGCTCGACCTTGGCCAACGAGTTCGAGGTGTCCGTCCGTACCATCATGCGGGACGTGGATTTCATGAAATGCCGGCTGGACCTGCCCCTGGAATTCGAGGGCCAGCGCAACGGCTATTATTACACCCGCCCCGTGGAGCAGTTCCCCCAGCTACCGATCAGCGAAGCGGAGATCTTCTCGCTGCTGGTGGCCCACAAGGCCATTGCCCAGTATCACGGCACACCCTTCGAACGGCCCCTGGAGATGGCGTTTCGCAAGCTCACCGGCCAGCTTGACCGCAGCGTGCAGTTCTCTCTGGGCAATCTGGACGAGGTGCTGTCCTTCCGCCCTTTTGCGCCAGAGGATGCGGACCTTGAGAACTTCCAGATCATCACGCGGGGATTGAAGGAACGCCGGGAATTGAGGTTTCTCTACCGGAACCTGGGTGCCGACAAGGCCCACTGGCGGCAGGTGCGCCCTTATCACCTGGCCTGCGTGGACAACCACTGGTACTTGTTTGGCTTCGACGTAAAGCGCAATGACATGCGAACCTTTGCTTTGACCCGTCTGCGCGCGCCCGAGATCACGCCGGCGCACTTCAATGTCCCAAAGAAATTCGACCTAAACGAATACCTGCGAGGCAGTTTCAACGTGTTCAAGGGAGGCGAGGATTACGAGGTAGTCGTCGATTTCGATTCCTGGGCGGCAGATTTGGTCCGCGGCCGGAAATGGCATTCGAGCCAGGAATTGACAGAGCTGCCCGGCCGACAGCTACGGTTGCGGATGCGGCTCAACAGCCTGGAAGAGGCCGAACGGTGGGTGCTGAGCTGGGGCACTCACGCGACGGTGGTGAGGCCTCAAGCCTTGGCAGCGCGGCTCTGCGATGCCGCAGTGGAATTGCGGGACCGTTACAAGGGCCTGCGCCAGCAGGGTGACGAACAACGCGGCAAACGTGAGCGGGTCGTCGCAGGTCCAGCGACGTTGAGCTTCTTCACGAAGGGTGTCAGAAGCGCCCGGTTGGTGAAGGTGAAGAGCTAAGCCAGCTCAGGGTTACCTTGCCGGGACATCCTCAGGCGCCACTGGGGCAGCGCTCTCGAAGCGGGTATATCCCTTCAAGAACGTCAGTGGAACTTCGCCGATGGGGCCGTTGCGATGTTTGGCGATGAGCAGGTTAACTTGTATGCCTTGGGTTGGTCCCGCGCTAGGCCCGTCGGCTTCATCTTCTTCCTTCGGTTTGTAGAGCAATCCCACAAAGTCGGCATCCTGCTCGATAGCGCCGGACTCCCTCAGGTTGGAAAGCCGTGATTTTCGCTTCTTGGGTTCCCGTTCATAGTCAGGGTTCATCTGGCTGAGCACGATCACGGGCACGTGCAGTTCCTTGGCCATCTCCTTTAGACCACTGGAGATCTCCGCCACCTCCTGATGCCGGGCATCCATGCGCAGATTCTCCGGGTGGACCAGCTGGAGATAGCCGAAGTTCCAATAGTTGGGCGAGAGCCGCCAGTGTCTTGTTCCGATACATTTGATACTGCTATTGGGTGCGGTATTACGACCGCCGGTTGCGTTAAGTGCTCTCAAACACTTACTACGCCCAACCCGTCGCGCATGCGTCGGCTTGTCCCTCTACAAGCGGCAATTCAGGCATGGAACCTGCAGCTGACCCGGGGACGGACGACTGCGACTGGTTTGGCGCTAGCAGTGATGCAAAGTCCACGATGTGCCGAATCGGGGAAAAAAGCGCGGGATACACTATGAAAGACGACAGACCTATAGCATACGGCATGACCATTGACCGTGATGAGAACACGCTTTTCGAGCTGAAGGTGAGAGGGCCGGAAGAGGCCGCTCGTTTTTTCGAGAAGATCTCGGCTGAACGCAAGGTGGCCTGGCTCCAGTGCGACTCTCTTGAGGAGTACCTGATGATGAGCGGCGTCCTCCTCTACCAAGATCCCGATTACGATATATTTCTGTTTATAGCCCTTCCCCCCTCCAGCCTAGACTGGGAGAAAGTGGAATTAGTGGGCACAGGCGTCTTAGAGGATGTGTTATTCCGCCTCTGGCCTGATGAGAAACGGTTGTACTTCGCTCGCACTGGGGGAAATAGCTCCATCACCGGAGGAGACTTTGTGCCAAGGAATGCGGAGCTCGGATTGTGAGTCAGTGAAGTCGGTCAGGAGGATCTTGGAGAACCAACTCACTGCACCTGCTTGTGAGATCTTCCACCAGTCCACCTTAGCCGGCAGTCGACGCAACTGGAATTCGTGGAGCTACTCAGACATTCGGATTAGCCCAGGTGTCACCCCACCGCTGTCTCAACACGATACCCCCAAGCTTGAGTAGCAGGTCGTCCGGTCTCGTTGTTTGAACCACAAATAGCGAAGAGCCGCATCCAGAGCCGGTTTGCCTGCGGCGTCCTTGAAAAGCAGGGACTCCCTCGACAAAAACGAGTCAGGGGCCTGCGGCAATTTGCCGGCTCTACCAAAGTGGACGATCTCCAACGCGAGGCCCAACAGCTTGCAGGACGAGAAGCGGAGCTTCGAGCGGAGTTGAAGACAGCTCGGGCGGAGGGCCGCTGGCTCAGGCAGGGGATCAGCCCGACGGCTTTCGCCCATAGCCCCCCAGGGACCGAAGGGCCATTCCCCAGAACTTGGCGTACAGGTCATGTTTTGCCGCCTGGTCCGGCGTGTCGGCGACCGTGTCCTTGAAGTTGGAGTAATCCAGAGTCTCTCCCAGGAACCGCAGCACCTTCAGCACCTCAGCCTCGCCCACGATGAGGCAGTAAGGATAATCGGTCTCCTTGCTAGCCTGGATTTCGCGCCCGGCGAGCGGGACGCGCTCCTGGAGGTTCTCCAGGTCCTTGCGCACGCGAGCCCGAACGTGAAAGTCCCCCTGTTTCTTCTGCACTATTGAGTAGAACCCGTGCTTGGTCAATAACCACATAATTCTGTCTCCTGTGTTTGGCCCCTGCGCGGGCAGAGCCTTTTTCGAGTATCTCCTGGCGCGGTAACCTGGCGGATCACGGCTTCGTGAAAGAACAGCGAGACCCACTCCCGGGCATCGGCGTGATCCTCATGTGAACCACCGGTGTCCTCACCAGCTTCGCCCGGCCAAAACTGGCGATCACCTTCCTTTTCGAGCCGATTCCCGGCAAACAACAACTGATCTTCATGCCTCCAATTTACTGCAGGTGGTATGACAACGACGGTCACACCCTGCTCGCGCCGCCCGAAAATGTTTGCAGCTATTTTTGATGGTATGTCAGCTATTGTCATACCCCAGGTGCGATAGTGGACGCGAACTTGGAGATTTTGCTGTCTTCGGCGGGTCTCCGTTAGAAAGGAAAACCGCATGGCTGAAGCGATGGAAAGGGTGCTCGAACTGTTTCGGGCCAGAGAATGGAACTTTGACTTGGACGAGAAGAACCAGCTCGTGCGCTCAGGTATTAGTGGCGACAACGGGCAGTGGAAGATAATTCTCTCCCCCTCAGACGAGAACGAGGTGTGCTTGATGCTCTCGATCTTTCCCCAGCGATGCCCAAAACATCGACGGGTCGCTTGCGCGGAGTTGTTGACCCGCATCAACTTCGGAATGCTGGTCGGGAGCTTTGAGATGGACTTTGAAGACGGTCAGATCAACTTCAAAACCTCCCACCCCTTCCCGAAGGGCCAGCTTGATGCCGAGTTGCTGAAGAGGGTCGTGGGCTTCAACCTCGACTGCATGGACAAGTACCTGCCCGCCATCATGTCCGTGATTTATGCAGGAACCTCTCCCGTAAGGGCCCTGGCGCTGGAGCGGGAGCAGAAGGCGAAGACGACCAAGCGTGCCTGCAGACGACCGGGACAGCATCGCCGGTTCCTGAACAACTGAGGCGGGAGCGAAAAATGAAGCATTGACGACGAATGAAGGCGCAAGGAGCTTGACCGGGCGGTGCCGGAGTTTCAACCTGCCGAGAACCCTGAACTGACCATGCGAATCTTGAGGCCAATCACCGGCGATCTCTGGAGGGGCCAGCCCCGGCGGGCCGGGTTTACGCTGCCGGCCTTCCTGCCTCCCGTCCCGCGCCTCGCAGCCAAAGGGGGTCAGCGCTCGCTGCGACACGCCGGCATGTTCCAGTGATACCGCACATCCCATGAGCCTCATCCTCTACAAAAGTAACCGGCTTGAGATTCTGGCGCATCACCTGGCGGAGCGGAGCCTCCGGCCGCCGCTGAGCTCGCCCTTTGTAGCGGAGCAAGTCATCGTCCAAACGCAAGGCATGGCCCAGTGGCTCAAGCTTGAGCTTAGCAAGCGGCGGGGGATTGTGGCCAACGTGGAGTTCCCCTTCCCGCGCGCCTTCCTTTCACAACTGATCAAGGATCTGCTGCCGGATGACACGCGCGCGGGCGCGATCGACCCCGAGGCCTTGACTTGGCGCGTCATGGGGCGGATCGAGGGTCTGCTGCCGCAGCCGGCGTTCAGCGACATAAGGAACTATTTGGCCTCCTCCCCAGACCCGCGGCGGAAGTTTCAGCTTGCCGAGCGCGTCGCGGCGCTGTTCGACCAATACAGCATCTATCGGCCGGAGTGGATTGCCGCGTGGCAAAAAGGCCAGGAAACACACTGGCAGGCCCACCTGTGGCGGGCGGCGATGACCGATGGCCTGGCCTGCCAGGGCAAGTTTCTGCATGAGCTCATGCAGGCGCTCCAGAGCCCAGGCTGCGAACAGTCCCGGCTGCCGGAGCGGCTCTCCATCTTCGCGCCGAACAACCTGCCGCCCGTCTACCTGGCGGTCTTTGCGGCGCTGGCCCGGCATGTCCCTGTCCACCTCTTTTGCCTATGCCCTTGCCGCGAGTATTGGGGCGACACGCTTACGCCCGGCGAGGCGGAACATGTCCAGGCCCTTGCAGGGAATGGCGATATCAACCCTGAAGACCTCCACCTGGAAGGAACCAACCCGCTCCTGGCTGCCTGGGGGCGGACTGGGCGCGCATTTCAGCGGCTGGTTACGGATTTGGAAGGCATCGAGGAGGAGCTGGAAGATTTCTCGGAACCGGAGACGAGTCATCTCCTGGGCTCCATCCAATCAAGCATCCTGCTCCTGGATGACGGGGCCGCCAAAGACCGGCAGAAAGTAGAGGTGAAGCGCGACGATCGCTCGATCCAGGTTCATGCCTGCCACAGCCCCCTGCGCGAACTGCAGGTCTTGCGGGATCATCTATTAGAATGGTTTTCCGCTGATCCGACGTTAACTCCGCAGGATGTCCTGGTCATGTTGCCGGATCTGGAAGCCTATGCGCCTTTCGTCAAGGGAGTGTTCGAAAATGTCGAGCCGGGCGCCCCCGCCATCCCCTATACGCTGGCTGACCGCGGTCCCCGCCAGGAGAGCTCGCTCGTCGCCGGATTTGCCGACCTGCTGCAGCTCGCCTCGAGTCGCCTGACGGCTCCGGAGGTGGTGGACTTGTTCGACACGTCGGCAGTGCGGCGGCGTTTCGGTGTTGCGGAGGAGGAGATCTCTCAAATCCGACAATGGATTCAGAACTCGAGTGTCCGCTGGGGCCGGGACGCGGACCACCGCGCCAGGTTGGGCCTGCCACCGTTTCCGGAGCATACCTGGGAGCATGGCCGCGGTCGGCTGCTGCTGGGTTATGCCATGGCCGACGGCGGCGATGCGTTGGTCCACGACCTTCTGCCCTGCGAAGGAATCGAAGGCACGGCGACCAAACTGCTCGGACAGTGGCTGGATTTCTTGCAGGAGCTGTTCGCGGCGCTTGACGAGCTCTCCGTGGACCGGACCCTCAGCGATTGGGCGAACACCCTGAACCGGCTGCTGGACCGGCTCTTCCTGCCGGATCCGGCTGAGGAGCTGGCGGCCAATGCCATCCGGCAGATATTAGACGGACTCCGGCAACAGCAGGCGGTTTCTGAGTTCGACGAGAAAGTGTCCCTGGCAGTGGTGCTCGAGCGAGTTCTTCCCAGATTCGCGGAGGATCAGCCGGGGAAGGCCTTCCTGCGAGGCTGCGTCACTTTCTCCGGCCTGAACCCGATGCGCACCGTTCCCTTCCGGGTCGTGTGTCTCTTGGGCATGCAGGACGGGACCTTTCCGCGCAGCCCCGCCCCGCCCAGCTTTGATCTCGTGGCCCAGCACCCAAGGACTGGGGATGAATCCCGGCGGGACGACGATCGCTACCTCTTCCTGGAGACGCTGCTGGCCGCCCGGGACCGGTTTTACGTGAGTTACATCGGCCGGTCGGTGCGGGACAATAGCCCGCGCTCGCCGTCGGTTCTGGTCAGCGAACTCCTGGATTTCATTGGCTCCCGGTATCGCCTGGAAGGGGAGCAAGAGCCGGAGGCGGCAGAGGAACCCCGCATCGTCAGCGAACTGCTGGTGACGGTCCACCGGCTGCATGGGTTCAGTCCGACCTATTTCCGCCGCGGCGCCGGGTCTGACCCGCGTTGCTTCGGCTACTCGCCAGCACTGGCCAAGATCGCCCAGTTCCTGGCCGACCCGGCAAGCCGTTCACCCGCCGAACCATTCCTGCCCGAGCCCCTCAGCGAGATGGGTGAGGAGGTCAAAGCCGTGACACTGGGAGGGCTCCAGTTATTCTACCGGAACCCCTCGCGCTTCTTGGTGGAGAAACGCCTGGAGTTCCGGCTTCCGGAAGACCAGGACCTCCTGCAAGAAGAGGAACCGTTCGGGGTGGGCGGTCTGGAGGCCTTCAACTTCAAGCAGCAAATCCTCGACTCGATCTTCGATCAGAAACCGAGGTCGCGGCTGGTGTCGGTCTGGAAAGGCTCAGGCCAACTGCCGCCCGGTCCGGCGGGCAACCTCATGGCCAACGACATGTTTTCCGAAGCCGGCCCTATGGCCGACCGTCTCCGGGAGCGAGTCGGCCAGGCCCAGAGAGATCTGCGGCGTTTCCAATTGACGCTCGGCCCTTTCAAGGTCGAGGGGCAGTTGGCCGTCTTCCCCGGAGTCGGTTTGGTGCATTACCGGGCGGCGAAGGTGGACCCCAAGAAGAAGGGCGAAGCCCATCTGAAACTCTGGATTGAACACCTGCTGCTGCACCTCACCGGTTGGGCAGGACCCAGACGCAGCTACCTCATTGGCGAGGATGGGACGTGGGAATTCCAGGAGGTGCCCGATGCAGCCGCTCTCCTGCAGCCACTGCTGGATCTCTATTTGAAAGGCCTGGCGGCTCCGCTGCCGTTCTTTCCGAGGTCATCCTTCGCCTACACCATAGGGCCCGGACCCAAGACCGCCAAGACCGCAGAGGACCTGGCTTGGGAGGCCTGGGAAGGCAATCCTGACGACGAATTCGGGCAAGGCGAGATGGAAGACCCGTATTTCAGTCTCTGTTTCCGAAACCACCCGGACCCCTTGGGAAAGCCGTTCCAGGAGCTGGCATCGGCAGTCGTGCGCCCGCTCTTGAATTCACAAACGGAGCTTTGAGACATGACTTTCGACCTCGTTCAAACGCCGCTCCACAAGGGAGTGACCCGGCTGGAGGCCAGCGCCGGCACCGGCAAGACCTTTGCCTTGGCCGGTCTTTTCCTGCGCCTGTTGCTCGAGGAGAAAGTCCCGGCCAGCACCATACTGGTCGTAACCTTCACCGAGGCGGCGACCGCCGAGCTGCGCGACCGGATTCGGCGGCGGCTCAGCGAAGCGCTGGCTGTCTTGGAAGGCAAGCCGACCAAAGACCCGCTCCTGAGCGCGCTGGCGAGCCATGTAGAGGGTCGGCTCGAGGCCGCCACCCGTTCGCTTCGAAATGCGCTGGAGATCTTCGACCTGATCTCCATCTATACGATTCATGGGTTTTGCCAGCGCACGCTGCAGGATAGCGCGTTTGAGAGCGGCATCCTGTTCGATGTGGAACTGGTTACTGACCAGGAGGAGGCGATCCGGGAAACGGCGGCGGACTATTGCCGCAACCAGACGCATCAGTCCAACCTGGTGCTGGCGAGTGCCGCCCTCCATGCCAAGCTCAATCCTGAGGCCTTATCGCGACTGCTCCGGCAATACCTGACCTATCCGGAATTGAAGCTGCTGCCGCCGGCCCCGCCTCGCCCGCTGGAGGTCATCGTCGGCGAGCTGCAAGCGGCCTTCGACCGGTGCGCGGACTCCTGGAGAGCTATGGCCGCTGACCGCGCAGCGCTGGCAAGCTATTTCGTCGGAGGCAAGAAATGGGCAACCGGCGCTCACGCCAAGGGCGATCAGCTCGAGGAACAGATGAACCGCCTCGATGCATGCCTGGATCCGGCTGCGCTCTCTTCCCAGTTTTGGCAAGGCATCGAGTTCTTCTCCACTTCGGCGATCCAGGCGGAAACGGGCAAAGGAAAGCAAATGCCCCAGCCGCCACCGCCTTTGTTCGGTCACTGCCAGACCCTCCTCGAGCGGGTTACCGAATACGCAACCGCACATCGCGTGGCTTTCCTTGGAGGCGCCGCCAAGATGCTGGGCGAGCGCAAGCAGCAGGCCAAGCAGCAGTCCTTCGATGACCTGATCACCCGGCTGGCGGATGCCTTGGACGGTCCTTCGGGCCCCGCCTTGGCCCAGACCGTCCGCCGAAAATACCGGGTCGCCTTGATCGACGAATCCCAGGACACGGATCCCCTGCAGTGGAAGATCTTCCAGCGGGTGTTCGCCGCCAGCCTCGACCATTGGCTCTACCTCATCGGCGATCCGAAGCAGGCGATCTACGGTTTTCGCGGGGCGGACGTCAGCACCTATCTCCAGGCGGCGGCCACGGCGAGCCAGCAGTATTCCCTCGACACCAACTGGCGCTCCGAATCCGCCCTGGTCCACGGGGTGAACTCGCTGTTCGCCAGCGCGGGCCAGAACAGAGCGTTCCTGGACTCAAGCATTTCGTTCGAGCCAGTAAAGCCGGGCCCAAAGGCCGACCAGAATCCGCTTCTGTTCCCCTCAGGCGAACAACGTCCTCCACCCTTCCAGGTGTGGTGCTGGGAAACCGCGTCCGGCACAGTCACTTCAAAGCAGGCCCAGCAAAAACTGCCGCCCGCCGTCGCGGCGGAGGTTTCCCGCTTGCTGAGCTTGAAGGTTGGGCTGGGAGCTGAGCGGACGCTGCAGCCGCGCGACATCGCGATACTTGTCGAATCCCACCGTCAGGCGCGGTGGATGCAGTCCGCCCTCCACGATCTGGCTATTCCCAGCGTTGAGCAGGCCATGGAGAGCGTTTTCGATTCCGACGAGGCCCGCGAGCTGCAGTGGATCCTCGCGGCGGTCCTGGCCCCTGGCCGAGAAGCGGCCGTCAAGTCGGCGCTGACGACGGATGCGCTGGGACTCAATGGCACCCGGCTCCAAGCGTTGGTCGCCAGCGAGCCGGAGTGGCAGGCGCGGCTCCAGGCTTTTGCCGGCTACCGCACCCTGTGGGAGCAGGACGGTTTCTTTGCCATGTTCTCGCAGTTGCTCCGGCAGGAGCAAGTGATCGAGAACCTCCTCCGCTTCACGGATGCCGAGCGGCGCATCACCAACCTGCTGCACGTGGCCGAGCTCCTCGAGACCGCCTGCAAGGCTGAGCACCTGGGGCCCTCCCGGCTTGTGCAGTGGCTGGAGGAACGCCGGATCAGCGACGAGACTCCCCCCGACGCATACCAGCTCCGGTTGGAAAGCGACGAGGACGCGGTGCAGATCGTGACCATCCACCGGTCCAAGGGACTGCAATACCCGGTTGTGTTTTGCCCGTTCGTCTCCAAGGACGCCAAGCTGAGGTCCATCAAGGTGAACCGGGAGAAGCTGTTGGATGTGGTGCTCTATCACGATCCCGCGACGAAGCTCCTGACATGGGACCTCAATGCCGAGCCCGATCCAGCCCACCAACAACTGGCCGCCAAGGAGCAGTTGGCGGAAAAGGTGCGCCTGCTCTATGTCGCGCTGACCCGGGCGTGCAACCGCTGTTACCTGGTGAGTGCGCGCTATGCGCGGAACAGGTCCACGGCGCTGGCCTGGCTGCTGCATGCCCAGGATGGGCCGCCGGACGACCCGGTCGAAGCCTTGGAGACCGAGGCCGTTCCGCCCGGCGGCTGGAAAGCCCGCTGGAGCCAAATGGCGGAGGCGTCGGCAGCCATGGCCGGCGGCAAACCGGGAATCGCCGTGGCCGACCTCCCAGTGAGCCCGGGCGCCCCCTGGAGCCAGCAGCGGCGGGAATCGGAAGGGCTGCTCCCCAAGACCTGCGCGAGAGAGATCAGGCCTTCGTGGTTTCTTTCGAGCTTCACCCAGTTGTCAAGCCGGCTGTCGCTCCACGACATCTACGGCCTCGGCGCGGACCGCCCGGACCACGACGAGGCAGCGACGGCAGCCAAATCCATCGAGTCCGAGGTTGAGCCGGCCGAGCCGCCAGCCGGCATCTTTGCCCTTCCCTCCAGCGCCCGGACCGGGGACTGCCTCCACAAGATTCTGGAACGGTTCGACTTTGCCTGCGCCGACGAGGCCGCGACCCAATCCCTGATCCGGCAGCAGCTCGAGGCGTATGATCTTTACGACGATGAGCGGGCCCAGGCCGTGCTCGAGATGCTGGAACGCCTGCGCCGGCTGCCCCTGGGCGCGGAGAATTTGAATCTCACGCTGTCGAGAATCCCGAGCGGCGAGCGACGCACCGAAATGGAATTCCATTTCCCCACCGGCGGCCTGGACGCAGCGCGACTCCTCAACCTGATTCGCAGCCCGAAGCCGGGGCCGTCTGCCTCCCCCCGCGCCGCCGTTACCCAGGTCCAGCTCCAGGGCTTTCTCAAAGGCTTTATCGACCTGGTCTTCCGGTTTGAGGGCCGTTATCACCTCGTGGACTGGAAATCCAACCTGCTTGGAAGCAGGGCCGAGGACTACACCCGGGAAGCCATGCAGCGCGCCATCCAAGAGAGCTGCTACGACCTGCAGTATTACATCTACACGGTCGCCCTCGATAAACACCTCCGGCAGCGCCTGTCGGACTATGATTACGACCGACACTTTGGCGGGGTGCATTATGTATTCCTGCGGGGACTTGCGCCGGACCGCCCGGAACTGGGCGTCTTCCACGATCGCCCCTCGGACGGTGCGATCCAACGCCTGGCGCTGGCCCTGGGCAACGTTGCGGAGGCGAGACCATGACCCCAGCATTTCCTCCTGCGCTTGCGGTCTTGGAGAGCGACGCTTTTAATCCGACGGACCGACATCTTGCCAGCCTGATGCTGAGGCTTTCAGGCAAGGATTGCCCGGCCCTGGGGCTGGCCGCCGCTCTTGTGAGCCGGCAACTCGCCGACGGCCATTCCTGCATCAGCTTGGACGCTTTCAGCGCCGGTGGGCCCATCTCCGGCCCACCCCGCCCCGAGTGGGAAAAGCTTCTCCTGGATACTTCGGTGGTGGGCCGGCCGGGTGACAGCAGGCCGCTTGTCCTGGATCAGTCGGGCCGCCTTTATCTCCACCGCTACTGGCATTACGAGCAGGCCATCGCCCAGGACCTTCTGGCCCGGATCGGAATGGATCCCCTGGAGCTGGACCTGCCCACGCTGGCCGCAGGGCTGAAACGGCTGTTTCCCGCAACTGCGGGAGGGATCAACTGGCAGAAGGTGGCGGCCTTCGCGGCCGTGCGGCAGCGCTTTACGGTGATCACCGGGGGCCCGGGAACCGGAAAGACCTGGACCGTTGCGAGGGTGCTCGCCCTGCTCATGGAGCAGCCCGGCGCCCAAAACCTGCGGGTCAAGCTGGCGGCGCCTACTGGTAAAGCAGCCGCCCGGTTGCAGGAATCCCTGACACAGTCCCTGGACCAGCTCGCGTGCTCGGGCGCGGTTAAAGCGCAGCTCCAGGCCAAGGACCTGACCACCACCATTCATCGCCTTCTGGTTCCGGTCCCCAACTCGGCCCGTTTCCGCCACGGCCCGGAGAATCCACTGCCGGTGAACGTGCTGGTCGTGGATGAAGCCAGCATGGTGAGCCTCTCACTCATGGCCCGGCTCCTCTCCGCGCTCAAAAAGGAAGACGTCCGGCTGATCTTGGTGGGGGATAAAGATCAGTTGCCGCCGGTGGACCCGGGCGGCGTTCTGGGCGACCTCTGCCGGGCGGCCGCCCTCAACCAGTTCAGCCCGGCCTTCAGCCAGGCTTACCAGGAGTGTGGAGGCGAACCGCTGCCTGGCAAAGAGGCGGCGCGAAACGGCGAACTCGCGGACATGGCCGTGCAGCTACTGGTGAACCATCGCTCGGGCGAGGCAATCGCGCTGCACACGCTCAGCACGCTGGTCAACACCGGCGCCTCGGCCGAAGTCGCGGCCATTCTTCAGAAAGCGGGCTCGGCTGGAACCCCCGTCGCCTGGGAGCCGCTGCCGCAGCGCCAGCATCTCAAGCAGGCGCTGCGGGAGGCCGTGCGCGCATACTACCACCCGGTGCTCCAAGCCGGCTCGCCAGAGGAAGCCCTGCTGGCCTTGGGCCGCTTTCGCATCCTGTGCGGCCTGCGGGAGGGATCGTACGGCGCTCTGGGCCTCAATCGCACCGTAGAGGAGCTGCTAGCGGAGGAATTGCCGGGGCTGGCTGAGAGAATGCGCTTCGGCAGCTACCCCGGAAAGCCGGTGATGGTCACCTCCAACAATTACGTGCTGAAGCTCTTCAACGGCGATACCGGCGTCTTCTGGACCCGGGACGGAGCGCCTCCGCTGGTTCACTTCCCGGACGAAACGGGCGCCATCCGGGCCATCGCGCGCGAACGGCTGCCGGGGCACGAAACCGTGTACGCCATGACCGTCCACAAGAGCCAGGGCTCAGAATTCGAGCATGTTCTCCTGGTGCTTCCGGAGAGGGAGAGCCCCGTGTTGACCCGAGAGTTGCTGTATACAGGTTTGACTCGGGCCAGGAAGTCGGTCCGAATTCTGGGGGATGAGTCGGTGCTGCGGACCGCCGTTGAAACGCAGGCGCAAAGATTCTCGGGCCTGACCGATGCGCTCTGTTCCGCGGCGCGTGGTGTGCGGCAGTCTGGCACGCCATGAAACCGGAGATGGGCGCGCCGGGGCTGGACCCGGGCGGAACCTGAAACCCGATACTTTACTGCGTATGCAGTTTTACGAATTGGCGGTTGGGGCGCGGTTCTTTTTCCGGGGCCGGCGATATGAGAAACTCGCGATGAGCATGGCGCGGGGCGAGGATCGGATTGGTCATGTCTTTATGGCAGAGACGGAGGTAACGGCTGACGGCGAGCCTATGTTGTTGCCGCCGGAGGAAGCGGCACGGTGGAAGCCGGATGGCAGGCACTGGACCGAGTACCTGGGGCCTGCGCCGGGGCAGAGGTGCGGCAGAATGCTTGATCGCTAAGGCCTATCAAAAGTGGAGTCTTTATCGACCTTCAGCACGGCTTCGAGCGGGAGACGGTCAACAAGACGGCCAGCGGGGGAAGCTTGATGGAATCGCTGCAGGCGGAATAGGGGGAGTCAGCGCGTCCGCTGGAGCGGGGTACTTTTGGCGCTAGTACGCGCCAGGAACGCTCCGAAGGCTGGCAGGGGAGTCCAACATGCTGGTCAGGGGCGGCGTCCCACAACGAAAACGGCGGCAGAATCGGTTACGACCGATGATGGAAGAGAAGCAGGAATTAATCGTTCGCCGGATCCGGAGGCCATGTGCGCGAATTCTCGGGCAACTCGTAGTCGCGCGTTGTGCCCATCCGCACCAGATACAGCCGCAGGTCCTCAGGACAGAGACGGAAAAGCGTATTATCCAAAGCGGGAGGTATCGCTTGTTCGATCAGATCCCAGCGGAAGTAATTGGGGGGCAGGGCCAGGAACAGGAAAATATCGTGATCCTGCGGGAGCAGTTTGAGCGTTTCTTCGATGTTTAGAAGGTTTTGAAGCGAAGTGCAATCAACCCAGATCACTTTCCCTTTCCGCTGTTGCTTGATCGAGTTAAAGCTGGCCAGCGCGGCAGTTGGGCTGTCAACGATCTGTTCAAACAGGGTCAGCTCATCCCGGGTGTACTCTCTGACGGCCTCGTCCGGCTCTTCCTTGCTCGCTTGCTGTTCGCACGCCTCATCGTAGCTGCGCTCCAGTCTTGTGGTGTTCTTGGGTTCTGCCATATGCCGGAATGGTTGAGCAAGTGCCTTGCCGTGTCCCGAGCGACTGGAGGATGTTCCAGGGCGCTGGGCGCCTTGGCTCGATTGATTAATCCATAGCGTACTGGTTGTGGACGCGAGTGCCGCCGAATGGTACACCTCGGGCCACCATCGAGGCGATGGTCGCTTAGCGAGGAACGAGGGGGGCTTCGGGGACCAACCCTTTGGCTTCGCTGTCGGTGATTATCCATGCTCTTGAACGTTGCCATGCACCTGTGCTACGCTTCAAAAAGGTCGCCGCACCGGATCAGATGAAACCGTCGCTCGACAGGCCCTGCTTTTCCCGTCGCACGCAGCGCGTGGCGCTGTGGATTGCGGTTTGCCTGCCGCTTTACATCCTCAGCACCGGGCCCGTGGCCTGGGCCACCAATGACTCCTTTCATCCGGCATACCTCCCCGATGGCGTCAATCTTATCTACCTGCCTTTGGTTCCCCTGGCCAGGATCGAGTGGATCTCCCAGCTTCACCTGTGGTGGACCGCCGTCGTGTGGGGAGGCTTCCCCGCCGGCTACACCACGCTATAGCGAGGCACCGTGAATCCCGACCCTTCCACTGAAGAACATGAGCCGCGGAGGCGGCCGAGCGTTTCCATTCTCATGCTCTTCGTATCGGGCTTCGTGGCCGTTTACCTTCTCGGCATCGGCCCCGCCGCTCGGCTCGATGCGAAAGGGATCACCCCGCCATGGGTTTTTGTGAGGGTCTACTGGCCGCTGGTCTCGGTTGCGCAGTCCTCGTTCGGCCAATCTGCCGGGCTGGGCATCTTTGGCGTCGCCTGTCTCGTGAAGCGTTCCCATAAGCAGACTGACACCGGATGACACCGGAGAGATTACCCGCACAAATATGCTTTAAATGGCCTATTGCACCTCTCGTTCGCAATGAGAAGGTCGCAGGTTCGATTCCTGTCGGCTCCACCATCCGGAACAGGTCGTTTAGCCCTCCTCCTCGTCGTCGTTCTCGTGCTCGTACTCGAGCCTTGTCTCACTTTTCGAGGACGAGGACGACAACGATGACGAGGACGGCGCGGCTCTGGGCTTTCGTAAGCGCCATTCCCCTGAAGGAGCAAAAGACGCCTCGGGCGCTTATCCGGGGCCCGTCACCCGTTTCCAGAGCGCTTGGCGGTGGGAGGACGTTTGTGCCGCCCCTACAGGGCTTCGGGATTTGCGCACGGTATTCCCAGGACGTTGCCCTGGGCTGGATTACCCCAGCCCTTCAGGTGGGCGGACCGAGAAAGGAGTCCATCGTTGTAAGTAGCTCAACTGCAGGATCATAAGCCAAGTCCCTCACCCTGCCCGGTCCACAGGCTCGCAATAACCCCTCGTATACCCCTCCTAAACCCCTCGTATACCCCTCGTATACCCCTCGTATACCCCTCGTATTCAAAATACGAGGGGGATACGAGGGGTATACGAGGGGTTTAGGAGGGGCTAACGACGGGTTTAGCAGTGGTTTAGGACGGATGAGTTCGCGGCTACGGCGACGATAGCGAGCACTGATGTTGCGTCGCCAGGGAGACCTTCCCGGCGCAGAGGGAGGTACGAGAGCGGAGCCTCAGTTAGCTCCGCCGCTGCCGGCGGGGTGGGAGGCGCTTTCCGCCGCCAGGCGAATGACGGCGCTCTCGAAGGCCTTCGAGCAGGGAGGCACCAGGCCGTCCTGCATCAACGTCCCGCCAGCGAGGGCTTGGCCTTCGCAGGTCGGGCGTGGAGCCGAGGCGTCGGGCTGGTTCAGCGTTTGTATACGATAGCTGAGTTGCGGGTCCAGGCCTTCCAGCCGCACCGGGGCCGGGTTGCTGTCCTTGAGTTGATAGGCAAAGAGTATGGCGTTGGCGCGGTCCGGGGAGACGAACGCCAGCGCCGCGCGGGGGTGGTCGTAAGGAGATTCCAGCCGGTAGAGGTCGCCCTGCTCGACGATCTCGCGGACCTGCTGCTTGTAGAGCGCGATGGCCGCGGTGATGGTGCTGCGCTCGGTGGGCGTGAGCTTGCGCGCGTCTATGTCGAAGCCCATGGCGCCGCTCATGGCGACGTCCAAGGTGAACTTGAGCGGGCGATGGCCCATCCGGGTGACGTGCGCGGCGAGCGTGCCTGCGGGGAAGAAGTGGCTGAAGCCCCATTGGATGAAGACGCGGCTGGCGGGGTCGGTGTTGTCGCTGGGCCAGAACAGGTGGAAGTAGCGCAGGGCGCCGTAGTCCGCGCGGCCGCCCCCGCCGGAGCAGAGCATGGCTGTGAGCTGCGGGAACTTCTGCACCATTCGCGCCATGACGTCATACAGCGCCAGGTTGTAATCAACGAAGAGGTCGGTCTGCTCGCCTGCCGGAAGGTAAGGGGACCCCGGTTGGGTGATGTAGCGGTTGGCGTCCCACTTCACGTAGCCGATTCCGGGGGTGCTCAGGGTCTGGTCCACGACCTGCCAGGCGAACTCGCGCACTTCAGGCCGGCTGAGGTCCAGGTCGAGCTGATTGCGGCTGAGTTCGAGTTCGCGGTGGGGCTGGCGAATGACCCAGTCGGGGTGCTGCTCGAAGAGGTCGCTGCGCGGGTTGACCATCTCGGGCTCGATCCAGATGCCGAAGTTGACGCCGCGTTTGTTGGCCTCGGAGGCAAGGTAACCCAGCCCGTGGGGCAGCTTGTTGGTGTTGACCTGCCAGTCGCCGAGGCCGGCGTGGTCGTCGTTGCGCGGCTGCCGATTGCCGAACCAGCCGTCGTCGAGCAGGAAAGTCTCGGCGCCGAGTTGTTTCGCGCCGTCGAAGAGGCCGACGAGGGTTTTCTCGTCAAAGCCGAAACCGGTGGCTTCCCAGTTGTTGAGGATGACCGGGCGGGGTTTGTCGCCGTCGCGGATGCCGTAGCGCCTGGCCCAGCGGTGGAAGTTGCGGCTGACCTGGCCCTTGCCATGATCGCTCCAGCTCCAGAGCATAGCGGGCGCGGTAAATGTCTGGCGCGGCTGCAGGTGATATTGCGAGCCGAAAGGGTTCACGCCGCACAGGGCGCGCAGGCGGTTGTTGCCGTCCACCTCGAAGGCCAGCTCGAAACTGCCAGACCAGCAGAGTGAGCCGCCGAGCGCCTGGCCGCCGTTCTCGCTGGCGGGGCCGTCCAGCGACAGGATGAACGAGGGCGTGCGGTAACGGCTGGCGCGGACGCCGATCTTGGAATCCAGCACTTTGATCCCGAGGCCAAGCTTCTCCTCGGACAGGTTGGCCTCGTGGGCCCAGTCACCATGGAGCTGGGTGAGCCAGTATTCTTTGGCATTGAAGAGCGGGGCGGACGAGGCGAACCGATAGAGAACAACGGGGCCGGGCTCCTCATGCCGGATCTCCGCCCACTGCTCGATCAGGTCCTCCTGCTTGTAGGCCTTGAAACAGAGCGAGACGAGGAAGGGATAGGCGGGGTCTTTCAGCTCGATGCGCGTGAGGGTGACGTTGGTGTCCAGGTCCTGGACGCTGTGCTTTACGTACTGCAGGTCGGTGGAAGTATTGCCGTCGGCGTGGATGACTTGCAGCGCGGGTAGGAGAATGAAGCCGTCGCCGTATTGGGGATAGAACTCCGTCTCGCGCTTGGGGAGGCTCTTGGGCAAGGTCGTCTCGCGTGTGGCCGGCCCGCAGTCCAACTGGTAGAGGCGCTGGTCTTTGGATACGGCGAGGGTCAGGCCCCAGCGGGCTGTGCCTATATGCAGTAGGGCAGGGGAATCGGTTGCCGCGGCGGCTGTCCCGCAGTGCCAGGCGAGGCAAACGAGGACAAGGATGATGGACGGGTAGAGCTTGGCGATTTTCATAGGGAGCTTCCAAGTTGGCTGCAACCTGCGGGTGGCCCAGTAGCCCAGTCGGAAGGGGAACATCCAACATCCAACATCGAACATCCAACATCCAATGACTGCTGCTGCGGCGCCCATTGGATGTTGGATGTTCGATGTTGGATGTTGGATGTTCGCGCAGGTCATGGAACGTATTGTGTGAGCTGGGTTATGGCACCTGGAGCAGATAGAACATCTGCGGCACGGAAGGATCGTTGGTGAGCGTGAGGCTGAATGCACCCGTGGCGTCGAAGGACCCGGCAGCGACTTGGGTCCAGTTGGTTCTGGCCAGGGCGAGATTGGTTGAATCCATCACGTGCCAGGTGCCGTATGGCGCGCCGTCGCAGCACTGGAGCGTCAGGTTGGTGGGCGTCATGGAGATGGCGGTGAGGGACGGCGGCGCCAGGGCGATCCGGAGCGTGCCGTCGGCGGCCAAGGTGCTGGTGTCCCAGCGCAAGCCCTGGCCCGGAGTGGGCGGGGCAACGGAGGCGAAGCTGCTCGGGATGTAGGTCGCGGCGTTGAAGAGCTCAAAGCGGTCGCCGGCCATGAGACTGCCTGAAAGGTTGCTTACCGCCAGCGTGCCGCCGTAGGTGAGGCTGGCCGCGCCGCCGATCACGTCGTTAGTCGCGCTGGTCTTGTTGAGCTTCATGATCGTGGTGCCCAGCAGGACGATGGCGTTGGTCGCCATGAGGGTGCCCAGGGTGGCCGAATCGCCAGGGGCCGCCGTCGCGCCGGGGCTCACGGTCAGATTGCCGTTGATGGTGCCGTAGCCCTGAAGCGTCTGGCCTGCCGCCAGGGTCAAGGTCTTATCGCTGCGCCCGCTGACGTCGAGCGTAGTGCCGGCGGCCAGGGTAATCGGGGAGCAGGAGCTGACGGTGCCTGAGCTGAGAAGTGCGACTGTGCCGCTGCCTAGGGTCAATCCGCCCCTGAACGTGTTGGCCCCGGCAAGCCGCAGGGGAGAGTTGCCGGTCTTAACGAGCGCCCCGGGGCCGGTGATGGCGTTGCTGAGCGTCAACGAGGTGCCGCCGATCTTGAACGTGCAGGTGCCCGGCGCACCGGCGGCGTTGGTGGCGAGCATCACCGGTTGAAGGGTGGTATTAGCCCCGCCGCCGTTTTGCATGGTGGCGCCGTCGCAGAGGACGACGTTCTTGTTGAGGGTGACATTGCCGGTGCTGTTGTAGAAGGTGAGGAAGGCGTTGGAGGAGACGATGACCGCGCCGGCGGGATTGCCTGGGGCCGTGGAGCCTTTGTCGCCCAGCGTAGCGCCCGGGAGCACGTAGATGTTGGCGAGCGCGGCATCCACGGTCAGGTTCATCCATTCGTAATAAATGCCGCTGGAGGTGCCGGCGAGGGCCACGTTAAAGGGCTTGCCCCCGGTGCCGAGCATCCCGCCGGAGCTGCCGCCCAGGTCCCAACGGGTCGGGCCCCCGAAGGTGGTATCGGCGGCGAGAGTGAGGGCGTTGAGCGCGTTGCCGTTGTCGTAAGCCGGGCCGCCGGAGTTGACGATGGCGCCGCCGCCGGCAGGGCCGCTGCCGGAGGCGATGACTGGTTGCGCGCCCAGGCCATAGCCGTTGAGGTCCAGCGCGCCGGTATTGGTAATGACGACGGTGGTTGCCGTGGCGCCCAGGCAGGAAGCGAGGCCTTCCTTCAAGGTGCCTTGCACGATGCTGACAGCGCCGGTGAAGTCATTCGCCGTGCTCAGGGTCAGGGTGCTGGAGCCCAGTTTGACGAGGTTAAGCGCACCGCTGATCTTGCCCGCGCCGAAGAGGGTGAAATTGTTTACACTGGAGCTGTTGGTGAGCGTACTGGGGGTCACGGCAACCCCCGAGCCGATGCTGATGGCGGTTGCCACGCCGGGCGAGTCATCGAACAGGACGTGGTCGCCGGGGAGGAAGACGTCCACCGCACTGGTATCCAGGTTGAACCAGTTGGGGGTGGTATTGATGTCCCAGGTGCTGCTGGAGCTGGAATTCCAGCGGAGGTTGGCGGCCGTGGTGCGGGTGATGACAAGTGTGGCGGTCGTGCTGTTGGTCAAGGTGGCGCCGCCCCCGGTGATGGTCAGTGGGTAAGTGCCGGAGCGGGTGGACTGGGGGGCCGTAACACTTAGGCTGGCCGAGCCGGCAGCGCTGAGCGAAGCGGGGGTGAAGACAGCCGTCGCGCCGGAGGGCAGGCCGCTGACACTCAGGACCAGCGTGTCGGTGAAGCAGCCGCTGACGCTGAGATTGATCGTGAAGGTTGTGTTGCCGCCGTTGGTGGTGGACTGCAGGCTCGGGCTGGCGGACAAAAGAGCTTGCGGCACGCTGACGAGCTTGAAGAGCCTGGACTGCTTGGCCCCCAGACTCACGCTCAGGGAACCGCTGACGGATGAGAGTTGACCGCTCCACAGGTCCAGCGCGCCGCACGTGCTCGACGGTATGCCGGCGCGCGAGAAGTTCACGGTTTTGTTGGTTGCCGAGCCGCTGTAGTTGAACACGGCGACGTACCAGTCGGCACCGTTCTGCAAGACCAGCGTGTCGGCGGCACTGGTGCCGCTGTTGCCCTCGACGGGCCGGAACGTTTGCCCGAGCCGGGCCACGGCGTTAACGGCTGCGTTGGTGAGGCAGGTCAGGGCGAGCGTTTGGCCCGTGCTGGAGGTCAGGTCATCGCTGTTGAGGAAGAGCGTGCCGGAGACCGCGCCGCTGATGAGGCGGCTTTGGTTCTCGTTGGCGGTCACACCGGCAAACTCCATCAGGTCGGGGTCATTGAACTGGTAGAGCCGCCCGCTGAGCCACCATCCATAGCTGACGGACTGCATTTCGTATTCGGTGTTGGCAATGGTATTGGCGGTGTCGCAGGCGATGCGGCGCGAGTGGGCGTATTGGTAAGGGAATATCGGGGCGATGGACTCGCTGATGTACATGCGCCCGTTGATCTGGTTCATCAGGTAGAACATGCCCTGGTTGTAGGCCTGGATGCCGGTGGTTACGCCGGGCGCGTAATGCACGCCTTCCATCGCGCCGTGTGACAGGAAATCGAGCTTGAGGTAGTCGTAGCCCTGGCTCAGGAACTGCCCGATGTAGTAGTTCACGCGCTGCAGCGTGCCGGGATGGGTGGGGTCCAGTGCTATGGCGCCGTCATTGGTTTGAAGGATGCCACCCGGTGTGCGCAGGGCGATGTCGCTGTAGTAGTAGGTGGAGCCCTCGACCACGGTGTTCGAGATGTTGGCCGGCGACCCCCACCAGACCCACGGGCCCCAGTAAATGCCCGCCTTCTGGCCGTTGGCGTGGCAGTGGCTGGCGAAGCTCACCAGTTGCGAGGAACTCAGGTTGCTCCAGTAGGAGTCGAGGTTCACATAGACGTTGTTGTTGCTGAAGTTGTTGGGCTGGAGGTTGCCGTGGATAAAATCCGAGACCGTGATCGCGGCGCTGTAGCTGATGGTGGTCTGGAAGGCATACCAACTGTTCCAGCCGAAGGGCACGCCGTTGTTCCAGGCCAGCTTCGGCGCCATGAGCGCGTTCTCGTCGGCATAGCTCTCCAGGACAGCCCGCCAGTCCGCGCTGAACCCCACAAAGACCGTGGGGGAGGAAATGTTCGTGCCTGAGATGGCGCCATGCGGGAGCACGTCCCAGGTAACGGTCGAAGAGGTGGCACCGCCATAGACGTTCATAGCGTTGAGCTTGTTGTTGGCGCCGACGAAGTAGATGCCAGTCTTCCAGGTGTCGTGGGTGACCGAGCCGACGACGAGGCCGTTGCGCGTGGTGTTATCGTAGAACGCCGCGACTTCGTAACTGTTGCTGGTCGAGTTCATTCGCATGGCGTTGTAGCGAATGAAATGGTCGTTGTCGAAAGGCACGAACAGGGCGCGGTTGTCATTGTAGCTGCCGATGTCCACCCCGCCTGTGGTGTCCATGACGACAGGTCCCATCCAGTTGGAGTTGGTGCCCGCGCTCTCGATGGTGACGCGGGTCAGGAAGCTGTTGTCCTGGTCGAGGGTGAAATACTGCTTCATGACCGGCAGGCCGGTGTTGGTGCTGGTGACCACGACCTGGTTGCTGCTCAGAACGCTCCAGGTGTGGCTGCTGTAGCCCGTGCCGGTGATGTAGTTGGCGAGGCCCACACCGGCGTAGAAACCGGCGATCTTTTTGGCGTTTTGCCAGTAGAAGTCGGCCCGGCCCGTGGTGAGGTTGTATTGCACCTGCACGTTGACGTTAGACATGATCAGCGTGCTGCCGACCTGCTGGAAGGAGGGGCTGGCGGAGAGGGTTAGCGTGCCCGCGAGCAGGCCGCACAGGGCCGAAATCCGAAGGCCGAAGACCGAAGGCCGAAGGAAGGCCGAAGCCTGAGGGAAGAAGGAGGCAGGGCAGAGGATGGAGGTGCGGGGGCGCGGCAGAGACACGGGTTGCATGGATTTACACAGACACCGATTGAACAAAGTCACAGGAATCAGGCTCCGGCGCTTCCTGATAATCCGTGTAATCCGTGTCTATGCCATGCATCCCCGCCTGCAGACTTCGGTATTCGGATTTCGGCCTTCGGATTTTTGATTTCGCGCACCCGGCTGTCCATAGTTGGCAGGGGGTCCGTTTAGGGCGGGTGGTTGCCTGAGGTGGGCATCTGCCAATTCAGGTGCCAGCAAAGCGTCCAGAGCTTCTCCAGCTTGACGTTTTCGGCGTGGCCGTCCACGAAGCCCACATCAATGCTGCCGGGCAAAGCCTGGCCCGGCGTGTGGCCCAGGGCCGAAGTCGAAATGCTGCCGTGCCGCGCGATGCAGCAGCGTTGCATGCCGTCCTGCGCGATCCCCGGGTCGTAAAGGCTGCTGGGCGGCGGATCCGACTCGACGGGATCGAGGTTGATCCAGACGCTATCCATGTACATGGGGACGAGGACTGGTTGCTGGACCGAGGTGTCGCGGGCATAGAGCCAGCCCGGGTTGGCTTCCTCGTGGGGCATCCCGTTAGTGTTGGAAAGCCATTTGTTCATGGCGTAGCTGCCGCAATAGGGCGGAGTGGAGAGCGTCCACCACCAGGCCTGGTCGGCCTTGCCGGGCGGGTTTGAAACGCCGTTGGTTCCCCCCTTATCCGGCGCGGTGGGGCACACACGCACCTTGTCCACTTTGGCGTAGTAGGTGATCAGGGTCCACATCCAATCACCCTGGCTGTAGCTGGGGTTGGAGTCCAAAGGCCCCACCCAGACCTTGTTGTCGTCGTAGTACATGAGGGCAGCCATGTTCAGTTGCTTGATGTTGCTCAGGCAATTGGCCTGCTGGGCCTTGGTCTTTGCGCGCGCCAGGGC